>WBZM01000492.1_pt1 | contig 55061 bp, 51 predicted proteins | sample 5204271 | NCBI WGS metagenome assembly WBZM01 (sample SAMN12344346, study PRJNA552823) | activated sludge metagenome | biome: Activated sludge suspended growth; feature: Nitrification reactor; material: Wastewater; isolation source: activated sludge from nitrification reactor of wastewater... | reverse complement strand
ATGTTTTCACCGCACCATCGTAATACTTCATCACATTAGATCCCGAGTCATACCAGATTTGTCCAGCAGCTAGGCCGCTGGTAGGATTTCCTGCAACGACAGGAAGTGCGACACTGCCGTTACTGGTTGTCTGCACATAATTCGCTGCCGGAGTCGCTAGCAACGTACTTAGATTTGTTAATTGAGTCGGATTCAGCGCTGGCGCAGCTACGGGATTACCACTGCCATCCACAGCTCGTAAGATATGGCTCGCTTCAAATTTATCTACCTTCTGCGCTTCAAGGGCATACATAGATTGAGGTGCATAATTTAAATTCATTAGCGGCATCGCCTCATAGGCAGCCATGGTTTCATCTTTAAAGTACACCACTAGTTTGCGCCCATCCGATGAATTGGGGGTGTAAGTCGTGCCTGTTGCACAGCGAGTGGTATCCAAAGTCATCGTTTCACGATTTGCAAAAATACGGTCCACTTGATAAGTTGCCGCATCTAATCTTGTACCCGTGCCATCATTGAGAGTGAGGGCAAAAACTCCAGAAGATCCTGCCATATTCAAAGTTTGAATTTCTTCATACAGCAAACAGTTCTCTGCGCCAGGAGAGCGAACTTGCAAACGAAATTGAACTGCAGATCCTTCAAGGGGAGCTCCGTCAGGTTTAAAAATGCGACCCTGATAGGAAATGCCAGGGTTGTTAGCAAAACTAGTTTGCACTACAAAAAACGGAAATAAAAAGAAAAGTACTTTCATTGGCTTGCTCATTAACATACCTAAGTTATATTTCGGGTTATTCATTCAAGAGCTTTAGCAAAAACCTACATTTCTCCCAAATTTTGACAAAAATATTAACATTTTCCAGTGTCAGCATTTCGTTTTGAGAAAATGATCTCAAAGTTGGAATTTTCGGTTTAGTCACCAGAAACTAAATAAAAAAATCCTAATCATTTTGCGTTTTTCTTTAGGCCAATTAAAGCCAAAGAAATAATAAATGAAGCTAACAAAAATTAAAAAAAACGTAGAAATAAACGTCATTTTGACAATTGATTAATTTAAATACAGCATGTTATTTTTACATTAGTTTTTATGACAGAAGAAGTTTGGGGGGAAAATAGGCTATACATTCCTGTAACTATAAAGTGAATTGGATGAATAGATATGAAAAAAATATTTTTTTTGCTGTTGATATTGATAGAGGTTGCCAAAGGTTTTGAAATTAAAATGATAAAAGCTAATTTAAACAATATTCATCCAACTCAAACGGATGTAGGAAAAGCTCATGTTGATTTTTCAGTTGCAAAAATAAATAGAGTTGCAAATGAAAAGAATATTTCATTGATTGAAGCTGTTGGCTTCAGGGTTTTGCCTGCTTGGATTGCTCCCGATGGAAGTTATTTTATAACTGATGGTCATCATTGGGCATCAGGTGGATTGAAAGTGGCTACTCAGTTTTCAAATGGGGATCTGGACGTGTATAATAAGTTTTTTTATACACTAAATATTTTGGCAGATTATTCTGGAAAAAAATGGGATGATTTTTATGTTTCCATATATAGAGCCGGTAAAGGATATTTTAGACCCGATATTCGAAAAGAATATGAAAGTATTGATGAGAACGGAAATACAGTAATTACCAATGAGAATTTAGTACGAATGTATAAAGAATCTCTTCCTAAGAATTTAGCTGATTTAAAGAATAATTCATGGAGAAGTGTATTTGGTATTGCTTTAGAAGAAATGGGATTTGATCCCCCAGTCGAGATGATTGATTATGTTGAGTTCTATTTGTGGGAATTATTTTCTGAAGGTTTAAAAAAAATGAACTCAAGTTTAATTGATATCGATAATGGCGCTTTTGCAACAGATAAGCAGATGCAAGAAATAAAGGACCAAGTAGCATCAAGTGATAAAATAAATGCCTATCTCTATTATGCGGCAAGAAGATCTGATGCAAACCCAAGCATGGAGCCTGTTGAGAATCAAACAAGAATCTTAAAAGTGATTGAAACGCACCGAAACAGACTGAACTTGCCCTCTTTTGAAATTCCCAAGACGGTCGCTTTAAGCTCTCAATGTCGTTTTTATTACCATTTTCGCCACTAGATTTTTGATTCTGGTCCATCCACTAAGAAACGATCATTGAGAATTGATATTGTTATTGAATCTAAGAAATTAGTATCATAAATTCAAGTGGGGGCGGTCCCTAAAAGGGGAGAGGGTTATGAGTCTTTCTAAAAAGTGGATTCTTCTTGTGGAAGATGATATTGATTTGGCGAATGCGTTGATCGAAGATATGTCTAAGTCTGAAGATCTGAAAGTCGTCTTAGCAACTACTTTTTCTAATGCCGTTTTAAAGCTAAACAATCAAAGATTCTCTTGTTTGGTATTTGATCTTCAACTGGGTAAACACTCTAGCTTTAAACTCATTCAGCAATTGAAGAACCCCAAGGCGACCAAACAATTGAATTCAGAGACCCCTATCATTTTAATGAGTGGATTTTTGCAAGGTGAAATTGTTGTCAATGTTGCAAATATGGTTGACGGGATTATTGCTAAACCATTTAAATCAGAAGATCTGGTTCAAAAGATTTTTGAAGTGATTTCATCTCGCCAAAAAGAAAGTAAAATTATAGATCCTAAAATTGGTACGAGTAAAATAAAGCCGACTAAATTTATTCATGATTTAGCAAATATTGTAACAACAATGGATTTAACAATGACTAAGTTGCTACTTCACCTAAATGAAATAAGAGCATTGAGGGAACTTGAGGTGGCTCAAAAAATAAATGTTCAAATTAAAAAAATAATGACTTTAGTAAAGAAGCAAAGATCGAATCCTCCAAAAGAATAATACTCATTCCTATTGAATCGCGTACTGCCTAAGAAGTGTGTTGTACTCTGTGTTTTCGGGATATGATTTTCGACATAGCTTCAAGACCGGTTGTCACCTTTTTGATAAAAGAGATGTTATGGGGGACAAAAACAAATTGAGGGTGTTGCGACCAAAGAGCCTTCAGTTTTTTATCAAGTTCTAGTGCTTCTTCCAATGTTTCTATGCGAGCTGGATTGCCGCCTTCGATTGAAATACCCCCAACGGCTGCTGTTTCAAAAAAAATGACAGCATCGTATCTAGATAGTTCTTTTTCAAGGCTCGTGCCAAGATGATTGAAAAAATCTGCAGGCGTATCTGGCCAATATACGGCGCCATCAACTGTCCCTCTATCACAGAGTAAAACTCGGTTTTTATAATAAGAACTTTGGGCATCTTCTAGATTAGTTTGCACTTGGTAAATAGCTCTTTGGGTGGCCCGACGAACCCCATTCACTCCGCCACGAGGAAATCCTCCCATATAGAGTAAGGTTGCCGCTTCTGGAACGACGATGACTTGGTCGCCGATTTCTCTTCTATATAAGTCCGCAGCCGTTGTTTTTCCGCCTCCAGGTCCACCAGTTAAAACAACACGACAACATTTTTCTGACAAAAATCCTCCATTATTAACAACAAAGAGATCCCGAGTCTCACCTTAATTTTAAGTCTCATAGGAAGATTAAATCAATTTGATTTTATCAAAATATAAACACTGCCATCTTGACCATTAGATTCTGATTTTATACTGCCACCCATTCCTCCAAAGATAAGCTGATCTGGGGGTTGCTGATCAGAAGAGCTACTTATTTTGGTTAAAATGGACGGAGGTTTAACAGAAAAGACCTTTCCCGAACCGCCATTTCCTGGAATGTAATAAAATAAAATAGTACCATCAGTCTGAGCTTGAGCTAGTGGGTAGCCAGAAGAGCCACCTTCAAGACCACCACCACCACTTCCTCCGCCAAGAGCTTGGAAACCACCATACCCGCTTCCTTTGCCAAAGCCACCATTACCGCCTCCAGGTCCTCCTTGGCAAAGACCAAAACAAAGGCTACCAGAAATGATCTCATTGGAGGGAGTAGTTCCAGATTCATCCACTATTTTAAAGATGTTAGCTATTCCACCAGGACCATCTCCTCCGCCGTTTCCTCCATTTTGCAACGGGATGGGATTAGATTCAGCAAGATCATTTTCACCGCCGCTGCCGCCACCTCCGCCAGCTATGCTGAGTGTAAAGGCATCTTCCATATCTAGACGAAGATCTGGGTCGAATATCACGGAGCTGGCCCCACCGCCAGTACCACCCATGCCGAAGGATGTAGATTTACCTCCTGCACCAATAACAATTTTAAATATTCCAGTTTGACCAGGAGTGAATGAGAAGTAATTTCGTCCCCCATTACCACCTAAGCTATTTTGGCTAGCGCTTCCACCACCGGCACCTCTCACATCAAAATAAAAGCTGCAATTGATTTGATTGGGTTTGACCTCTAAAATATACTCTCCGCCAGGTTGCATTTCTGAATTTTCAGTAAAAACCATTTCTCCTGAGCAGAGCTTTTGACTTTCAGAAGTCCTATCAGGAAAACTTTCAGAAGCTTGCACTGTAGATGTTTCGGTTGGAAAAAGAGAATCCTCTAGCAGATAGTTCATTTTACCGCATCCGGATAAAACAGCGGAAGAGAGAAGTGAAAAAAAGATGAAAATAATTTTTAATAACCCCATCAGATTTTACCTTTCATTCGGGTGGGCCTAACCTTATCAAATTCAAAAATAAAATTGAAAAAAAATAAGACAGCTCCCATTACGAGTATACAGTATTTTTTTAACAAATACACTTCGAGTAAGGAAGTGTTTCACATCAAGACAAATTCATTGAAATTCGTTTCAATTTGAAAGGCGTTCCTAGTGATGAGACTCGCTACTGGTTTTTAATTTCGAACTTGATATCTCTTCTGGGGTTGCATCTCTGACAGCAAGAGTTTCGATTTCAAACACGAGATCTTGTCCCGCTAAGGGGTGATTTCCATCAAGAACGATATTCTCCGGTGTCACCTCTGTGACTCGAAAGGGATGGCGTTTTCCATCCACGTCAATGATAATGGGGGGCTCGGCGAGTTTCACGGTATTAACTTGAGGTAAGGAGTTTCGAGGCATTGTTAATACCAAATTTGGATCATAATAACCATAAGCTTCAGAGGCCATGAGAATGATCTTTCTTTTTTCTCCTTTTTTCAAATTTTGCAAGGCCACAGAAAGAGCCGCAAGCTCTTGTTTTTTCAAATCTCCACCCGTTAAAATATCTTTGTTAAATGTTGAGCTAATTATTTTTCCTAATTTGTTTTTCAAGAGGCAGTTAAAGGAAACAATCTGTATTTTCATAAGTAAAGCTCCTTGAGGTTTGGGTTAAAGGTCAAAAAAATCGAATACCGTCAAAACATACAATCAGTCTTTACTAGACAATCGCGCCGTCACAAACACATTGATCTTTTAACATAAGGCAGAACCTAACTTGGAACATAAACTTGGAACCTAAAATCCTTTAAAGTACAACAAGACACAAATCTTCTAAAGGTTACCACTTCAGTATATATCAATAAAAAGATTAAAGCGAGCAGAAAGATAAAACCTGTACCTTTCTCAAAGATATCTGGAGATTTCTAGTTAAATTAATTGCAATAAAATGTCATCTCAGGTTAGGTTGGCATTTTATTAAATGAGGTCGTTCTTGCAGAAAAATGAAAATCAAATTGAAAAGCAAAGCTACTTTTCAAGCTTAAATTTAAAATCTGAACTTTTAAGTGTCCTGGCTGAAGTTGGTTTTTCAAGCATGACACCCATACAGTCTGAATCTTTGCCCCTTTTGATTTCTGGAAAAGACTTGATAGGAAAATCCAAAACAGGTAGCGGAAAAACAGCTGCGTTTGTTCTTCCTATTTTAGAAAAATTGCAACTTGAAATTAGAGATCCACAGGCATTAATCATTTGTCCAACAAGGGAACTTGGTCAACAGGTAACTAAGGAGATCCGACGTTTAGGGCGAAAACTTGATGGCATGCAAGTTTTGCTATTGGCAGGAGGACAGCCAGCAAGAGAGCAAGCCTTTTCGCTATCTAAAGGTATTCATATTGCTGTTGGAACGCCTGGGCGCATCTTAGATTTAATATATAAAGGAAAGTTTTTTTTAAATCAAATTTCAACATTAGTTTTAGATGAAGCAGACAAAATGTTGGAACTTGGGTTTGAAGAAGATATCCGCGCGATCATAAATGAACTTCCTCAAATGAGGCAAACTGTTTTTTTCTCAGCAACTTTTCCAGAATCAATTGAAAAGTTAAGTCAAAAATATCAGAAAAGTCCTATAAGAATTAGTATTGAAGATCAAGACGAGGATATAAGTTTGATCGATCAGATATACTATGAATATGATGATGCAAGTTCTAATTCCAATGAAAGTAAGTTAAATATTTTATATAGGGTCTTACAACAGCATTTATCGGCAGCGACCCTCATTTTCTGTAATCAAAAAGTGGTTGTTGATGAATTGGTATCAAGCCTAAAAGAAAAGGGAGCTAGTTGCGCGGCCCTTCACGGAAATTTAGAGCAAGCGGATCGAGATAAGGTCATGGCGCTTTTTAGAAATGGAAGCTATCGCATCTTAGTAGCTACAGATTTAGCGGCAAGAGGTTTGGACATTGATCACCTGGAGTTAGTTGTTAATTATGATTTTCCTCTTCAGCCAGAGACATATATTCATCGAATTGGAAGAACGGGTAGGGCTGGCAAAAAAGGTACCGCAGTTACTCTCGTCCGTCCTAATGAAGAGAAAGAAATTTTAGATTATGGTGAAATTTTGAAGGTAAAAATAAATAGACCCAGTTTAGGTTACAAAAATCAACATGGTTTGCCCATGAGTCTTTGCCAGGCAACAATGCAAACCTTGTCCATTTCCGGTGGGAGAAAAAACAAACTGAGACCCGGTGATATCCTAGGAGCTTTAACCGGAGTTGAGGGAAATATTCCAGGGAACAAAATTGGAAAAATAGAAATTCATGATTATATTTCTTATGTGGCAATTGCCTCGGAGCTTGTCCTTATTGCTGAAGATCGATTGAAAGAAGGCCGAATAAAAGGGCAAAAGTTTATTGTAAAACTTATCAAGACTTAATAGCCTTCATTCATCACTAGTGTATGGGGTCATTAAATCCATTAGTGCTGGTTCTAAAGTTGAAAGAGAGCAAATTTTAGATATCTTAATTCTTCCATAGCTAAAGGACAGGGGTGATCAAAAGGCTGCCCTCCTTGAAGGATCAAGGTTCCTCTCTTTCTATTTTTTGAAAAGGCCTCTCTGAGGATCTCAAGAAAGTTAGCCAAAGTGATATGGCTTGAACATGAACTTGCTGCAAAAAAACCATTTGGAGAAACCAATTTTATTGAGTCAGAAAAAATTTTGGTATAAGCGGAGACGGCTTGAGGTACAGAAGATTCATTAGGTGCAAAGCTAGGAGGGTCCGTTATGACCATGTCAAATTTAGCTTTCGCCTTTATTTGTTCTTCAACGTAGGCAAAGGCATCCATGGCAATGTTCTGAGTGATCGTTTTAAAAGGATTGAGTGAAAAGTTCTTATCAATAGCAGCTATGGCGGAAGGAGCAATATCCACGCTAGTTATATTTTTTGCTTCCCCCGAGGCGGCAGACAGGGAAAATCCTCCAGTGTAGCTAAACAGATTTAAAACCGATTTATTTTTTGCAAAGGTTTTTATGTGATGTCGGTTGTCTCTTTGATCTAAAAAAAAACCTGTTTTTGATCCTTCTTTGATATTAGCTGAAAAAACTAGATTATTTTCTCTGAAAATAGTTTCAGGTTCCAATTGGCCAATCAAGATTTCGCCTTTGTTTTCTGAAGTATTTCGTCTTTTGAAATAAACATTTTTAATTTGAGAGAGATCAGTGATGATTCTTCTTGCGATGGCCATTTTTTCCCAAATTTGTTCAAGAAGGGGTTGGTCATACTTTATGACAGCAGTGTGGTCATAAATATCAATAACCATGCCAGGAAAGCCATCTCCTTCGCCATTAATGAGTCTAAAAGAGTTCGTTTCATTTAAATTAAAATGAGATCTTAATCCAAGAGCCTTCTTCCACTGTGTTTCCATAGCTATTAGTAAGGTTTTTTCCGGATTGTTTTTATTGAAAAACCAGTCATCAGAAAGACAAATAATTCGAAATCTAAGCTGGGACTCTGATTGTAATATTCCTAGACCTAAAATTTCTTCCTTGTATTTTAAAAAATAAATTCCAGATTTAAGGTTGATTTTAGGATCAAAACTACTTGCAAATATCCAGCGATGTCCTCGCTTTATATGTTTAGTTAGATCTCTGCCTAATTGAATGTTATTAATTTTAGTATTAAGTAAAAGAAACGAATAGTTATCCGTCATTATTCTAAAAGCTTAATCCCAATTTTTTGAATATTCTCTTCAAGTACTTTACACCAAACAACTTCGGCTTTCATTGTATGTAAATTGCCAATTTTGATTTTCAATTTTGAGTTGAGTTTAACTAAATCATTGCTAGCAAGAAGAATGGAACAACCGGAATAGGATTCATTTAAAATAAGAGCTGTAAGTGTTGGGTTAAACTCTTTGGTTGTCGCTTTAAAATCGACGAGAGCTACTGAATTATCATCAGGTTGAAATCTGGTGAATTTACGATCGGACATAGTTACCCTTCTTGTAGATGTTTAATGAGTCTGTCCTCAAATGGTCATCTGCTTCGTTGGACCATCAAAAAATTTGTTCCAACTTACATTAAGTGAGTCTACACAATTTTTTTGACGGAATCACGCCTCGCATCTGACCATTTGGGGACAGACTCTCAATATATTTAGAGACAACTTTATTTTCATGAGTGTAAAGATTAAAAGTCAAGTTTGATTTCTTGCCAAAGTCTTTCTTTTTCCAAATCAGATAAATTATCCCATACTAGATTTCTTTCCTGGGCCAGTTTCATCATTTTTTCAAATCTCGATTCGAATTTCTGATTTGCAAGTCTGAGGGATTGTTCTGGTTCTATTCCCAAATGTCTTGCCCATTGAGCGAGGCTAAATAATAAATCTCCAAACTCCTCTTGAATTTTTTCTTGTGAGATGGCCTGAGAGGTTTTGTTTTGTATCTCAAAATTAAGTTCATTAAGTTCTTCAAGAACCTTCCCAAAAACATTTTCTGGAAGTTTCCAATCAAAATGTAACTTTTGACCTTTAACTCCGATTTTGTGAGCTCGTTGGAGGGCTGGAAGTTGTTTCGGAAAGTCAAATAAGGAATCATTTCTTTTCTTGTTTTTCTTTTCCTCTTTTTTAACTTTTTCCCAGTGAGTCCAGACTTCATGGATATCTTTTTTGGGCCCATCTTCAAAAACATGGGGATGTCTTCGAATCAATTTTTCTGAAAGTGTTTGGATAACGTCTTGGTAAGTAAAGGCTCCCCTTTCTTCAGCCAATTGGCAGTGGAGAGCGACTTGGAATAAAACATCGCCCAACTCTTCCTTAAAATCGATGTCATTATTGGACTCAAGAGCTTCAATCATTTCAAAGAGCTCTTCGATAGCAAAAGGTGCCAGACTTTGATGAGTTTGTTCTTTATCCCAAGGACAGCCATCTGGACCTCTCAAGTCTTTAACGATTTGCATTAGAGAAGAGAATTCATTCATTGATAAGGGCTGTTTGGGCATATTATAATCCTGACAAGGGTCTAGATTTGTATAAAACTAAAATATATTCAATACAATTATTTTTGAAATTAGCCGATGCGTTCAAAAGAACCTATGAACCACGATAACAAAAAGTCATCTTTTAATCGTATCAATTATGAAGATCCAAGTCACAAGTACTTAGATTGGGTACATCAATTAGGTTTGGAAAAAACTTTTTTTGGCAAGAAGCTAAATTGGTTGGAAGATAAGTTTTCGATAAGAAAGGTTTTAATTGTTTTATTGTTCTGCCTTCTATTGTCTTATCTCATTTTTTTTCAAATTAAAATTCCTCATAATTTTAATGTTGGTGATATTGCCAACGTAGATGTCGTTTCTCCCATAAACTTTGAAATGACTGACGAGGTAACCACCGAGGATAAAAGATTAAGAGCAGAAAACTCTACATCTGTTGTCTATGATTATGATACGACGGTATTTGATCGTTTGGCAGGTAATGTTTATCGGTCTTTTAGATTCATGAGAACCCATTTAAAAGATTCGCCTTGGCCAAAGGGGTTTTCACAGCAGCAACAGCGGATCAAGGATTTATTTGCTTTCAAAAGTCAGTTTGAAAAAGAGCTAAGCGTTCCTATCGCTGATTATTTATTTGAGTGGCTAATTGAAGCCAAATTTAATTCTAAAATTGAAAATGCTTTAATTAGAAATTTGGATAACTGGTATGATAAAAAAATTGCAGACTCTCCTGAGCGCTATGTTCCTGCAGGACAGGACCAAGTTATTGCGAAGGTTATTCATAAAAATAATTTAGGCAAAGAAATTCCCATTCACAAGAGGGAAATTTTAGATTTACAGAACCCTGATCTTTTCAGACTTGAGGACAGAGCTTCTTTAGAAAAGCTGAATGAAACAGAAAAATCAAACTTGCTTTATTTAGCAAGATCTCTTTTAGTTCCGAACTTGACGTTGAATAAGCAAGAATTAACTTCTAGGAAACAAAAGGCAAGAGACTCCGTTTTGCCTATCATGATTTCCATTAAAAGAAATCAGGTTATTGCTGCTAAAGGGGCAAGTATTCAACCTTTTCATATGGCTGTATTAAAACAAATTGAAAGTCTTCAATCAGATAGAAAAAAAGATTTGATGGCTATTTCGTTGGCATTGTTGTTGTCGGTTTGCATTCTAGTGTTTTTTTCTTATATTCGAAGATTTACCATGAATAAAGTGAGGGTCGAAACAAAGGATATTTTTGTCATGATGATTATCACTGTCTGCGTGATCTTTTTGACAAAATTTTACATGTTTATAGCTGATGCCACTTTTGTTACGAAACTAGGTAGTTATTTTACTCATGCTGTTTTTTTGTTTGCGGCTCCCGTCGCTGCAGGTCCAATGATCGTCGGATTGATCATTCAATCCGGAGAAGTCGTTTGGTTATTTACGGCTTTTCTGTCACTTGTCTTAGGAATGATGGAGGATTTCAATTACACTTTTGGAATTGTTTCTTTGGTGGGAGGGGTTGCTGCAGCTCGAGGCGTTTTTAATTGCAAGAAGAGAAATGATATTTATTGGGCGGGAGTCAGAACCGGAGCGATTAATGGTTTGTTGATTGTTTTTTTAGCTTTTATTTCAAAGCTGGAGCAGGACGAGTCGTTAAGTGATATTTACTTACTCGTTTTAGCTGGTTTTTTAGGGGGTATATTTAGCTCTTTGGTGGCCATGATGAGTATCCCATTAGTGGAATCAATATTTAACTATACCACGGATGTTAAACTGCTGGAGCTTTCAAACTTAAACCATCCCTTATTAAAAGATATGTTGATTAAGTCACCTGGAACCTATCATCACTCCATTATGGTTGGAAGCATGGTGGAAGCGGCATCTGAGGATATTGGAGCTAATCCATTGCTTGCAAAAGTTATGAGTTATTATCACGATATCGGAAAAATGGAGCATGCAAAGTACTTTATTGAAAATCAAAAACCAGGAATAAATCCTCATGATCAGATTTCTCCATTTATGAGTAAAACCTTGCTTATTGCTCATATTAAGGATGGTGTGGAGCTAGGAATGAAGCATAAACTTGGGAAGCCGATTATCGATGGGATCGTTCAACATCATGGAACAACATTGATTTCATTTTTTTATAATAAGGCACTCGAGCATAAGCAAGATGCAGATTCAGTTATCCCAGAGGATGAGTTTAGGTACCCGGGGCCAAAGCCGCAATTTCGTGAATCTGCCTTAGTGATGTTGGCGGACAGCATCGAGGCAGCAGCTAGGTCATTAGATGAGCCAACTCCCGCAAGGTTACAAAATATAGTCAGGAATATCGTTCAGCGAAAATTTACAGACGGTCAGCTTGACCAGTGCAATCTGACACTTAAAGATTTATCCAAAGTGGAACAGGCTTTTGTTAAAATCCTTTTAGGGATTTACCATCAACGAATTGACTACCCCCGAAGTTCTGGGGGAGGTCTTGGCTACGTAAGTTCTGCGAATTAAATTTAGTTTGAATAAACTACTTTAACTATTTCTTTTTTTACATTATTCTTTTTCAGGATAAGAGCTTGTTTGGAAACATGTTTGACGATTCAACTAAGCTTTAAATATGAGAAAAGCCTCACTGAAAGGAATGAAATGAAACCTATGATTATAAATGATTCAGGAATGGAGTTGCCTGAAGAAGCGTTATTAAAATGGGTCAAAGACATAACAATGGAACTATTAAAGAAAAAAGTTCTATCAATAGAAAAAAAAGGCAAAGAAGTAGGCTTGGTTTTTTTAAATGAAAATGATGCCAAAAAGCTTAATTGGAATTATCGCTGTAAAGATTATCCTACGGATATTTTAAGTTTTGATTCTGAAGATCCGGATTCACTTGGTGAATTGGTTTTATGTCCTCAGGTTATTTCAAGACAGGCCGCTGAACATGGACTGAGTAGTGAGGATGAGTTTGGTTACACGCTTCTGCATGGAGTTTTACATTTGCTCGGTTATGATCATGAACAGAGTAAAGAAAACGAAACTTTAATGATGGGAATTCAAGATGATGTTTTTGAAATCATAAGAAGTTCGAAAAAGAATATAAAAACAATTGAGAAAACAAGTAAGAAAAGCGACAGTGATAATGTGAATGTGGAGGCAAAAAGGACGCCTAAAGTTAATGTAAATATAAAAGTAAATACAAAATTGAAACTTAAATCGGTTGCTAAATCTAAAAAAAATGAAAAGCTGAATTCTAAAGTTCAATCCAAAACGAAAACTAAAGTCAAATCTAAATCCAAACCAAATAAAAAGAAAAGGACTTAATGCCATGTCTTTAGTCGCAGAGCTGAGTGATGTGAATCGGAAATTGAGTAGTTTGGATGTTCTATCAAAAGAGATCAGGGGGTATCTTTGACCTGGATGCAAAGAAAAAGCGTTTGGAAGAGGTCATTATGTCCTCAGAAAATCCTGCTATTTGGGAAAAACCTTTGGAGATGCAAAAACTCAATAAAGAGAAATCCTTTTTAATTAAAGCCATTGAAGAATGGGACTCTTTTAATAAAAGGCTTGATGATGCCAAAGTTCTTTTAGAGATGGCCGTCGAAGAACAAGATGAGAATACTTTTAAAGAGGTTAAGCAGGAATTGAAAATAGTCGAAGAGCTTGGAAAAGCTTTAGAATTAAAAAGGGTTCTAAATGGCGAGTTAGACCCAAATAATACTTATTTGTCAATAAACTCCGGAGCTGGTGGTACTGAGTCCTGTGATTGGGCAGAAATGTTGCTCAGAATGTATATGAAATTTTGTGATAAAAAAGGCTACCGGTATGAGCTTATCGATCGCAATGATGGGGACGAAGCAGGTATTAAATCCTGCACGATTCTTATTGAGGGTCCTTATGCTTATGGTTATTTAAAAGCAGAAAGTGGAGTTCATCGTTTGGTTCGAATTTCGCCTTTTGATAGCAATGCAAGAAGGCATACTTCTTTTGCTTCTGTTTTTGCATGGGCGGAAGTAGATGATAGTATAGAAATTGAAGTTAAACCGGATGATTTAAAAGTTGAGACTTTTCGATCCAGTGGAGCGGGAGGACAGCATGTCAATAGAACAGATTCTGCAGTCAGAATGTATCACTTGCCATCTGGAATCATTGTTCAGTGTCAGACGCAAAGATCTCAAATTCAAAACCGTGAAAAAGCATTAAAAATGTTAAAAGCACAACTTTATGAGAAAGAATTGGAAAAAAGAAATAAAGAGAAAGATGAAATGAATTCTCAAAAGAAGGCTGTCGAGTGGGGTTCTCAAATAAGGTCCTACGTGATGCATCCCTATCAACTTGTTAAAGATCATCGTACGGACCATGAAACAAGCCAAGTTCAAGATGTTATGGATGGTGACCTTGAAGGATTTATTATGGCCTATTTAAAATCGACGATGCAGAATTCAAATGTTTAATAAAAACACATTTTACATCGCTTGGAAATTATTGTTCACAAAAAAAGCTCTTTTTGGCGGATCAACTCCTTTAAGTTTATTAGGTCTTATTCTGGGTGTTGCTTGTCTGTTTGTTTCAATGGCAGTGATGAGTGGTTTTGAGTCGACATTGAAAAAAACCATGTCGGATGTAACTGGGGATATTCAAATTATTGAGCGGCCTAAGTCAAATCCAAATTGGCAAGAATTTGAAGCTACTTTAATGAGTTTAGAACCGCAAATAAAAGTCACTACCAGATTTTTATATTTAGAAGCGGTATTAGCAAATCAAGGACAAATTTCTGGCGTCTTAGTTCAAGGGGTTGATAAAGATAAATACAATGAGGTCTTAAATATAAAATCTAGAATTATCAGCGGCGAGAATTCTCTTTCTGAAAAAAATGGTTTTCCTAGCGCTTTTATTGGTAAAGGTATTGCAAAAAGAATGAATTTTAAAGTTGGTGATGTCTTTAAAATTGTTGTTCCAATAACTGATACTTTTAATCCAGGAGTTTTTAAACGTCAAATGGGTGAATTTAAAATTTCAGCGATTTTGGATTTAGGGAAACATGAATGGAATGAACGGTCCATCATTGTCGACATCCAGGAGGCACAAAAAGTGGCATTAGTAGGTAGCCGATACACGGGGTTATTAATTAAGACTTATAACCTTGACAGGGCCAGAGAAACTGCTTTTCATTTGGCAAAAAAATTAGGGCCTGAGTTTTGGATTCGAGACTGGAAAGACGTGAATGAAAATCTTTTTGATGCTGTGGTTATTGAAAGAGTTGTCATTTTTCTTGTTGTTTTAATTATCGTTGTTGTTGCCGCATTTAATATTTCTTCAACGCTATACGTGGGTGTTATTCAAAGAAACAATGACATTGCGATACTCAAAACTTTAGGTGTTTCTCAAAAGCAAGTGTTGCATATTTTTACATTGCAAGGGTTGTTTCTTGGCGCCTTTGGTTTTGTTTTAGGTAATGCTCTGGGTTTAATCTTGTGTCAGCTGTTTATGTGGGGCCAAAAGATTTTTGATTTAATTCCTGGTTCTGTCTATAAAATTGATAATATTGTTATTGAAATAAGATGGTTAGACCTGAGTGCTATTGGAATTGCCACTTTAATCATTTGTTATTTAGCAACCTTAGCGCCAGCGTACAGAAGCTCAAGGTTAACAGTCGTCGAGGGTTTAAGGTATGGGTAATAGTTTATTGTCAGCAGAAAATATCTATAAAAGTTATCAACAAGGTTCCAGCGAATTGGAGATATTAAAAGGTGTTAATTTAGATATCAAAGCTGGGGATGCCATAGGGATCGTAGGAAGTAGCGGTTCGGGAAAATCGACATTGCTGCAAATATTGGGGACTTTGGACAAACCCAATAGTGGAAAACTAGTTTATCAGGAAAAAAACCTTTTTGATTTATCAGATGAAGAGGTTTCTTTATTCCGAAATCAAACCATGGGTTTTGTTTTTCAGTTCCATCATTTGTTAAGGGAATTGACAGCTATTGAAAATGTCTTACTGCCTTGTCGAATTGCCAATCAGAATATGATAAAAGCTGCACGGTATGCCAAAGAGATTTTAAATATGCTTGGATTGGGTGATCGGATGGACCACTATCCAAATCAATTGTCTGGTGGAGAGCTGCAAAGAGCCGCCATTGCTAGGGCGCTCATCCGCCATCCCAAAATTATATTTGCCGACGAGCCAACGGGAAATCTAGATTCTATCAATAGTCGAAAGATTCAAGAACTATTTTTTCTCATCAGAGAGCAGTTAAAAATTACTTTAGTGGTAGTTACACATGACCTCCACTTTGCACAAAAATTTCCTAGAGTGATGCACTTGAAAGATGGTAACTGGAATTAACACACTGCTTTTTTAGTTGTGAGTCATCTTGTAAAAGATAATATTCTTTCAATCATGCTATGTGGTTATCAAAGATTAAAAGTAATAATAGTTATTGGATTTTTATTTGGCTTTTCTGCATCGTATTCTAAAGAGAAAACAACGCCAAGAACTCCTGAAAAAAAAGTATCTAAATCTAAAATAAGGAATAAAGAAGAGGCTCCTGTACTCACTCAGAAATCTTTTTTAAGAGACATTCAAATCGAGGGGCAACGAAAGATTGAAAAGGATGCTATTCTCAACCGAATTAAGCTCAAAGTGGGGCAATCCTACTCCGAAGAAGAATTAAGGGAAAATTTAAGAGAAGATGTGACTCAGCTATTTAAATCAGGTTTTTTCTTTGATGTGGAGGTTAGTAAAACAGAAATCGCTGATGGTTTTGTTTTAAAATATAAAGTTTTTGAAAAGCCTTCTATCGCTGAAATTAGCTGGGAGGGAATATCAGAAGATGTTAAAAAGGAAGATCTTCAAGAGGCTCTAGGGGTGAAGGAATTCGAGATCTTAAATATGGCCAAACTTAAAGAAGGCCAGGAAAAGATTCAAAAATATTTCGAAGACAAAGGTTTCTTTCTTGCGAAAATTGATATTAAGACTGAAGACCTTGTCAAAAATGAGACTGTAAAGTTAAAAATTAGCCTTAAGCAAAACGACCGTGTTAAAGTAAAGAAAATTACTTTTTTAGGAAATAAAAAGCTTTCAGACTCTGCATTGATCATTGATCAGCTTATTTCAGAAGAGGGTTTTTTTACTGGGCTATCTGGTTCTGGCCAGTTCAAGCAAGATATGTTTGAACGTTGGATTCAAGGCATTCGATTTATTTACTTTAATCAGGGCTATATTCAGGCCAAAATTGATCGCCCTCAGGTAACTGTCACTCCAGACAAAAAAGGAATCTATATCACTATTCATATTGAAGAAGGTGAGCAATTTGAAGTGGGTGAGATTGATTTCTCTGGAGATGTTTTATTTTCCAGATCTGAACTGTTGGAGACGATAAAATTAGATGAAAATAAAATTTTCGCCTATGATGTACTTCAAAAGGATCTCGGTGAATTGCAAGCTAAATATGGTGATCTTGGCTATGCTTTTGCGAATGTGAACCCTCAGTGGAAGGTGAAAGAAAAAGAAAGAAAAGTTGACTTGGTTTTTGAGTTTGATAAAGGGAACAAGGTTTATTTTGGGCGTATTCAAATCGTTGGTAATTCTAAAACTAGAGATAAAGTTCTTCGAAGAGAAATGAAAATTCTCGAGGGGGAATTATATAACGAAACACGTCGGCGTCAGTCCCTTGAAAACATTCAAAGATTAGGTTTTTTTGATGAGGTGAATTTCAAAACGTCGACTCCTCCAGATAAACTTGACATCATGAATATTGATGTCGTGATCAAAGAAAGAAACACCGGACAAATCCAAGTAGGAGCTGGCTATGGAAGCTCCCAGGGATTTACTTTACAGGGCAGTGTGCAGCAGACAAACTTTTTAGGGCGTGGCCAAAACTTGGGCGTGAGTTTGAACTTGGCTAAAAATTATTCCATGTATGATGTTTCTTTCACTGAGCCATACTTTCAGGACTCCCTCTGGTCCCTGGGTTTTCGTGTTTTTAGGAGTGAAAATTCAGGACGTGCAGATTATGACGAAACTAAAACGGGTGGGTCTATTTTCCTGGGACATCCCCTGGGTGATTACTTGAGATTTAATGCGAGTTACACCTATTCAGCTACCAGATTATTTGAAGCTAAAGTGAACGATGTTGTGGTCACCGATTTTGATTTATTCCCATTGAACACGGCAGAAGGGGATTCGGGGTTGTTGGGCTTGAGTTTAGATTACGATACTCGAAACGATAGGTTCAAGCCATCCAAGGGAATTCATGCAAGGCTTGGTTATTCGGTAACAGGGCCATTTGGTGGAAATTTAAGATATTATAAAGCCAACACAGATTTTAAATTTTTTAAGAATCTCTTTTGGGATGTTGTTTTTCGTAATTCCATTAGTTACGCTCGAATTGAGTCCACGGATCCAACTCGTCAGCCACCTTTTAATGAATTGTATTTGCTTGGTGGTCCCTACAGTTTAAGAGGTTATCGTTACCCTCGGGTAGGTAAGCAAGTTATTTCTCAAAAAGCCAAAAAAGAGCTTCAAGGCAAGGGTGAAACTTTCGATTTAGATGAAAAAGCCAAAAGATTTTATGGTGGTTCTCAGCAATTGATATATCAAGGTGAATTGATGTTTCCTTTAATTCGAGAAGCTCAAATGTACGGAGTGACTTTTTACGATATAGGTCAAGCAAATGATGTGATAACTGAAGGGAATTTTTTCGCAGATACTGGGTTTGGTATTCGGTGGTTTTCTCCTATTGGTCCTTTAAGGTTTGAGTGGGGTTTCCCTTTAAATAGAGATACTTATTGGCATGAGGCCGTCGTTTTTGAATTTTCGATTGGCGCTCCATTTTAAGAGTCGACTTTTATTTTGAATGTCGTTATTATTCCGCTAGTGTGTTTTGAATTTGTAAGAAGATTATTAATTTTAGGAGAAATTATGACTTTTAATTCTAATTTGTTAGTTAGTTTATTGTTTATCACTTCGGTTTCTTTTTCTGCTGAGTTCAAGCTAGGTGTTGTTAATATGCAAAAAGCAATTCAAGCAACAGCTGCTGGGAAAAAAGCAAAAGCAGAATTAGAGTCTGATTTTGAAAAAAAGAAAAAAGAATTACAAAAAAAAGAAGCTGACCTGAAAAAGATGCAAGAGGATATTGAAAAGAAAAAAAGCGTCCTTTCAGAAGAGGTCTTAGTAAAAAAACAAGAAGAGTTTCGTGAAGAGATGATGAAGTTCCAACAGGTGGTTGGAAAAAATCAATCAGAAATTCAAAAGAAAGAACAAGAGTTAACTCAGCCTATTTTGGAAAAAATGAGGAAAACAATTGAGAAAATTTCTAAAGAAAAAGGCTATTCTGCAGTGATTGAAAATACTGCCATGGTTTTATATATAGATAGTTCCCATGATCTGACAGATGAAGTTGTTAAAGCTTTTGAAAAAGAAAAATAGTCGGTGATATGAAAATTCATCCTTCAAGTGTTATTTCTCCTGAGGTTGAAATTGGATCGGATGTCGAGATTGGCCCCTATTGTTTGCTTCAGGGAAAAATTAAGATAGGCAATGGAACCTTTATTGAAGGTCATGCCACCGTTGGTTCACGGTATGGAATTTTAGATATAGGTGAAAATAATCATATCATGCCGGGTGCGGTAATTGGTGGCCCACCTCAAGATGTGACTTACAAATCAGAACCCACACGATTAATTATTGGAAATAATAATACCTTTAGAGAGTTTTCAACAGTCAACTTAGCCACAAGCAAGGGCGATGGAAAAACGGAGATCGGGAATAATTGTTACTTTATGGCCTACACCCATGTAGGGCATGATTGTAAAATCGGAAATAATGTTATCGTGGCAAATGATTCTCATATGGGAGGGCATTGTATTATCGAAGACAATGTTGTTATAGGTGGGATTTGTGCTTTTAATCAATTCACAAGAGTTGGAAAGAATGCCTTTATAGCTGGTAGCTCGGTAGTAAATAAAGATATACTCCCATTTAGTCGTGCTCAAGGAACTTATGCCTTGATCAGGGCTACGAACAAGGTGGGTTTGGCAAGGAAAGGATTTTCAAAAGAGGAAGTTCAAAATGTTCATAAAGCCATTCGTATTTTAGTTTTTGGTTCAGGCACTGTTGAAGAGGCATTAAATAAAATTTCAATGGAATGTATTCCTTCTGAGAATATAAGTTATCTTGTTCAATTCGTTAGAACTTCCAAACGAGGAATTGCCATTTCAAGAGGAAAAGCTTCTTCCTCTGAAAATGAAATGGAATGAAATGAATGGCTTTGAAATAAACTGAAACAGAATCTAAATGCCTTGTTGAGAGTAAAGGATTTAATTAATGAAAAAATTAAGGGCAGCAGTTGTAGGCGTTGGGTATCTTGGCAATTTTCATGCTCAAAAATATAAGAACAACTTTAAATCTGAGCTTGTGGGTGTTTGTGATTCTAACATCGATTTGGCAAAACAAAGATCGAAAGAATTGGGAGTTCCCTTTTTTTCCGATCCAAATGAATTAATTGGCAAAGTCGATTTGGTAACGATTGCGGCTTCGACGACCTATCATTTTGAATTAGCTTCTCTATTTTTGAATGCAGGTATTCCAACTAATCTTGAGAAACCCATGACCGCCAATTTAGCCCAAGCACAACAACTGTTTGAAATTCAACAAAAAACTAATACCCTGTTAACGCTTGGCCATATTGAAAGGTTCAATCCTGCAATTTTGGAGCTTAAAAAACAGATGAATGAGAAAACCTATCATCTTGAGTTAACTCGATGGAGTACTTTTAAATCAAGGGGTTCTGATGTTTCTGTTGTATATGATTTGATGATTCATGATATTGATTTGCTATTTTATTTATTTGAATCAGATGTGAAAGACTATTTTGTTTCCGGTGCTAGCTTAGTTTCTAAAGAATTGGATTCAGTTGCTGGAAGTTTTAAAATGCTTAACGGGAAAACAGCGACCATTTCAGTCAGTCGAGTGAGTTCGAAAATGAATAGAAATATCAAAGCTTATGGAACTGACAAAATTTTAAATGCCAATACTGCGAACTTAGAAATTGAAATTCAGGTGAAGAATCAGAGCCCAATGAATTCTGATGATTTGGTTTTAAATCAAAATCTTCAGGTAAGTAAAGTGGATGCTCTTCAGGAAGAAACAAATCATTTTATAAATTGCGTTTTGGGGCTGGAAAAACCAAAAATTACTGTTTTGGATGGATTGAAATCAATGGAATGGGCTCACAAAATTACTGAGTCAATTTATGGAAAGTGAAAAAAAAGAAGTCCTCATTATTTCTGCCGAGGCCTCTTCTAATTTGTATGCACAACGAATCCTAGAAATATGGAAAGAAAATCATCCTCGCCTTCAATGCTTTGGTGTTGGATCTTCCGAAATGGAAAACCTTGGCTTTGAACGGTTAGGTAAGTCCGAGGAAATGGCCCTTGTAGGAGCTGCTGAAATCATTGAGCACTATAGTGATATTAAAAAGGTTTTTAATAGAATTTTGGAAGAAGTAAAGACAAGAAAGCCGAGATTTGCCTTATTGCTTGATTACCCCGAATTCAATATTAGGCTTGCCAAAGAATTAAAAAAAATGAATGTCTTCGTTTTCTATTATATTTCTCCACAAATTTGGGCTTGGCGAAAAAATAGAGTTTTTCAAATGAAAGCTTATTGTGAAAAAGTATTTCTTATTTTTCCTTTTGAAATTCCTTTTTATGAAAAACATAAAGTGCCTTTTGAATTCGTAGGACATCCTATCTTAGATGAACTTAAATCAGAATATTTTGATAGAGTGGTTGTAGAAAATGAACGGTTGAAGTGTGGGATTCAGCCTGATGAAATTGTTTTGGGCCTTATGCCAGGCTCGCGTAAAGGGGAATTGCAAAGACATTTCCAAATTCAACTGGAAGTCGCTAAGCGGCTTTCAAAGAGGGTCGACAGCTTAAAAGTTTTAATTCTTTGTGCTCCCAATTTTGAGAAGACGGATTTGCATCCTTTTTTAGAAGATTTTAAAATTCCATTCATAATAATGAAAACCGATCCTTTTAAAATGATTTCACTGACAGATTTAATCTTAGCGGCTTCAGGCACAGCGACGTTGATGGTTGGACTTCTTGAAAAACCAATGGTCATCATGTATCGAATGAAATGGCTGACGGGAATTATTGCAAGGATTTTAGTAAAAGGGGTGCGCTTTTTTGGTATAACCAATTTGATTTTAGAAAAAGAAGTCAGTCCAGAGAGATTTCAAAATCAAGCGAGTGCTGAAAATTTAGAGAAATTAGTTTATGATTTGATATCAAAGAAGGATTTGTTTAATCAACAGAAGCAGGAATTAAAACTTTTAAAAGAAAAATTAGGTAAAAAAGGAGCAACTTTAAGAGTTGTGAAATTGTTAGATCAATATTTATGAAATGGATTCTTATTTTATTAAGCCAAATTTATTCTGGCATACATTCTTTTTACAGAAAAATGTATTCTTTAGGAATATTTAAGACACATCGTCTGTCAGTTCCCGTATTAAGTATCGGCAATCTCACGGTTGGGGGTTCTGGAAAAACACCGGTGATGATATACCTTGTTAGTTTATTCCAGAAAAAAAAATATAAAATTGCGGTTGTTAGCAAAAATTACAAAAGTAGAATTAAAAAAATATCAAAGATTAATTCCGAACTAAAGGGCGCTGCAGATTATGGGGATGAGCCCTATTTAATTAATCAAAAAACTCAAGCGATTGGTTATGTCGGTCCTAAAAAATATTTGACAGCCAAAGAAGTAACACGAAATGAAAAGGTGGATTATATATTCATTGATGATGGATTTCAGCATCATCCACTTTTTAAAAATTGCAATATTTTACTTATTGATGTGACTCAGTGGGAATATCCGGCAAAACTGCTTCCTTGGGGACGGTATCGTGATGATTTTTCTGAAGTAAAAAAAGCTCACATCCTTTTTTGGACAAAAACAAATTTGATTTCAGCCCAGGCATTCGCTGAAATGAAGAAAAGGTTAAACTATACAGGGCCACAATTTGAAATTGAATTTTTTATGGATCAATTTCTGGACACTTCAAATAATGAAAAGAAGCAAATCTTTGAATTGCCAAAAAAAGTAGTTTTATTTTGCGGGTTAGCGAATCCAGAGCCTTTGATAAAAGGCTTAAAAGAAGCGAATAAGGATCTAGAAATAATTGTCAAATTGTTTCCTGACCATTTTCAGTACAGGGAATCAGATATAAAAAAAATTTTAGAAAAACCGTTAAATTTCAAATATTTTCTTACCACAGAAAAGGATTATGTAAAAATTAAATCGTTGTGGCCTGGGGAATATCCTCTAGGAATTCTATTACTTGATTTAAAACTAAATAAAGATGATAAAGAGCTTTATGAAGTGGTTTCTCAGTATTTGTCTTAATTTTTTCTGTCGATTTATTTTTCTTTTACCAAGGAAGCTTTCAAGGGGTTTATTCAGTTTACTTGGATTTTTTTGGTTTGACCTTTTTCAATTCAGAAAAAGAATTGTTCTTGATAATTTAAAAATCGCTTTTCCCGACTTATCTCTGAAAGAACGTGAGAAAATAGGACGTCAAAGTGTCTATAATTTAATGGCAGGGTTGGCTGATTTTTTTATTATTCCATTCATCGATCAAAAATGGATTGAATCTAATGTCGTATACCATGGTGTTGAAAATATGCAAAAGGCACTAAATCAAAATAAAGGCGTATTTGTTTTGAGCTTGCATATGGGGAATGGAGATTTGTCTGCCTCTCTCATTCATTTGCAAAATTTTAAACTATTTTTAATTACAAAGTTATTTAAAAATAGAACGTTTAACGATATTTGGTTTCGCATTCGAGGGGCTCAAGGTGTTAGTTACATAGAGCCTCATGGAGAAAAAACACCATTTCAAATATTAAAAGCTTTAAAAAGCAATGCACTGGTTGTTTTTGTATTAGATCAGTATATGGGAAAGCCATTTGGTTTAGAAACCTCTTTTTTCGGACGAAAGACTGGTACAGCCAAAGGATTAGCTTTGTTTTATTTAAAAACTAAATCACCCATTGTTCCCGTTTATTGTTACGAAGGTGATGATGATAAATATCATGTTGTGTATGAGCCTCAATTGGTCCTCAATCACTTAATAACAGAAGATAAAGATCAAACCTTGTTAAGTTTAACACAAGAGTTTTGCCATGTGACTGAAAGTTTTATCCGAAAGCATCCAGATCAATGGATGTGGATTCACAGACGTTGGAAAAATTTTAATGATTAAATATTGTCTAAGATGATACTATCTAATCGTGGATACCAGATTAAAAACTTTTTTAGGCGCGGTTTTGTTTTTTTTAGTTTCATGTTCTTCTAGTTTCTTAAAATTAGATAAAAAAGAAGAAGAATTCAAAAAAAATAAAGAATTTGAAGAAAAAGTCGTTATTAAAGAGATTAAAGAAATAAAAGAGAATAAAGATTCCACGCCACCATCTCGGGTCTTTGAATCGACGTGGGCCAATGAGAAGTCTAACGTTGTGCCGGTTTTAAAAAGTAATGATAAAGAAAAAGCAGTTCTTGATTTAACAGGGGCTAAAGCTAAAAAGAAAAAAAATCAGCTCAATTCTAAATCTGAAAAATCAAATAAATCAGAGTTGGATTTCGCACAAGTTAAAATACCAGAGACTTCAATTGCAGAAATTCCTAAAAGAGAGCCAGACCTTGAAGATCTGGAAGGATTTAGTGGCCGCCGTCCTTTAATTGATCCCTTCAGAGTCGGTGAAGAGGTTGTTCATAATGTTCATTACTTCAAGGTTTCGGCAGGGGAATTATTTTTAAAAGTAGATCCATTTGTCGAAGTAAATGGAAAAAAAGCATACACTTTTACCACAGAGATTAAGTCATCATCCATGTTTTCCACTTTTTATTCAGCTCAAGATAAATCGGTAACCTATGTAGATTATTTTGATCTGGTTCCACACGTTTTTACCCTTTCTGTTCAAGAGACTGGACAATTAAAAGATGCCAAGGGATTAATAGATATACAAAAAAACATGGCCACTTATTGGGAAAAAAAGTTTACAAAAAAAAATGGCCAGGAAGAAAAAAAATTAGAGTGGGAAGTATTGCCTTTTTCTCAGAATGTTTATAGTGCTGCTTATTATATGCGTCTCTTTAAATGGGAGGTTGGAAAGGAATATGCATTTCGCGTGGCAGATCAGGGCGAAAATTTAGTTTTCAGAGGGAAAGCCTTAAGAAAAGAAAAATTAGAAACAGATATTGGTGAATTTAACACCATCGTTGTTAAACCAGAAATAACGGTGAAGGGTGTTTTTAGACCCATAGGAGATATTTTTTTCTGGTTAAGTGATGATGACAGAAAGTTTATTTTAAGAATCGAATCAAATATTAAGATTGGAACCATTGTCTCGGAAGTCATTCGCCTGAATAAAGGGCAGTTATGAGTATCGAAAAATCAATTAAAGAAAAACTACTAGCAAAGTTTAATCCTGTATTTTTGCTGGTAGAAAATGAATCTCATTTGCATTCAGTTCCAGAAAATAGCGAAACTCATTTTAAAATTCTCGTGGCATCAGATACATTTAAAGACTTAGGTCGAGTGGAAAGGCAACAACTTGTTTATTCAGTTTTAGGCGAGGAATTAAAAAATAAAGTTCATGCTCTTTCTCAGAGGGTCTACAGTCTAGAGGAGTGGAAAAAAATAAAGGACAATTATAATTTCACCTCTCCATTGTGTTCCAGTGCAAAGCGCAATTCATAAGTAAGTGATAAATTTGACTAAGATCATCAATATGTTGATTTTTTTCGTAATATTTTGACTACCGCTAGTGAATAGTTTGCACTGGTAGCTATGAACTATTTGAACTGTCAAATAACCTTTAGAGAAATTCCAGATGAAGTTTGTCTCTCAATATTAGTTACTGGGTGTCCTCTTAGGTGTGTCGATTGCAATTCTAAAGATTCTTGGAAACAAGATATTGGATTTGAATTGAATGAAGCAACTTTTATAAAAATCCTCCAAAAAAAACAAGACTGGATAACCTGTGTGCTATTTCTTGGAGGAGAATGGAACAAGAAAGAGTTAATTCAGTTTTTACAAATAACTAAATCAAAAAAATTAAAAACAGCCTTATTTACTGGATTAACAGAAGTCGATCAAGATTTAAAAAATCATTTAGATTTTCTAAAAACGGGACCATATATAAAATCATTGGGTGGATTAGAGAACCCAAAAACGAATCAGAAATTAATACATATTCAGTCAGGTAAAAAAATAAATCACTTCAAGGAGGAGTTCATTGATCAGATTAAGTGAAACACAATTAAAAAGTAAACAAGACTATGTGAAGCAATATATGTCTTCAAGTAATGCAGCGGACAGTTCAAAAATGGATGCCAATGCCAATGTTTCAATAAAAAACATTTCCACCTTGGAATCCGAAATCCATAAAGACATCAATATTCAGGTTAATCGCAAATTGGTTTCAGAAAAAATTGAAGCTCTTTTTGGTCGAGACCTTGCTGAGGAGTATATAAGGCAAATTGAAAACCATGATATTTATGTTCATGATGAGACGTCTTTAAAACCCTATTGCGTTTCAATTTCCATGTATCCATTTCTTCTCGATGGAATGACAAAATTAGGTGGAGAATCAAAGGCTCCAAAAAATTTGGGCTCATTTTGTGGTTCTTTTATCAATCTTGTGTTTGCCATTAGTGCTCAATTTGCTGGTGCTATAGCCACGGTTGAGTTCTTAAATTATTTCGATCATTTTGCTCGAAAAGAATTTGGCCCTGATTATTTAGAAACAAATGAGAAACAAGTTGAAGCCTATTTCCAGCAAGTTGTTTATTCTATAAATCAACCAGCTGCCGCAAGGGGCTACCAGAGTGTATTTTGGAATATTTCTCTTTATGATAAATATTATTTTTCAAGTTTATTTGAAGGATTTTTCTTTCCTGACGGAGATGCTCCAAGCTGGGAATCTGTGGATAAACTGCAAAAGAAATTTTTAGTTTGGTTTAATAAAGAAAGAGAAAAGTCCCTATTAACCTTTCCCGTAGTGACGTTGGCGCTATTGACAGAAAATGATAAAGTGAAGTGCAGAGATTATGCAGAGTTTTCTGCCAATGAATTAGCTAAGGGAAATTCATTTTTTATATATTTGTCAGATACTCCGGATAGCTTGGCGAGTTGCTGCCGTCTTCGAAATGAAATTACCAATCAGGGATTTAGTTATTCACTGGGCGCTGGGGGGATAGCGACAGGAAGTTTAAATGTGATCACTATAAATATGAATAGGCTTATACAGTTGGGAAATAGCTTAGACGATCAAATTAGCAAAATTCACAAATATCAAGTTGCGTATCGAAAATTAATGGACGATTTCTATAATGCGGGACTCTTGAACGTTTACGATGCTGGATTTATTTCAATGGATAAGCAGTACTTAACTATTGGTATTAATGGTATGGTAGAAGCAGCTGAATCACAGGGCATAAAAATTTCGGACAACGATCAATATAAAAAGTTTTTACAAGAACATTTAAAAAAGATATATGATCTTAATAAAGATGCTAGGGAGAAATACGGTTATATGTTTAATACTGAATTTGTTCCAGCTGAAAATTTGGGGGTCAAAAACTCATTTTGGGATAAAAAAGATAAACTTTTTAGTCCAAGAGAATGCTATAATTCCTATTTTTATATTGTTGAAGATCAAAGCATTGATTTCACTGAAAAACTACTTTTGCATGGAAAAGAAATCACTCAATATTTAGATGGGGGATCGGCGTTGCATTTAAATTTGGAGGAGAGTTTGACTCCATGGCAATATCTTTATTTACTGGATCAGGCTGCCAGAGTGGGGTGTAATTATTTTTGCACCAATATAAAGGTCACTGTATGTAACTCGTGCAACCATATTGATAAAAAAACCTCTGATCATTGTGTGGTGTGCGGGTCTGAAAATGTGGACTATGCTACAAGGGTTATTGGTTATTTAAAAAGAGTATCTTCTTTTAGTAGCCAAAGACAGAAGGAACATGATCGAAGATATTATCATTGCGATTCTCATCAGAATAAAGTCAAGCACGAGAACTTTCATTTCAGCACGGCTCAGAGTACAATCTAATGTTCATTTATATTTGTTTCTGAAATCAGTTGCTCAATGAGGTTAACTTTAGAGGTTTTTTGCTATTTTTTGAAACTAGGAATGACTGGATTTGGTGGGCCAGTAGCCCTTGTTTCAATAATGCAAAAGGAACTTATTGAGGAAAAAAAATGGATGAGCTCCGAGAAGTTTGTTCAAGTTTTGCCTTTATTAAAGTCGATGCCTGGAGCTTTTTCATTTCAAACGGCTGTTTACTTGGGAAATCGTAGAGGTGGAAGGCTTGCTGGCTTTTTTGCAGGGTTAGGTTTGATTCTGCCGGCCTCTATTCTTATGGTAGGGCTAGGGGTTTTTTTAAAATCCTTCGGTGAAAATTTAGAGATGAAAATTTGGATGCAGGGATTTCAATGGGGTGCCATTGCTCTTATGGCATCAGCCGTTGAAGGTTTATCGAAGATATATTGGTCCGATAGAAGATTTTGGCTTTTATTTTTCTTGTCATTGGTGTCGTTTGTTTTTTTTAATACCACTGAAATTCTATCCGTATTTATTTTTGGAACCTTATCGTTGTTATTTGAAAGAAGTAAATTCAAAAAGGGAACTCCTCTTAATTTCTTTTTATTTGGTTTTGGGGGTTGGGGGGTAACGCTCATGGCTCCGACTCTGACCTCTTTGTTTTTGATATGTTTTAGTTCTGGAGCCTTTGTTTTTGGTACGGGGATCGCTATTGCGCCCATATTAGAAACCTATTTTGTGTTTCAAAATAAATGGATAACTCACGAGGAGTTTATGACGGCCTTGGCGTTAAGCCAAATGACCCCAGGACCTATATTGGTTATCGTGGCGCTTATTGGTTATAAAGTTCTTGGAATTGCGGGTGCGATAGTTTCGACGCTGGCGGTATATGCTCCAGGATGGATTCATATGCTTACCTGGTTTCCATCTGTTTCTGAAAAATTAACCTCAAAAAAAAGCATTCAAGTTTTTTTAAAAGGAGCACTCGCAGCTGTTGTCGCTTGTATTTGTTTGACCCTATTTAATATGTGTAAGTTAGGAAGTTTTAATGTAATTGGGATTCCCATGGTGATCATACTTTTCATTCTAGGAAGGAAAAAAAATATGAAATCTTGGCAATTAATACTTCTTGCGGGGATGATTTTCAGATTATTGTCTCATATTAGAACAAATAATCTTTAATTGAGAATTAATGATTATTTTAGTTTATATTCTCCTTAACTTATTTAAAATAATACCGATCCACTGAATGAGGTTGGGGGTAGTTATGAAGTACAAATCTGTGTTAATTATCGATGATGAAGTGGATATTGCCGACACCGTTTCGGAAGTCTTAAGCGATCTCTTTGAAAACATTGGTAAGGCCAAAGATGGCGAGGAAGCTTATAATTTAGTTATTAAACAGAGCTATGATCTTATCATTTCTGATATCATGATGCCCAAACTAAAGGGTGATGAGTTTTTAACAAAAATTCGAATGAAGGGGGTTCACACTCCTATTATTTTTATCACTGGAAATGGTAATAAAGAAAATCTAATGAGTGCATTGAGATTGGGAGCTGTAGATTATATTGAAAAGCCATTTGATCTAGATAAGTTTACGGACTTAGTTTCAAGAACCATGGAATATGTAAGTGAAAAAAATGAGTTGGAAAACCTAAAATCAAAGGAAACTCCGAATTCTGATAAGTTTATTATTGAAAATCAGAAGAAAACAGTCGGCATATTACAAGTGGCGAAATATCTCAAAAGTAAAATTGGTTGAACAAATTAATTTGACAGGAAGTAGTTGAGTTTTAAGAACTTGTGGTTTGACACTTAAATTGTCTAATTTTAAAATCCGGCGATGCTCACAAATGAAATTTCTATCGGTCGTCGAGTGATTATTAAAGAAAGTCTTAGTTTCCATATTCTACCCGGTAAATTTGGAGAATTGGTCGATACTGAGGTCTATTCCAAAATCTATAGTTTTTGGAAACAGCAATGGGAACCAGTGATGCGGTCAGTGGGAAAAGCGGACACTTTGCATAGTGATGAATTCTTAAGGCAGTTTGAAATCATAGCCCTTTCATATGAGTCTGAAGTTGTGGGTGTACTTGGATTGGATTTATTTGATCTCGATAATCCAATTCACTTGAGTCATTCTTATTTTTCTTGGTTAAATGAAGTCGAACGAAGAATTTTTCATAATTTCGGTTTTTCATTTATTATAAATCAGTTGGCTGTATCCAAACTTTGGCGTGGTGGATATGGAGCCGCTGATTTACTTGTTGGTTTGGCGGTCAAGCGCATGGAAAACAGTCCTTTTCAACGCTGTGTTTGTTATACAAGAAATCAAAAAAAAACGGATTCACTGGCCCACCGATGGGGCGCCAGACCCATTTTAACTGGGCAATTAGTACATAATGAGCCTTCCACTTATTTCGAATTTGAAAAAAATTGCTATTCAAATACAGATCATCCATTAAAAGCAATAGTAGAGGATCTTTGGTCCAAGGCCGCTATCCAAGAAGATATTAACTTAAACAAAAGAATTCCAAATAAAAATATTCTAAATAAAGGTATTAAAAAAGGAGAGGTATATGATAAAGACATCGAGCTGTGATTCAGTTTATTCCACCATGCTTACGGAAATTGACTCCATTCATAAAGTAGCAATGGCATTTGAATGGGAAAATAAAGGTTTATACGCTGATTGGTTGGCGCAAAGCTTTTTTTACGTTTCATGGACAACAAGACAATTAGCTTTAGCCTCAGCTCATACAAAACCAATTGTAGAAGATGAATACCACTGGCGTTTTGTTGAAGAAGCCAGAGAAGAAAAAAAACATGAAATACTATGTCTTCATGATTTAAAGGCTATGGGTTATTCTCTTTCTCAATTTCAAGAATATCCTCACAGTTCATTTTTTTACCAAACGCTTAATTACATGATTGAACGTGTTCACCCTATTTCCATTTTGGGATATTCGCTCACCTTAGAAGGTTTTGCTGCGCAAAAAGCGGGTGAAATTTATGAAAGAGTTAAAAATCAACACGGTTCGACACCTGCTAGTTTTTTGAAAGTGCATTGCGAGGTCGACAAAGATCATTTCGCAAATGCCTTACCCTATTTAAAATCATGTCCAGAAAATCTTCTACCGATTGTTGAGAAATCGATAAAACAATGTTCTGTTATCTATCGTGGTATATTCTCTGATATATATGAAAATCAGAATCGGCAGGCCTTAAATCGAGTTCCAGATTTGCAGTTATAGATATTATTTAAAAAATTAAATCGTATCATTTTGGGATAATGTGGAAAAATCTAAACAAAAGTCTTTAGAATTTTCATATTTTCCCGAGAAAAAGAATTAGCATGGTTTTACAAACACTTGTTTATATTTTTGGAATTGTCTTGATATTTAATTCTATATTTACTGGAATTCTTTGGTATAGAAATAGAGAAGATTTATTAAAAAAATTAGTATTTTTTTGGTTAACCGGACTGTTTGCCTATGTTTTCCAGGGGTTATTTAATAGTTTGTCAATATATGGATTTCTTGGGTTTTCAATAAATGGCCTCAGTGCCTATTTTCTGTCTTCAATTCTGTATAATTCATTTCAAAACAAAGTGCCTTCAGTTTTGTTTTTATCTATTGGGGGTATAGGTTTTTTTACCTCCATTCTAATGTTTTTATCGGGCTCTTCTTATAGCATTTCGGTGACACCCTATGTGGTATCTGTTGTTTTAATTTTACTTATTTCAATTGTAACTGCCATTAAATCAAAGCCTGATTACCTACAAAAGGGATTTATTTTTCTTATCTTTATGAATACCCTCCATATGGCGGATTACCCAATTTTACGTCCTCAGGAAGATTTGGCAATTTTTGGTTTTTCTGCGAGTTTGATTTTTTTCTTTAGTTATTCAATTTATATACCTTTATTTATTACTAAAAAATTGTCAGAAAGGTATACCGCAAATTTACAATTAGAGGTTAAGAAACGAACTTTTGAACTAAATGAGTTAACGGAGCAATTAAAATTTTCGAACCTGTCACTTGAAGAAAGAAACAAGAAGCTTGACATTCTTGCAAATGAAAATGAAGCGCTTATTAATATATTAGTTCATGATCTATCCAATCCAATTCAAATAATTTCAATTTGTAGTAGTAAATTATCAAAGTTAAGCAATAAACTTGAACATGAGCCAATTAATGGAAAAATAAGGCTAGCTTTGCAGAATATTCATGACGTGATAAAAACAGTTCGATCATTACATGCTCTAAAAATTGGTAAAGGTGCTTTGAGTTTAAAGAAAGTGAACTTGGTGGCTATTTGTGAAGAATTACGAATTCTGTTTGAAGAGAAGCTGAATCAAAAAAAACTAACATTCAGAATTAATAGTCCTTCTTCTGAAATATCTACTTTTTCAGATCCTGAAATTCTTAAAAACCAGATCTTAGCAAATCTTCTTTCAAATGCTATCAAATTTTCACCAGAAGGGAGTTTCATTGATTTATTTTTATTTGAAACACAAGACTCCATTCACATTAGACTTCAAGATTATGGGATTGGAATTCCGAAGGACTTAAAAAAAGATATTTTTTCATTATCCAAGCCTACAACCAGGCTAGGCACTAGTGGTGAAAAGGGTACTGGACTTGGACTACCCATTGTAAAAAAGTACTCAGAGATTATTAATTCAGATATTCATATTCTGGAACCTAAAGAGAATGAATCTGGTACTTGCTTTGAATTGCAGTTTAAAAAAGTGAATTAGAGTTCTTAAATTTTATTCAAGCAAAGTCTGCCTAGACTTTTGAATGAAGAAGATCTAGGAGAGTATTTGTTATTTTAAAATCTTGGGAATCGTTGTTATCCTGACCAGAATGAAGAATCTATCCTATTTTTTCATTTTTTTTTATGCAAATAATCTCTTTGCTAATCAATGCCTTAAAGGCTCACCCGTGAATAAAAATTTCGAATATGAGTTAAGATCAGCCAAAGAAAGCATCGCAAAAGAATATCGAGAATCAGCTAATATCGTAAATACCGCAGCCACTGGCTTTTGTATCTATTGCTCAACTAGCTCCATACTGAATCCAAATTTAAAAATTAATCAACAGATCTCCCAGTCATGCATCGAAGGTGCTCTGAAGAGACAAATTAAGCAGAAAGCTACCTATTGTAGGGATGGAAAACCAATCCAATTTAATGGAAATTTGAATTCTAGTTCTGCCTCCTGTGTGAACACAGAGGTTTCAGGTTATATCACTCATGTTACTAATAAAGTTTTAAATTGCTTTAATACCTTGGAACTTAAAGGTGGACGAGCTATTCATCTAAACCCTAAAACATTTTTTAAGAAAATAAATAATGAAAGTGGTTTTAATTTTTCTCCCTCCTATGGAGGAGGCGTTGGAGTTGGCCAATTGACAGGAATTGCGGTAAAAGAAATGAATGTTCTTAGTTCGGGAAAATCAGGAAATGGGCGCTACATTCTAGATTCCATTCTCAATTCAAGCAAACCCGAGTGTTCAAGTTTAAAAGAAATTATAAGAGGAGACAAGAGTAACAGATTGTTTTTAAACAGAAGTGACAAAACTATTTGTGAATGGGTATCCATAAACAGAGGTCTTCCAAGAAGTTTGATCTATTCTCTCGGTTTTTTCACTTTTCTCCGAGAATCCTTAAAAAAAGAAATCAAGAGGTATGCGTCAAATCTTAAGGTGGATGAGGATCTTTTGGATTCACTGACCCTCGTTTCATATGGCCCCAGAGGGTTATCTAGGGCAAAAGATTTAATTCGTAATAATTTAAGGGGAAGTAAAAACCAAGGAGCATTGAGGAGAATTGTAAATAATGAAGTCTATATACGCAGGACAAATAAAACCTTAAAAGAAGTTAAGTTAAAGACTGGTGATTCATGCAATCTTATTTAGTTAAAGTATTTGCGATTTTTATGTTATTTAGCGATGTCAGATTAGTTGGTGTTAGCTTTGCTGATGAAGTAAATCAACAAAAAGAATTTTTCAAAGAACTACAAATATTGAGTGAGAATAAAAATCTGACTAAAAAAAGTTGGCTGGACTATATTGCCAAAGTAGATGCCCACTGTGAAAAGCTAAAGAAAAACTGTGAATTTTTTTTTATGGTGGAAAGTTCCTTAGTCATGTTTGAAAAAGATGACTATGATGATGGTGGACAGTGTGATCGTGCGCAGTCAAATGTAGAGCTTCATTTTAATGGACAGCTTAAAGAACAAGAAGCACAAGTTAAAACAATAATCGACAGGCTTTGCCCAGTTAATAAAAAATGAAAGCTAAAAAAATTCTAACACCTTTTTTAGTATTTTTAATTCTCACTGGATGTGGAAAATCAACATTCGAGATATCAAGCAATAAAGAGCTCATCAAAGACTTTGTGAGTCCACCATCTGCTGAAGATGGTGAAAAAAATATAAATGATGAAGAACCACCAGGATCCCTAGACCCAGATATTATTCCCATTGTTCCCATTGTGGTCATCGGGCCAGATTTGTCCATTTGTTCGAAGTTAGATTTTAGCCAAATAACTTGGCCAGCAATAGTTTCAAGATTGGATAAAAATTTTTTAGCTCTGGTTTTGAATATTTCTGGTAGTTTTGAAGGGTTAAATGGTTGGGCCAATTTAAGTAATAATTTTGATGGAATGGGAATCAGTTTAGGAATATTGCAGCAGAATTTAGGTATGGGATCCTTGCAGCCTATTTTGTCGGACTTTTTAAGTAAATTACCTAAGGCTGATTTTAGCATTGAGGAAGAAAAATTAGCATCATTAAATAAGATGGTGACTCAATGGAAAAATGATATGTCGTCAACGATAACTCAGAAGACCTTTGATGCCCTTTTCCATGAAAATTATCGTCAGATTTCTGCGCTGGATGTTCAGGATTTTTTGTCGAGTATGGCCATTGATTATTCCTTAAACAAAGGATCGTCAGTAATCAACAAGAAATCTGTAGCTTGGGCACTGAGGGAATTGTTTATGGATGCTGGAAAGACTTTCAAATCTGATTGGGAAAAAGTATTGAATTCAATAGCGACTCATAAAGACTATGAAAGTCTTCAGTTAGAATATTCCCTGACACTATTTAATAAAGCCCTGCTATTTTTTAAAGCCTTCGGTCTAAGCGAATTGCGCAGCTTGCTTACTATGTATGACTTTGTCGTTCAAAATGGAGGATTTAAGAAAAAAGTTTTAACTGAATATCAGAGTTTTTTAAAATTAAATCCAAATCTAAGCGAAACGCAAAAATTATTGAAAATACTAGAAATTAGAATTAAGGATGTTAGACCAAGATGGCAAAGTGACGTGTTATCAAGGAAGAAAACAATTATTAACTCTTCAGGTGTTGTTCATGGCGTTCAAAGAAATCTAATAAAAGAATTCTGCTATGATCCCATTAGTAAAGTGGTCACTTCCCTTTGAAACCAGCCTTTGAAGCTATAATCTTAGAAAAAAGAATTCCAGTTGATGGCAAAGGTGTTTGATTTCCATTCATTGTTGGATTGCACCGACTGAATATGAATATAGTTAAAATTTAAATTTGATGAATTCCGATCTCCATAGGCTAAACCTAGGTTTAAATAATGTCCTGATCCCCAAGGATTAGCGTTCTCTTGAATTTGATTAAAATTAAATCCAATAGTTCCATTGAGACCATTTGAGAGTTCTGAATTTAATTCAAAGCGTAGACCGTATGATTTGAACATTGAAGGCGACCAATAATTACCGGGATTCGAATTTGATAAATACTCTGCTCCCAGACCTATCCAAATCCATCTTGGCCATGTTGAAATTCCATACATTAAAGCAATATCTGAATAGAAGCGTCTGTTTCCATCAGAGATGAAATCCAACTCTGGGCGAATTAAAAAACGATATCTTTCATTCAAGAGATAGCTAGCAGAGGGTTTCCACCTCCAAGCGCTAGTTCCATTTGATATGGGTCCAGATAAAAATCCATTTTGAGCTAAATAGAATCGATCTAAATGGCTCTGAAGTAATAACTTCTGAGGAATCTGGAAGTAGATAGACACTCCAGGAACGGCCATCGAGGTTTCTACTTGCTCTGACTTAAAATTTTGTCCACCTAAATAAGTTTCAATGAGAAAAATCCGAGAAGATTTTAGAGCTAAAAGGCCTAGAAGGCGAAGGGAATTGAATTTTAGGGTGTTTAACTGACCTTCAAAATAATCCATCACAACGCCCACATCCTTAGATTTTTCTTCCTCATTGGCAAAAGGAAAAAATAAATTTCTCCGATGGTTTCTATAGTTGATGCCAAAATGATTAAGGTTTAGCTCATCTGAAGTATGGGTATTTTCAATTTCAATTCCTATCCATTTACTTTCATGTAGAGCCTCGGCTTGCACCACACTAGGGCTTGAAGTTAAAAAAACAAGGATCCACAAAAAGTTAAGTAACATAGCTTTAGTCAAGAGGAACCTCTAGCGTTTGCCCACCTTCAATTTTAGACACTTTACATTGGACTCCATATAGTTGGATTTCACAAAGAGTACTTATATCGTTGGCTGGAGTTCTTGGAGAGGAAATAGAACTTTTAACTAGTGAGACAAAGACATCAAACTCTCGTGCAGTTGTTTTTCCTTTGTTTGAAATTCGTAGTTTTTTTCTTCCCTGCAGATCTATCTCCAGCTCAGCATCTAAGTTTCGTCGGATCAGCCACCAGTCAGAAAGATGATTAAAGGTCGTTAAATATAATCCAGGTTGATTTGAAATTTCTTTAAAAAGGCCATCGACAACTTTGTTATAGGCAGAGCGAGCAAATCCTTGGGTGTGTATATTTAAAAAGTAAGCACCACCAACACGGTTGGCTTGTTTGAAATCTTTAACCATCGCATCTTTAAAGTTGGTCAAGCCAGCCAGGGTCCTATCTTTCATTAATAAAAAGTCGTCATTGAGTAATCTAGGAAAGAAAACTAAATCATTTTCATAGAGGCATGGTGATAAACTGATGCATGCCTGATCACCGAAAATGTACTTAAGGCCATTTTCACTAGCCGCATGGACCGTATTTTGATCCATTTTCTCATAGGGAGGCCTAAAACCGCTGACCATCGTGCCTGATAACTCTTCAATAATATGTCTTGAATCTTGAATTCTATCAAACTGAATTGAATCCACTTGGTCAAGAAACGAAATATGTTCATCACTGTGAGTTGCTAGTTCTATTTGATCTGTGTAGTTTACAAAAATATCAGAGTGCTCTTTGAACATACTTGCTACTAAAAAGAGGGTTGCAGGAAACTTATACTGAGTTAATAAGTTCAAAATATTTGTGATATTTTCGAATTCGTATTCGGTGTCTACAGAAATAACGGCTGCAGAGGTTTTTCCGGAAGGCCACCAAGATACTTTAACCTGAGGTTTTTTACCTATATGAGCGAGTACCTCAGAAAAAATGTAACGAGTGTTCAAATTTTCTGGATCTGAATTCAGAGGATCCCAACTGACCCAAAATAAATTGTCAGAATCACTTTTTGCTCTAACTGCTTTTACCACCCACCAATGTTCTCTTTCGACTGGTATTCCTTTGTAGTTTGTTTCAAAAGCTTGAATACTCTTTTCATTGTTGGAAATTGCGAAATATCTATTGTCTGTTGCAGCTATAGGCAGCACCTGACCCGGATTAAATCTCCAAATTGATTGAGTTGAGGCCACAAATTGGGTGGCCTGAAATTTTTTAGGTTCTGGATTGGCCCAAAATGATAATCCGAATTTATCTTGGAGCCACTCTTGAATTATTTTCTTGTCTCCTTGTAGAGCTTTTCCGCCGACGGCTCCAGAAAAAAGAAATCCAGTTCCCTTTTGTTTGGCATTCTCAATTTTTTTAAGTGTGGTCATATCCATGGTAGTAAGTTGAGGAATAATGACCAAGTCATAATAAAGCATTTCATCTTCTGGAAAAGTTATAAGTTCGTAGGGGATTTGATTTGTACTTAAAAAATGTTGCCACCCCTCCCTTGCCGACAAATGATGTGATTCTTTATCAAGTGGATTTAGCATTGATACCCAAAGTCCTATTTTTCTTTTTTTTAGAAATTCGAAATTTTCCTGTGTTACTTTTTTAAGATCCTGCGGGTCTAAAAAGGTAAAAGGCTCATCCGTTTTACGTTGAGAAAATGTTTTTTTATTTAGTAGGCCTTGTTTTTTAAAGGAATTAATTTTTTCATTTTGTGAGTCTAAAGTTCTTTGTTCCAGAAGCTCTTTACCACTTCTTGCAGTAAGGAGTGTTAGAATGAGGACGATCGCTAGTATACCAAATAGAGTGCCTAATTTTATGAAACTAAAAGGTAATTTCTTAGTTGTTTTACTCGTTGATTCAATTTGGTTTTTTTCCCATTCCTCAATTTTTTCTTGGATATGAGGGGCATATCTTATAAAAAAAATTGATTCTAGTTTGTATCCATGATCCTTTTGGGTGTTATTAAGATTCAATCGTTTTATTTGATAAATGATAAAAGCAACTAAAGTAATGAGGATGGTCGCAAGACTCAAACCAAGGATGACGGCGTTTAAAATAGAATAGATATTCATTTCAACCCCTTCCTTTCAAGCTTACCCCAGGTCATAGGTAATTCAAAAAGTTCATCAAAAATAGCGAAGAATCTTTGTATTTCTAAAGCCAGTCCGTAAGTGAACCGATTTACAAATCCAAGAAGTAAAAGTTTAAAAGAAAAATTTTCTGTTATAAGACTGTAGGTGATAATAACCAAATCAAGCAATACTAATTGCGAAAAGTAGTAACCAATAATAATGTGTGATTCTGATTGGAGGGCCATGAAAATCGCCGCCATAACAAAAAGGTAATTCACAGTGGGAATAGCAATACTTTCAACTAACATGTACCACATTATAAAAAAATTTCGAAAATTACTTAGAGGAGATAGTAACCACTTTGAATTCAATTTGATAGCTTGAACGATTCCGCGTGACCAACGATAGCGTTGTTTAATTAGAGAGTTAAATTCTTCAGGCGCCTCAGTAATCGCATACATCTTTGGTTCATAAATGACGGCATATCCAGCCAAAAGTAGCCGCAAGGTGAGATCACAATCCTCGGCAAAGGTTTCTGTTTTATAGCCACCAATATTCTGAATTTTCTCTTTTTTAAACAAACCCACCGGTCCTGGTACCACTGTAACTATCTGCAAAAATGACTGGGCCAGCTTCAGAAAATTAAGCGCCGTGATATATTCCAATTTTTGAAAAGCACTTATTACATTTTCTGCATTTCCAATTCGAACGCTTCCTGCGACCGCAGCCAAATTATTGTTTTTTGAAAAATGTTTTATTCCTTCTAGTAAGACATCAGGAGACAATTTACTATCAGCATCCATACAGAAAACATACTCGCCCCTGGCTTCGCTGATTCCTCTATTAAGGGCAGATGCCTTTCCTGAGTTTTTTTGAAAGATAGCGCGTAATCGTTTGTTTTGTATTAGATTTCTAGCTTTTTCAAAAGTTAGATCGCTGGAACCGTCGTCAACAATAATCACTTCAAAATTGGGATAGTTTAACTCAAGAATGGACTTAATGGCCGTAGCGATAACTAGTTCTTCTTGGTAGCAGGGAACAATAATTGAAATTAATGGGAAATGGTTCGGAGGATTTTTTAAATCTCTTCGAAACAATAACCAAGCAAAAGAAAAAAGAAGATGAAAGACCGTCCTAAAAAATATGAAAATTAAATATAAATACATGGTAGCAATTAACCAGCCAGGAGCATCTTGTTGAAATCTTCCCTCATTTGCTGAGGAGGCTAGAACGGCAAAGATTCCACATAAAAATAGGAAACTGATCGCAGAAAAAATGCGGGCCTCATAAAGCCGGATATTTTTGTTTGCCAAGTACTCTCCTCTGGCATCTGCTCGGAAAATAAAAGCTAAAGTTATAGGCTAGAAAGTCGATAGTAAGCTCATAGATTTATCTATTGACGAAAGGCTAGGGCTTTTAATGACTGCTGTAAAAAAAGAAGTTTCTAAGCGCCGAGTACTTGTGATTGATGATGACAAAGGTTCATTGACTTTTATCGAAGGGGTTTTAAAAAGTGATTACAGTCTTCGGTTTGCATCTCAAGGAACAGAGGCTTTGGTTCTAGCACAGGAATACTTTCCCAACGTGATTGTTCTTGATTTGGATATGAAGAATGCAAATAGTTACGAGATATTGTCCCACTTTAAAGTTCATCCTTTTTTGTCGGCAATTCCCATTTTATGTTTATCAAGTGAAAGCTCGTTGGACACACGAGAAAAAATTTATAATTTAGGTGCGACGGGTTGTTTAATTAAGCCAATTCATGGAGGTCAACTCGTATCGGACATTGAATTAATTTTAAAAAACGCAAATTTGAAAATGGAGTCACTAGACAGTCGGCGCACTTTTTTTATTGCTTATAACAGTCATGAAAAACAAAAAGCCATTCGAAGTTATATTCACAAGTCCTTACAGGAGAATAAAAAAACAGTTTTTATCACTCTCACTTCAGGGGAAAACTTTTGCAGTCCTGATGAAGTGAATGAAATACGAAATGAGAGGCTTCTCTATTTGCAGTTTAAAGGAAATATCCTAGCAAAACTGCCATTTATGGATGACCTCTCCCCAATAATTTTTGACCTTGAGTCATCAATCGGTGAAAGCACAAAAAATTGGACGTTGATAATGGATGATCCTGAAATTATCTTAAATATTTATGACAAAGCAAGTACATTTAGTCATGTTTTTATGTTTACAGAACTTCTTGATCGTAATTTTTCTGATATTGCTTTTTTTTGTAAGAAACCAATGGGAAAAGAAAGTAACGAAAGACTCAATCAATTAGCAAATATGCTTACAGGAAATATTTAAGGTCCTTTGTGGATTGAATGGCTTTGAAACTAAATAAAAGAATTTAAAATAGTTAAGAGTTGATTTCGATATTTACCATTCTCAAGATAATAGATATTGCCATGACCTCCATTCTTGATAGGGATAAAAGTTTTAGGAGATTTGGCTTTATCAAAAACTTGTTGTCCTTGGGATAGGCTAACTATCTTATCCTGCTCTCCATGAATGACATACAATGGTTTTGGAGAAATGGATGAAGGATCTCCGGCCCATTCATCACTCATCACCATCCATCCAAGGGGTTGAAAAATCCAAGTGATCCAATTTTTGGATAGGGCATCTCTGGCCACGTTTCTATAGGATAAAAAAGAAGCTTCTATAAAGACTGCCTTATAGTTAACGTCTGACTTTAAGTTGATGCACTTTTGTAAAATCTGTCCACCCAAACTTTGACCGTAAAGAAACAGGGGGAGCTCTGGATTCATGGTTATTATTTTTTCGATAGCTGCAATCCCTGAAATAACTGTAGACTCAGGTGAGGGTTTTCCTGAAGACTTTCCATAGCCTGGATAGTCAAAGATCATTAAGTCATAGTTGTATTCTACAATCCAAGCAAGTAAGCCTACATGGGATGTTAAATTCTGAGCATTGCCATGAAATAAAAGAATTTTTCCTTTTGATTTTTCTGCCTTGAGATACCAATAGTGAATTTGATTACCTTTTTGATCGGTTATAAAATTTTCTTCAATTGGAAAAGGGAATAGTTCCTTTTTGTAAAATTCATCGGAACTTGGATAATAAAATAAAGAGGAACAACCGGTTAAAATAAAAAAAGAAAGCCCAGGAAGAACTCGCAAAAAAAACTTCATAAGTTTTCCTAACATCCTAAAACCATCAAGGGTGATCTTCTGATATTGTTTTTTTGATTTAATTTATAAGATAAGGCTTCAATAAAATTGACACCGAAAATATCTTTAACTTTAAATTTAGAAAATTTCTCTGGATGAGCCTGATATTCATATTCATTAATAACAAGGATATTTTCACATTTTTCATGGTTTAAGTCTATTAAACCAGAATCATCGATATCCAATATTTGATAATGATGATTTTTAACAATAAATTTCTCTGGAATCCATTCTAAGGTTTTTTCAAAATTTAATACTTTTGAAACTTCAGGGTGCTTATCAATATATAATGCCATTTGAATTATATTACTTTGCGAAGGTCGAAAGCTGGCGGTGAAGAGGAGGATTAAATTAATGAGTGCAAGGAATGAAAGTCGCCATTTATATTGTTTATAGTTATAAACCAAATGTCCCAGAAAAGGTGTGATGACGACAAGAACCAATGGGATAATAGAAATCAAAAATCGTTCAAATTTTTGTGGAAAATAGGAATGAAGTAAGACAAAAAAGAAAATAAAAACAAGACTAAATTTTTGTTGAATCAAATTTTTTGAAATGAAGTTCTTTTCATATTTCTTTGAAAAATAAAAGGGCAAAAAACTCATCATGACTAACATTATAGGATAAAACCAAATTGTTGTGTTTCCGTACTCTTGTCCATGCTTTAGATTATAAGTGGTAACAGCAACCAGTGACTGATGAAACTCACCACGAAGAAATAGATCTGGAAGACCAGCAATCAAAAAGGCAACCATGCCGGTTAAAGTAGAAACGAAAAAACCTCGATAATCTTTTTCAAAAATTAATAAGAGAGGAATAGTGAGGGCACCAATACCGGTTTGCTGACGTAGAACAAAAGCCATACTGACGGCAAGAGTACTGAGTATCAACGAAAAAATTTTGTTTGTTTCTTGGTATTTACGGAAAAACCCACAGGAGAGCAATATCCACGGGGCTCCGAGAGACTCAAACATTGGCCGGGTGAGGGCAAATGAGGCGGCAAAATAGAAGGTCATGAGCCCAATAAATAGAATGGAATCATTTTCATTCTTCCAGTTTTTATACTTTGTTAATAAATGAAAAGATAAAAGATAAATTAAAATACTTAGAGAAGTTAGAAAAATAATTGTAAATCGGTACTGGTCATAGGGATGCTCTATATTCATTTTCCATGCTATTTGCGCAGCAAGAAACATTGGAAGAACTTGTAGAGGAGATTTTACATCTTCGGCATCGACAAGCGTAGTTACTTTGGCAGTTTGCGCTGGTAGGTACTTTACCATCGCGTTCCAATACTCATCGGTTCCCATGAACCCGTCATTTACAAAGGCAATCAGCAAATAAAAAAAGATAAAAAAGGAAGTGATGTTTTTTTGAAAAAATAGTTTCATTCTATAAGACCCTTTATCCATTCAACATGATCTGGGAATTCAGATATTTCGGTATAGTACATATTACCTTCTTCACAAATGTTGTTTTTATTCTTCCCAACTAGGAAGGAAGCGATACCAAATATTTCAAGGCCGTTTTCAGTATTAATTAAGAGAGGCCCCCCTGAATCACCATGACAAAAAGTTTTAGAATCATTTTTTTTAAGTCCAAAAATCCCCTTTTGGTCTATTAAATCGATTTCTTTTTTAGCTGAAGAAATAAATTGCGATAAGAGAATCTGACTTTGTTGCTTTCTAGCAAATCTTAATTCAGGAGGTAGCTTGCTTTGAGTAGAGATCTGTCCATATCCAGCAATGATGAGCTCTAGATTCTTAGAATCTTTAATTTTTCTAATTCCACTTTCATTTACTTTTAGAGGCTCATAGTTAGCAGGTAAGGAACCTTCAAAATGAACAACGGCTAAGTCATATTCTGGAGTCATATCATCTAGTGATTTATCCTTAATTGGATTATACTTAGGATGTATATTTTGCGAGGTGATTTCAAATATTAAACTTCTATTAAAGCCACTGGAGCAAAGTAAATCTTTACTTGCATTGATGGAGGAAAATATAAGGGTGTAATTGCTTTTATAAAAGCAATGGGCTGCGGTCAAAACGGAGTTTTTCTTAATCAAGGTACCCGTACATATGACTTCTATTTTTTCCGTTGATCCTGGTGTATTGTTTTGGAAAGTGGATCGAATCAATAGTAAGTGATTTCCCAGAGGGCTTGTTTCATTCACTTTGGTACCTCCAACAATTCCCGTCACGAAACATCCATTTTTAGAATCTAATTTGTAACTTGGTGGAGTGTCTTTACCTTTGGCTACCCCACTTTTAACAGGCATTTCTCTATTACAAGAAATCAGAGAAAAAAAAGTGATGAAAAATAAAACTAACTGAGTGCCATTTAGTTTTTTGGACATAGAACTCCTATATTAAGCGTCTAAAATTCATAGGATCAATTTAAAGGGCTAATCAGGTACTGTCAAAACTTTCAACATATGTAGCGCCGAGAAGTGTATTTTTTTGATAATTTTGGAATTTTTCCATTCCCTATTGAAAGGTATCTCATTTCCATTGGCATAAAGTGAGCATAGACCTCTAAATAAGGAGTTCCTATGAAAAACTGGTTAATTCTTTCGATATCTGTTTTTGCTTTTTTAGTAGCTTGTGGGAAAAAAGAAAAAAAACAAGGTCAAATTGGAAAAGCTGTTCAAGGAAGTGGATTGGATTGTGGTGGAAAAGATATAAAGAACGAAGCCTGTAAAAAAAGCCAAGAAAATAAAACTCCTAAAGGCGAGCCTCATACAGAGAGCACTTCGGCTCAGCAAAATCCAGGAAAAGCAACTCCTTCTGACGTTTTAAGCACTTATCCCAATATCCCAGAGAACTCGACAATGAGTCTTCATTTACAAGAGGACAAAGCGTTGGCAGCTGAGTTTTCTATTGATTCTCGAAAAGACACCACTAATTTCGTAAAAGTACAGGTTGGCTGTTCTGATTTAAGGGGATTAAAAGATAAAGATATTTTTTACAATCTTTTAAACCCTGATGATTTAAAAAATATAGAGCTGAAGCTGCTTTTGACAAACAACTCTCAAATGCTTTCAACTATGAGATTCAAAAATGCAGATTCACTTTTATCTAAACCATTTTTAATTTCATGTTCTTCAAAAGTGGAGGCTTCTAATTATGAGGCCGAAGCTGGTATTATTAAAAAAGAATTAAAAGAGGGCGTATCGACGGTAGATATTATCGAAAATAATGCGGATAAGGATAATGGAATTATGGCCAGTATTCAGTGTTTATCTGAAGAAAAAATATTATCTGAACCAAATAAGGTTTCTTCTGACAATCTTGTCTTAAATAAGATAAAGTTAACTAAAGGCTCTTCGGTCTTATTTTCAAGAGGCCTATCCGTCAAAGATAACGAACAAGTTAAAAAAATACCTAATGCGGATTCAAAGTTAACTAATGACAAGATTGTTCTTATTAAGTGTATTTAGAATTCCAAACAAGGTTCTAAATACAATTCCAAATAGAATTGTAATTAAAATTGTAAATAAAATTCTATTTTCCTAAAACATAAGAGAAAATCAATGGTGCGACAATACTAGCATCTGATTCGATCATGTGTTTAGGGGTTTCAATAGCTAGTTTTCCCCACGTGATTTTCTCATTAGGAACGGCTCCACTGTAAGAGCCATAGGATGTCGTTGAATCGCTAATTTGGCAAAAGTAGCTCCATAATGGGACTTCGCTGTATTGTAAATCTTGAGCCAACATGGGCACGACACAAATTGGGAAATCACCAGCGATTCCACCACCTATTTGGAAAAAGCCAACTGATTTTTTGGTCGCGGTTTTCATATACCATTCAGCAAAGAGAGTCATGTACTCAATTCCTGTTCTCACAGTATGAACATTTTTAACATCGCCTTTTAAAATGTGACCTGTAAAAATGTTTCCTAGTGTTGAGTCTTCCCATCCTGGAACTATCATCGGCAGATTTTTCTGAGCCGCGGCCAATAACCACGAATCCTTTGGATCAATTTGGTAATACTTTTCTAATTTTCCAGAAAGAAGAATCTTATACATAAATTCATGGGGAAAAAATCTCTTTCCTGTTTGATCAGCATTTTGCCACTCTTCGAGAACTACTTTTTCAATTCTTCGAATGGCTTCTTCTTCGGGAATGCAGGTGTCGGTCACTCGATTTAAATGTTTTTCTAATAGACGTTGTTCATCTTTTGGAGTCAAGTCTCGATAGTTAGGAATCACTTCGTAATGATTATGGGCAACAAGATTAAAAACATCTTCTTCAAGATTTGCCCCGGTACAGGAAATTGCATGAACTTTTCCCTGTCGTATCATTTCCGCAAGGGAAAGGCCAATCTCAGCGGTGCTCATGGCTCCGGCCATTGTCAGTAACATCTCGCCACCTTTTTCAACATGCTCTTTATAACCTTGAGCTGCGTCTTTTAAAGCCCTGGCATTAAAGTGACGGTAATGATGATTGATAAATTCAGTTACGGACATAAACTCCCCTTTGAGTGATCTTTTTTGAGTGATCTTTCGTTGCGTGGAAATATCATACAATTTTTTAAAATTCTAGAAGTTTTATCTTTTTTTAGCTTTGTATTCTAAATACCAACTTCTAAAAGTAATCCCTACTAAAATAGATCCGACAAGAATAGTAAAAAAACCAATAGAGAAAAAAAGAGTATAACCAATCATGGCTTGATTTCTCCTAAAATATCTCTGACAACCCAAGAAGCAAGGCTTAATCCAAAAGACCCTGTAACAAAACTAGCTGTTCCATGGATAACATTTCGATGTTCACAAGAGTGAAGATTATTTTGACCTTGAGGGCAAACGCACTTAAACCCTTCTCCCATGTCGTATTGAAGAGCGAGAGGATCTCTTGGTTCTTCATCAGACCAAACACAGGGAACCCCAAAAAATCTTTCTTTTGGAAATTCGTAGTTTTGTCTAAGAAGTTTTCGTAAAGTAGCACATAAGGGATCAATTTCTGTAGTTGCAAGATCAGAAATTTTAATTTTTGTAGGATCTAGTTTAGCTCCAGAGCCGCCACTGGTTATTAACTTAATATTTTTATTTTTTGCTGTGGCGATCAAATGACATTTGGCAGTGATATTGTCAATGGCATCGATAATATAATCAGGTTGGTGAGATAAAATAGATGCTGAATTTTCAGCATTGTAAAAAACTTGGAGGCAGTTAATCCTGGCTTGCGGATTAATCTTTTGCAATCTCTCTCCCATGACAAGGGCTTTCTTCTTACCAATAAGCCCTGTCAAGGTATGAAGTTGACGATTGGCATTGGTGATACAAATTTCATCAAAATCGACTAAGGTTATTTGTCCAATACCAGATCTAGCAAGACTCTCTGCTGCCCATGAACCTACACCACCGAGTCCGATGATCATCACATGTTTTGAAAATAGAGCCTCCATGTTGGAATCCCCAATCAATCTGGCAAGGCGATCAAAACGTCGATGAAGGACATATTTTGTTTCAGTTATTTGATTAGCTTCCATGAGGTATTTCTCCAAAAACTCTTTGAAAATTTTGATTACTTATATCAAGAATTTCTTCGGCGTCCAGTTTTCTTATGGATCCTATTTTTTTTGCAACATCCCAAAGCGAAGTCGGTTGATTTTCGCCTTTTGGATAACCAGGGGGAGATTGGTCCGGGGAGTCTGTTTCAAGGATAATATGGTCCAATGGAATATGAAGCAAGGCTTGATGGAGCTTTTGATTTTTTAAATAACAAACAGGACCTCCGATAGAAAGTAATAGCCCCTTGTCCACCCAGAATTGGGCTTGCTCGATCGTTCCATTGAATGAATGAATCATTCCTTTCAGATGAGAGTCTGTCCACCAATTTAGAACCGTTTGAGCCTCGTTAAATGCTTTTACAAAGTGAAATACGGCGGGGAGGTTAAACCACTTGAGCATTTCTAGTTGCAACTCCATCATTCTTATCTGGATTTCTTTGTTTTCTTTAACGATGTGGGGCCTAAAGTCTAAGCCAATTTCTCCAAGGGCAATGATGTTATTTTCTTGTTTTGAGTGCAGCTCTAAATAATGGCTCAGTTTGTCTAGGGCGAGTTCGCAGCTGGCCTCCGTATTTTCTGAAATCCAATAGGGATGGAGGCCAAAACAAAGGCCAACGAGAGAGGGGAAACATTTTTTAAACTCCAGTTGATGGTCCCAGTTAGAAGGACCAATTCCTCCCTGCATAAAAAACACAATATTTTTTTTAAAGGCCAAGTCGATATATACTTGTGCCTTTCTTTGGTCTTGGTTGAAAACTTCGGCAAGGTGATTATGACAATCAATATTTTGAATTCCCATATAAAACTAGTCTCATAAGAATGCTAAATTTGTCGATAGAAATCTATAATCGCTTATCTGTAATCACTCATTAGGCAATAGGGAGATAAAAAATGGCAACTAAAGTATTTGAATTCGATTTAAAATTAGAAAAAGGACCACATCTAAAACCCTATTCTTTTGAGCTTTATAATGAAAATATCAATAATCACAAACATCAAAAGCCTTTAAAGTATTTTACCGATGTTTTGGTTTTTCTTAGTTTTTATAATTTAAACAAAAGCTTGGGCAAAGGCCATTTATTTGAACTGGAAAATTCGGTGGATGTTTGGCGTCAATTAGAGCCATCCTACGAGATGTATGGGCGCTCCAGAAAAAGAGTCATTGCCTTATCGGAGCAATCAAATTCCATTAACGATGACCTGTTAAACGATTTTGAAAAAAAAATTGAAAATTGTTTAAATCAGGTTCTTAAAAAAGAGAGTATCAATTTAAAGGATCTTTTTTTGATAAATGATTTGATTGACTATCTAGAATCAAGTCTCCGAAAACCCTTGTTGTTTAATTTCTCGGTTCATTTTTCTCCTGAGTTCCAGCAAAAACTATTATTTTTATACTCCTTTTTATGGAATATTAGATCCTTGGTAGCTTTCGATTTTAATTCCTATGTAGAAGATTCTAGTCATGAGGGTCTAAAGATGGATTCTATCACTGATTACCTTCCAAAGGCCGAATATATTGTTAACGATGCTCTCATGTACCATCACTTTAAAAAAATATTTGTTCCTTTTATTTCTGGCAGCAGCAGTGATATAAAAATTGAAAAACTCTTATTCGAGCCAATGAACAGGGGATTCCATCAATACTCTCATAATGCCTGTCATTTGATTGATCATTTACCAGAGAAGTTTACGTCTTCCTTAAAACCAAAGGAGCTTGAAGAGGCCTTGTATTTAGTTCAAATGGACTGGTTGTTGGGCTCAGAAGCAGGGCTCTTATTTAAAATAAGAGAAGAGATATTTGGTATACAGGAAGGTTATGAGAAAATATTTTGGCCGGAAAATAATTTTCATGATCATCAACACTCAGTGAGTTTACATGTTTGCACTGAATTGAAATCGAAACACTTCATTAAGAAAGCAAGCTAATATCTTATCGGTAGTCGATCCACTTGATTTGGTCGTTTTTCTTATCCAGAAATGAAGAGTTTAAGTAACTTTCAGATTCTTTTTTTGGTTTTACACCCAATAATGTCAGAGTCATTCCCTGTGAAGATATATTTTTTTTAATTAGAAAAACAATTGAATCCTCTATTTGAAAATCAAAATCTTGAGTTCTGGCAGTGATTTCAAAATCGGCTTCGGGAATTAACGTTGGGGTTCCCGTAGAATGCCGATTGGAAGTACATCTAATTTTTAGATCCAGGCATTTCCCAAGTAGAGAAACAACTTCAGTTACTTTCTTAACCGTACCTGTTTGAATCCAAAGTCGGTTAGGGTTTTGTTTTTCATCAGTGAGAAGTTCTGATTTTTTTTTCTGATAATGAGTATAATAAATCTTTTCAATGGGGTTTAAATCATCTGGAGAAAGGGAGCTAACCAAATAAAAATAATTTTCATCAAGAGAATGAGTCAATCCTTCCAAATTACTTTCAATTCTGTTTTTTTGAACTCGCAGGATAGAGTTAAACTCTATGGATTCAAAATAGAAATGTCGTGGAAACCGGCAATAGGAATAAGCATCAATTCTTAGATCATAACCTAGCAAAAAAACATTGTTTGCAAAATCAATAAAGTAATCGATTGCAACAAGTAAGTGATCTTCATGGTTAAGGGTCAAGTCGGTTTCTCCAATTGTTTGCTATGATATTTTTCTTTTAGTTTGTTTATAATAAAATAAACTAAGACCAAAAGAATGCTAATAAATAGAAAGATTTTAAATTTATGAATCACAGATAAAATTTCTTTTCCATAGGTTGCAATTAAATAAATTTGCGTAGGTACACTGACTAAAGCAGCTAATCCGTCCACAAGTGCAAACTTCCAAGCTGAAAATTTTAACATGCCACTGGCTAAATGACCTGGAAATCTAATTCCTGGGGTAAACCTGAAAACGAAAACGGCAAAATTGCCATATTTTTTAGTCCAGGACTCAACCTTTGCAAGGACGGGCTCGGATAATATCTTTTTCATTCGTTGATGATGCAATATTTTTCGACCCCATTTTCTGCCGATAAAATAAATAAGAAAGTCACTGCCAAAGACGGCAAGAAAAGAAATAATTGCGGCTTCATGAACATTCACAACAGGGGCGTTTGGGTATGGGGGAGGGAACAAATCAGGTCTTGAACCCATAAAGGCTAAAAAACCAACACTTACCAAGGTGATCTCTTCAGGCAGAGGTAACCCTAAGGCAGAGGCAAGCATCATGAAACAAACACCAAGATAAACTTTATTTGGTTCAAAGGCAAATTGAGCAAACCATTGAAATATTTCGTGATTAAACAAATTCTCCAAAAAGATAACTCCTAGAAAGATTAAAAATAAAAACAGTATCAGGTGTCCCAATTAAGTTTAACTTAATGCAGAGCCCTGTTATACCAATAAGGATTGGTATAGTTATTGGAATATTGTACATGAAAGGAATCTCGAAAAGTATTAAAAAAGCCTGAAATTTCTCTATGCATAAATTTAAATTTTCTGGACATCATCAATCGGTACTGCATTTTGTAACACAGAATGAGATCTCTTTGGAAGAGATTTGGGAAAGTTCAATAAAAAGCCTTGCAGAGAGAGTATTTACTCAGGTCTTAGCATTAGGTACTCACCAGGATTTAATCGCCAATGGATTTTTTGATCTAAGTAGGTTGATTCAATTTGGGGCTGTCTATTGTCAAGAAATCAGAATGGTTTCAGATAAATGGAGAACAGAGAAAATAAGTGCCAACAGTCTTTTAAGGTTCCATTTCTGTCCACGAAGATATTTTTATTTATGGGAAAATCTAGACCAGAGAATTATTTATGAAGAAGATCAATTTCTAGTTATAGATAAACCAGCGGGTGTTCCCATACATCCTTGTTTGGATAATGCTACAGAAAATATACTTGTTCAGTTAGAAAAATTTCATGGGCGATGCTATTTTTCAGTCCATCGATTAGATATCGAAACCCAAGGGCTATTGATTCTCGCAAAAACGAAAAGAGCCCAACAGGAGTTTCATCGAATCTTTCAACAAAGGGGAATTCGTAAGGAATACGAAGCAATTGTTTCAAATTCTCATTTGCCTATAGGAAAGCAAATCCATTGGATGAGGGATTCTAAAAGAGCACCCAAAACTATAGTCTCTCAAAAAGAAGAGAACGCAAAAATTTGCAAGTTAAATATTTTAGAAGTCAGTGAGCTGGATAGTGCTTTCCTGAGAGATCGGTTTAAATTAAATCCAAATAAGAAATACAATAAGGTAAGGATTGAATTGGAAACAGGCAGGACGCATCAAATCAGAGCTCAATTAAATTACTTAGGAAGTCCCATTGTCGGAGATCAACTCTATGGAGGAGATTCAAATCCTGCGTTATCGTTGCAAGCAAGTTGCATTGAATTCTTAAATCCATTTTCACAAGTAATGCAAAAATTTGCTTTAGGATTTGTGCAAGAATCATAAAAGAAGGGGATACGCTTTTGTTTAAAAAATTAATAATGGTTTTGGTTCTTTTTACTCCCTACCTGCTCAATGCACAGGTTGAAAACATTGAAGTTTCGGTAATGGCTTATAATGTAGAAAATTTATTCGATAATGTACACGATCTGGGAAAAGATGATGAGACTTTCCTACCCAAATCGGCTAAAAACAATAGTAAACATAAGGAAAAATGTAAAAAGATAGCTTCTTTTTTTCACCGAAAGGAATGTCTTTCACTTGATTGGAATGACAAAGTTCTGAATGCTAAGTTAAGTAATATTGCCAAAGTTATCCTCGGCGTTGATGAAGGAAGAGGGCCTGATAACTTGTTTTTAACAGAAGTAGAAAATGTTAGAATATTAAAAAGACTCAATTCAGCTTTTCTTAAAGCTGCAAAATATAGAACAGTCATTTTAATCGAAGGAAAAGATTATAGAGGAATTGATGTGGCTTTTCTAAGTCGATACCCCCTTTCTAAAAAACCAAAACTGCATGCAATTCCTTTTGAACCTCAAAATAAAAAGGATCAAGACAAAGTGGGGAAAACCAGGGGTCTGTTAGACGTTGAAGTGGTTTTGCCAAACTTATTGAAGTTGAGATTTATGGGCGTCCATCTGCCTTCACAAGGAAATCCATCTTACTTAAGGAAGCAGGCCCTTTTATTTCTAAGAGAGCTGATTGAGAAAAGTTCAAATAAAAATTTGATTGTGGGCGGAGATTTCAATATAACTACCAAAGAAGAAGACGAGAATGAATATTTTAAAGACCAATTGTCTCCTCTGGGAAAAATATCTCATTTAGATGCTTGTCAGGCTTGTAGAGGAACCTACTGGTATAAAGGACATTGGGATTTTCTCGATGTTTTATTTTTTAACAAAGGACTTATCAAAAGTGGTTTAAAATTTGTTGCTGAAAGCGTGAAGGCAATTAAAATGGAAGAATCTCAAACAAAAGACGAAAAACCATTACGATTTAACGCAAAGACTCTGCTCGGGGCTTCTGACCATTTTCCAATTTATGCAAAACTCAAAATCGAATGAAAGTCCGACTCTAACTATGAGTAGGTTTTTAAGTGACAGAGTAAAAATTTCAATGACAGATGTAGGAAACAGGTACTACCATTTTTACATATTAAAAGTTAGTGGTAAGAATAATTTACCGATAAAATAGTGACAGTTGTTAGTTTAAAAGATCACTTTTATAAGGTCAACCTTATGAAAGAATTTTTAAAACACAGGATTTATTTTCAGCAAAAAATTTTCATTTTCATTTTTCTTTTTACGGTTCTCCCTTTGATGGCTTCAGAAAAAGTAAGTTATCATGAGGGAATTCAAGGATTGAATGAGTCTATGGATATGGTTTTGCCTCTTTTTACCCAAAGAGAGTCTTATCAAAGTCGAATTGATTTAGCTTTGCATCCGGAAAATAAACAGTTAGATGTGCTGACTTTTACCCTAGCTGAAGACTCTGTGGGTTTTTCTCTATTAGCCGCGGCTGTTGAAATTGCAGAAAAGGGAGGGGCGCCGAGAATAGGTTTTGATGCTTTTTCTTCAAAAGTAAGTTCTGAACTTGTGACTTATATGAGAGAAAAAGGTGTTGAGTTGCGAGCTTATCGGCCGCTGTCTTACAATTTTAAAAATATGTTATATTTTTTAAAATTAGGTCCCTTTGGTTTCATTAATTATTTAAATATGAGGACACATGATAAAGTTTTTATAACTAAACATGGCGTCATCGTAGGATCTTCGAATTATTCAAAATACTATTATCTTCTTGGAAAAAAGGAAATACCTGAAAAAAAGGAAAGATGGGAAGCGTGGACATTTTTAGACAGAGAGATTTTGATTCAAGGACCAGCCGAATATGAGGCTCGTCGAGAGTTTGAAAAAAAATGGAATGAAATAGAATTTTGGTCCACAGGAGAAACAGTAAATTTAACTAATGATGTTAGAAAAAAATTTGATGAAGCTATTTTAAAACAAAAGGTTTTTTTAAATGAAGTCAAAAACTCAAAAAAACTTAATGATTTAGTTTCCGTTCAAGATTTGGAATATGTAAATGACACTTCTTCATTCATAAAGAAAAACAATAAGATTCATAAAAAGATACTAGAACTAATCTCCTCGGCTCAACATGAAATCATCATTTCAAACCCCTATGTTTTGCTTCCCAAAGATAATTATGAAGCCCTTATTAGTGCAAAAAATAGAGGTGTGAGAATTAAGATTTTTACGAATAAAGCTGGAGGGTCTGACGAAGGGGATGTGTCTAAGCAGTTTAAGTTTGATTTAAGAAAGCTGGAAAATAGTGGATTTGAGGTTTATTTGAATGAGTTTTTTTACGTGTTTCATGGAAAGGTAATTGTAGTCGACAATGAAAGCATCTACTGGGGATCTTATAATTTTGATAATCGTTCAAAAAGGTTTAATTCAGAAAACGGTGTCTTCTTTAAAAGTATTGAAATTGCCAAACTGATTTATGATAGAACTTTAAAAAATGGAATTTTTAGAGGAGTTGAGATAATAGGTAAGGGGGAAAAGAAATATAATTTAAGATATCTGCCTCAAACCTGCAGAGAATATTATAGCAAACCTATGATAGAAACCATATTGTTACCGAGGGGTTTTTGGGAAAAAATAATGATGAAGGTAAAAGAACCATTACTCTAAACTAGTTTGGCCAAAGGACTCGATGACCACTCCTGCCATCGTAGACGTCAATAGATAATTCTTTGAGTCTCTTAAGGTTCTCTTCAGAGGGGGGCTCGTCTAAAAAAACAATTGCTTCAAAGTCCGTGGGATTAATTTCTTTCCAAATTTGAAACTCAAGGTAATCGTTTGCTCGCTCTGGTGGATCAAATAAAACATTCAGTGAGCCAATACTGATTTTTTTAGGCATAAAGGTTTTGTTTTCTGATCTTTTTCGAAACATCACTTTGTCGTACTCATGCTCAAAATGGCTTTTTATTTTCAATCTGATAATGCCTTACCAGACTATCCGGAGAGATTCCTAGATCCCTCACGAACTTTGCATCAAACTCCAGTAATCGATCCATTTTCGCTGGACCAACCAAAGAGGAAACATGACTTGCCACAGAGGGGTCGTAATTTGTTATACAAGTATTAATTGCAAATACAGGTGAAATTACCCAAAAGATAACTAAAATCAAGAAAATGTACTTAAATGAATTCATGCTCTTTGGAATCATACGTTGTGATCACTGCAAGTTATCATTCCAAAAATTCAAAGAGGAAATATTTCGCTTTTGATAATATTTATATGATTGTAAAGATATCTACAGGTGAAATTTTCAGAAATCTAAATTATGTTCTCTTATCTTCTAAGTAATAAGTCGTAACTAACCCTAAAACCTGGATACGGTTCCAAATGTTGTAGGATTTTAAAGTCTAAGATTCCACAGTAACCCCTAAAAATGATAATTTAATATTCGCATTGGTGCCCGTCTTTTCTTGCCAGTGTGTTTCCCAGAAATGTTTTGTTGAACTTAGCTGAAGTAAAATCAATCGAGTCATTTTCTCGGCACCTTGATCTGACCATCTGTACCCCATTCTTTTAATTCGTCGTTTTATTTCTCGCATCATTCGT
>WBZM01000491.1_pt1 | contig 55068 bp, 47 predicted proteins | sample 5204271 | NCBI WGS metagenome assembly WBZM01 (sample SAMN12344346, study PRJNA552823) | activated sludge metagenome | biome: Activated sludge suspended growth; feature: Nitrification reactor; material: Wastewater; isolation source: activated sludge from nitrification reactor of wastewater... | reverse complement strand
GAGGTCAGCTCATCGGCCGGGAAGCCCTCGGTCTTGATGAAGCCCGGAAGGATCAGACCGACGTGAACTCCGTGAGGTGCCTCCTCCAGGTAGAGCGAATCGCTCCACCCGATCAGGGCGTACTTCGAAGCCGAGTAAGCACCCGCCCCGGGCCGGGAGATGCGGCCGGCGGTCGAGGCAATATTGACGATCGAGCTGGGTGCGGTCGAACGCAGCATCGGCAGGAAGGTCTCGGTGATCCTGAGAACCGCGTCGAAGTTGATCTCCATGGTCCGGCGCACGTTCTCGTAGCCCCCCTCCGCGAAGGTGGCGCGCCATGCAGAGCCGGCGTTGTTGACGAGGAGGTTGATCGGCGGGTGGTGTTCCTGGACATGGGCCAGGACCCGGCCTGGCGCGTCGCCCTCGGTCAGGTCAGCGGCGATCCAGGTCGTCTCGCAAGGCAGTCTCTTGGCGAGTTCACGAAGGCGATCCTCCCGGCGGGCGACCAGGATCAGCCGGGTTCCGGGCTTGCGGGCCAGTCGCCAGGCGACGCCTTCTCCGATCCCGCTCGAGGCGCCCGTGATCAGGGCAACGGTCGGTTTGTTCTCCATCGGGGCTTCCACGCCCGCCACCCTACAGCCGTGTGGTTCGAGGTGGCGGGGGGTATACCCGGAAAACCGTCGCTTCGCTCCTCATTCCGGAGGTTTTCCGGGCACACCCCCCGCCACCTTACGAGACAGGTTGGGGGTGATCACCCGAGCAAGTCAGCTACTGCCTCGCCGAAGACTTCGGTGTGGCGGTCCACGTCGGCGGCGCTGGTCGAAGGCGACATCAGGGCCATGTTGTGGAACGGCGTGATCAGGACGCCCCGGTTCAACGCGTGAAGGTGGAGGTAGCGCTCCAGCTCCGGGTCGGAAGCATCGTGAGCCTGGGTTCCGTTGCGTGCGGGTGCCTCCTCGAAGCGGTACTCGGCCCGCGCCCCCAACTGGGTCACGTTCCAGGGCAGACCGTGCTCGTTGACAACCTCCATCACCCCTTCGCTGAAGCGGGTGGCGAGCGGGATCGTGTGCTCGAAGGCTTCCTCGGTCAACACTTCCGAAAGCGTCGCCCGGACCGCGGCCAGGGAAAGCGCATTGCCGGCAAGTGTCCCGCCGACGCCACCCGTGTCCTCGTAATCGGCGTCCTGCTGCGCGAAGAGCCGCTCGGTGACTTCCTCGGTCATGCCGAGCGCGCCGGCCGGCACGCCGCTGCCGATCGCCTTGCCGATCGAGAAGAGATCAGGCTCGAGACCCCAGGCGGCAGTGCAGCCACCCGGCCCGGCCGAGAAGGTGTGTGTCTCGTCGATGATCAGCAGGGTGCCGTGTTTGCGGGTGAGTTCCCTGAGTGCCTCGTGGTAGCCCTCATCGGGCAGGACGATGCCCATGTTTGTCATCGCCGGCTCGGCCAGAACGCAGGCGATCTCACCGGTCGCCAGGGCCTTCTCGAGAGCGTCGAGATCGTTGAACTCGATTGCGACAGTGGTCTCCGACGGATCGACGGGCGGACCCACGTTGCCCTCTCTGGAAACGGTGGTCCCTCCGGGCCCGGTCACCGCGAATGCCTCGTCGACCGAGCCGTGGTAGCTGTAACTCATGACCAGCACCTTGGGACGTCCGGTCAGCTGACGGCAGATCCGCAGCGCAGCACGGTTGGCGTCTGTCGCGGTGAGGGTGAACATCCAGCGGTCGAGACCGAACCGGCGGGAGAGCTCTTCACCCACCCACGGGGCGTCCTCGGTCGGAAGCATCGTGGTTATGCCCTTGCGTTCCTGATCAGTGATCGCCCGCACCACCGGTTCCGGATCGTGGCCCGGCATCGCGCCGGTGTCGCCAAGGCAGAAGTCGATGTAGGTGTGGTCATCGACATCGATGATCCGGGCTCCGATCGCCAGCTTCGCGAAGACCGGAAAGCCGCCCGCCCAACGCATCATCCACGGCATCGGGACGCCGCCGACCAGTGACCTGCGGGCACGCTCGTACAGCTCTTTCGACTTCGGGTTTGCCTCGACGAAACGGTCCAGCTCGGCGCTGGTCAACTCGGCCAGGCGCTCACGGTCGATATCGGTCATCTCTCCTCCTCGGTGGTCGCCACGATCATATGTCGCAGAATGGGTTGAACCGCAACAAGGAAGCCGCAACACTGTTCAGAAGCTCAAGAGAAGGGCTGAAGGTGGCCCCGGGGACGGAACAGGCACAGGTTGAGAAAAAAGGCTCTGACATTGGTCGCGGCGCTGGCGCTGCTTGCCGGACTCGTCACCATGGCGGGAACTGCTTTCAGCGCCACCCCGAACGGCAAGTGCGCGGACAACAAGAGTCCAACGACCGTGACGGTCGGGATCGTCCAGATGCTTGGCTGCTGGACCGAGTCGAGCGTCAACGGGGTCGACTATTACACCGCCAATCTCTCGCAGCAGCCCACCTACGGCAGTTCCGACCTGATCTCGGCACTCGACATGAACGGATTCCTGGTTACGGGCTCCAACTCACAGTCACAGATCGTCGTGAACCGCAAGACCGATGCGATTCGCAGCGTCAAGGCCGACGGCACAACCGCCGACAATGTTCAGCTCTGGTCTATCGGTTACCCCAAGGCGACCGAGCCGACCAAGCTCGGGGAGCTCTTCAAGATCAATTTCACCCCTCCCCCCAGCGGCCAGGTCACGCTCGAAGACCTGCGGCTCGGCGGCAATGACTTCGTGACCAATCTCCTGGCGGGTTTCAACCCGGTCGGAGACGTCGAGACCCCGATAATCCTCGCCGAGGACGGAAAGGGCTCGATGGACCTGACGATCCGCCTGACCGGAGTCTTCACCCTCAAGGGCCACCCGCAGTCGGCCTCGATCAAGATCCCCTCCAAGGTGGGGGAAGGATCCAGAGTTGACGGCTTCAGCCTGAAGCTGGAAGAAATCGACGGGATCAAGCTTCTTGACATCAGGGGCCTCGAAGCGGAGTACTCCGCCAGCGAAAAGAAGCTGGCCGGGACCGCCGATCTCGCGTTTCCCTTCATGAGCGGCAGGGGGATCAGCTTCTCGATCGAAATCGAGAACGCCATCCCCACCAAGGCAGCGGTAGGAGTTTCGGGAATCAGGGTTCCGATCGGTGCGCCCCCGGGAGGCTTCCTAACCGCCCTGAACGGCGGGGTCGGGTTCAAGCAGACCGCCAGTGAATTCGTGCTCAACCTGAACGCTGCCGCGACGGCCGAGTTTGGCCCCGAGCTGCCGACCCCCTGGGGGAAAGTGGTGCCAATCGAAGTCAGCTCCGCACTGAAGCTGGGAAAGGAGAAGCAGGACTGGTACTTCCTGTTCGACGGAGGGGTCAAGGTATTCCGCCTCAATGTTGGCAATGTGTACCTGAAGATCCACACCGACAGCGGTGTCCAGTTCGGGTTCAGCATCGGAATTGGCTTCCCCAGCTACTCGAACAACCCCGATGATCCTTTTTACATCGGCGCCGGTGTCGACGGCTGGGTAGCGAAGCGGCACTTCCAGTTCACAGGAAACGGCCGCGTAAGGCTGGCGGGACTGAACATCTTCGACGGCTGGATCCTGATTAACACCCGGGCCGCCGGTGCCTGCTGGAAGGTCCTGGGAATAGACGGCGGCGCGGTTTACGAGTACGGCCAGAGCGTCCAGACTTTCGGTGTGACCTGCGGGCTTGACCGCTACCGGGAGGCCTACCCGACCGCAACCCGAAGGGGTGACATCGTTGCTTCGGCAAGCCAGCCCAGGCGCCTGAAGACCGGGAATCGCACCGCGATCCTGACCGTGCGAGGCAAGGACGGCGCACCGCGCTTCAGCCTCCGGTCGAAGGACGGACGAAGCTTCAGCGTTCCGCGCGGCAAGGATGCGGTAAGGACGAAGAGCTACATGATCGTCGCCGACGAGAAACACAACAGGACGAGCGTCTTCACACCGAGGCTCCGCAACGGCCAGTGGACGATCACTCCATACGAAGGCTCGACCCCGGTGATGGGCGTGAAGGTGGGTCAGTCGCTGCCGCCGGAGAGGGTTCGCGCCAGGGTGAGCGGTCGCGGTCTCACGAGGACACTCGCGTGGAATTCGACCGGCAACCCCAACACCAGAATTTCGTTCACCGAGGTGATGCGGGGCGGCTACGAACAGCCGATCCTGACGACCAACAAGGCGAGAGGATCCTTCCGCTTCAAGGCCACAAAGGGAAGCCACTACGGCAAGCGCCGGCTGCGGGCCTATGTAATCCACGGCGGTGCGCCCCGGGAGGTAACCGTTGAGGATCTTTACACCGTCAGGAAGCCTGGCCGGCTCGCGGCACCCCGGAAGGTTCAGGCGTGGCGGAACGTCTACACGGCGGCGGCCACCTGGCGGGGTGTGAAGGGAGCCCGCGGATACGTGGCCGAGATCGCTGTGAAGAAGAACGGCCGGAAGATAAGTTCGTACCGACGGGTCACCGGGCCGCGCGTCCGCCGGTTCGTGGTTCCACGGCACCCTGGGGGTACCTGGGCACTGGCGAGCGTCCAGGCTCTCAACGCGGACGGTGTGCCCGGGAAGGTCGCGGTCCGGAAGTTCCGCCTGGCTCCTCCCAAGTCCCTGAACCTGAGACAGGCCAGCCGTCAAGGCTCGGCAAGTGCCCGGCGGATCGGGGGCAAGGTCAAGTTGCGGACCTTGTGCCCGATCAACGGCCACTGCCAGACCCGGGTTCTTCTGCGACTGAACGGCAAGACGATCGGCCAGGCATCTTTCCAGCAGGTACCCGGCACCTATCGTCATGTCGAGCTTTCTCCAGCCAGTCAGCGCCTCAGGCGCCTACTCGCACAGGGACGCCTCAACCGGATGCGGGTAACCGTTCAGCAGCACCGCTCCGGGACCCGGGGGGTCCGATTCGGTTCCGGCATCGGCGGCCTCTAGGGTTCAGGGCCTGAGGTTGCCCAGCAGGCCTGCTCCGCGGATTGCCGCGCCTGCTGCGGCCATAGCAACGCCCTCGGTGCGACTGCCGATTCCAGGCCAAAGGCCCAGTGCACGCAGGTTGCCGACCACGTCGTAATAGGAGTGCTCCCGGCAGACCTTGCCGTCCCGGAACTCGAAGATGTCCGTGCCCTGCGACTCGAGCAGCTTCCCGGTCGCCGGCAGACCAATCCAGATCGGACCGGAGTTGACCCCCCTGAATGCCCAGGGCTCTGTCACGCGGTTTCCCTCGCAGATCACCGGTTCCCTCATTGACCAGGTGCCGTCCGGAAAAGCCGTGAAGAAGTTGTCGCAGTGCGCGGCGTAGGCGTCGATGCCATGGATTGGCTCCGGCAGGGTCACGTCCCAGTACTCGATGTCGTCGGTGACGTACTGGAGGACCGCCTCGGTCCCGGTTCCCCAGGCCCGCTGCCATTCGATGAAGAAGTCGTCAGCCCAGCCGGCCATGGTCACCTCAACCCTCCTGCTTCCAGCCCGCTACCCGTGCGGACTCTGCGATCCAGTTGGCCATCTCCTCGGACTCCGCCTCCTCCAGGGTCCTGACCTTGATGTAGCGGCTGCGATCCGTGTCCCCGAGCGGCGGCGGTGAGTCGAAGTCCGCTCCGCCGAAGAAGACCAGGTTCACTGAGACGTCGTAGGAGACCATTTCCATGATCCACCCCCGGTCCGGAAGACCGTAGTAGGCCTTCTTCCACTTCACGGCGTATTGCAGGTTCGGGATCTGCTTCCGGATCTGTCCATCCAGCGATTTGACGATCGGCTGCAGATCCGGCATCACCCGGGAGGCCCAGTCGTCCACCTCGGCGGAGTCTTCCGACGGCACCGGTGGCTTGCGGGTGGAGAGTGGCTTTCGCTGCATCTTTGCCATGTCGAATCCTCCTCTTGGTTGCCGAGCGATCACGCCCCGAGCTGGATTCGAACCAGCGGCCTTCCGCTTAGGAGGCGGACGCTCTATCCAGCTGAGCTATCGGGGCCGGAGGCGGATGCTACCCGCGCGCTCAGTAACGCAGCAGGGCGAGCACGCCACCGGCTTCGGCCAGCGCCGGGACCTCATCGACTGAAGCGGAACTGACCCGGGCATCGGTGCGAAGTGCCAGCTCGACCAGAGCTTCCTGAATCGACGCTTCACCGGCGTCCTCGATCGCCTTCCGGGCACCATCGGACAGGACATCTGCCTTGGTATCCAGGTAGGGATCGAAGATCAGATGGCTGACCCGCCCCTCACCGAGGGCGAGGAGGGTCTCGTCCGGGCCCCCGGCACCACGGTCTGCAGCCTTGATCCGCGCGAGCGCCTGGTCGGCGACCTCTCCGACCGCCTTGCGCCAGTCTTCCCGCAGTCGCTCGTCGACGTGATCGGCGACCTCGTTTGCGGACTGGTCGATCAGGTTGATCGGGACGATGTCGATCAGTCTTTCACGCAGCGAGTCCGGAACCGCCGCCTCGAACTCGGTCCCCAGTTCACCATCAGCGCAAACGATGATCCGCTCGAATTCCAGGTCATCGGCGGCTTCCGCGATCGAAACTGCGCAGTCCCGCGTGAACTTGTTCCGCCACTCCTTGACCCGGTCCTTGAAGGCTTCGGTGTTGACGACCGACTGCTGTCCCCGGTTGGGGTTCGCCCGGGCCGCACCCCGGTACTCCTTCCAGTCGCCGAGTTCGAGGTCATAGGTGGACGACTCGATGTCGTGGGCGTTTCCGTCGAACCATTCGAGCAGCCGGATGTGGTCATTGCTCATCAACACGATTCCGGTGCGCTGCCCGCGGTCGATCACGTCAACCATCGGCCAGACGACAGGTCCCGAGTCAAAGGTCACGTAACCCTGCCGGACGGGAATCTGGAAGGTATGGAACTCGTCGATCGATCCATCGGCACTGAGGAAAAGGGCCACGCTCCGGCCCCGTTCGGTCGCCGAAGCAGCGTGGAGTCGGCGCTCGGCTTCCGCGCCAAGCTTGAGGGCAGTCTGGTGGGCTTCGTGTTCGTCGCCGACCGACGCCGTCGCGTCCCGAATTCCGTTCTTCAGGTTGATCGACCAGCCGGGGTGCTCGCTGCTGTTCTCCGGATCACGAGGATCGGTCCTCGCGAAGACCGAGAGCACGGTCCCCCCGGTGTCGCGATCAACAAGGCCCCGGAGTTCCTGCAGTCTGGTCTTGGTCATGCCCGGATCAAATCAGAAACGATTCGGCGGCAAGACGATTCTCCCCGGGGGAGCCCTTGACTACGGTGCTTCCTGTTCCGGGACTTCCGGCTCCTCGATCTCGTAGAGCGACTCCCGGGCGACCTCACGGCCACGTGAAGTCCAGAGCTTCACTTCCAGATAGGCGTCGTCGCCGTAGTTCTTCAGCGCGTCAGGGGCGATCAGCGTAAAGCGGTCGGCCTTGCCTCCCTGGCCTCCGAAGAGCGGGTCCTGGTCAACCGTCACCCCCTCCAGTTCCGCCGTTACCGCGAAGGCATCGCGAACCAGTGAACGGCCCCAGACCAGCGTCATCGACGCTTCCCGCCCCTGCTCGCCGTGCCAGGTGCCGATCACCTCATCGGAGATGTCGATGCTCCAGTCAGGGTTTTCGGCCGCCACGACATCAGTGAAGTCCGCCGAAGCCCGGAAGTCGGTCGGATCTCCCCCTTCTGGCTGGACGAAGCTGACGAAACCGTAAAGCTCGATCGGCTCAGGCTCGCCGCCCTCCTCGAGGATCGCCTCGCCATCGCCCGAGACCGGCACCCAGACGCGTCCACTCCATGAACGCTCGGGAAACCAGGTCAGTTCGTCGGGTACCTGGGTGCCCTCGGGCAAGTCCTCGATCTCTTCGCATGCGGCCCTGAATGCGGTGGCGAGACGCTCGGCGAAACGCCCATGGGGAATCCCGTGGCGGGAGGCATCGGCGACGAAGCGGGGGAATGGTCGATTGTCGATCGGCATCGACCGAGCTTATTGACCAGCCACGGCGGGCGGGATCAGGTGATCGCCTCGCGAAGGGTTTCCGCGGCTGCTTCCGGCGTGACGATGTTGATGTCGACCCCGGTCGCCATCTCGAATGCCGACGAGGGTTCAAGCCTCGGGATCAGGTCAAGATGCCAATGGAAGTGCTCGACACCCCGTGGTGCCGTACGGACCCAGAGATTGAGCTGGCACGGGTCCCCGAAAAGACTGGTCAGGGCGCCCACCGCCCGGCCGAGCATGGTCGCTCCACCCTCGTCTTCCTCGAAACGGGAAGTCGGCCGCCTGGGAATGATCCTCATCTCGTACGGATGGCGCGAAGCCCAGGGGCAGACCAGCGCAACCTCGTCATCGATCGCAACCAGACGGTCACCCCGGCGAATCTCTTCCCTCAGAATCTCCCCCAGCAGACTGGCCCCGGCGGTCCTTTCGCGGTAGGCCCCGACCCGCTCCCGTTCCCGCGCGACCGACGCAGGGACGAACTCCATCGCGCCGAGCTGCGCGTGGCTGTGCTCGAGCGATGCTCCGGAGTCCGGCCCCTGGTTGAGGATCAGCTGGACATATGCCGCTTTCTCATGAGCACGCATCCTGCTTCTCCAGGCGCGCACGGCCGCGGCCATACCCTCGTCGCCAAGCTCGGCCAGTGAGGACAGGTGCCGGGGTGAGTTGATGATCACCTCATGGGCACCGTAGGCGGGGCGGGTGGAGAACATGTCCGGTTCGGAACCCCGGCCAGAAGCCAGCAAGGGGTCGGCCGGACTGGAGTAGGCGCTTGACTCGCTCCCGGCCCGGTCGGCGACCTTCCGCGAGTCTTCCGACTCGCCGCTTTCGCGGGCGACCACCGCCGGGTAAAGATTCGGGACGGTCCTCGTCAACCAGCCGGGACCGTTCGCTCCACCGGCGCCGGGCCGCTCGGCCTCGAGCTCCGGTGGGGTCGCCGACTCGTTGCCCTCACAGAAGGGGCAACCTTCCCCTCCCGACGGATGCCAATCGCCGGGGCTGAAGTCATCGGGCCTCTCCGAACGGCCGGGTGCGATCAGCACCCGGCTGCCAGTCAGCTGGTCAATCCTGATTTCGGGCGAGGACAAGCTGCGCTATTCAGGGGCTGGTGGCAGGTCTTCTGTCGTACCACCCACGGTGGGCTTGACTCTCACATCGGGAACTTCGCTCGAGTTGCCGATGCTTCCGATCGCCTGCTGGAAGGCGGAGATCAGGTCCATCGGCAGCGGGAAGATCACCGTCGAGTTCTGGTTGCCGCTGATCTCGAGCAGGGTCTGGAGATAGCGAAGCTGGAGCGAGGCGGGGTTGCGGCTGATGATGTCGGCCGCGTCGGTGAGCTTCTCGGCCGCCTGGTACTCGCCTTCGGAGTTGATGATCTTGGCTCGCCGTTCACGTTCGGCTTCGGCCTGACGGGCCATCGCCCGCTGCATCGCCTCGGGGATCTCGACGTCCTTGATCTCGACCGTCGTTACCTTGACCCCCCACGGTTCGGTCTGCTCGTCGATGATCTTCTGGAGCGACTCGTTCAGGCGTTCGCGCTCGGAAAGGATCTCGTCCAGCTCGGCTTTGCCCAGCACCGCCCTGAGCGAGGTCTGTGAAATCTGCGAGGTCGCAATCAGGTAGTTCTCGACGTCAGTGATCGCCCGGTTCGGATCGATCACGCGGAAGTAACAGACGGCGTTGACCGAGGTAGGAACGTTGTCCCTCGTGATCACCTCCTGCGGAGGGATGTTCAGGGTCACCGTGCGCAGATCGATCTTGACCATGCGGTCGATGAACGGGATCAGAAGGATCAGCCCCGGACCCTTCTGGTTGATCAGCCGGCCGAGGCGGAAGATGACGCCACGTTCGTATTCGCGGAGGATCTTGATCGCCGAGAAGAGCAGGATCAGGAAGAAGATCGCGAGCACTACCAACAGGGTTCCTACAACAGCCATCTAGTTTTCTCCTTGGTTGTGTTCTGCCCGGGGAGCCACGATCAGCGTCAGCCCCCTGACTTCTACGACGCTGACTTTCTCACCGACACCGAGCCGGCCCTGCGGATCCGACAGTTCTGCCTGCCATAGACCTCCGTCTACCCAGACCTGGCCGTCGGGACGCAGAGCGACACGCACGTCGCCCTCCATCCCCGCCAGATCCTCCGGCCCGTAGCGGACAGGTGACTCCATTACCCGACCGGCTCTCTCTTCCACGAAGAGCATGAAAAGCCCGAGCACGATCGAGCCTACCGTCACGGCAATGATCGAAGTCGGGTCGGTCGCGCGATCGAACATCCAGATTCCCGAGCCGACCAGGCAGATGATCCCGAGGATCGAAAGGGGCCGGTACAGGCGCAGCGCAGCTGCCCCGATGAACAGGACGATGGCCACCAGGAGCAGCCCGAGTCCGATTGCCGAAGGTCCGATGTCGACCACACCGATGACGCCGAAAACCAGGGCGATGACACCGAGGACGGCCGGGATTATCCCTCCCGGCGTCGTAACCTCGATTCCGATCCCGGTCAGCCCGAGGATGACCAGGAGGTACACCAGTGTGGGATCGGTGATCTCCATCACGTCGAGCGTATCGGTCCTGCCTTCCCGGCAGGACCACCCGGCTCAACCGGCGGCGTTCTCGAGCGCGTAGGTGCGGATGTCAGCGACCAGTTCCTCGTTGCTCGTGTAAGGACCCGACTTGGTGTAGGTCAGTTCCCCGTCAGCGTTGTAGAAGGCCGTCGCCGGGAAACCAAAGGTCGCGTCGACGCTGTCGGCAATCGACTTGTCAGGATCCTCGTAGCTCGGATAGGGCACCTGATGGGTCGAGAGGAAGGTCTTCGCGGCATCCCGGTTGTCATCCGAGTTCACCCCGAGGAAACCGACTTTCTTTCCCATGTTTGCCGACACCTGCTGGAAATGAGGGAACTCGGCCCGGCACGGACCGCACCAGGAAGCCCAGACGTTGACGACCGCCGGGTAGCCCTCAAGACTGGAAATTCGCTGATCGTAGGCGTCAAGCCCGCCTGTCAGCAGTTCGTTGCCCTGCTCGTAAAGAGAAGCGAGCGGGGCTGGTGCCCCGGCCAGCCGGGCACCGTAATCCGGGGCAGGAGAGGGCTCTTCACCCGACTCGCCGCAGCCGGTCAGGACGGCAGCCCCGAAGACCAGGGCAAACACCGCCGAAGCCAGCTTTCTGTGGCGAAAAACCGAATTCATCGCAGTAATGATTAAATACAGATGTTCGACCCGCCCTCTCGCGGGTCACGGAGGAATCCGGGGAATGTCCGTCCAGCGTCATCTCCGGGATCTTCGATTACCTACTCATCCGGCCTGCAACATCAGGGTCCGGACCACTTTCGAAGGCTAAGTTGGCCACGACTACTGCAGCACCCGCTCCGACAGCGGTTCCCTCAAAGAAAGACATCGAGCGCGCCTCCGAGTTTGCGTGTGAACCTCTCCTGCTGAATGGAGACGGTCCCGAGGCCCTCGTACCCGGCACCGCCCGCCGGCGTGCCTTCGACGCGGCGATCGCGGAACTCGACGCCGGCCTGACAGAACCGTCGGTCGAGTGGCGCCGGAACTTCTCGCTGCTGCTCGGCCTCGAACGGTTGATCGGCGAGGAGCCACCCACGCTGAAGGACGGCGCGGAACTAAACCCTCACCAGATCGACGCTCTCTCCGGGACCCTGACCGAGCTGCTTGCCGAACAGCAGGTCAGCGCGATCGACGAGATCGATGCGCTCGAGGAACCCGAGGACACGGTCGAAGAGGCTGACGAGGCCGAAGCCGAAGCCGCCCGGGTCGAGGAGTCGGCGGAAGGGCTCGACGAGGAAGACGCCGAGCTCGCGGCCGAAGTTCTCGACGAGATCATCGATGAGGATGAGGAACCCCAGGACTGGGTCGAGAAATCCGAAGAGAGCGAGGATGAAGAAGAGGAGCTCGGCGAGGCAGCCGATGATCCCGGAGCGGCTCGCCGGTTCTGGTTCGAGCACGCGACCGGCGCCGGCAAGACCGTCGCGGCGGTCGGCTTCATCGAAGCGACCCGCACCGGCGGTGTCCTGATCCTCACGCACCGGCGGAATCTCGTCGATCAGTTCATCGGCGAGATCTCGGACCGGGGCTACAAGGACCGCTTGCGCCCGCCGCTGCTTGACGGACGCGACGAGGCCGATGGGCCGGTAACTGTCGAGACCTACCAGTGGTTCGTCCGAAACGCCAAGCGCGTTTCAAACGCGTACTCGGTGATCATCTGCGACGAGGCCCACACCGCCCTCGGCGAAAAGACTTCGGCCTGCATCCGCTCGATGCCGGGTCCGGTCTACATCGGCATGACCGCGACCGGCGCCCTGATCGCCCGCCACGTCGCCGACCTCTTCCCCACACAGACCTCCCGCTTCGATCTCGCCCAGGCTGCCCGCCGCGGGGTCATCGCGCCCCTTCGCTGCCTGCGAATACCGCCCGGACCAGGAGTCCGGACGATCGCCAAGGTGCCGCTGCGCAAGGGCGAGGTGGACCAGGACTTCGATCAGGAAGAGCTGGCCAAGCTGCTTGACCAGGCCCCGTTCAACATGGCGATCGCGGACCTCTACAAGTCGCGCTTCCGCAAAGCCCCGGGTGTGCTCTACACCGCCGGCGTCCAGCATGCCAAGAATGTGGCGGCGGCATTCCAGGAGTTCGGCATAAACGCCAAGGCGGTCTCGGGCGAGACGCCGAAGCGGGAACTCTCGGAGACACTCGCCGCCTTCGAACGGGGAGAGGTCGACGTGCTCTGCAACGCACAGCTCCTCGCCGAAGGCTGGAACTCGCCCCGGGCAACCATCTGCATGCACCTTGCCCCCACCGCATCGAAGCGGATCTACCAGCAGCGGGTCGGTCGCGTGACCCGCCGGTCTCCGACCAAGGAGGCGGGTCTGGTCATTGACTTCGTTCACCCGGCGACCACCCATGATGAGTCGATCGTCACCCTCCACAGCCTGCTTGACCGCGACGTCTATCGCGGCGGGGCGATCGTGGTCGGTCCGGTTCGCCGGGGCCGCGGTCGCAAGGTCCGGGTCGAACGCCGAATCGTTCCGGTCTCTGACGATCCGCAGCGCCGCATAGAGGTGCTCGAGAGGGACATCTGGCGGATCGCCGTGGAGAACCTCGACTACGCCGAACAGCATGTGTGGGCCGCACTGGCCGGAGCCCGGGTCACGACCCAGGGTTGGCGCCGGGCCAAGGCGATGCTTCAGCACGACCGCACCAAGGAGCTGCGGCGCCGCTACCTGCTGACCTGCGTCCAGCGCAACCGCAACGCACAGCTCAGGGTGAAGGCGCTGGGCGAGATCGCCAACCTCAAGGACCCGGAAGCTTTCGACGATGCGATCGACATCGTCGGCACATGGGCCCGGGACGAAAAGCGGGCTGGCACCAAGGTCCTGCTTCAGGCATTGGTCGACAAGAGGACCGGCCGCAGGGACCAGGCCCAGGCCTGGGTGTGGAGGCTCGCCTCCTACACCCGTGAACTTCACGAGGAGTACGCGGTCCAGCGCTGGCCGGAAACGAAGCGGCTGCTCGGCCTGCTGGTCAACTCGGCCGGCCGCGCCCACGGCAAGAACGCGCGGAAGCTGGTTCAGCAGGCCCGCAAGCAGGACCGCCGCCTTGCGGTCTCCTTGCTGGCCGCCGCGGTCGCCCACACACCAGAAGGCGAGGAAGTGCTTCGTGGAGCCCGCATGCGAATGGCGAGGAAGCCCTCCGCTGTCGCTCGCGAACTGCTCAGGAACTTCCCCAAGGGTGGCAAGAAGCGTCGCCGCAAGAAGAACAAGAAGAAGGACGCCACCAACCCCGAAGTCGAGAACACCGAGACGACTGACACAACCGCCGAAAGTGAAGAGTCAGGCGACAACTCCGAAGGGGCGGTCACCGAAGAAGCTGTCGAACAGGAAGATAACGGGGCCGATGAGCCGGAAACTGAAGCTGATCCTGAGTAGTTCGCTGGTGGCCGGCCTGATGATCGCCGGCTGCGGTTCGGACAAGCAGGAGAGCGTCACGGTCAACCTCGAGGCCTTCACCTCCCCCGACGGAAACATCGGCTGCATCGCCGACGAAAAGATGGTCCGCTGTGACATCCGGCGGAAACAGTGGAAAGTGAAGAAGGATCCCGCCTGCCCTCTTGATTACGGCAACGGCCTGATGGTGGCGGACGGCGAGGCGGAGATCGTCTGTGCCGGCGACACCACTCTCGGCAGCGGTCCCGACGTGGCGCCGGGAATCGTCAACCTGGTCGGTCCGTTCGAGTGTGCCACCGGCGATTTCGGCGATTCCATGCGCTGCGAGAACATGCTTACCGGCAACGGCTTCGAGCTGTCTGCGGACAGCTACGAGACCTTCTAGATCCTTCGCTAGCGCAGGGCGTGGCAGACCGCCGCGACCTGGGCCCGGCGAATCCGGGCGCTGACCTGCTTCGCGTTGGGGTTGCCCTGTGTCGTGCTGAGGATCTGGGCGTTGGCGACGAATGCGATCGACCGCTTGCCGTCGGCCGAAGACGCGGCGAAGACCCGGTAGCCGGGGAACGAGCCGGTGTGTCCGTACATGACCCCGCACTTCGTGGAGTAGCGGAAGAGACCCATGCCGGCCCAGTTGTTTCCGGGACCGGCCGGCTGTGACTCGCCTCGAAGCCAGGTGCGCTGCACCCTCCTGATCACCTTCGCCCGGGGACCCTGACCGAAGAAGCGTCCCGCGACATACGCCCTGAAGAAGCGACTCAGATTCGGCAGGGTCGAGACGATGCCTCCCGATGCCCAGGCACCCGAGGGATTGATGATCTCGGAGATGTCCACCGGCTTCTTGCCTGGCTCGATCTCGTATCCGCGGATGTACGGGCCGGGCATCCTCACACGGCTGGGCATGTAGGTCGCTCTGAGCCCGCCGATTTTTCTTCCGAGCCAGCGAATCTGGTTGATGTACCGGACCCCGGTGGCCCGCTGGGCCATCAGTCCGACAACGATGTTGTCCGTGTCCGAGTACTCGTATCTGGTGCCGGGTCGGTGGGTGAGGCCTTCACCCCTGACCCAGGAAATGATCTTCCGGGGTGACACATACGCCTTGGGCCGGTTGGTGATGTCCCGGATGAACCCTTTGGAACGAACGTACTCGGGCAGCCCACCGTTGTGGTGGAGGGCCTGGCCCAGGGTCACCTGTCTGGCCTTCGGCATCAATCCGGGGAGGATCTCGCCGATCGTGGATCTGAACCGGAGCCTTCCCCTCGCAACCAGATTCAGGGCGACCGCACCACTGAAGGCCTTCGCTACCGAGGCAATCCGGAATCGCTGGTGGATCCGTGGCCTGGTCTTGTTGCGCACGTTCGAGTAGCCCCGCCGGAAGTACTGCGAGCGGCCGTTCCTGACGATCTGCATCGAGATCCCGGGCGGTCCGTTGGGAACGGCCATCACCCGGTTCAGGGCCTGGTTCAGGTTGGAACGCGTTGATCCATCAGCCTGGTGTGGAACGAGCAGGAGCGCCATTGCGCAGATCGCGACCAGCGACCCCGTGAAGACCGCTGCTACTACCCTGCCCTCTCTCGTCATGGCCGGGACGCTACCCGATCAGATCAAAGGCTTCCACGCAAGCAGCTGTCGTTCGTGGCTCCGTAGCCAGGTTGCTTCCTCCCGGTAGCCCGGGAAGGCCTCGGCAAGCGCGGCCCAGAAGTCGCGGGAGTGGTTGTGGTGGCGCAGGTGGATCAGCTCGTGAACCACGACGTAGTGAAGGGCTTCGGGCCGACCAATTACCAGCCGCCAGTTGAACGAAACCGTGCCCGAGGTCGAGCAGGAGCCCCAGCGGGTCCGTTGGTTGCCGATCCTGACCTTGCTGGCGTGAAGGCCGAGTCGCTCGCCCTCGCTTGCCACCAGAGGTTCGATCCGAGACCGGGCTTCGCGCCGGTACCAGCGATCGATCGCCTCGATGACTTTCCGCCGGCCGCCGCCACCGACCACCAGCCGGTCTCCCTCCCGTCTTGCCAGCGCCCTGCCGGTGCCGGTTGGTTCGATACCGAGTGGCCTTCCATCCAGCCAGACGACATCCGGACGGGCAAGATCGAGTTCCGGGCGGTCGACCGGCGGCAGCGACGCTGGTGCAGACAGGGGGCCAGTCACGCTGGACGTGCGGGCAGCGAGAGGTGGACCTCACCGGCGTTGAGGGTCGAAAGGCATCCGGCCGGGGACTCGACCAGCAGGTTCCCCTGGCGGTCGATCCCGGCGGCGATTCCCTCGCCCTCGCCCCAGGCAACAGTTCTCCCCTTGAGCAGATCCCGCGCAGCGAAGGCGGCGAGAGTCTCTTCGACCGGGGCTTCAAGTCGCTCGCCGACGTGACGGTTCAGTTTCTCGACGGTCTCTTCAAACGAGATTCCGCCGCCGACAGAGGTTGCCCGGCCACGCAGCTCTTCGGGGAATTCGCCGTCCGGAATCGAGATGTTGACACCCACCCCGATAACTGCCCAACCATCCTGGGGTCTCGCCTCGACCAGGATCCCCGAGCACTTGCGTTCGCCAATCCAGATGTCGTTCGGCCACTTCATCCGTACACCTTCAGCTCCCAGGGATTCGACCGCTTCGCAAACCCCGACCCCGACCTGTAAAGGCAGGGTTCCCGGGACCTCGATCGACTCCCGGATCAGCAGGCTCCAGGCAACGGCCGAGCCCGGGGGCGTGTGCCAGGGCCTTCCCTGCCTTCCCCGGCCCGCGGTCTGTTCCCCTGAGGTGACCAACGTGCCCGAGGGGGCCCCTTCCAGCGCGGCCTGCCTGGCACGCTCGTTGGTGGAACCGACCGAGCGGTAATGGATTCGGGGAAAGCCGATTTTCACCGGGTGGAGGCTACCGGTGTAAATCTGACCGAATTGTCAGGCCCGAGGCCGAAGCGGCTGGCCGCGGAACCCCGGTTCACCGCCACCGCCAGAAACCCCGTTGAATCGGTGAAGATGACCGGATCTCCGGCCGCCACATCCGCGAACGTGCGGCGGACCGGGACCTCGGTCTCCTGGATGCTGGTTTCGAGCATCACGCTGTCATCTTCCGTGAAGAAGGTGCCATCGAGTACCTCGGCGTGAAGGTTCAGGATCACGTTGCCGTACTGGTCCAGATAGAGGACCTGGGCGTCAACCTGATCTGGCGAGATCGTCGGCTCCGGCAAGACGAGGGGATCGAGGTTGCGAAATCCGACAGCTTCACCCAACTCCCCGGCGGCGGCGCCCCGGGCCAGCTCGGCCGCGACGGGACTGAAGACGTCCCGGCCGTGGAAAGTGTCACTGTCCCCCGCACGAACCGGGGTCTCGGAGATGTCGAATGCCGCGTCTATACCACCGAGCACTTCGGCAGCCGGCATCAGCAGCCCGTTGTCAGGGCCCACCAGCAGGTGATCGCCGCAGATCAGCGCGAGAGCCCGGCGTCGACCACCGACTCCCGGATCGACAACCGCAAGGTGGACCGCGGGGGGCGAAAACCGGACCGCCGCGGCCAGCGCCAGCGCGCCCCTGCGAACGTCCCCCGGAGGAATTCCGTGGGTTATGTCGATCACCCGGATGCCCGGATCAACTCCAGCGATGACCAGACGGCAGACCCCCGGGTACTCGTCGCTGTACCCGAAGTCGGTGAGGAAGGTGACCGGTCGGAGTCGAGTCTCGTTGCCTGGGCCAGCCATTCGTGAAGTCTATTGCCGGCCACCCGAACGAACATTTGCAATCCGCCGGCCCTCGCCGGGATAATCGACCTGTCCGTTTTCGACCCCAGGGAGAACAATGAAACGATCGTCGATCGTCCGCTTTACCGCCGTGTTCGCCGGATTGTCCCTCGCGCTTAGCCTCTCGACGGCCACCGCGTCAGCCAAGATCAAGCCCAGGGACGGCGCTTACTACCAGAAGGTCGGAAAGCAGGACGGGTACATCATCACCGACGCCGGCAAGATCGTCGGCGCCTCAGCCAACATGAGGTTCCGCGACCGTTCAGGCAAGGCATGCACTCCTGACGGTCTTTACACCTATGACGGAGTCACCGGGGCGTTCTCCACTCCGAAGCGGGCGATCGCAACGAACTCGCGCAACCGGTTCAGCTTCAGGGGCAGCATCTCATCGTCGTTCCCGAAGTTGAGGAGCGCGGTTTCGGGACGCTTCATCAACAGGAACCGGGCGATCATCACGATCAAGGTCTGGCAGGGTGGCTGCAAGGCGAGCCTGACCCTGCGAAAGGCCACGTTTACGGCTGGCGGCTGATCGCCTCGACAAGGCCGTCGAGGTCGTGACGTTCGGCCTCGACGGCGACCTCGAAGCCGGCTTCGCGAGCTGCGGCGCTGGTCACCGGTCCGATCGTCACGACCCTGGGGCCGAAGGCGGCCGGGTCCACCGCACCGGTCCGGACCAGGTTGTGGACCGATGAAGCTGAGGTGAAGGTGATGAAGTCAGCCTCAGCGGCGCGCTTCCAGGCGGTTTCGGGAGGCGACTCCGGCACCGTGCGGTAGACCGGCATCACGGTTACCTCCGCGCGACGCTGCCGGAGCGTCTCGGGCAGGAGTTCCCTGCCTTCCTCGGCCCGGGCGATGAGAACCTGCAGGCCCTCCATCGGGACCTTCTCGAGGGTCTTCAACATTCCCTCGGCAATGAACTTCTCCGGGAGGTGATCTGCCCTCAGGCCGTGCTCGGCCAGGGAGCGTGCCGTGCTGGGGCCGATGGCCGCGATCTCGCTCCCGGAAAACGAACGGGCGTCGAGACCCCTGCCTTCGAGCAGCCCGAAGAAGGATGTGACCCCGGCCGGACTCGTGAAGCAGACAAGGCCAAAGTCGCCGTGCGCGAAAGCGTCCAGGGGTTGGCTGACCCGCGGATCATCCTGGTCGATCAGCTCGGTCCGCGAAACCGGGAGTTCCACTACCTCGCCTCCGAGGTTGCGGATGCGCCCGGCAAGCGTCGAGACGCGGTCGCGGGCCCGGGTGACGACCACCGAGACTCCGAACAGGGGCCTCTGCTCGAACCAGGCGAGTTGCCGCCGTTTGGAGGCGACCTGCCCGACGACCACCAGCGCCGGGGGCTTCAGTCCTGCCGCCTCAACCTCGCCGGCAATCGTTTCGAGTGTTCCCTCGACAACGCGCTGGGCCGGGGTTGTCCCCTTCTCGATCACGGCTACCGGCTGGTCGACGGGCCGGCCCGCCTCGATCAGGGTCCGCGCGTTGGCCCGGAGTGACTTGAGACCCATGTAGAAGACGAGAGTCGCCGGGGAGGCGGCGGCCTGTTCGAGGTCGATCCTTGACCTGGCCTTCTGCGGATCCTCGTGACCGGTCAGGAAGGTGACCGACGCCGATTCTTCACGATGTGTGACCGGGATTCCCGCATAAGCGCAGGCGGCGATCCCGGATGTCACTCCTGGCACCACTTCGAATTCGAGACTGGCCTCGCGGAGAGCCTCGGCCTCTTCGGCGCCGCGACCAAACAGGAACGGATCGCCACCCTTCAGCCGCACCACCTTCAGACCGTTCCGGCCGCTCTCGACCAGGCGCCGATTGATCTCCTCCTGACCCAGACCCGGTTTGCCGGGCTCCTTGCCCACATAGACCAGCTCGGCATCGGACCGGCAACCCTCGAGGGCATCCGGCGGGATAAGGCGGTCGTAGTAGATGACATCCGCTGCTGCGATCAGCTCCAGCGAGCGACGGGTCATCAGGCCGGCATCACCCGGGCCCGCACCGACCAGAGCGACCGCTGCCACCTGACCGCTCTCGCCTGACGCTCCGGGACCGCTCGGCTCGCTCATTCCCCAACCGTACCTTCGAGGATCCCGGCCGCCCCCGCACTGATCATCCTGCGAGCCAGATTCCGGCCCAGTTCCTCCGGCTGGCTCCTCTCGCCGTCGAGGCGGTCCCGCAACCAGACGCTCCCGTCGGCGGCCCCGGCGAAACCTTCGATGCTGATCGAGCCTTCCGATACGGTCGCGTGGAACCCGACCGGACTGTCACAGTCGGCCCCGATCCCGACTACGGCAGCCCTTTCGGCCAGCAGTGCCGTGAGGGTGTCCTGATCTCCAAGATCAGCCACCTCGTCGAGACCGGGTCCGTTGGCCCGACCCTGGATCACGAGTGTTCCCTGGCCGGCAGCCGGGACCATCACCTCAGGGTCGAAAGGAAACGCGATCTCGTACTCGCGGCCCAGGCGTTCCAACCCGGCCACCGCGAGGACCAGCCCGTCAACTTCTCCGCGGGCTAACTTCGCCAGGCGCGTATCGACGTTCCCGGCCATATCCACCATGACCAGATCCGGTCGCAATGACAGAAGCTGGGAACGGCGTCGCAGGCTGGAGGTCCCGACCCTTGCGCCCTCCGGTATCGCCTCGAGCGAATCGCCCGGCCCGATCCAGCAGTCCCGGGCGTCTGCCCGGGCGGGCGTCGCCGCTATGACCAGCCCCGAAGTCATCTTCCCGGGCAGGTCCTTGGCCGAGTGGACCCCGAGTTCTGCCCGCCCCGTCAGAACGGCCTGTTCCACCCCGCGGATGAAACGCTCCTTGTCCGCCGGACCCGACTGGTTTTCCACCTCGACCAGCGACTCATCCGAAACCCCCAGGGCCGCGGTGACCTGGCGGGCCTGGGCGACGGCCAGTGGGCTGGGTCGGGTAGCGATCCGCAGTTCTTGCTCTGGCGAACTCAAGCTTCGCGGCGGATCGGTGTTACCGTCGCCTCGGTTCCGCCCCCGGGATCGGTCTCGACATCGAGTCCGAACAGTTCACGGACCGTGTTCACGGCTTCATACGCCGCCTCCGTGCCAGACATCTCCTTCAGCTTGAGGGTCGGCTCGTGGAGCATGCGTTGGGCAACCGCGCGGGTCACCTTCTCGACCCGGCCCCGGTCGGCGTCGCTGAGGTTCATCCACCGGTCCTGGTTCTCGGCCAGGACCCTTCGCACGATCTCGTCAGCCCTCTCTCTCAATGCGACGATCGCTGGAAGCACTTCCAGCGAATCGACCCATCGTTCGAAGAGGTCGAGCTCTGCGCTCAGGATCCGCTCTGCCTTGGCAGCCTCGGCTGCCCGGCTTGCCGCGTTCCTCTCCACCACCCTTTGAAGGTCCTCGATGTCGAGGACCGTGACTCCGGGCAGCTCCCTCACACCGGGTTCGATGTCCCGGGGCACCGCGAGATCGACAAGGAGCAGCGGCCTTCCCTCCCGGCTGGCCAGCACGGACTCAAGCAATTCACGGTCGATCAGGTGATGCGGAGAGTTGGTAGCCGATACGACGACATCCGGCTGGGCAAGCCTCTCTGGAAGGTCCGCGACCCGGGCCGCCTCGCCGCCGAAGCGTTCGGCCAACTCCGTCGCCCGGTCGAAGTGCCGGTTTGCGACAAATACGCAGTCGGTTCCACTGGAAGCCAGCGAGCGCGCCACGAGTTCGGCCGTGTCACCCGCACCCACAACCAGCGCCCGCCGGTTGGCGAGGTCACCGAGTGTGCGCCGGGTTTCCGACACTGCGACCGATGCGACTGAAACTCCCTTTTCGCTGATGCCGGTCTCGTTCCGGGCCCGCCCCGCGGCAGCGATCGCACCACGGAAGAGGCGATTGAGGATCGGGCCGGAAGCGCCCTCGACAAGGGCCAGTTCGTGGGCACGTTTCACCTGCCCCTGGATTTCGGCTTCTCCGAGGATCATGGAGTCGAGCCCCGCGGTTACGCGGAAAAGGTGCCGGGCAGCATCGGGACCCCGAAGCGAGTAGAGGTGCCCGATCAGCTCGGTCGGGCGAATCCCGGCCTGTGTCGCCAGGGAACCGAGAACCTCGGATTCAGCGATGACCGGGTCGTAGGCAATCAGGTACACCTCGGTCCGGTTGCAGGTGGAAATTATCGTCGCTTCCGCTGCTCCGCCGGAGGAGGCAAACTCGGCCATGAGTCCGGCGGCGCGCCCCTCGGGCAGGGCAAGTCGCTCTCGAAGCTCCAGCGGAGCTGTCTTGTGGGAGATCCCGAGTGCGAGAAGCTCAGACACCGGTCGGCTCTTCAGCCCCGGCCTCTGAGTTGACCGGCTCGGCCGGCTTTGCTTCCTTGTTGCCGCGGCCGGCCTCGACCTCGTCGGTCAGCTCGGTGATATCGCGGCTGATCCTCTGGAACTTCGCTCCGAGGATGCCGACGTAGACGAGCAGGAGAACAAGAAAGACGGTGTAGGCGGCGAAGACATATCCGGCATCACCGGGAAGCACGTCAGACATTTATCGGGACTCCAGGTTGGGGGCGATCCGTCGGCCGACGGTTCCTTCGGGGTCGGCCGAGGTGGCAAAACCTTCCGCCTCGAGGGCACGACGCAGCTTCGATACCTGACCGGAAGTCTGTTTGCCGAGCAGCTCCAGCTTGACCAGGGTGATCCAGAGCAGGCCCACGGCTACCAGCATGACGAGGAATGTGAACATCATCGAACCAGGCAGGCCGCCCTCGCTCGTCGCGAAGACCCTGGGGTGAATCAGGCTCTCGGCCATCCTCACCGCCATGAAGTTGAGTGGCACGAACGCACCGGCAGTGATGGCGAAAACGGATGCGTAGCGGGCCTGCCTGTCCCGGTCCTCGATCGCGTAACGGAAGGGGTAGTAGGTGCAGTAGAGGAGGAAGACGATCAGGAAGCTGACCAGCGTCGGCTCGTCCCAGACCCAGTAGTGGCCCCAGGAAGCCTTGGCCCAGAGCATTCCCGTGATCAGAACCGCCACCCCGAAGATGACCGACATGTGGATGAAGACGTAGGAGTTCGCGTCATGGCGTCGGTCGTTGGTTCTGAGGTGCCGGAAACCCTCGACTCCACCCGCCATGAATCCGACCAGGGCGACGATGGCAAGCGGAACGTGGATGTAGAAGACCTTCTGGCGGAAGCCTTCGACGTCATCCATTGGGACCCAGAAGAAGACCAGCAGCAGCCCGGCCAGCATCACCAGCGTGGTGAGAATCGAAAGTTGTTTCAGACCGCGTCCCGACATTTTGGATCCTGCCTGGTGCCGCTTCAGTCCTCGAGTAGGAAGTCGAAAACGGCGTAACCGACGAGGCAGAAGACCCCATCGTATAGACCAAGCACAAGCAGCCATGTCCCGAACTTGTCGAAGGAGGGGCCACCGGAGTCGAGCAGGGGCGATGTCGCGCCTGTTGCGGCGATCATCAGGGGGACGACCAGGGGCAGCAGAAGCAACGGAACAAGCAGGTCACGGGCCCTCGAGTTGACCGCCATGGAGGAGATCAGGGTGCCCAGGGCGGCGAACCCCAGGTTGGTCAGGAGCAGCACCGGAATCAGGGGAACCAGCCCGGACCAGTCATTCAGGAAGAAGACCGCGAACACCGGTACGACGATCACTTCGAGCACAACCAGGTAGAGGAAGAGGACAGTCGCCTTGGCCACAAAGAGGACCGGACGGTCGACCGGGGCGAGCCGGAATGCGTCGAAGCCACCCTCTTCACGTTCGGGAAGGAAGATCCGGTTTATACCCAGGACCGCAGCAAAGAGAAGGGTGGTCCAGACGACTCCTGAAGCGAGACTCCCGGAAAGGGCAGTCCGGTCCAGCCCGAAGCGGAAAATGATGAAGGTGGTGACCGCGAACAGGATCATCGCCGGCAGCGACCGCATGGTCCGGAGCTCGGTCCGGAGATCCTTGGCCACGATCGCACCAAGAGCCTGGAGAGAGGGGGTCACGCGCCCACCCCGATCGCGAGTTCCAGAACCTGGTCCGCCTCCGCCTTCGCCCGTTCAGGATCGTGGGAAACGGCGACCCTGGTGACCGTCATCCCGGATGCCCAGCCGATCTCTTTCGGATGACCGATCAGCGCACGGGCGGCTTCGCGGCCTTCCGGATCCAGATTTGAATCGGGTTCGTCGAGCAGAAGAAGGGAAGGACGGTGCAGGACCGCACGGCAGATGGCTATCCGCTGCTTCATGCCGGCCGAGTAGTCACTGACCCGGTACCCGGCGCGACGGCTCATGCCGAGCAGGTCGAGGTCCGATTCGATCCGGGCTGCAGCCTCCTCGCGGGGCAGGCCGTAGAGCCGTGCCTGGAACTCGAGGTTCTCCCGGCCGGTCAGGTCCTCGTAAAGCAGCGGCTCGTGCCCCAGAAAGCCGATCCTGCCCCGCAGCTTCCAGGCCTCGTCGGGAAGTGAGGAGCCGAGCACCGACACTTCGCCGCGGCTCGGCCGCAGCAGGGTGGCGAGAATCCTGAGCAGGGTGCTCTTGCCCGAACCGTTCGGACCAAGCACAGCCAGCGAAGCCCCTGAGGGCAGGTCCAGATCGACCCCCGAAAGGGCTGCGCGATCACCGTATTCGCGATCGAGCCCCCTGAGCCGAATAGCGTTGTCTGCCGCTTCGTTCACTTGGCGCAGTCTCCCATGAACCCGGCAGTGCCCCGCTTGGCGGGTCGCCTATTTCCCTACGTGGAACTCGATCACTTCGATCTGCCGTTGCCCGAAGGAACCTTCATAGACGGGTCCGTAGCCGCCGACCAGGTCTCCCCGTTTGGGCAGCGGGTTCGGTCGCAGGTCCGCCCTGACGTCGAAGACCGTTATCGCCGTCGAGGTGATGCTCTGGTTACTGAGGGTCACGAAGTGAGCGTCACCATCGCCATCCGGGTCGACAGCCTCGACGTAGATCACCCTCCCGCTGGCAACCTCGCAGTTGGTCAGCTCAGCCGGGCATTCCATCCGCGGCAAGGTCGGTTCCGGCTCCTCCGGCGGGGCCGGCTTCTCCTGGTCTGCCGGTTCTCCGCTGTTCACTGTCCTGCCCGGCGCGTTGCTGTCGCCAGAGTCCCCGTCGTCCGGCAGCAGGTACCAGGCGCCAACCATCAGGCCGGCGGCCAGAACCGTGAAAAGAACCGCCAGGCGCTTCAGGAGCCGCGCTTGGTGATGCGGCGACCGACCTCAAGCAGCGGACCGGCACCGGACTTCAGCGCCTCGACGCGCTGGCCGCCCTTGCCGTAGAGCAGACCGGCCGACGACTTCATCGCCTTGGCTAGGGTCTCGTCATACGGATGCCACCAGAAGTTCCGGGTCAGCCCGGGTTCGTAGGTGACCAGCTTGATCTCGACGCATTCGTAGAAGCCGAACTTCGAGTGCGAGTGTCCGAGCCCGGAATCCTTGACTCCGCCCCAGGTGCACTGACAGGCGCCGTGGGTGAACATGTGGTCGTTGATCCAGACCATGCCGGACTCGATCCTGTCGGCGATTCGCTCGCCACGCTGGCGGTCCTTGGTCCAGACCGAGGCACCGAGCCCGAATTCGGAATCGTTGGCAAGGTCGAGTGCCTCCTGATCCGAGTCGACAGTGATGATCGGCAGCACCGGTCCGAAGATCTCCTCCTTCATGATCCGCATGTCGTGGTTGACGTTGGTCAGCACGACAGGAGCGATGAAGTTGCCTTCCGGGAAGCCCTCCACGTCAACCGGACCTCCGCAGCGGAGTTCGGCCCCGTTCGCCACCGCATCATCGACAAGCTCCCGGACCAGGTCGTACTGATCCTTTGAAACCATCGGTCCGATCTCGGTGTCGACCTCGGAGGGGTCGCCAACCTTCAGGGCGCTGGCTCCGGCCACCACGCCTTCGATGAAACGGTCGGAGACCTCCCGGCGCACGTAGGCCCGTTCGATCCCTGCGCAGGTCTGGCCTGCGTTGGCGAAACCGCCCCAGACTGCGCCCGAGATGGCGAAATCCACGTTGGCATCCTCGAGTACGAGCATCGGGTCCTTGCCGCCGAGTTCGAGCACGCAGCCCTTCATCAGCTTCGCGCACTCCTCGCCGACCTTGTAGCCGACCGGGACCGAACCGGTGAAGAAGATCTTGCCCGCGGTCGACTTGGTCAGCGCGTCGCCGATTCTTCCGCCGCCGTGAACGTTGCGTACCAGCCCCTTGGGCAGGCCCGCCTCCTCGAAGACACTCTGAATCGCTTCGCCGAGGAGCGGTGTGAGGCTGGCCGGCTTGAGCACGACACCGTTGCCACACATCAGCGCGATCGCGATCTCCTGCATGGGGATCGTCCAGGGGTAGTTCCAGGGGGCGATCACCCCGACCACGCCGATCGGCTGGTAGCGGAACTTTGATCGCTTGGTCTTGAAGAAAGGCTGGGGGTAGGAGATCTTCTCGTCCTTGAGGATGCCCGGGCCTTCCTTCGCACACCAGCGCATCGCGTCGATCGAGGGGATCAGCTCCATCGTGTAGCACTCGGAGATCGGCTTGCCCTGCTCCCGGGAAAGCAGCGATGCGATCTCGTCGAGGCGGTCATGCAGCACCGTTGCCGCACGCTTGATGTAGGTAGCCCGGTCCGAGGGCGAGAGTTCAGCCCAGGCAGGCTGGATGAGGGCCACCTCGTCGACGACACCCTGCACCCGTTCCGGGGTGATGGTCTCGACTGCGCCGATCACCTCGCCGGTAGCGGGGTTGAACGACTCCAGCGGAGGAGTTGAGGACGAGGTCGAGGGCGTGTCTGCCTGCGCGGTTTCGGTAGCCATGGACGGAAGTGTACGCCGGAACGGCCGGGCCGCAACGGGCAGCGCGGCGCACCCGTGGCCATGCAGAAACAACTCGGCCGGAGACCCCCAGTCCGAGTCTCCGGCCGACACAGCACCCCACCTGGCGTCTTGCTCAAGTTGGGTCTGCCATATGAAACCCTCCAAAGCTCAGGAAGTTCCGAGTTTGACCTTAAGGTTGCCTAAGCGTTTTCGGCTCTGCGCCTGATCTTCGCGGCGGCTTCCCTGCGCCTGGCCAGTTCCGATTCGAAGCCATAGCGGGTCGGCTCGTAGAAGCGCGCTTCCTCCAGGCCTTCCGGCATCAGTGACTGGTCCGAGACGCCTCCGTCGATGTCGTGCGGGTAGATGTAGCCCTCGCCCCTTCCGAGTTCTTTCGCGCCCGGGTAGTGACTGTCCCGGAGGTGGTCCGGCGGCAGCTTCGGTCCATTTCGCCTGACCTCTTCGCGGGCAGCGTTGATCGCCTTGTAGGAAGCGTTCGACTTTGGTGCAAGGGCCAGGTAAGTCGCCGCCTGCGCGAGATTCAGGGCCGCCTCAGGCAGGCCGACCCGGTCGACCGCCGCGGCGGCCGCGGTCGCCACCACAAGCGCCTGGGGGTCGGCGTTACCCACATCTTCAGAGGCGAGGATGACCATGCGTCGTGCGATGAAGCGGGGGTCTTCTCCGCCTTCGAGCATCACTGCCAGGTAGTAGAGCGAGGCATCCGGGTCCGAGCCGCGGGTTGCCTTGATCCAGGCGGATATGTAGTCGTAGTGATGGTCACCGCCCTTGTCGTAGGCGATCGCCTGAGCCTGGAGCGCGTCCTCAACTTCGGGCACGCCGGCTTGACCGCCTGCCGCGGCAAGTCGCTCGAGCGCGGAAAGCGCTGCCCTGGCGTCACCCGAGACCCGCTCCGCGAGCAGGTTGAGCGCCTCGGGATCAACTTCGACCTGACCGGCAACCCCTCGCTTCCCGTCGTGCAGCGCCCGCTCGAGAAGGGTCCGTATTTCTTCTGGTCCCAGCGGCTGGAGTTCGTAGATCTGGCTGCGGGAGATCAGGGCGGAGTTGACCTCGAAATAGGGGTTCTCCGTGGTCGCCCCGATCAAGGTCAGGACACCACTCTCGACCGCCGGCAGCAAGGCATCCTGCTGGGCCTTGTTGAAGCGATGAATCTCGTCGAGAAAGAGAACCGTTCGACGGCCGTGCCGCTGCCTTTCCTCAGCCCGCGCGATCACAGCCCTTATCTCCGCCCTCCCGGCGTTCACCGCGGACTCCTCTTCAAAGGCACCGTCAGAGGTTGCGGCGATGATCCTGGCAAGCGTCGTCTTTCCCGAACCTGGCGGACCGTAGAGGATCGCGCTGTGAGGGCGGCCGGCGTCGACCGACCCACGCAGGGCGGTGCCCGGGGCAAGGATGTGATCCTGCCCGACGACTTCCCCGATCGAGGTCGGACGCATGCGGGCGGCGAGCGGCGCATCGGGCCCGACCGCCGGCAGGCCGGAGGCTGCCGGTTCAACTTCGCCGGAATCGAAAAGCTGGTCGGACATCCCTGACATTATTCCCGCCTTGACCCCGGTCGAAATCGCCATCCTGCTCGTTTGGTCTTTCACCGTCTCGTTCGCGGGCGGAATGGTCGGTCTGGTGCTGGGGAACCTGCGCCTTCCCGTCGTGGTCTGGCTGGGCAGCTCGGCGGCAGCGGCAGCTGGTGCCAACGTGGCGATCTCCGGGATCGCGGCACTTACCGCAACGGTGGTCCACATCCGTAACGGCCGGCTCGACCGGCGGCTTTTCCTGTGGATGGCCCCGAGTTCATTCATCGGCGCCGTGGTCGGTGGCCTGCTCGCAGGGGTGCTTCCGGAACGAATACTTCTGGGAGCCATAAGTCTGGTCGTTCTCTACGGGGCGGTCGAGGTCTGGCGCTACCGGCGCCCCAGCGAGCCGGGATCCGGCGACCGCCCCGATGTCGGGAGGCTGCTCACTGAAGCTGTACTGATCGGGTTCGGCGTTGGCCTGCTGGGAGGCTTCGTCGGCCTGATCCTCGGTTCCCTTCGACTGCCGGCGATGTTGAAGTACATGGGAATGTCACCCCAGAAGGCAGTAGGCACGAACTCGGCGGTAGGTGTGATCGTCGGGGTCGGAGGACTTGTCGGACACCTGCCATCCGGCATCGACTGGGACATCCTTCTGGTCGGAGCGATAGCGGCGATTCCGGGGGCGGCCTTTGGCTCCCGGCTCACGGGCAGGCTTCCGGACGCAACCCTGGTCCGGGCGATGGCGGTCGTCCTGCTGATCACCGGTGCGGCGATGGCTGTACAGGCCATCGTCTAGCGCCTGATCCGTTCCGGCCGGGGACGCGGCCGGTAGGTTGACCCTCAATGGATGGCGACAGCAGGAAAAGCTTGCTGCCGTGGGTGCTGCTGGGCGCCTTGATGATCGGCTCCTCGGTGCTGCTGTTCTCACTCACCACGGGCTTTACCTTCATCGCGGACGAGTGGGACCTGATCCTGCGCCGACCGGGCTGGGGGCCCGAGGTCTTCCTCGAGCCCTTCAACGAGCACATCATCATCGCGCCCGCCCTGGTCTTCAAGGTCCTCCAGGCAGTTTTCGGGATGGACTCGCCGAGGCCGATGCAGTTCGCTGCCTTCACCACCTTCCTTGCCTGCGTCCTGCTGCTCTTCCTCTGGCTTCGGGCCCGGGTAGGGGACTGGGGTGCGGTGATCGGTGCCGCCATCGTGCTCTTCCTCGGTGCCGCCTTCGAAGATCTTCTCTGGTCCTTCCAGATCGGCTACTTCGGTTCTCTCGCGGCAGGAATCGGTGCGCTAATAGCGCTCGACCGTGAGGACCGGCGGGGGGATGTGTTCGCTGCCGGCCTGCTGGTCTTCTCGATCACTTTCTCCTCGCTCGGCATCCCGTTCGCGATCGGCGCCGCGGTCGAGTGGCTGGCCAACGACCGGGACCGGCGAAAGCGCTGGTTCGTTCCTTTCGCCCCTTTTGCCTTCTATGCCCTGTGGTGGCTGGGCTGGGGCCACGAAGCCGAGAGTGCGGTAAGCATCTCCAACCTGCCCGACCTGCCGAAGTACGTTTTCGACGCGGCCTCGGCAGGGATGACATCCATGATGGGTCTGGCCACCGGCGATGGCAGCGAACCTGACCAGCCGAATCTGATCTGGGGCCGGATAGCTCTCTTCATCCTGATCGGCCTCGCCGCCTGGCGCCTGATCAGGCTCGGACGGATCCCCAGAGGAGTCCTCGTAACCGGTGCGATCTGTCTGGGCTTCTTCTGTCTCGCGGCCATGGGACAGAACGAGCTCCGCCCGCCAACCTCAAGCCGCTACCAGTTGCCGGCCGTGATTTTCATCCTGCTCTTCTGCGCGGAGTTGCTGAGAGGACTTCCGATCCCCAAGTATGCGCTGGCGATTGCCACGGTGGTGGTTGCGGTGACCTCCATCTCCGGAGTCGACCTGATGAAGGAGCAGGCCGACTCGCGATGGAAGCCGAGCGCCGTGACCAATCAGGTGACGATCGGTGCGATCGCGATTGCCGGGGAAGCAGCCCGGGATGACTTCGAACTCCAGCTCTCTTCGGTCACCGTTCCGATCGAACGGTTCCTGGACGAAGTGGCCTCCAGCGGCTCGCCCGGCTATTCGGCGGACGAGATTTCCGAGCTGGACGCTCCCTACCGCGGGCTGGCCGACCAGACCCTGGTCGATGTCGAAGGCCTGCTGCTTTCCGGGCTTCGCCCCGGGCCGCCCGCTGGCGATTGCAGCCAGATGCTGGTCGGACCCGGGAATCCTGTTTCCGTGAACCCGTCTGCCGACCCGGTGAGGATCGTCAACAGGGAGAACTCGGTGCTCGCGGTGAGCCTTGCCAGGTTCGGCGAGCCGCCAGGAGTCCCAATCGGATCGATCTACCCCCGGTCCCGGGCCTGGCTCACGCTGCCGCTGGATGGCAGCAGCCTGCCATGGCAGGTGACCCTCGGAGGTCGCGGAATAACCCGCACCTGCGGATGACTCTCAGGCGGCTGCTTCGACCGCGTGAGCGTGGATCTGCTCGAGGATCTCGGTGATCCCGAATTTGCGCTCCCAGGCCGGATAGTCACGCTCGAACGCAGCCAGGTCGGAGATCCACCAGCGGTGATCGCCGATCCGGTTCTCGTCACTCAGGGTCCAGTCAAGCTCGCGACCGGCGATCTGCTCCGATTCGGCAATCGCTTCCAGCATCGAGCAGTTGCTGCCCCTCCCGCCACCGATGTTGTACACGGCAGCGGTCTTTGGGGCATCGGCGAAGTGCAGGAAGGCTGAAACCAGGTCGTCACAGTGAATGTTGTCTCGGACCTGCTTGCCGCCGTATCCGAACACGGTGTAAGGCCTACCGGTAACGACGCATTTCATGAGATAGGCAAGGAAGCCGTGAAGCTCCGCACCGGCGTGCTGAGGTCCGGTCAGGCAGCCTCCCCGGAAGCAGACGGTCGGCATATCGAAGTAACGCCCGTACTCCTGAACGAGGAGGTCGGCACTGGCCTTCGAGACCCCGAAAAGCGAATGGGTCGAGTGATCGATCGACATCCCGGTGTCGATGCCGTCGAAGTACTCGTGGTCCTCGGGAAGCTCAAGTCTGGTTTCGGTCTCGACCAGAGGAAGCCGGTTTGGAGTGTCGCCGTAAACCTTGTTGGTCGAGCAGAAGATGAAAGGGGCATCGGGAGCATGCTCTCTGGCGGCCTCAAGAAGGTTCAGCGTTCCGAGGGCGTTCACTCCAAAATCGGTCTGCGGGTCCCTGGCTGCCCAGTCGTGAGAGGGCTGGGCGGCAGTGTGAACTACCAGCTCGACCTTTGAGCCAGAGAAAACCCGGTTGAGTCCGTCGGCGTCCCGGATGTCGAGCTCGACCGGTTCAAATTCTTCGAGCGTCGAGGCGAGCTGGTCGCTGACCGGCCTGGTCGAGGCCTCTTCACCGAAGAACCGGGCCCGCATGTCGTTCTCGATTCCGACGACGTGCCAGCCGGCTTCGACCAGCTTGATCACTGACTGAGAGCCGATCAGGCCCCCCGAGCCCGTGACAACGGCAGTCTTCACGAAGTCTTCCTGACAGCTGATGACTGATGCATGCGAAGTAACCTAACAAGATGGGATCAGACCCAACCGGAGCCTTGGGGGCACTCCGACGGCAGCCATGGGTCGGAGTGCTTGCTGCGTTGATGGCAGTTTCCGCCGGGCTACTCATGGTCCTGCGGTCGCAGATGGGATTTTTCCTGGACGACTGGGGTCTGGTCATCTACCGCGAAGACAGCCCCACCGACTGGCTGTTGCCTCACAACGAACACATCGTGGTGCTGCCAGCAGCCATTTACAAGCTTTCACTGGCAGTCTTCGGCATGACGCCGTTTCCGCTTCACCTGCTCGCAGTCGCGCTCTTCATCACCAGTGTGGCACTGCTGTTTCAATGGATTCGGCCATTGGTGGGCGACCCGCTGGCGGTCCTCGGTTGTGCGGTGATCCTTTTTCTCGGTGCCGCGACCGAGGACCTGGTCTGGGCGTTTCAGATGGGTTACTTCGGATCGGTAGCGGGCGGGCTCGGGGCGCTGCTACTGCTTCGACTCGAAACGAAGCGTGCGGACCTGGCTGCCTGCGGACTGCTGGTGATCGCCGTGCTTTTTTCTTCCCTGGCGATTCCGTTTTTGGCGGGTGCGGCGGTCCAGCTGGCAATCAGAAACCGGGCAGGGCGCAGCCCGGGCTCGCTGCTTCGGGACTGTTGGGTTTACGTGGTTCCCGCCGCAGTATTCGCCGTCTGGTTTCTGGGCTGGGGACACGAGGCCGATAGTGCCCTGAGTCTTGAGAACCTGATTCGGGATCCCATATATGCACTGTCGGGCTTCGGCTACTCGGCCTTCGCCCTGACCGGCGCCTTCAGATTGTCCGGGGCATCAATGGCAGACGCCTGGGCCCTGCCCGGTCTACTGCTCACGGTCGGAATCGGGCTGGTTCTTTACCTGCGGCGTCGCGTACATCCCGCGTTTCTGGTTGCGGCTGGAATCGCCCTCACTTTCTGGGTGCTCTCGGGACTCAACTTCATCCCCGGAAGGGAGTTCTTCAACAGCCGGTACCAGTACCCGGGAGCAGTCTTCCTGCTCATGGTCCTGGCGGGCACCTTCGAAGGAGTACGACCGGACTGGCGCATCGTCACCGCGATCGGTGCCGTCGCAGCCACGGCTCTCACCGTAAACGTGATTGCCCTGATCGACTCCTTCAATGAGACATACCGCCCGTACGCCGAGCGCAACCGAACGGTCATGACTTCTCTGGATCTTTCTGCCCGGACCGTCGACCGCGATCTGCTGGTCGGGGTGAGCGATGACGGCAATGCGAAAGTCAATGCGGGCAGCTATCTCGACGTGGCGGGTGAGTACGGACCGGCCGGATGGAGCGAAAGCGAGATCCCGGGAGTTCCGGCGGATAACCGTGAACAGCTCGACAGGCTCCTTGTCTTGACACTCCCGATTCGACTGGTACCGGCCGGGGCGCTCAGGAAAGACGGGAACTGCAGGACGCTGGAAGCCGACCCGGAAGCAAGCCGCAGCATCCGGGTTGACTCTCCGTTCCTGCTTCTGGACTCCGAGCGACAGGTCAATGTTCTTCTGGGGCGTTTCGGGGAAGGGACCACGACGCCCGGGTGGTTCGTTCCAGGGGGAAGCCCGACCGGATATGTGATCCCCCGGGACAACGCCCGAGAGCCCTGGCGAATCGCCTTCAGCGGAACAGGGAAGGTCCAGGTCTGCCCGGCCAGGGCATCCGGCTAGGGTCCCGCGGAATGGTCACTCCGCAAAAGGAAGCTTCAGGCTGGGAAAGGCCGGCCCGATGGCGGCGGCTACTCCTGATCCTGTTCTGCCTGTCGGCGGCGCTGCTGCTCTTCCTCAGGGCCAACATCGGTTTCTTCCTCGACGACTGGTACCTGGTCCTCCTTCGCGATGGACCGGCCGACTGGCTATTGCCACACAACGAGCACATCATCGTCCTGCCGGCGGCGATCTACGAACTTTCGCTCTCCGTTTTCGGCATGGATGCCTTGCCCCTTCACCTGGTTGCCCTGACCCTTTTCCTGGTCAGTGTCTTCCTGCTCTTCCTCTGGCTTCGCCCTCTCGTCGGGGAACCGGTATCGGTGCTGGGCTGCGCTGTTGTGCTGTTCCTCGGGGCAGCTACCGGTGACCTCATCTTCGCCTTCCAGACCGGTTTCTTCGGGTCGGTGGCAGGAGGTCTCGGTGCCCTGGTCCTGCTGAGACGACGCAGTACGGGTGCCGATGCCGTGGCATGCCTGCTCCTGGTCCTTTCGACCCTCTTCTCAACCCTTATGGCACCGTTCCTTGCCGCCGCACTGGTCGAGCTTCTCTACCGTGATTCGGGGAGGCCCGACCCCGCCGGGATGCTCCGGAAGTCCTGGATCGTCGCGGTGCCTGTTCTGGTCTATCTGGCCTGGTACGCGGGCTGGAACCAGGAGGGATCCCAGCAGGCGAGCATCGAGAATGCCCTGAAGGCCCCGCTTTACGTTCTTTCGGCCCTCGGATTCTCTGCAGCTTCGCTTACCGGAGCCTTCCCGCTGCGCGGTCTGGTCGACAGTTTCATCTGGGCTTTGCCTGGAATAGCGGTGGCGGTCGGCTTCATTTTGATCCTGCGTCGGCGAGGGTCCGTTCCGCCAGCCTTCCTGGTCGGACTGTCCGCAGGGCTCGCCTTCTGGCTGCTCTGCGCTTTGAATTACACCGAGGCCCGCGACTTCTACACAAGCCGCTACCAGTATCCGAGCGTGATCTTCCTGCTGATGATGCTGGCGGGAGCCTTCTCCGGACTGAGGCCGGACGCAAAGCAGTTGCGCTGGCTCAGCGGATTGACCGTGATCGCGGTCGCGCTCAACCTGGCCACGCTGATCTACGCCTTCAACAACGTCTACAAGCCGTACGAAGAGAAGAACCTGGTCAACCTCGCGGCCATCGATCTGGCCTGGGACACGGTGGACCGGGACTTCCTGGTCAGCATCGGCACGGACGACGAAGGGAAGATCAGCGCGGGCTCCTACAAGGATGCCGTGGGACGGTACGGAAGGCCCGACCTTTCGGAAGAAGACCTCACGTCGGCTTCATCAGAGAATCGGGAAAAGCTCGACCAGCTATTGGTTCTGGGCCTGCCCGTCGAAATTCTTCCGGCATCAGCGGTGAGGAAGAAGGCGAGTAGCTGCCAGGAAGTGGAAGCGGACCCGACCGCTTCCGTGACCGTGCCCGTTGATTTCCCCCTTCTCTTCATCCGTCCGGATGAAGACGTGCTGATCTACCTCGGACGATTCGCGGATGGAGCGAAAGCTGTCGCCTGGCCCGCGGCTGGCGGGAGAGCGACCGGATACCGGATCCCTCCCGACCGTTCGGACCTGCCATGGAGGATCGGTTTCAGGGGCGAGGGCACGGTCAAGGTCTGTGCTGCAGGTCCTGCACCGGCTCCCGCCTGATCATCCTGAACCGGGTCTGTCGGCCTTCCGGTAGTCGCCGCGGCTCAGGTGATACTCGAGCCAGATGTAGAGGACGATGAACAGGTACCGGCTGCCCATCTCCCTCATCGCCAGCTTCGCCTCGCCACTAGTGCGGTTCGTCCAGGAGGTGGGGACCACCTTGAAACTGTGGCCACGAGTGACCGCCTTCAGGGGCATCTCGACCGTCAGGTTGAAGTGTTTGGAGAGCAGAGGGCCGATCGTCTCGATCACTTCGCGACGGTAGGCCTTGAAGGCATTGGTCGTGTCGTTGTAGCCGAGCCGGAAGAGCGCATTGACGAAGGCGTTGGCCATCCGGTTCACGACCAGCTTCAGTTTCGGGTAGTTGGTCACCACCGCGCCCGGCATGAAGCGTGAACCGAATGCGCAGTCCCAACCCTCTTCGAGGATGTGGTGGTACATGACGAGGTCCTCCGGATCATCGGAGCAGTCGGCCATCATGATCACCACCCCGTCACCCTCGAACTGCTCCAGCCCGGCCCTGACGGCGAGACCAAAGCCGCCCGAATAGGGCGATGGCCGGCACCTGATCCTGGGGTTCTCCTGGCCGGCTTCCTCAACGAGTGATCTCGTCCGGTCCTTGCTGCCGTCATCGATAACCAGGACCTCGTAATCGATCGATTCCCTTTCCAGAACGGCAACCGTGCCGTCGATCGTGTCCATGATCGAACCCGCCTCGTCGCGAGCCGGGATGACTACAGAGAGCTTCACCCGAGCACCTTCCCGAATCGTTCCCGATCGGTTTCGAGCCAGTCGTGGATGTCGGCAAGGACGCATTCGGCGTCACGCCTGGGTCGCCAGCTGGTGTGCCCGTACAGCTTCGAACAGTCCGAGAGATACAGCGGCACATCCCCTTCGCGATCCTCGGGGACCGATCCGATCTCGAGCTCGTGCCCGGTCAGCCTGGCGCAAATACCGGTTGCTTCCCGGAGGGAGAGACTGACTTCCCTGCCGCCCCCGACGTTGAAGGTGCCTCCGGCCCAGTGGTCCGGATCGGCGAGCTGGATCTCGATCAGCTCGACCAGGTCGTCGACGTGAAGCAGGTCCCGAACCTGCTTGCCGGTGCCGCCATAACCGATGTAGGAAAGGGGCTTCTCATACTCGTGGGCCAGCATCCAGTGGGTGAAGACACCCTGATCCACCTTGCCCATCTGCCAGGGCCCGGCAACAACGCCACAGCGGTTGATCACCGCGGGAACCCCGAAGTGAGAGCTGAACTCTGCGGTAAGAAATTCAGCCGACAGTTTCGTGGTGCCGTAAAAGGTGCGGGCGCCATCCAGTGGCATGTTTTCGGCCACTCCTGACGGGGTCCAACCGGGAGCAGATTGCTGTGGCGCGAGCTCGAAGCGGGTCTCGGCCTCAACCAGATCGGCCTCTCGAAGTCCCCGCATCGGGTAGACACGGCTGGTCGAAAGGAAGATGAACTGACAGCCGCTGCGACGGGCAAGCTCGAGACAGTTGTAGGCACCGGTCAGGTTCGTCTCGTAGATGTATGAGGTGTCGCCGTCCACACCGGACATGACGGACGGTTCAGCCGAACACTCGATCAGGGCATCAATGTCGTCGAATTGAGAGAGGTCACCGGGTTCCCTCACGTCTCCCCTGACGAACTCGACCCCGGCTTCCGACAACCGGTCCAGGTTCAGTTCGGACCCGCGCCGGTAAAGATTGTCCAGCGCGATCACGTGGCTCCCGGCATGGGATTCGGCCAGCGAGACGGCCAGATTCGAACCAACGAATCCTGCCCCGCCTGTCACCAGAATCTTCCCCGGGCTACTCATGAGAGCGGGAGCCTACCCGGGCGAAGCCGGGGCCAGGGGCCAGCGGAACAGGCTGGGATACTTGCCGCGATGAACTCGCCCGAGATCCTTCAGCAGCTGATCCGGTTCAACACGGTGAATCCCCCCGGTAACGAGGGTCCGGCGCTCGAGTTTCTGCGGGGTCTGCTCGAGCCGGCCGGCTGGGATTGCCAGTTCCTCTCGAAGGTGCCGGACAGGCCAAACCTGGTCGCCAGGCTCAAAGGGGCCGAGGCGGGTCCGAATCTCGCCCTGATAAGTCACGTGGACACGGTCCCTGCGGATCCCGATGAGTGGTCTCGCGATCCCTGGTCCGGAGACCTGGTCGACGGCTACATCTGGGGCCGTGGCGCCCTCGACATGAAGGACCAGGTTGCCGCCGAGGTTGCTGCCTGCGTGAACCTCGCGGAGTCCGGCTGGCGACCCGCGAGGGGAGACCTGATCCTCGTTGTCGCGGCCGACGAGGAGACCGGCGCGCACTTCGGCGCGAGGTGGCTCTGCGAAGAGTGTCAGGACGCGGTTCGCTGCGACTGGGTGCTGAACGAAGGTGCGGGAGAGCTGCTCGACTTTCAGGGTCGTCGCCTTTTCACCCTTTCGGTAGGGGAGAAGGGCACCTTTCGCTTCACCCTGATCGCCGAGGGCGAGGCCGGTCACGGTTCAATTCCCAGGGTTGGAGACAACGCGCTTCTCAAGCTCGCACCTGCCCTCGCCAACGCCCATCGCCAGCCTGACCCGGAGTCAACCCCTGACACGGAACTTTTCCTCGAGCGTCTGCTCGGCCACCGACATGACGATCCGGTCGCGGCCCTGAGGGAGATCGAGAACGTCGACCCGCTGGTCGCGAAACTGCTGGCCGACCCGATGCTCGGGGTGACCCTTGCGCCCACCATGGCGACGGCATCAAGCCGCGAGAACGTGATCCCGTCCCGGGCGGAACTGGTGATCGACTGCCGTACCCCACCGGGAATGACCGGGGATGAGGCACTCGAACGAATCAATGCCGTTCTCGGCGAAGGGGACTGGCGGATCGAGTTCAACGACCCGGTCGTTGGCAACCGCTCGGATTACGGCGGGCCTCTGGCGGAAGCGATCGAGGAGTGGGTGGAGATGGTCGAGCCGGGAGCCGAGGTCCTCCCTCAGGTGATGCCCGGCTTCTCGGACTCGCACTGGTTCCGCAAGGCCTTCGGGGCCACCGTCTTCGGTTTCGCTCCCCAGCGGATGAGTCTGGCGGAGACGAAACCGCTCGTCCACGGAGCCGACGAGCGGATCACCGTCGAGGACGTGGAGCTGATGGAAAATCTCTACACGTGGATACCGCCCCGCATGCTGGGCACCGCCTGATGCCCGCACATAGCTAGGGTTAGCGGCCCATGTTCACTCGCATAGATCACATCGGTGTTGCTGTCGAGGATCTCGACGCCGCCATCAAGCTTTACGAGCGCAATTTCGAGATGGAGCTCGTTCACCGCGAAACCGTCGAATCGCAGGGAGTCGAGGCAGTGCTGCTCGACGTCGGCGACGGGCACGTCGAACTGCTGAGTCCGCTCGGCCCCGACACACCGGTCGGCAAGTTCATCGCCAAGAAGGGCCCGGGACTCCACCACGTGGCCTACGCGGTGGAGGACATCGACGCGACCCTGGCGAACCTGAAGGAACAGGGCATGAAGCTGATCGACGAGGAAGCCAGGACGGGAATCCGTCAGAGCCGCGTCGCATTCCTTCACCCTGCCGCGACCGGTTCGGTCCTGACCGAGATCGTCCAGCCTGCCGAGGGCCACTGATGGCCAGCGAGAAGACCAGCGTCGAGATCGGTTTTGACGGCGGCCAGGTAATCCCGGCCCGGCTGACCGCCGACCAGGTGAAGTCGCTGCGGAAGGCGATCGGCTCCGGTGACAGCCCCCATGAGATCGAGACCGAAGAGGGAGTCCTCCTGATCGATCTCGGCAAGGTCATCTTCGTGCGGATCTCCTCTGGCGCAAAGACCGTCGGCTTCTAGCCGCGGCTCGTCAACACTTCCCCAGCAGTTTCAGGTAATCGGTTCGCCGGGCGAAGGTCTCCTTCATCTCGTCGGTGATCTGGTTCAGGAATTCCTTCCTGTAAAGATCGTCGGTCAGCATCGAGATCGCGAAGTAGAGGCCGGTGAAAGAAGCCATTGCCGCGGCCACGCGAAGTAGTTCGCTGGTCAGCTGGGCTTCCCGGCCGGCCAGCCGGAACTCGAGCAGCACCGACGCCGGTTCACTGGTCCAGCGTGCCACGGTGGCCCCATCGATCGTGAGCAGCCCAAAGATCACGAAGAAGATCGCAACCGCGAAGGCCACCAGCAGAACCTGAAGTGACTGGCTGATGAAGAGAACAAGGCCAACATTGACTCTCTGACGCCGGTCAAGCGGGGGACCACCGGCACCTGCGCCCTTCTCCAGGTCTTCGACCTCGCGGGGGATCCTGGCGATCAGAAAGGCCGAACCAAGCAGGATGAACAGACCGATCAGCAGAAAGAGCGAGGCATCCGGCAGGTGGCTGAAGACCTCCCAGAGTTCCGGGGTGAGAAAGAGGATCAGGGAGAAGATCATCAGCAGAGGCACCGCCTTGACCAGCAGCCCGAGCGAACGTGAGAGCTCGCCGAGCAGCCGGCTCATTGCCCACCTGATGATCGAGATGACGCCGAAACCGACCACCGCGAGAATGAGCAGAAGGAGCAGGAGATTCCCGAGCGCCGTGAGCGCGGCAATCCCCCAGTGATCGGAGATCAAACCCGGCAGCAGGGCGGGGACGATCACGAAGGCAGCAAGTTCCGGCCGGCCCACCTTGCGTGGCAGGGAGAAGAACGGGCGGCCCCTCATCCGGTTGATCACTCCGAGAGCGACCACCATTAGGAGAACCGCTGCGGCGACCGCGGCCAGGTTGCCCAGTGTCGAGAACTTTGAATTCAGGGGCCCCAGCACTTCGAGCACGAGCACAACCCCCAGCAGTGGTGCCGCCCGGTTGAAGATGTCCTCCGAGGCCGAATAACCCTCGGCGAGCAGCGGCAGACCGGCACGCCGGAACTCGCGTTTGAACTCCTCTTCTGTGACGGGTGCGGGACGATCCACGCCGCGATCATGCCGAACGGCCCCATATCCTGCCCGGACTGTGATCGAGCTGGACAGGAAAGTGCTGCGCTTCATGCGCACCCGGGGACATGCTCCCCCGGTCGAGAAGACCGCCCACCTGATCTCGAAATCAGGCGAGAATGCCTATCTCTGGTTTGGACTGGGGCTGGCAGGAGCGGTTTTCGACACCAAGCGGCGGAAGCAGTGGCTGGCCGCCTCGATGATCGGCCCCTTCGCGATCGGATTCAACTTCCTGATCAAGCTCGTCGTGAAGCGCCCGCGTCCGCAGCTGGACGGACTGCCCCCGATCGGTGGCGCCCCATCCTCACTGTCCTTCCCCTCGGCCCACGCGACCGCTTCGTTCGCCGCCGCCACGGCGATGAGTCGACTGGCTCCGGAGCTCAAGCTGGCCCTGTTCGGAGCCGCCTCTCTGATGGCGGTGACGAGGCCATACCTGGGAATGCACTACCCCAGTGACATCGTCGCCGGAGCCGTTCTCGGTACGGCACTCGGGACAGTCGCCGGCTCCCTCATCGAAAAGCTCGATGAGGATCCGGACGCCCCTTACGACTTCTGATCGCCGAAACCCGGACCGGGTTCAGCGCCTGGTGATCGAGAGGATGAAGCGGTCTGGCAGACCGAGCGCGTACTGCAGCGAATCGCCACGGATTCTTGTCTTGCCCCGGGTGCCGTACAGGCGGGCCCAGATGACCCGTTTCGAGACGCCGTAGCGCGTGATCTGGACCTTCTTGAGGCGCCCCGCCACATAGCTGCCGAGCAGCGAGTTCATGCGGGCGGGTGAGTAACTGTAAGTCCAGCGGTGGTAAGGCGAAACCTTGTCCCAGGGGTCGGGGACGCCACGCAGATAAGGAACCGGTTCACCAAACCAGACGTTCTCGACGCTTTCGGTGTGGCCTCCGGAGCTGGCCGAGAACAGGGCCATTGCGACCTCGCCTCGGTAGAAGAGAGCCTGGCTCGCGGTCTTCGCGCAGGCCCGGTTGGTCCGGGAGTATTCGGAGGAAATCGGGCCGTAGACTTGGCTACGGGTGTCCGGGTAAACGTCGAAACCGTCGTGGGTTCCCTTCGCCGAGAGTCCGATCGATCTGGCAGCCAGGGCGAACGCCTTGAGGGTTTCGATCGGCCACGACGGGATCAGTTCCTTGCTGAGGACGCCGCGGCAGTAGTAGTTCAGGGGCACGTTGTTGATCACGTAGAAGCTGCCGTCACGAATGATCAGCTCGACTCCCCCGCGGTAGTGGCCCAGGCCCTTGAAGACCACGCTCTTGTTGGCTTCGGTCCGCAGCACCCTTCCGCACTTCTTCAAGGCTTTGCCTCCACCGCCCTTGAGAAAGATCCCGTTGCGGCCGATGCCGGCGCTGTAGGTCAGGCGGGGAAGGAGCTTCCTTCCGCAGGCCCAGCGGGCACCACTGAAGCGAGGGGAAGAATCGACGTCAAGCAGGACCTTGATGTTCCGCTTCTTCGCGACCTTGCGGATCTTGATCCCGCGGTAGTAGTGGCCGAGGATGCGTCCGTACCGGAACCCTTCGAGTCCCATGCCATAGGCGCCATACGCACTCATGCCGATGCCATGGCCGAATCCCCCGCCGCGCACCTTCCAGGTTGCCGCATCCGCCTTCGCGGGCAGGATCCAGCAGGAGCAGAGGATCGCAAGGCTCAGCAGAAAGGACAGAAATGCGGGTTTTGACGAATTGCCAAAGGGTGAAGTCATCTCTTTTCCAACAGGTTCGGGGCAGGAAGGTCGCGGCCTGCCATTATCTTTGAAAGGAGTCTTGCCCAGGGGCCGGACCAGCCCCAACGCGATAGCCGAGGAGAAACTCAGTTGGATCACAAGTTGCTTTTGGCCGGTGAATGGATCGAAACTGGTGACTGGGATGAGGTGCTGAGTCCCTGGGACGAAAGTCCGGTCGCCCGGGTTGCCCAGGGTGACGAAGAGACGGTTGACATGGCCGTCCGCGCCGCCCACAAGGTATTCACCGAGGCTCCACTGGCCCAGTACGAACGGGCCGAGATTCTCGACCGCGCTGCCCACCTGATCCGCGAGCGCCAGGAAGATCTGGCCAGGACAATCTCTGACGAGGCAGGCAAGCCGATCAAGACCGCCCGGGTCGAAGCGTCCCGGGCAGCCGACACCATGACTTTCTCCTCGGTCGAGGCAAGAAAGCTGACCGGTGGCACGGTTCCCATGGAAGCCTCTTCGGCCGGGGTCGGCAAACTCGGAGTGATGCTGAGGATGCCGCTGGGTGTCGTCGGTGCGATCAGCCCGTTCAACTTCCCCCTCAACCTTGTCTGCCACAAGGTCGGACCGGCAATAGCCGCGGGCAACGCCGTGGTTCTGAAGCCGGCCGGCCAGACCCCGGTGTCATCACTGAAGCTCGCCCAGATCCTGATCGACGCCGGCCTCCCTGAAGGCTGGCTCAGCGTCGTGCCGGGCGGAGGCTCCAAGGTCGGTAATGCCCTGGTCGAGCATCCCCTGACCGCCGCGATCTCCTTCACAGGTTCGGCCCCGGTCGGCTGGGGAATCCGCTCCAAGATTCCTCACAAGAAGGTAGGTCTCGAACTCGGCTCCAACGCGCCGCTAATCGTCAACGATGACGGCGACTGGGAGACGGCGGCCGACAAGGCCCAGATCCACGCCTTCTCGCATGCCGGACAGAGCTGCATCTCGATTCAGCGAATCCTCGTCCACGAGGCCGTGGCCGATCAGTTCATCGCCCGCCTGGTTTCGAATGTGGAGAAACTGAAGGTCGGCAACCCCGCCGAGGACGACACCGATGTCGGACCGCTGATCAGCCGGGGTGACCGGGACCGGGTCAAGGAATGGATCGACGAAGCTGTCGCCGGAGGGGCGAAGGTCCTGACCGGTGGCGAGCTCGTTGACGAAGATCGCTGCCTTGCTCCGACCCTGCTCGAGGCACCAGCCCGGGAGGACAAGGTCTGGTGCGAGGAGATCTTCGGACCGGTGGCAACCGTCGACCGTTTCAGTGACTTCGACGAGGCCCTTGCGCGCGCGAACGACTCCAAGTTCGGGCTGCAGGCGGGTGTCTTCACCCGGGACATGGGTCGCGGGCTGAAGGCCGCCGAGACTCTCGAGTTCGGCGGTGTCCTGATCAACGAGGTTCCGACCTTCCGCGCCGACCAGCAGCCCTATGGCGGGATCAAGGACTCAGGCAATACCCGTGAGGGCCCCGCTTTCTCGATCCTCGAAATGACCGAGGAGCGCTTCGTCACCCTTCAGGGTGGCTGAGTAGCGTAGGCTCAATCCGTACCCGCCCGGAGGAGACCGGACGGGAGCGTCCACCCACGGGGGCCGGTCACCTGGCCGGCACAAGGAGAGTTCATGAACCGGTTCAGGACCAAAGCCGTTGCCACTTTCGTGGCTGCGATCGGATTGCTCGGTGTGGCGGTAGCCCAGGCTGCCACCGGTGACACCCTGGGAGTAACCACCGTCACCCAGAGGATCGTTCCCGATTCGTCTTCCGGCTTCAATTTCCTGACCACAGCTCCCGGCGAGAACTACACGGTGCGGGATGGATCCGAAGAGGGCGGCACCGCGCTCGGCACAGCCGTCCAGGGTCGCGACAAGAGGCGTACCTCGATCTCCTATTTCGGCCAGCTGACCGACTTCCAGCTCGCCGACGAGGAGAGCCCGCTCCGGGTCGAGTTCCTCGATCCGCAGGGTGGCGCTTTCACTTCCTCATGGCGTCCCGGTGAAGCGCTGAACCCGCAGGAAGAGGACGCGATGATACGCCAGTTCAACTACTTCGCGAACCGTCCTCCCCACCAGGCGAAGGGGAACGTGAAACCGTCGATGGACTTTGTGGTCAACACCGGAGACATCTCGGACAACAACCAGTACAACGAGGCACTCTGGAACCTTCAGCTGATCGAGGGCAAGACCGTCAACCCGGGCTCCGGCGTCGACCCGTCCTCATCGATCGGCACCAACCCGCTGTGTCCCGTGGGGATGAACGTGCTCGACTCGGCGGACCCTTCCCTTTACACCGGAGTTCAGGACCGGGACGAGTGGCCTTCGCCGACCATGGGGTACTTCTGGGATCCGGACCAGCCCGATCCCGGCCCGGTCGCGGTCAATCCTTTCGCCGACTGGCCGTCTTACCCGGGCCTCATGGACCGTGCCCAGCGACCCTTCAAGGCCGCCGGACTCAAGGTGCCGGCCTACCAGGTGTTCGGGAACCACGACAGCCTCGTCCAGGGCAACGCATGGGCCAGCAGCATCTTCAACCAGATCGCAACCGGTTGCCTGAAGCCGATCAACGACGACTCTGACAACAGCGGCCGCTCAAGCAACCCGCTGCTGAACTTCGTTCTGAACCCGAACTTCACGGCCCAGGATCTGCTCAACATCCGGACTACGGAGCCGAAGTACTTCATGGAGGTGCCCCCGGATCCGGATCGCCGCCTGATCTCCAAGAAGGACCACATGAACCTTTACCGGAGCACCGGTGTGGCGAACGGTCACGGATTCGGTTTCGTCGACCAGGCTGAACGAAAGGCATCGAACGGCTTCGCCTCCTACTACTCGTTCAGCCCCCGCCCGGGTGTTCGCTACATCTCCATCGACACCACCTCCGAGGGCGGCACCGTGCTGGTCTCCGACAAGGGCAACCTGGACGACCCCCAGTACCAGTGGCTCGAGCGCGAGCTCAAGGAGGCGACCTCTAAGAACGAGATCGCGGTCGTCTTCTCGCATCATGCGCCTGGCAGCATGACCTCCGGGGTGCCGGATGAAAGCGCCCCGAGTTGTGCCAATGTCGACCCGGCCGCGGCTCCCGGCTGCGACGGCGATCCTCGCGACTCGACCCCGATTCACGAAGGCAGTGATGTAGCCGCCCTCCTCCTGAGATACCCGGTCGCGGTCGCCTGGGTGGCCGGTCACAGCCACGAGAACGAGATCACTCCCTTCGTTTCCCCGGATGGAGAGAACGGCTTCTGGAGCATCCGCACGGCCGCTCTCGCGGACTGGCCCAAGCAGAACCGCCTGATCCAGATTTTCGACAACCGGGACGGCAACCTCTCGCTGTTCGGCACGGTCATCGACCACGCCGCGAAGGTCGAGGCGCCGGCTGCCGGTACCCCCGCCGCCAACCTCGGGACCGACGAACTCGCCTCTCTCTCAAGGGCGATCGGCTTCAACGACAACCAGAGCGGCGGCGAGGCCTGCGCCCCGAACCGCTGCGGCGAGGGCGAGGTCGAGGACCGCAATGTCGAACTGCTGATCGAGGACCCACGAAAGCCCCGGGCCAACCTGAACAAGGTCACGGTAACCCCGAAGAAGCGTCAACTCCGAGCCGGCAAGCGGTTCAAGCTGACGGTCAAGGTGAGCAACTTCATCACGGCAACCGCCGATGCGAAGAAGGTCCGGGTCCGCGTCAAGTCATCGAACCGTCGGGTCAAGGTGAAGGGCCAGGTCGTGATCTCAAAGGTCCAGCCGGGCCGCACCGCCATGGTGAAGATCCCGGTCCGGGCCCTGAACACCGCCAGAGGCAAGGCCAGAATCACGGTCACGGTCGCCGGCAAAAAGGCCACCACCAACATCCGGCTAATCCCCAAAAGGAAGCGTTAGGAATCAGGCGAACCTGAGCCCCTCCCAACCATCATTTGATGTGAGTGGGAGGGGCGGGTTCAGCTTGGAGGCGGGGCGAAGCTCGCCGACTGCTCAGGAATGGGGGTTGGCCATCTTGTGGTGGTCGAGGGCCTCGTCGAGAACCTTCTCCTCGACGCCCAGTTCGATCGCGACCTCTCGAAGCGGACGGCCTGATGCTGCTGCCTCCTTGACGATCTCGCTCGCCTTGTCGTAACCGATGTACGGGTTGAGGGCTGTCGCTGTGGCCAGCGTGGCTTCGGCGTGTTTCTCGTGCTGGGGGTGATTCGCCTCGATGCCGGCGACGCATTTCTCGTCAAGGAGGCGGGTGGCACTGGCCAGGATGCGGATCGAGCCGAGCAGGTTGCGGGCGATCAGCGGCACCCGGACGTTCAGTTCGAACTGGCCCTGGGAACCGGCCATGGTGATCGCCATGTCGTTGCCGACGACCTGGGCTGCAACCTGGATGACCACTTCCGGGATCACGGGGTTGACCTTGCCGGGCATGATCGAGGAGCCTTTCTGGAGCTCCGGCAGATGCAGTTCGGCAAGTCCTGTACGGGGTCCCGAACCCATGAGCGCCAGGTCGTTGGCAACCTTGTTCAGTGACACCGCATAGACCTTGAGCGCCCCTGAAAGCTCGACCAGCGAGTCGCGGTTTGCCTGCGCCTCGAACCGGTCGTGGGGCTCAGAGATGGCCAGGCCACTCTCGGCTTCGAGAAGGCCCCGGACCTTGGCGGAGAACTCGGGGTGGGTGTTGAGGCCGGTGCCCGTGGCGGTCCCGCCAAGCGGAATCTGTCCGACCCGGGCGAGGGTGGCGCGCACCCGGTCGATGCCGTGACGGACCTGTGATGCGTACCCACCGAACTCCTGGCCAAGGGTCACCGGCACCGCGTCCATCAGATGGGTGCGACCGGCCTTGACCACGTCCTTGAATTCTTCGGCTTTGCTCTCGAGCGCGACCGCGAGCTGTTCCATGGCGGGCAGCAGGTCATGGGTCACCTGGTCAAGCGCGGCGAGATGAACCGCCGACGGAAACACGTCATTCGAGGACTGGCCCATGTTGACGTGGTCATTGGGGTGAACGCCTTCGCCCGCGAGGTTGGCGATCACTTCGTTGGTATTCATGTTTGACGAGGTTCCGGATCCGGTCTGGAAGATGTCGATCGGGAACTGGTCGTCGTACTTGCCCGCGCCAACCTCATCGCCTGCCTTGGCGATCCGGTCCGCGATCTCCGCGTCAAGCAGTCCCAGGTCGGCGTTGGCCCGGGCCGCGTTGGCCTTGATCAGGCCAAGCCATTTGACCAGTGACGGGGGAATGGTCTCACCGGAAACCGGGAAGTTGTCAATCGCCTTGGTGGTCTCCCCACCCCAGAGTTGCTCGCTCACTTCGGACGCCTTTCGGACTCGGGCTGAATTACGTAAACAGTCTTTCAGTCGATCGGCCGGGATGTTCCCGGGTGCCCGGGCCCGGCCTGTTTAGCCTTCGGCGAGGCCGGCGTCGCGGCCCTCTTCATACTGCTGCCGGGCTGCGGGACCGGCGGCCTCGAGGCCATTCGTCGCCGCGGCTTCTACACGGGTGACCATGACGTCGTGGATGCCTTCGCTCTCATTGGCTCCCTTCTCCAGAGCACCGACCAGATAGCCGGCCATCAGGGCTGCCTCATCGGCGGTCGGCGAGTTCGACTCTCCACCGGCATTGGTCTCTCCCTTGATCGAGGCAGCGAGGGATGAGGCAACGATCACGGCGGTCCGGCCGACTTCCTCCTGATTGGCGACAGTCTGCTTCTCGGGGAGGCACTCACTGATCGAAGCGCTCTCCTCGATGACCACCCTTTCGGGCGCGTTCGAGAGCGCAGTCAGCCAGAACTCCGGTGCCGCGAGGCAGGCGGGGGGAGTCGAGATCTTGCGACCGTCACTGCAGCCGATGACGACGACAAGGAGGGCGGGCAGGATCAGGGCGAAGGCCAGTGTTTTGCGCACGATGCAATCCTGACAGGCCCGGCGTTTCCGCTTCCATCCCGTACCCATCCGTTCACCGATAGTCTGCGCCCATGCCTACCGTGCGCGAAGCCACTTTCGACCTGTTCCGCAGCCTGGGAATGACCACCATCTTCGGCAACCCGGGCTCGACCGAGCTGCCGATGCTGGCCGATTACCCCGACGACTTCAAGTACGTTCTCGGCCTTCAGGAAGCCGCTGTGGTCGGCATGGCCGACGGTCACGCCCAGGTCACCGGCAAACCCACCCTGGTCAACCTTCACACCGCACCCGGTCTGGGCAACGCGGTCGGAGCCCTCTTCAACGCGCAGGCGAACCACTCCCCGGTCGTGGTCACGGTGGGCCAGCAGGTCCGGGCCCAGGTCACGATGCAGGCAAACCTGACCAACCGGGACGCGATCCGGGTTCCCGATCCGTACGTCAAGTACTCCTACGAGCCGGTCCGCGCCGAAGACGTTCCGCTCGCCCTCGCACATGCGATCCATCTCGCGGCCACGCCGCCGATGGGGCCGGTCATGGTCTCGATCCCGATGGATGACTGGGACGTCGAGATGGACGCGACCGAGGCGCAGCATGTGATCGACCGGGCGGTCAGCGGCCGTTCGGGTGCCGACCCCGCCGCAATCGAGGATCTCGCCTCCCGCCTCGCTTCGGCTTCGAACCCGGTCATGGTCGCCGGCCCCGACATCGATGCTTCCGGTGCCTGGGAAGAGGCGATCGCTCTCGCCGAGGACCAGAACCTTCCGGTGTGGGCATCGCCTGCGCCGGGCGGAGGACGAATCGGATTCCCTGAAAGCCACCCGCAGTGGCGAGGGGTTCTGCCCCCGGCGATCCAGCCGGTCGGCGAGACCCTCAAGGATCACGACCTGATCCTCGTGGTCGGTTCGTCGGTCTTCCCCTACTACCCATACCTGCCAGGCCCGCTCCTCGGCGAAAACACGAAGCTGGTCCAGATCACCTCCGACCCGGACGAGGCGGCACGTGCCCCGATGGGCGAGGCGATCATCTCCGACGTCAAGCTCGCCCTGGCCGCACTCAACGCGAAGCTCGACGGAACCAGCCGCCCCGCGGTGGAGCCCTGGCCCGGGCCGGTTCGAATGGAAGAGACGGACCCGCTTAACCCTTCAACCGTGATGAACACGCTGAAGGGAGTCATCCCGGATGACGCGATCATCGTGCTCGAGGCTCCTACCTCCACCATGGCGCTGCGCAACCAGCTCCGGATCTCAAACCCGAACAGCTACTTCTTCGGGGCCGGCGGCGGACTCGGTTTTGGCCTCTCTGCCGCAGTCGGCATCCAGTACGGCCAGGACCGCCCGGTGGTCTGTGTTCTTGGTGAGGGTTCCGTGCAGTACGCCGTAACCGCCTTCTGGACGGCAGCCGCCTACGACGTTCCGGTCACCTTCCTGATCCTTCGAAACGAGGAGTACGGAATCCTCAAGTGGTTCGCCGAGGTCGAGCAGGTGACGGGAGCACCCGGCCTTGACCTGCCCGCCCTGGAGACCGCGAAGATTGCCGAGGGCTACGGCATCGAAAGCAGGACAGCGAACACCTCCGAAGAAGTCGAAGCAGCACTCAGCGAGGCGATCGCCGACCCCAGGCCTCGCCTGGTCGAGGTGCCCGTCCAGCCGGGAATGTCACTCTTCTAGTTCTCAACCAGTCAGGGAGCCAAAATGCCACTGCTCGAACCGGATGTACTGAAGATCACGCCGGAACCGAGCGAGCCGGCATCCGACCGTGCTCCCGACTGGGTGGCTGGTGGCACCCCCGAACCGCTTCGCTCGAAGCTTGTTGCCGCCGTCGGTGAGGAGAAGCTTCTCGACCGGGCCACCGACCTGATCCGTTACGCCTCGGATGCCAGTCCGTACAGGATGATTCCGAAGGCAGTCGTGATGGCCCACGACGCCGATGACGTGGCCCGGGTCCTCAGATTCGGTCGCGAGGAGGGAATCCCGGTCACCTTCCGTTCGGGAGGAACCAGCCTCAACGGCCAGGGCCAGACCGAAGGCATCCTGGTCGACGTCCGGAAACATTTCACCGGTGTTGAAGTGATCGAGGAGGGCCGCAAGGCAAGGGTCGGAGCCGGCACGATCCTCGGTCACGCCAACAAGGTCCTCGAGCCCTACGGTCGCAAGCTTGGTCCCGATCCCGCATCAACCGACATCGCCACAGTCGGCGGCGTGGTCGCCAACAACTCCGGCGGCATGCGCTGCGGAGTCACCTATGACTCCTACTCGACAGTGACCGGAATGACCTTCGTCCTTCCGTCGGGCACGAAGATCAACACCGAGGAAGCCGGGGCCGAGGAAGAGTTTCAGGCCCGGGAGCCGAAACTCGCCGAAGGGTTGATGAGGATCCGCGAAGAGATTCTGGCCGACCAGGAGTTCGCCGACCGCATCCGGCACAAGTTCGAGATCAAGAACACCACCGGCTACCGGCTCTGCGCCTTTCTCGACGGCGAGACCCCGCTCGAGATCTTCCGGCGCCTGATAATCGGCTCCGAAGGAACCTTGGCCTTCGTCTCTTCTGTGACCTTCGAGACGGTGGAGCTCCCGACCGTCACGACCACCGCCTGGCTTCACTTCCCGGACATCCAGACCGCGGTAGAACCAGTTCCCGAGCTGGTCGCGGCCGGCGCAACCGCAGTCGAGCTGATGGTCGCCCCGGCGCTGATCACCGCTGGCTGGAACATGCCGGGGGCTCCCGAGTACTTCCGCGAGATCGATCCGGAATCAGCGGCGCTGCTGGTCGAGTTCGGTGGACCCGACGAGGCGAGTCTCGAAGCCCAGGAGGCCCGGGCCCTGGAGATCGTCGACGAAGAGAAGCTGATCCTCCCGCCGAAGTTCGCGCGCGACGAAGAGACCATCGAGATCAACTGGAAGGTCCGCGAGGGTCTTCACGGGCTGATCGGCAAGATGCGCCTTCCCGGCACTGCGCTGATCATCGAGGACGTTTGCGTGCCGCCAGCCCGGATCGCCGAAGCGGCGGTCGAGCTTCGCGGCGTGCTCGCCGAACACGGCTTCCTGGCCGGTGTCGCCGGTCACGCCTCGGCCGGGAACCTTCACTTCATGCTGACTCCAGACTTCTCCAAGAGCGAGGACGTCGAGCGCTACGAGACCTTCATGCACGCCCTGGTCACCCTGATCTGCGAGAAGTACGACGGGGCCCTGAAGGCCGAGCACGGAACCGGAATCAACATGGCCCCCTATGTCGAACTCGAATGGGGCGAGAAAGCCGTCTCTCTGATGTGGCGGCTGAAGGAACTCTCCGATCCTGACAATGCCCTCAACCCGGGCTCGATCCTGACCCGCGACGAGAAGGCCCACCTCCAGAACCTGAAGACGACTCCCGTGATCGAAGAGGTCGCCAACGCCTGTGTCGAATGCGGGTTCTGTGAGCCGGTGTGCCCGAGCCGTCACCTCACCACCACCCCGCGGCAGAGGATCGTCCTCCGGCGCGAGATGGTCCGCCAGGGCGAAGACACTCCGGTCCGCCGGGCGCTGCTCGAAGAGTTCGAGTACGAGGCGATGGAGACCTGTGCCACCGACGGTTCCTGCCTGCTGGCCTGCCCGGTCGGCATCGACACCGGCAAGTTCATCAAGGGCTTCCGGGCCGAGCAGCACAGCCCCGCGGCCGAAAAGATGGCGCTTCGCGCGGCGAGGCGCTGGGATCGGGTGGAGAAGCTCGCCCGGACCGGGCTCAGGATGGGCAACGCCGTCTCGACGGTCACCTCGGAAGGCGCGATGCGAGGGCTCACAAGGGCGGCTCGCAAGGCGATGAGTGCCGACCTTGTGCCCGAGTGGGGCGAGGACATGCCGCCGGCGGCCTCTCCGGATCTGCCGAAGACAACTTCTCACGGAGCCGCTGCGGTTTACATGCCGGCGTGCATCAATCGCATGTTCGGGCGCTCCAAGGATGACCCCGGCAAGTCTCTGCCCGAAGCGATGGTCGAGGTTTCGGCCAGGGCGGGCAAACCGGTCTGGATCCCCCCGGACATCAGCGGCACGTGCTGCTCGGTTCCGTGGAGCTCGAAGGGTTATCGGGACGCGCACTCTTTCAAGGCGAACCAGACCGTCGAGAGAATCTGGCGCTGGACCGGCGGTGGCACCATGCCGCTGGTGATCGATGCTTCCTCCTGCGGGCACGGCCTGCTCGATTTCGGCGAAGGCGTACTTACCGAGGAGAACGCCGCCAGACACTCGGAGCTGACGATCGTCGATTCGGTCCAGTGGGCGGAGGAGTACCTGCTGCCCGGGCTAGAGGTGACGAGCCCGGTCGACTCGGTGACTGTTCATCCGACCTGCTCCGGCAGGCACATGGGCCTCGAGCGCTCCCTCGCGCGGATCGCCGGCGCGGTCGCAGAGCGAGTAGAGGTTCCGGACACCGCGACCTGCTGTGGCTTCGCCGGTGATCGCGGCATGCTCCATCCCGAACTCACTGCCAGCGCCACTGCAGAGGAAGCGGCAGAGGTGAAGGCGAACCCGACCAGCCGGTACGTCTCCTCCAACCGCACCTGCGAGGTAGGACTCGAACGCGCGACCGGAGAACCCTACGGCTCCTTCATCTACCTGCTCGAAGAAGCCACCCGCCCCTGAGGTGATCACCTTGAAGCGAACCTTTCTTGCCGCGGTTTCATTGATGGCCATTGTCACCTTGCTGCCCGGTTCGGCAGTTGCGGCGCCGGACCGGCCGGCGACCCCGCCGCCTACCGACTTCTGGAAGAACATGGGCTTCATCAACATGGCCCATCAGGGAGGGGAAAGGGAGAACCCCGGAAACACCCTCTTTGCTTTCAAGAAGGCCGTTGCCGATGGCGCCGATGTGATCGACATGGATGTGACGCTGACTGAAGACGGGGTGCTGGTCGCAACGCATGATTCTCAGCCCTGTCACACCTCCAACGCCCCCTGCAGCGACGGTTCCGATTCGGTCACCTTTCGCAGCCTGACGCTGAATGAACTCAGGCAGTTCGACTTCGCCTACTGGTTCTCTCCGGGCCTGGCGACCTACTACAACAAGAACGATCCCGTCCCCCACCCCTACCGGGGAATGGCTGACGGAAACCCGTCGCCACCCGCCGGATACAGCGCCAGCGACTTCAAGATCGCGACCTTCGACCAGGTTCTCGACGCGTTCCCGGACACGCCGATCAACGTCGAACTCAAGCCGTACACGGACCCGACTGAAACGGCGGAGGCAGCAGCTGCCGTACTGGCGGACCACCCCGGCCGGGAGGCTGACGTGATCATCAACTCATTCAGCCAGGCCATGATCGAAGCGTTCCACACGGCCGCCCCGAATCATCTGGCTCTCGGAGGCAGCCTGGAAGGCACCCTTTCCTATGTGACCGGAAACCCGATCACCCCGACCCCGGTCGCGGTACAGCCCCCCGACAAGTACAACCTCGGCGGCAATGTGGTCGACACCCTCCCTCTGCTCCGGCCGTTCTTCGAGTACGACGGCTTCATCTCGGTGGTCTGGCCTTCGGACCTGGACGAGACCCAGGAGACCGACCCCTGGTACGCCAAGCTGATCAGCCAGGGCGCGGACGCAATCAACACGATGTTCCCCAGTCGTCTTCACCAGTACCTCTGCACCAACGGCATCCCCCGGCCCGATGGAAGCCCCCGCTGTGACGCCCAGCGGATCAAGCTGAAGTCGCTGAACCTTGGACCAAAGAAGGGTCAGATAAAGGCCGGCAAGAAGCGGACGCTCGTCATCAACCTTTCGTCAACCGCCGGAGTCGCCGGAGAGGCGACCATCCGCCTCAGGTCATCGAACCGGAATGTGAAAGTGCTGCGGAATTCGATCCCGGTCGAGTTTGTTCCTTCGAAATCATCGAAGCTGAAGGTGGTCGTTCTGGCGAATCGGAAGGCCCGGGGCAAAGCCGTCATCACGGCCACCAGTGGGAAGCTGACCAGCAAGGCGACCCTGACGGTGAAGCCAGACTGCAAGAAATCGAAGAGCGACAAGCTCTGCGGAAAGACAAACCACCTGTAGCCCGGCTCAGGTCTTCTGGCGGCTTTCCGCTTCGGGGACGATCTGGGCAATCGCCTGGTCTTCGTCGACCATCCGGTCGAAGACCGGGCCAAGAACACCCCGCCCGTAGAAGAGAGCCTTCCATTCGGCTGGAGCGATCGCCCGGGGCTCACGCTTCTCCAGTGCGTCGATGACGACCTTGCCCGCCTTGGAAGTCGGCACCTTCCGGGTCATCCAGGCGGGAGTCACGTCTTCGCGAATTCGCTGGACCAGCGGATCCTCGAACGCGCCGGTGACCAGATCGGTGTCGATCCAGCCGTAATAGGCGACCGTCGAGCTGGCCCCTACCGCGGTCAGTTCGGTCCTGAGGCCACGCCCCAGGGCCTCGACCCCCGCCTTGGCGGTCGAGTAGGCCGAATTCATCAGGCCGTTCATGAAGGCGTATGAGGAGGAGACCAGAACGAACTGGCCGCCATTTGAAACCACATCCTCGATCCCGGCCCTGACCGTCCGCCAGACCCCGAACATGTCCACCTCATAGATCCGGTTCCACTCGGCAGGGTCCTGGGTCCTGATCGGGCCCGCCTGAGACGGGCCGATTCCGGCATTTGCGACGACAACGTCGATCGTGCCGAACTGCTCACGGACTTTCGAGAAAGCCGATTCAAGGTCTTCACTGCTCGTCACGTCTGCGCCCAGTCCAATAGCTCGGGCACCGATCGCACGGGCCGAAGCCTCCGCGTCCGACTGGTCCAGGTCGAGCAGGGCAACGGAAGCACCCCGGCCGTGAGCCTGCCTGCCAATCTCGAAGCCGATTCCCTTGGCCCCACCGGTGACGATGACCGTCTTCCCGGCAAGCCGGTAGGGCTGGCCGGAGCGGACCGGCGGGAAGAGCGGTGCGGCGGAGTCGCCGATGTCGCGCCTCTCGAACTCGCGGATGTAGTCGCCGACAGTCGGGTTGCGCTCCAGCTGGCGATCGTTGAACGGACCTACCTGCCCGCGCAGATAGAGCGGCGGCCGCCAGGCCGGAGGTTCGATGATCCTCGGCTCCCGGCTGCCGATACCGTCGATCAGCGCTTCGGCCACCTGACTCACCGGCATCTTCTTGGTCAGGAACGCCGGCGCTATCTCCTCGCGGAAAGCGTCGGCAAGCTCGTTGTCGAAAACCTGGCCGATCAGGTCGGTTTCCACATATCCGAAGTATGCGACTCCGGCGCTCGCTCCATGAGGCTCGAGCTCGCTCCTGAGCGCCCGGCCGAGCGATTCGACCCCGGCCTTCGACGCTGCGTAGGAAGTGTTGAGAACTCCATTGACGTGGGCATAGACGGAGGCGATCAGGATCATGTGGCCGCGGTTGGCGATGATCTGCTCGACCGCGGCGCGCGCGGTGTTGTAGACGCCGACCACGTTGACTTCGATCACCTTTTCCCAGATGGCCGGGTCGATCGCCCTGGCGGTCGTCTTGGGAGGGGTGATGCCCGCACTGGCAATGACCACATCAATCCGTCCGAGCTGCTCGACGGTTCTTGCGACCGCGTCTTCCATCTGGGCAAGGTCGGTCACGTCAGCCTGGAAACCGACCGTGTCGCCACCAAGAGAGGCAGCTGACTCCTCGACGGCTTCACGCTCTAGGTCGATCAGGGCTACGGATGCGCCACGCTCTCGGGCAAGCCTCCCGGTTTCAAAACCGATGCCCCGGGCGCCCCCGGTGATCAGTACGACTTTCCCCCTCAGATCGATCGAGTCCATCGCACAA
>WBZM01000046.1_pt2 | contig 55150 bp, 56 predicted proteins | sample 5204271 | NCBI WGS metagenome assembly WBZM01 (sample SAMN12344346, study PRJNA552823) | activated sludge metagenome | biome: Activated sludge suspended growth; feature: Nitrification reactor; material: Wastewater; isolation source: activated sludge from nitrification reactor of wastewater... | reverse complement strand
CGTCGGTGCGGGTGCAGGAGCCGGCGCCGGTGCAGGAGCCGGTGCAGGAGCCGGTGCAGGAGCCGGTGCAGGAGCCGGTGCAGGAGCCGGTGCAGGTGCAGGTGCAGGTGCAGGTGCAGGTGCAGGTGCAGGTGCAGGTGCAGGTGCAGGTGCAGGTGCAGGTGCAGGTGCCGGTGCCGGAGCGGGCTCAGGTGCCGGGGCCGGTACCGGCGTCCGTACGGACCACCGCGCCGACAGTTCCAACACTTGCCCCGCCACCCAGGAATCGCGGGCGATCAGGCGACGGGCGCTGGCCGAATCACCACTCGCGGCCCCCTGCGCACTCACGATCGCGGGCGCCAGAACGAACGCGATGGGCCACACCCGACGCACGGCGAACGTGCGGGCTGAGGCGGGATCGGACGGTGCAGGCGTGGTCGGGCGGCGTTTCATCGCGGGCGGGATCGGGCGGGACGTTCGGCGTGGTGCGTGGCCCCCGCCGAATCGACGCTGCGAGGGAAGACACAGCTTATAGCATCGGCCGCGGCCGCCAACACCTGAGGACCGATCGTCGCCGCGTGAGAAATGTCCTCAAGTTCGGCGATCGAGCCGCTGGATTCCGCCATGTGGCAAGACCACCCTCGATGCGCCTTCGCCGCGCCGAAGGACCCGCAGCGCCCGCAGCGAGTAGTGACCGAAGGCAAGCGCCGAGAGTACCGGCGTGACCAGGAACAGCGGCGGGATGTAGTTCAGCAAGGACACGAGCAGACCCAGCCCCAGGTACGCCCGACGGTGCTGCGCCAGCAAGGCCTCGCGCTCCGCGTCGCTCGCGTGCTCGACGAGGCTGTCGAAACTCAGCAGTCGCGCCGTGAGCCAGCTCCACCAGAACCAGGGCACCAGCAGCCCCAGGCCCGGGATCAGCCACAGCGGCAAGGTCAGCAGGTACCCCAGGGCGAACACCGCGAACCCACCCGCCGCCACCCGCAGGCTGGCGCCGAGCGACCAGCCTCCTTGGCGCACGACATCGCCATAGCCGTGATCGGCCAGGTAGCGATTGACGATCGGCATCGCGAAAACGGCCACCACGACGATGCCGAGCATCACCATCAACGGGACCAGCACGATCAGGCCGAGCGCCCCGGACAACCAGGCGCCGACCAGGTCGAGTCGCAAGGCCTTCGCCCACCCGGCCCAGGCGGGATCGGCCATCCAGGCGGCAAGCCCCGCGCTGAGCGCCCCGGTCAAGGGCTCCCACAGCCACCAGGCGGCCACCACCCAGCCGACCAGCGCCAGCACGAACGGCAAGGCCAGCAGCGTGAGCATCCGCGGGTGCAGCTGACTGAGGCAGGCACTGAGGAAGGCGCTGACGACGCGGTCCATGTCGACCTCCTACCCGATTCGCGACGGTGCCCGACGGGCTCGCCCGTTCATGCCGGACCAGGGCGGGCGGCGGGACGATCCGCCCGGCCCGTGCCCGGGTGCTCGCGCATCGTCGCGAAGCACAGGCCCTTGGCCTTCAGGCCGGCGATCAGGGGGTCGAGCATCGGCGCGTACGGATCGCGGCGCGACCAGATGCCCAGGTGCGCCATCAGGATGTCGCCGGCCCGGATGCCCGACAGCGCACGCTGCACGAGCACGTCGTTCGGGTGTGACTCCGAGGGCAATTCGTCGCCCAGGAAACCGGCGGGGGCCCAGTGCACGTGGCGAAAGCCGCAGTCGGCGGCCGCGCCATGCGACACCGCAGGCGCCCGACCACCCGGTGCGCGCCAGAAGGGATCGAGACCGCGCCCCGTCAGCTCGCGAAACCGCGCGTCGACCCGCTTCAGTTCGACGCACAAGGCGGCGGAGTCCCAACGCAACGCGCGCCCCGCCGAGGCGCCGAACTGCGGCTTGGCCAGCATCTCGCCCGGTCGCGACGACTCGCGCAGGTAGACGTGGTCGAAGGTGTGCGACCCGAAGGCGTGCCCTTCGGCCACCCGCGCGCGCCAGTAGTCCGCCCAGGCGGGGTCCAGCGAATGATCGCCGCGCGGCGTGCGCTCGTTGGCGAGGAAGAAGGTGGCCTTCACGCCGTGCCGGCGCAATATCTCGGCGATTCGCTCGGCCTGGCTCATGTTGCCGGTGTCCAGCGTGAGGTACACCTGGCCCCGGCAGGCGGGATCGGCGGCCCATGCGCCCTGCCCCAGCGGCCCGCTCGCCAGGCCGAGCGCCACCGACCCGGCCAGCACGGCACCGCGCCGTGCCCATCGAGCGCGCCGGGTGTCATGGGCATCGGGCGAACGGCGCCACCGAGACGGCAGGAACATCGGAAACCTCCGGATTGCGAACCCGGCCCCCGCCGGGTCGCACGGGCGATTCTATTAGACTGCGTGCATCAGGCCCCCCGATGCTGCGCGTCCTCGAAGTCACTCTCCCGGTTTTCGCCCTGGTCTTCTGCGGCTTCTTCGGTCAGCGTTGGCGGCTGCTGCCGGCCAACGCGGTCGCGGGCATCAACGCCTTCGTGTTCTTCTTCGCGCTGCCCGCGATGTTGTTCCGGGTCGTCTCGACCCAGCCGCTGGGCAGCTTCACCGACTGGCGATTCGCCGCGGGATACGCGAGCGCGACACTGGCGGTGTTCCTCTTCACGCGGCTGTCGGCGCTGCCGGCCCGGGATGAACGCCGCGGTCCGGCCACCGCGCGCGCGGCCGCCGGTGCCCAGGCCACCGCCTTCGGCCTGAACACCGCGCACGGCAACATCGGCTACCTCGGCCTGCCCCTCGCGATCGAGCTCGGCCGTGAACACCTCGCGCCGATGATCCTCGCGATGATCTGCGACATCTTCCTGGTCATCACGTTGGCGATCGCGTGGCTGGAGATCGACCGGCGCCGCGGACACGCCGAGGGCCTGCTGGGCGGACCGGCCGTGGCGAAGACCGTGGTGCTCGGGCTGGCGCGCAGCCCGCTCGTGTTGTCGATCGCACTGGGGCTGGCGTGGGCGGTGTTCACGCCCCCGATGCCGGCGGCGGCGGACAACTTCGTGCGCCTGCTGGGGGCGGCCGCCGGCCCGTGCGCGCTGTTCGCGATCGGCGCCTCGCTGGGCGACCGGCCGATCGTCGTCGGGCGCACCGTCACCGCCCTGATGCTGCTCAAGCTGATCGTGCACCCGGTGCTGGCGGGCCTGCTGTTGTATGGCGTCACCGGCGCCGACCCGCGCGCCGCCGCGATCGGCGTGCTGGCCGCGAGCCTGCCGTCGGCCAGCAACTCGTTCATCATCGCGCAGCGGTATCGGGTCGACGCCCGCGAGATCAGCGCCGCGATCCTCGTCGGCACCTTCGTGTCGCTGCTGACGGTCTCGCTGGTGATCTGGGCCTTCGGGCTGCGCGGCGGCTGAGTGCGGGCCCGCGGGCCCACCCGATCAATGGCCGGCGACGATGGCCGCCCAGGCCTTCTGCAGGCGCTTCACCGACACCGGCATCGGGGTGCGCAGCTCCTGGGCGAACAGCGACACGCGCAATTCCTCCAGCAGCCAGCGGAACTCCTCCAGGCGGGGGTCCGGTTCGCCGCGCCGCTGCGACAGCTGGCGACGCCAGGGCTGGATCAATGCCGCGAGCTCGGCCAGGCGCGGCGCATCGCGACCCGGCTCGGTACGCAGCTTGTCGATGCGCAGCACGATCGCCTTCAGGTAGCGCGGAAAGTGCGCCAACTGGGCCGCGGGCGTCTGCACCAGCCACCGCGCCGGGAACAGTCCCTCCAGTTGCTGCGCGATGTCGGCCGCCACCGTCGGTTGCGCCTTCGCCTGCGGCAGCTTGCGCACCACCGCCTGGTGCTCCAGCAGGATGTTCAGCAGCAGCCGGGCCACCTCCTGGCCGATCAGGTTTAGGCGCGGGCGCGCCTGCGCGACGCGCTCGGCAAAGCCGGCCGCGTCGACCGGCCAGGGCGTCGACAGGCAGGCGCGGTCGATCACCACCGCGATCAGCGAGGCCTTCAACGACTCAGCGCTACCGAAATGGCTGTAGAGCAAGGCCAGTTGCTGCGCCTCGGGCAGGTTGCGCTCGAAGAAGCGCAGCGGTTCGCGCAGCGTCAGCGCGAACAGTCGCCGCAGACCCGACCGGTGGGCCTCGCGCGCCTCGTCTGGCGAATCGAAGACCTGCAGCTCGACCGCGTCGCCGACGTCCACCAGCCCGGGGTAGCCGATCAGTGTCTCGCGCCCCCGCGCCAGCTCCATCAGTTCGGGCAGCGTGCCGAAGGACCACTCGGTGTAGCGCTCGCCCGCCCGCCGGGCCAGCTCGACCGCCTCGGGCGCCGACGTGGCTCCGGCGGCGGACCGGCGGCCCGCCCCCCCCTGTCCTGCCGTGGCGACCTCGGCGGCCGCCGCGGACGCGACCGCCGCCGCGCCCCGGCCCGCCGTGGCCGGGCCACCCGCCCCACGCGACACGCCGGCGGCGCGGCCGCCGGTCCCGGGGGCCGCCCCCGCTCCGGTCGGCACGGGCGCTTTGCCCGCCGGTGCGCCCGCCGGCAGGCGTTGAACGATCTGCCGCAACGCCTGCTGGAAGCTGCCCTGCGCGCGGGCGCCGTGCTGCGCTCGCAGCTCGGCGAGGTTGCGCGACAGGCCCAGGACCCCGCCGTGCTCGTCGACGAGCCGGAAGTTCATGAAGAGGTGCGCCGGCACGGTCTCCAGCTTCCAGTCGGTGAGGCTGGCGCGCAGCTGGCGCTGCTCGCGAAGATCGTCGATCAGGGCGTCCAACAGCGCCCGCCCGCCCGGTTCCCGCCCGCCCAGCGCCGGCGTCCAGCGCGCCACGAAGCCCTCCACGTAGGCCGGCACCGGCACCAGATGCCGGCGGATCTTCTGCGGCAGCGACTTCACCAGCGCCGCGACCTTGTCGGCGAGCATCCCGGGCACCAGCCACTCGCAGCGCACCGCGTCGACCTGATTCAGCGCGTACAGCGGGACGGTCAGCGTCGCGCCGTCGTCGGCCGCGCCGGGATCGAACCGATAGTCGAGCTCGAAGTTCACGCCCCGCATCGTCAGCCGTCGCGGGAAGGCATCGATGTCCACCCCCTCGGCGTCCTTGCGCATCAGCTCGTCGCGGGAGAGCTCGAGCAGCCCCGGTTGCGACTTGACCGCCTCCCGGTACCAGGTCTCCAGCGCGGCCGCGGTGTGGACCTGCGCGGGCACGCGCGCGTCGAACCAGGCGAACAGCCAGTGCTCGTCGACCAGCAGGTCGGGCCGGCGGATCTTGTGCTCGAGCTTGCGCACCTCGGCGATCAATCGACGGTTGCGCCGAAAGAACGGGAGATCGCTGTCCCAGTCCATCGCGACCAGGGCCTCGCGGATCAACAGCTCGCGAGACAGCGCCGGCTCGCGCGGCCCGTAGTGCACGCGCCGCTGCGACCAGATCGTCAGCCCGTACAGCACGCCGCGCTCGAACGCCACCACCTGCCCGGCCTTGCGCTCCCAGTGCGGATCGCTGCATGACGTGCGGATCAGGTGCAGTGCCGCGCGCTCGATCCAGGCGGGCTCGATCCGCGCGATCGTTCGCGCGTACAGCCGGTGCGTGTCGACGAGTTCGGCGGCCATCACCCACTTCGGCGGCTTCTTGACCAGCCACGACGAGGGATGGACCGCGAACCGGGTCTCGTGGGTGCCCAGATAGTGCGGCTCGTCCGGCGAGCGCATGCCCAGGTTGCCGAGCATGCCGGTCAGCAAGGCCTGGTGCAGCTGCTCGTAGGTGGCGGGCTGCGCGTTGGGCTTCCAGTGCATCTGCTCGACGGCCTCGGCCAGCTGGGCATGGACGTCGGACCACTCGCGCAGCTTGCGTGGCGAGAGGAACTCGCGCTCGAGCCGGGTCTGCAGGCGCCGGTTGCTCTCCTTTTCGGCGATCGCCGCGTGCCAGTAGTCCCACAACTTCACGAACGCGAGGAAATCGGACTGCTCGTCGGCGAAGCGCCGGTGCTGCTGGTCGGCGGCCTGCTGCGCGTCGATCGGGCGCTCGCGCGGGTCCTGCGAGGACAGCGCGGCTGCGACGATCAGCATTTCGCGCAGGCAATGGCCATCGCGGGCGGCCAGCAGCATGCGCCCGATGTGCGGATCGACCGGCAGCCGTGCGAGCTGTCGGCCGATCTCGGTGAGCTGGTTGCGCGAGTCGATCGCGTTCAGCTCGTGCAGCAGCGCGTAGCCGTCGGCGATCGCCTTGCGCGGCGGCGGATCGAGGAACGGGAAGGACTCGATCTGCGCCAGCCGCAGGGCCCGCATCTGCAGGATCACCCCGGCCAGCGACGAGCGCAGCACTTCCGGGTCGGTGAAACGCGGCCGGTTGTTGAAGTCGGCCTCCGAGTACAGGCGGATGCACACGCCGTCGGCGACCCGGCCGCAGCGGCCCGCCCGCTGGTTGGCCGCCGCCTGGGACACCGGCTCGATCTGCAGCTGCTCGACCTTGCTGCGGTAGCGGTAGCGCTTGACCCGCGCGGTGCCGGTGTCGATCACGTAGCGGATGCCAGGCACCGTCAGCGAGGTCTCGGCCACGTTGGTGGCCAGCACGATGCGCCGTCCGGTCGAGCCGGCGAACACGCGCTGCTGATCGGCTGCCGAGAGCCGCGCGTAGAGCGGCAGCACCTCGATCGGCCCGCGCCCCAGCGGCGCGCCGCTGCGCGCGGCCAGCGCCCGGGCGTGCGCCCGGCGCAGGTGCTCGGCGGCGTCGCGGATCTCGCGCTCGCCGGGGAAGAACACCAGCACGTCGCCCGTCTTCTCGCGCCAGAGCTCGTCGATCGCCTCCTCGATGCGCGAGGGCAGATCGTCCTCGTCGTCGTCGTCGCGGGCGGCCTCGTCGAAGTCGCGGTAGCGGATCTCCACCGGGTACAGGCGCCCCGACACCTCGATCACCGGCGCATCGCGCCCGCCGATCGCGAAATGGCGCGCGAAGCGCTCGGCGTCGATCGTCGCCGAGGTGACGATCAGCTTCAGGTCCTCGCGCCGGGGGCCCTCGATCAGCTGGCGCAGATACCCCAGCAGGAAATCGATGTTCAGGCTGCGCTCGTGGGCCTCGTCGATGATCAGCGTGTCGTAGGCCCGCAGCATCGGATCGCCCTGGCTCTCGGCGAGCAGGATGCCGTCGGTCATCAGCTTGATGCTGGCGCCGCGCGAGAACTTCTCGTTGAAGCGGATCTTGTAGCCGACGTGGGTGCCCAGCGGGCTGCCCAGCTCCTCGGCGATGCGCCGTGCGACGGTGGTGGCCGCCAGGCGCCGTGGCTGGGTATGGCCGATCAGACCCGAGCGCCCGCGGCCGGCCAGCGCGGCGGCGATCTTCGGGAGCTGGGTCGTCTTGCCCGAGCCGGTCTCGCCGCAGACGATCACCACCGGGTGCTCGCGGATCGCCTGGGCGATCTCCTCGCGGCGGGCGCTGACCGGCAGGGATTCGGGGAATTCGAAGGGCGGCAGCGGCCGCAGGTCTGGAATCACCGCGAAATTATAATGACCGGATGAACGCCTCCCCGACCCCGCCCGATCCCCGCACCTTCGTCGACTGGTTGCGACGGGTCGCGCCCTACATCCACGCCTTCCGGGGCAAGACCTTCGTCGTCGCCTTCCCCGGCGAACTGGTCCAGGCCGGGCGCCTGCCGGCGCTGACCCAGGACATCAGCCTGCTCAATGCGATGGGGATGCGCCTGGTCGTTGTCTTCGGCTCGCGCCCGCAGATCAACGAACAACTGCGCCTGCGCGGGGTGCCGGCGCGGTACGCGAACGGGCTGCGGATCACCGACGCGGTCGCGCTGGAGTGCGCCAAGGAGGCCTCCGGCGAGATCCGCCTGGACATCGAGGCGGCGTTCTCGCTCGGTCTGCCGAACACCCCGATGGCGCACTCGTCGGTGCGGGTGGTCTCCGGCAACCTGCTGTCGGCCCGCCCGGTGGGCATCGTCGACGGCGTCGACTACGAGCACACCGGCCTGGCCCGCAAGGTGGAGGTCGACACGATCCGCTTCGCCCTGAACAGCGGCGCGATCGTGCTGATGTCGAACCTCGGCTTCTCCGCCACCGGCGAGGCCTTCAACGTCAGCATGGAAGACGTGGCGGCCGCCACCGCCATCGCGCTGGACGCCGACAAGCTGATCTTCGTCACCGAGACCCCGGGCGTCGTCGATCGCCGCGGTCAGGTGATCGGCGAGGTCTCCGAGGCCGATGCACAGCGCCTGCTGGCCGAGTCCAGCCTGCCGGCGGAGACCGCGTTCTACCTGCGCTATGCGCTGCGCGCCTGCGAGGGCGGTGTCGCCCGCGCGCACATCATCCCCTTCGACCTCGACGGCGGCATGCTGCTGGAGCTGTTCCAGCACGACGGCGTGGGCACGATGGTGGTCGAGGAGACCCTCGAGGCGCTGCGCGAAGCAACCGCCGATGACGTCGGCGGCCTGGTGGCGCTGATCCGCCCGCTCGAGGAGGACGGCACCCTGGTGCGTCGCGACCGCGCGCTGATCGAGCGCGAGATCGAGAACTTCACCGTGATCGAGCACGACGGCGTCATCTTCGGCTGCGCGGCGCTCTACGCCTACCCCGAGGACGGCATCGCCGAGATGGCCTGCCTCGCGGTGAATCCGCAGGTGCAAAGCAAGGGCGACGGCGAACGGCTGCTCAAGCGCATCGAGCAGCGCGCCCGCGCCCTGGGCATCAAGCGGCTGTTCGTGCTGACGACCCGCACGATGCACTGGTTCCTGAAACGCGGCTTCGTCCACGCCGATGTCGACCAGCTGCCCCGCGAGCGGCGAAACCTCTACAACTGGCAGCGGAAATCCCAGGTCCTGATCAAGAACCTGTGACAATTCCGGCCTCGTCCCCCCACCGATCAGGAAGCCCCATGGCTCGCACCGTGTTCTGCGTCAAGCTCCAAAAGGAGGCCGAAGGCCTCGATTTCCCGCCGTACCCGGGCGAGCTCGGCAAGCGCCTGTGGGAGAGCGCCTCGAAGGAGGCCTGGCAGGAGTGGCTGCGCCACCAGACGATGCTGGTCAACGAGAACCGGCTGAACCTCGCCGACGTGCGCGCGCGCAAGTACCTGGCCGCGCAGATGGAGAAGTACTTCTTCGGCGATGGTGCCGACAAGCCCGCCGGATTCGTGCCCCCGCCGGGCTGAGCCCCGGCGCCGCCCGCGTCCGGCCCGCCCTCAGGCGACGCGCCGTCGCACGCCCTCGGGCGTGGCCACCAGCGCGAGCGCGGCAGCCTTCACCGCGAACAAGCCCACCGTCACCACGCCCGGCCACTGGTTGATCTCGCGTTCCAGGCCCACCGGGTCCTCGATCCGCAAGCCGGAGACATCGAGGATCTGCTGGCCGTTGTCGGTGGTGAAGCCCTCGCGCAGCCTCGGTTGGCCGCCGAGCGCGCGGGCCCGCGCCGCGACCAGTTCGCGCGCCATCGGGATCACCTCGATCGGCAGCGGATACCGGCCCAGCGTCGCGACCTCCTTGGAGGCATCGACGATGCAGACGAAACGCTCGAACGCCGACGCGACGATCTTCTCGCGGGTCAGCGCCCCGCCACCGCCCTTGATCATCCGCAGCGCCGGGTCGATCTCGTCGGCGCCATCGACGTAGACCGGGCGCGGCAACCCGGCGACGATCGCCTCGTTCAGGTCCCAGACGCGAACACCCGCCGCGCGCAGGCGCTCGGTGCTCTTCTCGGAACTGGACACCGCGCCGGGGAACTCGCCGGCCCGTGCCCCGAGGGCGTCGATGAAGAAGTTGGCGGTCGAGCCGCTGCCCACGCCCACCAGCGTGCCGGGCACCAGCTCGTCGAGCGCCGCGCGGGCGGCGGCGCGTTTGAGGTCGTCCTGGTTCATGCCGCGGATTCTATCGCGGCACCCGGGCCCGACGGCGCTCAGGCGCTGGCCAGCTCGCGCACGGTGACCGCCTTGACCAGCGCCTTGTTGCACTGCTCGATCGAAAGCAGCGCGTTGTCCAGGCTGTCGGCCAGCGCCTTGTCGGGCGCGCGCTCGACCGCCTCGGCCACGCTCAGGTACGGTGTGAACGGACCGGTGCGCTCGATCAGGGCCTCGCGGATCCCGCTGGGCACGTACAGCTTCTCCAGCAGCACCGGCAGCGGCTCGCGGAACAGCTTGTCGATCAGCGACAGCACACCGAGGATGAAGACCTCGTCGCGCTGGGCCTCGTTGCCGTCCTGGCCGACCAGGTGTTCCATGAACAACCCGCGCCGGAACGACGCGAACATCACCGGTTGCATGTTCGCGTCCTTGCTCGCGGTCATCAGCATCAGCAGCAGCCAGCGTTTCAGCCGCTCGTAGCCGAGCATCATCACCGCGTGCCGGAACGACTGGATCTCCACCGGCAGCCCGAACGCGGCCGAGTTGATGTAGCGCAACAGCCGGTAGGCCAGGGCGGCGTCGCGGCGGATCACCTTCTCCAGGTCCGACGGATCGCCGTCGCGGTCGATCATCGACAGCAGCTGCGTGATCGTGCCGAAGTCGGGGTTCGAATCACTGGGCACGGCGTGCTGGATCGCGTCGTCGAATGGCCACCCGATGCAGGCGAGCGCGCCGGTCTCGAAGCTCTTCTTGAGCATCGCGATGCTCTTGACGCCGGCCTGCGCGTACGGGATCGATCGGGTGTAGCCGCGGTCCTTCGTGGGCTCGGCATCGCGCAGGCGGCGATCGCTGATCACGTCGATGATCGACATCTTGAACGCGGACAGCATCGAGCCGGGCAAGGTGCCCACCGGGCGCCCGCCGAGCACCAGCACGTACCCGCGCCGCTGCAGCTGGGTGATCATCTCCAGGCCCTCGGGCGTGCCGGTCATCGGCGCCGGCACCTCCAGCCACAGGTGCTTGAAGACCACCTGCTCGAGCAGATCCTCCGGCAGCGCGTCGCCGTCGACCCGCAGCAGCACCGGCGTGCCGTCGGCGGGCCAGATCTTCGCGAGGTCGCCATAGAGCCGGGTGACATCGGCGGTTTCGCCGCCGCGGCCGCGGGCGGTGAATCGCATCGCGATCGCCTTTCGCGTGCGGTCGACGATCGGCTCGTAGCCGAGCAGGGTGCTGGAGATCGCGGGGTGAGCCATCTTGACGTGGTTCCGGGAAAGAGGGGGGAGGATTCGAGGGGCGAGGCGCGGCTCAGAGATAGTCGAACAGCGACATCTTCGAGATCTGGGAATACGTGCGCATCGCGGCCGACAACGCGGTCTGGTTGTTCTGGAAATCCGAGATCGCCTTCGCGAAGTCGACGTCGACGAGGTCCGAGAGCTGCGCCGACAGTTCGATCGAGCTGTTCTCGGCCACCTTCGCGCGGCTCTCGATCGCCCGCAGGTGTTCGCCGACCTCGGTGCGCTTGGTCGAGACCCGGTCGATCGCCGAGTCCAGGCCGGTCAACGCGGCCTGCACGGTGGCCGTCACCGTCGGCCCGGGCGCGGTGCGGTCCTCGAGCACCGCGATCGTCGAATCGAGCAGGTCGAAGATGCTCTGCGTGCCGGCCCCGTTGGGCAGGTTCATGAACGTGTCGCGGCCGTCGAGCAGCGTCGGCGTGTTCGAGTCGAGGCCCACCTGCTGCTCGCCGGTGGGCGGCTGGTAGGTCACCGAGGCGCCATCGACGAACGGGGCGGTGCGCGTGCCCTGCCCGCCGAAGATGTAGCCGCCCGAGCCATCGGGGCGGTTCGCCAGCGTCAGCAGTTCGGCACGGTAGTTGCGGAACTGCCGGGCCAGCAGCACCCGGTCGTCGCCGGTGAGCGAGGCATTGCCCGCCTGGACGACGCCTTCGCGCACCAGCTGCATCAGCTCGGTGGTCTGGCCCAGCGTCAGGTCCGCCTGCTTGAGCATCGTCGAGGCGAAGTCGTTCATCCGTGTCTGCAGCTCGACGCGCCGCTGGGCCGCGCGGGTGCGCTCGGCGGCGGCGGCCGCCATCGGATCGTCGCTGGCCGACAGCAGCTTCTTGCCGGTGGACAGCTCGAGCTGCGTGCGCGCCAGGCGTGCCTGACGCGTGTTCATCGCGTCGATCGACTGGTTGTAGGCGTGGGCGGTGGCGACTCGCACGGCGGTTCTCCTCGGGGGGGCTCGGATCGTTCGTCGGTCAGTTGGTGACCTGCAGCAGCGTGTCGAACACGGTCTGCGCGGTGGCGATCACCTTGGCGGCCGCCTGGTACGCCTGCTGGAACTGCAGCAGCCGCGCGGCTTCCTCGTCGAGGTTCACGCCGGAGGTCTCGGCCTGCACGCGCTGCGCGTCCTCGAGCGTGCGCGAGCTCAGCGCCAACGAGGCCTTGGCCGCCTGCGTGCGGGTGCCGATGTCGGCGACCAGGTCGCCATAGGCGTCCGACGCCCGTTGTCCGCCGACGTTGAGCTGATCACGCAGCTCGAGCATCAGTCGCGCGTTGCGGTTGTCGGTGGCCGCGTTCGGTGTCGGCCCGACCGTGAAGGTGTCGTTGGTGGCCGGCGTGCCCAGCAGGGTCATCGACCAGCCGTTGTAGTTCAACGTCATGCCCGGCGTGTACGCGACTCCGGTCGGGTTTCCGGTGCCGGTCCCGGTGACGTCGAACGTGGTCGGACTGGTGAACGTGATGCTCACCGGCTGGGTGAGGTTCGTGTCGTTCGCACTGACGCGGAACGCCGACACCGAGACGTCGCCGGCGTTCGTGGCGCCACGCTGCGGCATCGCGGCCAGGCCGGTGGCCAGGCGCGAGGGCGAAGGCAGGATCATCGCGAAGTCGTTGGCGAACTCGGAGGCCGAGTTCACCAGGAAGCGATCGCCCGCCTGCGGCGTGCCGCTGGTCTGCGTGATCTGCAGGCCCTCCAACGTCGCCGGCAAGGCCCCCACCGACAGCGCCTGGCCATCGCTCAGCCGGGTCGCCGTCCAGTTGGTGCCGTCGAAACGCAGCTCGTAGTCGCTGTCCAGGAGCGCCGAGCCATCGGCCAGCGTCGCGCCGATCACCGCGTTGCCGGTGTTCTCCGAGGACCCATAGACCTGTGGCGCGCCGACCTGGAACATCGCCGCCCCCGCGACACCGGCGGCGTCACGACCGAGCGATTGTTGCAGGTTGTACGCATACGAGATCGCGCCGGCGAGCCGGCCGAGTTTCGCGCCGGTGGCCCGCAGGTCCTCGTCGCGAAAGCGCATCAGACCGGCGAGTTCGCCGCCGCCCAGCGAATCGTTGCTGACCGGGATCTGGTTGCCGGACGTGGTCAGCGAGATCGACAGGCGCGTCGGATCGAGCACATCGGCCGTCAGCGAGAACTGCGCGACCGAGCCGCCGACCACCAGCGCCTGGCCGGAGGCCGAGAACAGGCTGACGGTGCCATCGGCATTGATGTAGCCATTGGCCTTCATCCGCTGGTTGATCTCGGCGACGAGCTGATCGCGCTGGTCCAGCAGGTCGTTGGGCGGCTGGCCCGACGACGCCACCTTCGCCACCTGGTCGTTGATCGACGCGAGCTGGCGCAGCGACGAGTTCAGCTTGTTGATGCTCTCGCGGATGCGCAGGTCGGCCTGGCCCCGCATCTCGTCCAGCCGCGCGCGCGCGTCGGCGAAGCGCTCGGCCAGCGCGCCGGCGCGGCTGCCGACCACCGTGCGCACGGACGGATCGAAGGGCCGGTTCACCGCGTCGGCCAGCGCCGAGGAGAGATCGTCCATCGCGGTCCCGATCCCGGTCTCGGCATCGGAGAAGACCTGGTCCAAGCGCCCCAGTTGATCGACCCGGATGCGATCGGCGGCGGCCAGTGCGATCGCGCTGTTGGCCTCGCCGGTGACGAACTGGTCGTAGCGTCGCTGGATCGACTCCACCGCGACGCCGCGTCCGACGAACCCGCCACCGCCATAGGTGCCGCCGGCCGTGCCGAGCAGCACCTCCTGGCGCGAATAGCCCGGGGTGTCGACGTTGGCGATGTTGTGGCCGGCGGTACGCATCTGCGTGTACGCCGCCATCAGCGCGGTGGCCCCCACATTGAGCAGTCCGGACATCGTGTCGACTCCTTCGTCGGGCGGTTCAGGTCACCACGCGCTGCAGCGCGAGGGTCTTCTCGATCGTTCGGGCGAGCTTGCTGCCGTACGCCGGGTCGGTCGCGTAGCCCGCGCGCTGCATGTTCGCGGCGAAGGCCTGCACGCTGCCGCCCGACTGGATCACCCGGCTGTAGCGCGGACTGCGGGCCATCATCGATGCCCAGTCCTGGAACGCCTCGCCGTACGAGCCGTACGCGCGGAACTTCTCGACCCGTCGGCTGGCCCGCCCGCCCTCGTACTCGGTCGTGTTCGCGGCGACCGCGTCGCCCTGCCAGGCGCCGGACGCCTTGATGCCGAACAGGTTGAAGCTCGGCGAACCGTCGGCGCGGCGGATCTCGTGGCGCCCCCAGCCGGACTCGAGCGCCGCCTGCCCCACGATGAACGCCGCCGGCACACCGGTGTTGCGCTCGGCCAGCAGCGCGTGCGGCCACACCTTGCGCACGAACTGCGCCTGCGTGCCGTTCAACTGGCTGACATCGGGGATCGCGGGCGAACTCACGCGGCCCGGCGCCGTGGTCCACCGGGCGGCCGGCGTCGCCGCCTCGGGCGTCACGCCCGGCACACCCACCGTCAGGCTGGCGCGTGTCGGTTCGGCGGGCGCCGCCGCCGCGAACGCGGCCAGGGCCTGGCGGATCACCGCCTGCGAGGGCGAGGCCTCGCGCACCACCGGCGTCGTGCCGACCGGGCGCATCGCCATCGGCGAGGCCGCCGGCACCGCCGCGCCCGGCGCCTCGATCGGGTCGGGCGCCGCGCCATCGGTCTCCAGGCCCAGCGCCGCGTCCGGCCGGGCTGCCGGCGCGCCGACCCCGAGCTGGCGGCCGAGCTGGCGCGCGATCACCTCGGCCAGTCCGCCGGGGCGCCCCGACAGGTTCTGCGCCATCTGTTGATCGAACATGTCGGTGAACGTCGACTGCGCGTGCCCTTCCCACAGCCCGCTCTTGGGCACCGCATCGCGCATCGCCTTGATCATCTGGCGCATGAAGACCGACTCGAACTGACCGGCGGCCGCCCGGACCGCCGCCTTCGGGTCCTGGCCCGCCTGGCGACGCAGCGCGTCCAAGGACCGGGCGTCGGTGGCCAGCAGCGGTTGGGGGTCCATGTCGGTGCGTCCTTCAGATGATCTCGAGCTCGGCCTTCAGGCTTCCCGCGGCCTTCAGTGCCTGAAGGATCGCGATCAGGTCGCCCGAGGTCGCGCCCAGCGTGTTCAAGGCCTTGACCACATCGGTCAGCTTCGCGGCCGCGTCCAGCCGGATCACCGCCCCACCGTCCTGCTTGATCTGGATATCCGCTTTTTCGGCAACCACCGTCTGACCTTGAGACAGCGGCCCCGGCTGGGAGACGACCGGCGTCGAGGAAATCGTCACACTCAGGTTGCCGTGGGCGACCGCGCTGGGCGCGAGCGTCACCGTCTGGTTCATCACGACCGATCCGGTGCGCGCGTTGACGACCACCTTTGGCGTGGGCTGGGCCTGCGTCACGTCGACGTTCTCGAGCTGCGCGAGGAAGGGCACCCGCTTGTCGGCCTCCGCCGGCATCTGCACCTGCACCACCCGGGCGTCCAGCGCCTGGGCCAACGGGGGGGCGCCCTCGGCCCCGAGGGCCTTGTTGATCGCCTCGGCCACCTTGCCGGCCAGCGTGAAATTCGTCTCGTTGAGCTCCAGACGGACGGTGTCCGAGGACATCGCGGCGCTGGGCACGGCCCGCTCGACGGTCGCCCCGCCGGGCACGCGGCCGGCGCTCAGGTGGTTGATCTGCACGCGGCTGCCGCCGGCCGCCGCGCCGGCGCCGCCGACGATCACGTTGCCCTGGGCGATCGCGTAGATCTGGCCATCGGCGCCGCGCAAGGGCGTGAGCAGCAGTGTCCCGCCACGCAGGCTTCGGGCATTGCCCAGCGAGGAGACCGTCACGTCGATCGGCTGGCCGGGGCGCGCGAACGCGGGCAGTTGCGCGGTGACCATCACCGCCGCCGAGTTGCGCAGCTGGGGCGTGACCCCGGGAGGCAGCTGGATGCCGAGTTGCGAGAGCATCGAGTTGACGCTTTGCGCGGTGAACGGCGCCTGAGTGGTCTGGTCGCCGCTGCCGTCCAGGCCCACCACGAGGCCGTAGCCCAGCAGCTGGTTGGTGCGCACGCCCTGGATCGTCGCCAGTTCCTTGATGCGCTCGGCACCGGCCGGCCCGGCCAGGGCCAGGGCATGCAGGATCACGAGCAGTCGAAGCAGATGTCTCATCAGGCGCCTCAGATCGGCAGGAAGCTCATGAAGAACTTGGCCAGCCAACCGGTGGTCTGGGCGCGGTCGATGTCGCCGCGGCTGCGCACCTCGAGGCGCGCGTCGGCCACCTGGGTGGACGTCACCGTGTTGCCGGGCAGGATGGTCGCCGGATTCACGACGCCGGAGAACCGCAGGCGCTCGACGTTCTGGTTGATGCCGACCTGCTTCTCGCCGGCCACCACCAGGTTGCCGTTGGCCAGCACCTCGACCACGGTGACCGTGATCGTGCCGCTGAACTCGTTGTCGGTGCCGGTCTCGCCCTTGCCCTCGAAGGTGTTGGCGGAGCTGCCCTGGGCGGCCAGGCGCTTGGTCGCGTTGGGCACGACGAAGGGCAGCAGGCCCACCTTCGCATCGACCGATCCCTGGCGCTCGACCGAGCTGTTGGAGCTCTGCTTCGCGGAGTACTTCTCCTGGATCTGGATCGTGATCACGTCGCCGACCAGGCGCGCGCGGCGGTCCTCGAACAGGCCCCGGTAGGCGCCGGCGTGGAAGATGGCGCCGGATTCGGCGTTCGGCGACGCCGGCGCGGTGGCGCCGAATGCCGTCGGGCGCACGGTGGTCGGCTCGCGCACCTCGACGGTGGGCCGCACCAGCAGGTCGTTGCAGCCGCTCAGCACGAGCAGCGCCGCACCGATCGCACCGAGGGCGGCACGACGCAGGAGCGGCAGGCGAAAGCAGTGGTTCATCGTCGAAGGCTCAGAGTTGCGACAGGCGGCCCAGCATCTGGTCGGAGGTCTGGATCGCCTTGGAATTGATCTCGTAGGCACGTTGCGTCTGGATCATCGAGACCAGCTCCTCGACGACGTTGACGTTGGAGGTCTCGACGAAACCCTGCTTGAGCGTGCCGGTGCCGTTGGCGCCGGCCGCCCCCAGCGTCGCGGTGCCCGAGGCCGCGGTCTCGAAGAACAGGTTCTGACCCCTCGGCTCCAGGCCGGCCGGGTTGACGAAGCTGGCGAGCTGGATCTGTCCGACGTTGGTCGCGGCGGTCTGCCCGGGCGTCGTGATGCTGACGATGCCGTCGGCGCCAACGGTCACCGACAGCGCGTTGGCCGGGATCGTGATCGGCGGGGCGATCGGGCTGCCGTTGGAGGTGACGAGCTGGCCCTGAGCGTCGACCCGGAACTGGCCGTCGCGCGTGTAGCCGACCGAGCCGTCGGGCTGCTGGATCGGGAAGAATCCCGCGCCGTTGATCGCGACATCGAGCTTGTTGTCGGTCTGCTGCAGCACGCCCTGCGTGAACACGCGCGCGGTGGCCACCGTTCGCACGCCCACGCCAAGCTGCAATCCGGTGGGCAGCTGCGTCTGCTGCGTGCTTTGCGCACCGGCCTGGCGCATGTTCTGGTACAGCAGGTCCTCGAACACCGCGTGCGAGCGCTTGTAGCCGACGGTGCTGACGTTGGCGAGGTTGTGCGTGATGGTGTCGAGCTGCGTCTGCTGCGCATCGAGACCGGTCTTGGCGATCCACAACGATCTGATCATCGTTCTCTCCTGGCGGCGCGGGTGGCGCCGCTCAACCCTTCAGCGACAGCAACTGCGTCGCCCGTTGTTCGTTCTGCTCGGCGCTGGTCATCAGCTTCATCTGCAGCTCGAACTGGCGCGCGAGCTGGATCATCTCGACCATCGACTCCACCACGTTGACGTTCGAGCCTTCCAGCGCACCGTCGGCCACACGCACCGTGGCGTCGTCGGCGGGGGGATCCCCGTTGGCGAGCCGGACCAGTCCGTCGGCGCCCTTCGTCAGCGACGCGGGCTCCGGATTGGCCAGCTTCAGCTTGCCCACCTGCAGCGGGGGCTGGTTGCCCTGGCGCGCGGTGATCGTGCCGTCGGCGCCGATCACCACCTGCGCGTTGGCCGGCAGCGTGATCGGGCCGCCGTCGCCCATCACCGGCAGGCCGGCCGCGGTCTGCAGACCGCCCTCGGCGCTCAGCTGGAAGTGGCCGTTGCGGGTCAGGGCCTCGTTGCCGTCCGGCGTCTGCACGACGAACCAGCCGGCGCCGCGGATCGCGACATCCAGCGGGCGGCCGGTCGTGCTGACCGGTCCCGGCGTGACGTCGAAGCCGGCGGTCGCCTCCATGTTGAACACCCGCGTGGTCGCGGTGTCCTCGGCGCGCACCGGGATCGAACGGAAGGTCATCATGTCCGCGCGAAAGCCGTTCGTGCTGGCGTTGGCCAGGTTGTGGGTGACGGCCTCCTGGCGCTGCGTCAGCGCCTTGGCCCCCGACATCGCCAGGTAGATCATGCGGTCCATCGTCGCCTCCGTTCAGTGCGCGCGGCTCACCGTCATCAACGCAGGTTGACGATGGTCTGCAGCAGCTGGTCCTGCGCGCGGATCGTCTGCGCGTTGGCCTGGTAGACCCGCTGCGCGGTGATCATGTTCACCAGCTCCCCGGTCAGGTCGACGTTGGACTGCTCCAGCGCGCCGGCCTGCACGGTGCCCAGGTTCCCGGTCCCCGGGGTCTGCGCCTGGTTCGGCGTGCCCGACTCCGTGGTCTCGGCCCACTGGTTTGCACCGATCGACTGAAGCCCCTGCGGGTTGCGGAAGTTGACCAGCGTCAATTCCGCCTGCTCCAGCGTGCGCCCGTTCGTGTAGCGGGCCAGCAGCGAGCCGTCCGGGCCGATCGAGAAGCCGGCCATGTCGCCGACCCCGTAGCCGTTCTGCTCCAACGAGGTCACGACGAACGGCGAGCCGAACTGCGTGATCTGGGTCAGGTCGAACTCGACATCCTGGTCGCCACCCTCGGCCGCCGGGAACGGCACCGGGATGGTCACCGGCGCCGGCGGCGGATCCTGGATGCCGTTGGTGCCGAAGGTCAGCGGCGAGACCGGATTGCCGGCGAACGCGGTGCCGTCCAGCGAGGCATTGATGTCCCAGGCGTTGTCGGCGGTCTTCGTGAAGTACAGCGCCAGCGTGTGCGACTGCCCCTGCGGCGAGTACACCGTCATCGAGGTCAGGCCGGCGTAGGTGGTCGGGTCGGTCGCGCTGAACGGATTGGCCGGCACGTCGGTGCGCGCGTCCAGGTTCAGCTGGATCTCCGCGGTCGAGGTCCCCTTGGGCGGAATGCTGCCCAGCGTCAGCTTCAGGTCGGTGGTGATCTGCCCCATCGCCCCGGTGGCCGGGTCGAGCATGTGCCCCTGCAGTCGGGCGCCCTGGGCGTTCACGATGTAGCCCTGCTCGTCCAGCTTGAACTGGCCGTTGCGGGTGTAGGTGATCGTGCCGTTGGTCGACATCTGGAAGAACCCGGCACCGTTGATCGCGATGTCCAGCGGGTTGTTCGTGGTCGCGATGTCGCCCTGCGTGAACTGCTGCGCGACATCGGACAAGGTCACGCCGATGCCGATCGAGTTGTTGCCACCGCCGAGCAGCGAGTTCGCGTAGAGGTCGGCGAACTCGGCGCGCGCGGATTTCGCCCCCACCGTGTTGGTGTTGGCGACGTTGTTGCCGATCACATCGAGGTTGCGGGCGGCCGCGTTCAGACCGCTCAATCCTTGCTGAAAGCCCATCGAGTCACTCCTGAGATACCAAGCGCGGCGTCGCTGGTCGCGACACCCATGAGAAGCCGTTGATGTCGCCCCGTGGCGGCGGGGGTCAGAGAATCGCCTTGACCGAGCTCGCGGCGACCGCCGCGCGCCCGGAGAGCTCGACCCGCACGCCGTCGGCGGCCTGCGAGACGCCGATCACGCGCGCCGGCGAGAGCACCGTCGGCGTCACCGCCTGGCTGCCATCGGTGGCGCTGACGCGCAGCCGGTAGTTGCCGGCGGGCAGCGCGCCGCCCTTGCCGTCACCGCCATCCCACTCGAACACCTGCAACCCGGCGCCGGGCGCCTCGAAGGTCCGGCTGAACACCACCTTGCCGCCCGCATCGAGCACCTCGGCGGTGGCGCGCTGGGCGGCGCTGGGCAATTCGAAGCCCAGGCGCGTGGCGCCCTCGCCCGCCGAGCGGGTGAACTGGGCGCCCGGCACCAGCACCTGGCGCCCGAGCATGCCCACCGCTTCCAGCGGCGAACCGGCGGCACCACGGTCGACCAGCTTGCCCACCGAGGTGTTCAGCGTCTCGATGCCGCGCACGGTGTTGATTTGGGCCAGCTGGGTGGTGACCTGCGCGTTGTCCAGCGGATTCAGCGGGTCCTGGTTGCGCATCTGCGCGACCAGCAGCTTCAGGAACCGGTCCTCGGTGTCGGCGGCGGTCGCGCCGCTGGTGCTCGAGGCCTCGGACTTCGGGTTGTTCAGCGCCGAGGCGCTGAGCACCTGCGACAGGCGGGCGGCGTTCTGGTCCGCGACCGAGGTGGTGGCCATGGGGCGTTTCCCTTCTATTGACCGAGCTGCAGCGTCTTGAGCAGCAACTGCTGGGTCGTGTTGAGGATCTCGACGTTGTTCTGGTACGAACGCGAGGCCGAGATCATGTTGACCATCTCCTCGACCACGTTGACGTTGCTGGCCGTCACGTAGCCTTCGGGATCGGCCTGCGGGTGTTTGGGATCGAAGGTGCGCTTGCCCGGGGTGTTGTCCTCGATGATGCCGCTGACCCGGACCCCGGCCGTGCCGTCCACCCGCTCCGGCTGGCGCGCCTGGAAGATCACCTGGCGGGCCTTGTAGGCCTGGCCGTCCGGGCCCGCGACGCTGTCGGCATTGGCCAGGTTCGAGGCGACCACGTTCAGGCGCTGGCTCTGCGCCGACACCGCGGTCGAACTGATCTGGAAGATCTTCGAGAGGGACATGGATCATCTCCCCGTGGGACTCGGGCGCCCGCCTCACTCGCCGCGGATCGCGGTGAGCATCGTGCGGACCCCCCCATTGATGAATCGGAGCGTCGCCTCGTAGCGCACCGTGTTGTCCGCGAAGTTCGCGCGCTCGCGATCCAGCTCCACCGTGTTGCCATCGATCGAGGCCTGTTCGGGCTGGCGGTACTGCAGCCGCGGATCGGTGCCCGGCGCCGCCGACCCGGCCAGCGGCAGGTGGCCCGCCTGGGTGCTCACCGGCGCCATCCGCGACCCGTCCGGCCGGGCACCGGTCGCCTCCTGCAGGACACGGGCGAAGTCGAAGTCGCGGGCCTTGAAGCCCGGGGTGTCGGCGTTGGCGATGTTGCCGGCCAGCGCCTTTTGCCGGTCCGCGCGCAGCAGCAGGGCCTGGCCCTGGAATTGGATCGAGTTCAGGAATCGGTCGAGCATCGCGGGTTCTCCTGCGGGCTTGGCCCTTCGGGGGCACACGTCGAATGGTCGACCGATGGGCGAAATCTTAAGTGCCGAATAGGGACGAGCGAGCCACGCTATTCGACCCCCCCGATCCCCACGGGCGCGCTCACAGTGGACATCCTGTCCCCACCCGCCGGCCGGTATCGGCCAGACGCCACGCCATGTCGGAAACCACCGCTCTCTCGCGCCAAAGGCCGCCTCGGACGACGCTCGCCATCGACCGCGTGCTGCTGCTGCTCGCGTCCCTGATGCTCTGGGGCGCGCCGCGGATCGGTCTCGCGCAGGCGGGCCCCACATCGGCGCCCGCATCGGCGCCCACATCGGCGCCCACTTCGGCCGTCAAACCGGCCCCGACACCCGCCGCCCCCCCGGCCACGCGCGAGGTCGATCCGACCGAGGCCGCCATCCGCCTGCTGGCCGAACGCGAGCTCGGCACGCAGCACCGCCTGGTCATCCAGGTCGGTCAGTTCGACACCCGGGTGAACCTCGCCCCCTGCGCGCGGGCCGAACCCTTCGTGCCACCGGGCGGTCGACTGTGGGGTCGCACCCAGGTCGGCATCCGTTGCACCCAGGGCGCCAGCTGGTCGATCCGGCTGCCTGTCCAGATCCAGGTCTTCGCGCCGGTGGTGGTCGCGGTCACCCCCCTGGCGGCCGGCGCGGCGGTCGGTCGTCACGAGGTGCGGCTCGAGGAATTCGACCTGACCCGCGAAAACGCGCCGCTCGTCACCGATCCGGCCACGCTCGACGGCAAGCTGCTGACGCGGGCGGTGGCGGCCGGGCAGCCTGTCCGCCTCGACGCGCTGCGTTCACCGCCAAGCGTCAACGCCGGGGATCCGATCGGAATTTCTGTTATCGGACAAGGCTTTACAATAACAAGCGAAGGTGTTGCCTTAACTCCAGGCAGTGACGGGCAACCCCTGCGGGTGAGAACGGAGTCGGGCCGCGTGGTCGCCGGCATCCTGCGCGATCGACGCATCGAACTGCGTCTCTGAAGCAAGGCCGGATCCATCGGTCTGTTTCGCGCTTAAGTTTCCGGCGGCCTCGCCGATACTCACCCCAGGAGCCTTGCAAGCGTCGGATGGCCGACAGGGAGCCAGGTATGAAAGTCGGAAACAATCTCGAATCGAAACAGGTCGACCTGGTCACGCGAGTGACCAATGGTCCACGGGGTGCATCGCCCTCGCCACAGGAGACGGGAACGCCCGCCCCGGTGGACAAGGTCGAACTCTCGTCCACGTCTCGGAACATCTCCGCCTCGGAACGCGCCGAACAACCGGTGCGCGCCAGCAAGGTCGACGAGGTCAAGGCCGCCATCCAGGAGGGACGTTTCCACGTCTCGGCCGAGGTGGTCGCCGACAAGATGATCAGTCAGGCGGCCGAACTGATCGAGACGATGGCGAGCGGACGCGGTCAATGATGAGAACGGGCGTGGCCACGCAGCGGGTGCAGCGCCTGGCCGAGGCGCTGCAGGCCCAGCAGCAGGCGCTGCTCGGGGGTGATCCGCTCGCGCTGGCCGAGTCGGCCGCCCGGGTGGCCAACGCCCTGGAGGACTGGCGCGGCAACGGCCCGATCCCCGAGACCGAGCGCGATGCGCTCGCCGGTCTGCGGACCCAGCTGACGCTCAACGCGGGGCTGCTCGAGCGCGCGGCCGCTGGCAATCAGCGTGCGTTGGCGGTGCTCTTCGAACCCTCGGCCACCTACACCGCCCCGGGCGGCCAGAACCTCTCCCGACCCTCGCGCGCGCTGGTCGCCGCCTGAGGCCCCGCTTCCGGTCGGTTCCCGACCCGCGCGACAGCGACGCCCATGGCGTCGATTTTTTTATTTGTTTATCGCGCTTTATATTTCCTCTCTGAGGGCCACCAGGCCCGCCGCGGCGGTGGGCGGCCGGCTCAACCCCAGGCCCGCAACCGGGTGCGCAGCCGCGCGACCGCCTGGCTGTGCAGTTGGGAGACCCGCGACTCGGTCACGCCGAGCACCGCCCCGATCTCCTTCAGGTTCATGTCCTGTTCGTAGTACATGCCCATGACCATCTTCTCGCGCTCGGGCAGTCCATCGATCGCCTCGATCAGCGCCTGTCGGAACCGGGCATCGCGCAGCATCGCGAGCGGCGCGGCGTCGTCGGTCACGTCGTGGCGATCGAGGAAGCCCTCCTCCGACTCCTCGGAGCCCATCTCGTCCAGATAGATGAGCTGCGAGCCGCGCGCATCACCCAGCATCGTGTGATACGCGTCGATCGTCAGCCCCATCTCGGCGGCGATCTCCAGGTCGGTGGGGGGGCGCTTGAAGCGCTGCTCCAGCCGCTGGATCGCGGACTCGATCGTGCGCTGGTTGCGCCGCACCGAGCGTGGCAGCCAGTCGTTGCCGCGCAGTTCGTCGAGCATCGCGCCGCGCACCCGCTGCATCGCGAAGGTCTCGAACTGCGCGCCCTGGTTGGCCTGGTAGCGCGACAGCGCATCGAACAGACCGATCATCCCGGCCTGGACCAGGTCGTCCATCTCGACGTTCGCCGGCAGCTTGGCGATCAACTGGGCCGCGACCCGCCGAACGAGCTGTCCATACTGATCGATCGCCGCCTGGCGATCGAGCGTTCCGCGGGAGGTGTACATGTCGGTCACCTTGGTCATCTCATTGAAGCGTCTGAGGCGCCGGTTCGAACACCGGCAACAGCCAGTCATGCGCGGTCGAGGCGATGCGTGAGAACGCGCGCGCCGCCGGCCCGTCGGCGGCGACCGCGAACACGCTGGCGCGCGCCTCGCGGGCGGCCTCCCGGTCGCGGTCACGGTGCAGCACCCCGCCCAGCCCGACCGCCGCCTCCAGGAATCGCCCGGCCGCGTCGGCCAATCGGCGGTGCCGCTCGGCGGCCAGCGCCGGGGACTCGCAAGCGTCGAACACGACCCGGAAGCGCGACACCTGGAACTCGCAGACCATCCGCTTGATCCGGGCGTAGGCGTCGGTCAGCGACTGCTCGTCGGTGCCGCACAGCAGGGTCGATTCGCCCGCGTGCTGCGACAGCCAGGGCCCCATCAACGGGCCCGGCGCGTGCACGATCGCCACGTCGTAGGCATCGCGCAGCGACGCCAGGGCGCTGAACACGGCTTCGGCCGCGTGCGGATCACGCGCCAGGCCGGCCAACGCGCGGCGCGCGCCGAGCACCGAGACGCCGGCATCGGCGCGCCGGATCGCCTGCTCGATCCGGCACTCGCCATCGATCAGGTCCTGCAGCTCCCATCCGCAGTTCAGCGCGCAGAACGCGGCCACGCCCTGCGGATGGGCATCGATCACCAGCGGCGTGAGCCCCTCGCGCGCCATCGCGACCGCCAGGTTCAACGCGAAGTCCGCGCTGTGCGCGCCCGGCCCGTCGGCGAGCACCGGCAGCAGCCGCAAGCGGCGCGGCCGAAACAGGCGCCGCAGGCCGGTGGCCTGATCCGCGACCGACTCAAACATCCGACCTCCGCACGCCGGCGGCCGCCGCCTGCCTCGACTGGCTGAACAGCATGCCGAGCAGTTGTTCGTCGAGCTCGAAGGCCGGAGCGCCCGGGGAGGCGAGCGATTGCGCCACCAGCGCCTGGGGATCGGCGTTCGACCAGTCCTCGGGAACCCGTTGGCCGTTGGCCACGCCGACCACCCGCAGGCGGTGCCGGATCGCGCAATCGAGCGCGCCGGCACACTGCACGGCCTCGTCGAGCTTGGACAGGATCAGGCCGGCCGCCTGGGCGCCCTGGTAGGCCGCGATCACCTCCTCCTGCGTGGAGGCCTGCGCCGCGGCATTGAGCACCAGCAGGCGCCGGATCACCGTGGACGACAGGGAGGCGAGCAACTCGTCGACCCGCTCGTCCCGCTGCCCGATGCCGGCGGTGTCGATCAGCACCAGCTTCTTGTTCATCGTCAGGTGCAGGAAATCGGCCAGCGACGCGGGGTCGTGCGCGACGTGCACCGGCACGCCGAGCATCCGGCCGAAGCTGCGCAGCTGGTCCTGGCCACCGATCCGATACGCATCCACGGTGACCAACCCGACCGACTGCGCCCCGTGCTTGAGCGCGAAACGGGCCGCGATCTTCGCGGTCGAGGTGGTCTTGCCGACCCCGGTCGGTCCGATCAGCGCGAAGATCCCACCGCCTTCGAGCAGGCTGCCCTCGCTGTCGGCGGCCAGGTTGCGCGACAGCGCCTTGGCCGCCCAGACCTGCGCCTCGTGTTCGTCCAGCCCGGCCGGCACACGGTCGACGATCGCTCGCGACAAGGCGCTCGAGTAGCCCGCACCGACCAGGGTGCGCAGCAGCCGTGCCCGCGCCGGCTCGCGCCGCGTCGTCTCGAACCAGCTCAGCGACTCGAGTTGCTCGGCGATGAAGCGCTTCATCTGCTGCATCTCGGCCAGCATCGCGGCCTGCACCGCCTCGGTGATCGATTCGCGCGCCCCGCCCAGGGCCTGTTCCAGCTCGGACGGGCTCAGTGCTCGCTCGGGCACGCGCCCGGTGTGCACCGCGCGCGCCACCGGCGTCTCGATGGCGTGCCGGCGCGTGCCACGGCCACCCGCGACCGACGCGCGCGCCGGCGCTGGTCGCGCCAGCATCGGGTCGTTCTCGCCCGGGCTGTCATCGAACAGGTCGTTCAAGGCGTCCTCGGCGGGTTCCGAGCGTTCGACGCGGCGTGCCGGGGCCTCGACCTCGGCTGGCCGGCTCGGGGCGACCACCACTGGCGCGGCCGGCGGCCCCGCCGGCGTCGGCGCCGGGCCGCTCGCCCGGGCGCTGGCCGGGGGTGCCGCCGAGCCCGGCTCGGCACCCGCGGCGCGCGCCGTGGACGGGGTGGCTCGCGAGCCGCGACGCGCCAGCCGATCGCGCACGTACTGCTGGAACGACATCGTCGTCATCTCGGGCACCGCGGCGTCGGCCTCCTCGGCCGGCGCCCGCACCGGCTCCTCGACAGCGGGCGCGCCAAGCGTCGCGTGATCGGCCATCGCCAGAATCTCGACACCGCCGTCGACGATCCGGTTCTTCAGCACGATCGCCTCCGGACCCAGCTCGGCCCGCAGTCTGGCCAGCGCGTCCTTGTTGGTCCGCCCGAAAAAACGTTTGACGTTCACTTGGTCTCTCCAATGACCCGCCCGATACGGATCGACTGCGTCTCGGGAATCTCAGCGTGGCCCAGCACCCGAAGGCGCGGCACGCTCTTCTTCACCAGCTTCGCCAGCGGCGCCCGGATCCGATCCGGCACCAGCAGGCACGCGGCCACACCGGCCTCCTCCTGCAGACGGGCCGCATCGGCAGCGCCGTTGATCACGAACTCGGCCACGCCCGGCTCCAGCGCCGAGGTGGCTCCCGGCGCGAGCGCCTGCACCAGCAGGTTCTCCAGGCTCGGTTCGATCGCGATCACCGACATCTCCCGCACCGGACCGAAGATCTGCTGGACGATCGACGGCGCGAGCGCGATGCGCACCTCGCGGGTCAGCTCGTCCGGGTCCTGCGTGCGCACCCCGTGCTCCGCGAGCGTCTCGACGATGCCGCGCAGGTCGCGCACGTGCACCGACTCGTCCAGCAGGTTCTGCAGCACGCGCTGGTAGACCGCCACCGAGATCAGCTTCGGAACCACGTCCTCGCCGAGCTTCGGCGCGTACTTGCCGAGGTGGTCGAGCAGCTGCTGCGCCTCGGCACGGCCCATCAGTCGGGAGGCATGCACCTGCATCAGATGATGGAGATGCGTCGCGATCACGGTGGCGCAATCAACCACGGTATATCCGGCGGTCATCGCGAGATCGCGGCTGCGCTCGTCGATCCAGGTGGCCGGCAGCCCGAAGGCCGGATCGGTCGTCCGGGTGCCGGGCAGCGGTTGCGTGATGTGCCCGGGATTGATCGCCATCAGCATGCCGGGGAAGGCCTCGCCCTCGCCGACGATCACGCCCTTCAGCGTCACCCGGTAGGCGCTGGGCCGCAGTTCGAGGTTGTCGCGGATGTGGACCGCCGGTGGCAGGAAGCCGACCTCGGCGGCGAATTTCTTGCGCACGCCCTTGATCCGCGACAGCAGGTCGCCGCCCTGCTCCTTGTCGACCAGCGTGATCAGCCGGTAGCCGACCTCCAGCCCGAGCTGATCGACCGGCGTGACGTCGTCCCAGGTCGCCTCGGTGTTCACCGGCGCGGGCGCCTGTGCGGGCTCGGCCGCCTGGCGCAGCCGGTCGCGCTCGGCCATCCAGTAGGCGGCGTACGCGCAGCCCGCCGCGAGCATCAGGAACGAGAAGTGGGGCATGCCCGGGACCATCCCGAGCAGCGCCACCACGCCCGCGGTGAGGCCCAGCGCACGCGGCATCGAGAACAGCTGCTTGGTCAGCTGAGCGCCGACATCGTCCTCGCCGCTGACCCGCGCCACGACCAGCGCGGCGGCCACCGAGATCACCAGCGAGGGCACCTGGGCGACCAGCGCGTCGCCGATCGCCAGCAGCACGTAGTTGTTGGCCGCCTGCGCCAGCGTCAAATTGTGCTGCAGCAGCCCGACCGCGATCCCGCCGATCACGTTGATGAACAGGATCAGGATCGCCGCCATCGCGTCGCCGCGAACGAACTTCGATGCGCCGTCCATCGAGCCGAAGAAGTCGGCCTCCTGGCTCACCTCCGCACGTCGCCGTTTGGCTTCGGCCTGGTCGATCGTGCCGCTGTTCAGGTCGGCATCGATCGCCATCTGCTTGCCGGGCATCGCATCCAGCGCGAACCGGGCCGACACCTCGGCGATCCGGCCGGCGCCCTTCGTCACGACGACGAAGTTGATCACCGTGACGATCGCGAACACGATGATGCCGACCGCGAAGTTGCCGCCGATCAGGAAGTTCGCGAACGACTCGATCACCTTGCCCGCCGCATCGGTGCCGGTGTGCCCGTGCATCAGCACCGCCCGGGTCGAGGCCACGTTCAGCGACAGGCGCATCAGCGTCGTCACCAGCAGCACCGAGGGGAACACCGCGAAATCGAGCGGCTTGACGGTGTACGCGCTGACCAGCAGCACGACCACCGCGAGCGCGATGTTGAAGCTGAACAGCAGGTCCAGCACCAGCGCCGGCAACGGCAGGATCATCATCGCCAGCGTCAGCACGATGATCGCGGGCACGGCCATCGCCTGCCATGGTGGCAGGCGCAAGGTGAGGCCGCCGACCTGGACCGTCACATGACCCGCGCGCAAGCCCGCCTCGCCGCTCATCGGGCCGCCTCGTTCGGGTCAAGGCCCGCCGGGATCGGCAGGTCCGGCGGCAGCGAGGGCATCGCGCCGCGACCCGGGATCCACCGGCGCAGCTGATAGACGTAGGCCAGCACCTGCGCGACCGCGGTGTAGAGCGCTTCCGGAATCTCCCGGTCGATCTCGACCCGCGCGTACAAGGCCCGCGCGAGCGGCGGCGCCTCGACCAGCGGCACCGCGGCGGCCTTCGCGACCTCGCGGATCTTCGCCGCCAGGTGGTCCGCGCCTTTGGCGACCACGCGTGGCGCGCCCATCCGGGTTTCGTCGTAGCGGATCGCGACCGCGAAGTGCGTCGGGTTCGTGACCACGACGTCGGCCCTGGGCACCGCCGACATCATCCGCGCCATCGCCATCTCGCGCTGCCGGGCGCGGATGCGCCCCTTGACCATCGGATCGCCCTCGGCGTCCTTGGCCTCCTCGCGGGCCTCCTGATGGGTCATCCGCAGCCGCACGCGATGCCGCCACCACTGCAGGGGCACATCGATCAGCGCCGAGAAGAAGAGCAGGGTCAACAGCATCCCGGTGCCCGAGATCAGCTGGGTGCGGGTCAGATCGATCGCGGTCGGCAGTTCGACCGCGCCCAGCGCCGAGTACTGGTCGAAGCGCGTGCCGACGAACCAGGCGGCGATCGCCACCAGCGCGGCCGCGAGCAGGCCCAGGCGCGCCAGGTCGATCGCGTTGTCGCGCGAGAAGATGCGCGCGAAGCCCTGTGCGGGACTCAGGCGCGAGAAGTTCGGGGACAGCGGCTTGAAGGTCCAGCCCACGCCACCGGGCACCACGCTCGCCGCGATCGCGATCACCGCGAGCACCGCGACGCAGGGCACGATGATCGCGAGCGCCGATGACGCGGCCTGTCCCAGGACCGCGGACATCTGCGTCGACTCCATCGCCTGGGTGCGCGTGATCCGCAATCCCCGCGCCAGCAGATCGAGGGCCGCGTGGCCGATCGTCGACCCCTGCATCGCGAAGCCTGCCAGCGCGCAGCCGAGCACCGCCAGGTGCACCAGGTCTCGCGACCGGGCGATCTGGCCTTCCGCGCGAGCCTTCTGCAGCTTCTTCGCAGAAGGTTCTAACTGCCGGTCTTCCTGGCTGGTGTCGTTGTCGGCCATCGGGCGGGATCGAGAAATGCTCGATCCCGATTATTCGGCCCGCCCCCGAACGGAAAGCGGCGAATAAGGCCCGGACGCGGCGCCTATTCAGGCTTCGCGCGTCCGGTCACTCGTCGCGGTGGCTTGTCGCGCCCGTCGCAGGGCGCCACGACCGGGCCCGGCGCGCGCCGGGCGGTCGGGGAAACAACGGCTAGAAGCCGAGGCTTTCGAGCAGGTCGTCGACCTGCTGCTGGTCGGCGACGATGTCGGTGCGGTGCTCCGGTTCGATGACCGGGCCATTCAGGAACCCCGAATCGACCGCTGGTCGATGCGCCGGTGGTGTCGCTTCGATCAGCAGCTTGAGCAGCTCGGACTCCAGGCTCTGGACCATGTCGACCAGCTTGCGCGTCACCTGGCCGGTCAGGTCGTGGAAGTCCTGCGCCAGCATGATCCGGGTCAGGTGGTCGTTGGTGCGCTCGGCGTGCCCCTGGACCTGCGACAGGAAGTTCAGCACCCCGCCGCTGGCGACCGCGGCCACCGGATCGTGCTTGAGCGTCGCTTCGAGCTCGCGCGCGGCCCCGGCGATCCGATCCTGCTCCCCGCGCGCATGATCGACCGCATTGAGCACCTTCTCGGCCGCCTCGCCGGTCAGCCGGGAGATGTACGTGAGTCGCGAGCGCGCCTCGGGCAGCACCGTGACCGCCGCCTGCTCCAGCCCGCGGTCGTAGCCGAGTCCGCGCAGTGCCTCGTGCAAAGCCCGGGTCAGTTCACCGAGCCGCGCGTAGACAGCCTCGGCATCGAGCGAACCGTCCGGTCGGTGCAAGCCGTCCCCCCCCGACGCGGCGCCGGCGCTGGACGCTTCGTCGGGTGGCGTCGGATCGGGCGTGTTGACGGTGTCGCTCATCGTCGGCCCCGTCACGCCTTGCCGATCTTCTGCATGATCTTCTGCAGCTTTTCCTCGAGCGTCGCCTTCGTGAACGGCTTGACGATGTAGCCCGATGCCCCGGCCTGGGCCGCGGTGACGATGTCCTCCTTGCGCGCCTCGGCGGTCACCATCAGCACCGGCAGGTGCTTCAGCGAGGGCTCGGCCCGGATGTTCGTCAGCAACTCGAAGCCGTTCATGTTCGGCATGTTGATGTCGGACACGACGAAGTCGAACGCCCCGCCGCGCAGCTTCAGCAGCGCCGCCTGGCCGTCCTCGGCCTCGTCGGCGTTGCCGTATCCGATCTCCTTCAGCAGATTTCGGATGATTCGTCGCATCGTCGAGAAGTCATCGACGATCAGGAACTTCATCTCGGCCATGTTGCTCATGCGTTCACCTCACCTTTCCCCTGAGTCCTCATCCACCTCGGCGCCGCGCAACAGGCGCATCTCGGCGGCTCGGTTCATCACGACAATCGAGATCCGCCGGTTCACCGGGTGCCGCGGATCCGACGAATCCAGCGGCACCGCCGCCGCCAATCCCACGACCCGGATCACCTTGCCGTCGTCCATGCCGCCGGCCACCAGTTCGCGACGCGACGCGTTCGCGCGGTCGGCCGACAGCTCCCAGTTCGAGTACCCGCGCTCGCCGTTGCCGAACGGCGTGCTGTCGGTGTGTCCGGCCAGCGACACCTTGTTCGGCACGTCGTTCAACACCTTGCCGATCTCACGCAGCAGCTCACGCATGTAGTCCTTGACCGCGGCCAGGCCGCTGTCGAACATCGGGCGCGACTGGTCGTCGACGATCTGGATGCGCAGTCCCTCCGGCGTGAGATCCAGCTTGATCTGGTTGCTCATGTCCGCGAGCTTCGGGTTGTTCGAGATCGCCGACTCGACCTTCTCCTTCAGCGCCTCCAGCCTGGCCTGCTCCTGGCGGCGTTGTTCGGCCTTCAGCGCCTGAAGGTTGATCGTCTTGCGATCGGCCTCGATGTCGCCGCGCTTGACCTGCCCGGTCGTGCGCGTCAGGTCCTGCCCGCCGCCCTGCACCACGTGCGAGGCGTCGCCACTGCCGGAGCCGCCGCCCAGCGCCACCTTCAGCGGCGTGCTGAAGTGGTCGGCGATGCCCTGCAGATCCCCCTTCGTCGTGGAGCCCAGCAGCCACATCAGCAGGAAGAACGCCATCATCGCGGTGACGAAGTCGGCATACGCGATCTTCCAGGCGCCCCCGTGGTGCCCGTGGCCGCCCTTCTTCACCCGCTTGACGATGATGATCTGAGACTTCTTGTCACCCGGAGGCATGAGGATCCCGTGTCGTGATGGAAGCGACCGTCAGCGCGGTCAGGCCTTCTTCTGCTTGACGTGCTGCTCGAGCTCGGAGAAGGTCGGCCGCTCGGTCGAGAACAGCACCTTGCGGCCGAACTCGACGGCGATCGCCGGCGCGTATCCCTGCATGCTGGCCAGCAGCGTCGTCTTCACGCAGACCAGTTCCTTGGCGGCCTCCTCGGCTTTCTGCTCGAGCAGGCTGGCCAGCGGCGTGACGAACCCGTAGGCCATCAGGATCCCGAGGAAGGTGCCCACCAGCGCGCCCGCGATCATCTGTCCGAGGATCGCCGGCGCCGCACCCACCGAGGCCATCGTCTTCACGACGCCCAGCACCGCGGCCACGATCCCGAACGCGGGCAGGCCGTCGCCGAGCTTGTTGATCGAGTTCATCGGCCCGTGCGCTTCCTGGTGGTGCGTCTCGATCTCGCTGTCCATCAGGCTCTCGATCTCGTGCGGATTGAGATTTCCCGACACCATCATCCGCAGATAGTCGGTGATGAACTCGACCAGGTGGTGATCGTGTCCGATCGTCTCGTACTTGCTGAAGATCGGGCTGTCGTGCGGCGATTCGACGTCGCGCTCGATCGACATCAGCCCTTCCTTGCGCGCCTTCGACAGGATCTCGTAGAGCAGCGCCATCAACTCCATGTAGCGCGCCTTCGTGTACTTGGAGCCCTTGAACAACGTGGGCACCGCTTTCACGGTGGCCTTCACGCTCTTGGAGCTGTTGCCCACGAAGAACGCGCCGAGCGCCGCGCCGCAGATGATGAACAGCTCGACCGGGGCGGCCTTGATGATCACCCCGAACTTGCCGCCGGCGAGCGCGTAGCCGCCGAAGACGGCGCCCAGAACGACGACATAGCCAATGATCACGAACATGTAGGGCCCGGCCTGAGTGGAAGAGTGCTCCTGCCATCTTTCGGCCCTGCCGGCGGCTTCTTGAGCCAGGCCGGTCACCGTACAGCGGCCCGCCAAGGGTGCCCAAGCCCTTGATTCGCCGACAAAAAGAAAAGGCGGGGTTTCCCCCGCCTTTTGCCCCTCACCGGCCCCCCGACCGGTGCTGGGCGGATCGGATCCGAGGATCCGGTCAGTGGATCGCCCCCTCCCGGCGACCCTTGCCAGCCCTCGCGGGCGGCTCGCACAGACCGCAGACATAGCGGTCGGTGAGTTCGTAGGCATGGTTGACGAACTGACCGCCGCACCGGGTGCACTTGGTCAGGCACAACATGCCGGAGTCGATGAACTTGACCAGGCGCCACGCCCGGGTGATCGACAGCAGCGGATCGACGCCGTTCGTCTCGACCTCGGCCTGGTACAGCTGGTAGGCCTTCATCAGGGCCTCGACCTCGTCCAGCGCGCTGGCCTTCTGCAGGTACTCGTACATGTTGAAGAACAGTGACGCATGGATGTTCGGCTGCCAGGACAGGAACCAGTCGGTCGAGAACGGCAGCTGGCCCTTCGACGGCGACTTGCCGGCAACTTCCTTGTACAGCTTGAGCAGGCGCTCGTACGGCAGGTTCGTCTCCGACTGCAGCAGCTGCAGCCGGGCGCCCATCCCGATCAGCGCGATCGCGCGCTGAACCTGTTTGTTGTCCTCGAGCAGGCTTCGGCTGGCCATCTCACACCGCCTCGCTGAACTTGCCGGCCATCAGGATGCTGGCGTGCAGCCGGGAGGCGTTGCTCTCCTCGCGCTCGGCGCCGCGGCGGCCGTGGTCGGCCAGCAGCGACCAGATCATCTCCTCGTCGAAGCGGAAACGGCACATCAGGGTGTTGCCGGAGGCGACCTTGATCATCTGGCTGGGCGTCAGCGCCTCGATGATCGACGCGACCTCTTCCGAGATGCCCAGGCGGTAGAGCGCCTGCGCCCTGTCGGCGCGAATCAACCGTTGAGCCAGGATCAAATAGGAAAGGTTGGCGTCCCTAATTTCAGACATCAGACGATCTTCGGTCAGCATACGATTCTCCTTGGGGGCTGGTGAGGGACGTTCCGTCGGTGTCGGGAACGTGCTGCCAGTCTCGGGAAAAGCGTGATTTCCTTGAATCAGAAGAACTCCGTGAATCGCGCCGGTCGTCTTCCTACCGCTGTAGGAAGTCTTCCGATTGCGCCTCGCCGCTAAAGCCGGCTAGGGCCTCGCCGATAACCCTTGCAACGGGATGCAAACCCGCCGTCCACCGGAGCCCTCGGGCGAAGGCCGGACCTGGATCCGGGCGTCTGACTGACGCACGGCGTGCGGGCCGAAACAAGGCCTTGGTTAGGTCACTCTAGGAGTTCGCGATGGCACAAGTCATCAACACCAACCTGTTCTCGCTGAATGCCCAGCGGAACCTTTCTTCGACGCAGAGCGTGCTGTCGCAGTCGATCCAGCGTCTGTCCACCGGCCTTCGGGTCAACAGCGCCAAGGACGATGCGGCCGGCCTGGCGATCGCCGAGCGGATGAACGCGCAGGTCCGCGGCATGAACGTGGCGGTTCGCAACGCCAATGACGCGATCTCGATGTCGCAGACCGCCGAAGGCGCGCTCGGCAAGATCGGCGACATGCTGCAGCGGATGCGCGAGCTGGCCGTGCAGTCGACGAACGCGACGAACAGCGCCAGCGACCGCGACGCGCTGCAAAACGAGTTCGTTCAGCTGCAGGAAGAGATCACCCGGACGGCCGACACCACCCGCTTCAACGGCCAGGCGGTGCTGACCACCTCGACCTCGTTCGACTTCCAGATCGGCTCGAACGCGACGACCGACGACCAGGTCTCGATCAGCGGCACGAACATCACCAGCGCCACCACCGTCAGCGGCAGCAACGACGGCGCGCTCGCGTCGGCGATCGGCACCGGCATCGACATCTCGACCGTGGGCACCCGCGGTTCGGCCGCCACCGGCGCCGACTTCGAGGCGTATTCCGCCGGCACCGAGGGCACCGGTGCGTTGGGCGCGATCGAGATCATCGACTACGCGCTGCAACAGGTGAACACCGCGCGCTCCACCTTCGGTGCCGCCCAGAACCGCTTCGAGAACATCATCTCGTCGCTGCAGGTGAGCATCGAGAACCAGTCGGCCGCCCGCAGCCGGATCATGGACGCGGACTTCGCCTCCGAGACCGCCACGCTGTCCCGTGCCCAGGTGCTGCAGCAGGCCGGCGTCGCGATGCTCTCGCAGGCCAACGCGGTGCCCAACAACGTGCTGGCGCTGCTGCGCTAAGCGGCCAGGCCGGTGCCCCGGAGCCCGTGATGGGCGACAGACGCACCGGTCGGCGCCGTCGGGCCGACGCCCGACGGCGGTTTTCCCCCGACGACGCGCGTCACGTCACCCAATTGGGTGGCGTTCGCGCGTCTTTTCGTTCGATGATCGCACCGCCGATCCCGGCAAAGTGCCTGAGCCACTACATCCAGAAGGATTCGTTCCATGGCTCAGATCATCAACACCAACCTGCCGTCGCTGAACGCGCAGCGGAACCTGAACACCACCAACGGCCAGTTGGCGCAGGCGATCCAGCGCCTGTCCTCCGGCATGCGGGTGAACAGCGCGAAAGACGACGCCGCCGGTCTGGCGATCGCCGAGCGAATGAACTCCCAGGTCCGCGGGATGAACGTCGCGATGCGCAACGCGAACGACGCGATCTCGATGTCGCAGACCGCCGAGGCGGCACTGGGCAAGATCGGCGACATGCTGCAGCGGATGCGCGAGCTCGCGGTGCAGTCGGCCAACGCGACCAACAGCGGCAGCGACCGGGCGGCACTGCAGAACGAGTTCCTCGCGCTGCAAAACGAGATCGAGCGAACCGCCGAGACCACCCGCTTCAACGGGCAGGCGGTGCTGACGCTGACGACCTCGTTCGACTTCCAGATCGGCGCGAACGCGACGACCGACGACCAGGTCAGCATCAACGCGGTGAACATCACCACCGCGACGATGGTCACCGGCACCAACGACGGCGCGCTGTCGTCGGCGATCGGCACGGGCATCGACATCCTGACGGTGGGCACCCGCGGCACCGCGGCCACCGGCGCGGACTTCGAGGCCTACTCGGCCGGCACCGCCGGTACCGGGGCGCTGGGCGCGGTCGAGATCATCGACTACGCGCTGCAGCAGGTGAACACCGCCCGATCCACGTTCGGTGCGGCGCAGAACCGGTTCGAATCGGTGATCTCGAACCTGCAGGTGGCCGTCGAGAACCAGGCCGCCGCCCGCAGCCGGATCATGGACGCGGACTTCGCCGCCGAGACTGCGGCGCTGGCCCGTTCGCAGGTTCTTCAACAGGCGGGCAACGCGATGCTCGCCCAGGCCAACCAGCTGCCGCAGAACGTTCTGCAGCTGCTGCGCGGCTGATCGACGCGCGATCGAAGACCATGGGGCGAAACGCCCGCGGCCAGGCCGCGGGCGTGGATCTTCTCTCCGTCCTCGCGCTCGTCACCGCGGGCCTGCCCCGCGACCACGTCGGCCGCATTCCCGGCCACGGCACGAGGAGTCACTGATGGCAACTTCCGCGATTGGCGGCGCAATCGACGTCAACGGCATCGTATCGCAACTGATGTCGATCGAACGGCAGCCCTTGCAGGTGCTGCAGAAATCGATCTCCGGCATCCAGACGAAGCTGTCGGCCTTCGGCAAGCTCCAGGGCCAGCTGTCCTCGTTCCAGGACGCCGCGCGCGACCTGCTCGATCTCGACACCTGGAAGGCGGCCCAGGCCAGCACCTCCGACGAAACCGCGGTCAAGGCCAGCGCCAGCGCGGGCGCGCTGCCCGGCGCCTACGACCTGACGATCACCCAGCTCGCGCAACGCCAGACACTGGCCACCGGCGCGTTCGCGAACGCCGGTGTCGTGATGGGCGAAGGCACGCTTCGCATCCAGCTGGGCACCTACACCGCCACCGGCAACACCTTCACCGCGAACCCCGACAAGCCGGAGGTCGCGGTCTCGATCGCCGCCGGTTCGACGCTGGCGCAGGTCCGGGACGCGATCAATGCCGCCGACGCGAACGTCTCCGCGTCGATCGTCACCGACGCGGGCGGCGCCCGGCTGGTATTGCGAAGCGACGCCACCGGCCTGAGCAACAGCATCAAGATGACGGTCACCGACGCCGACACGACCGACACCGACACCAGCGGTCTGTCGCGCCTGGCCTATGACCCCACCGCGGCCGTCGGCGCCGGCAAGAACCTGACGCAGACGCAGGCCGCGCAGAATGCGCAGCTCAGCGTCAGCGGCATCGCGGTGACCTCGGAGAGCAACACGGTCGAGGGTGTCGTCGAGAACGTCACGCTGGACCTGCGCAAGGCCGGCACCGGCACCTTGTCGGTGAACGTCTCCTACGATGGGGCGCAGATGCGCAAGGCCGTCGAGAAGTTCGTGTCGACCTGGAACGACCTGAACAAGACGCTGGCCGACCAGACCAAGTTCGACCCCGATTCGAAGGTGGCCGGCCCGCTGCAGGGCAACAACACCGTGCTCGGCCTGCAGCGCCAGTTGCGCAACACGTTGCAGGGCGTGCTGGGCAGCGGGTCGCCCAGCCGCCTCTCGGAAGCCGGCATCGAACTGCAGCGCAATGGCTCCTTGTCGATCAAGGCGAGCCGGTTCGACGCGCTGCTGGCCACGCCGGACAAGCTGAAGAACCTGTTCGCCGCGACCGACGCCGACCCGTCGCTGGGCGGCATCGCCCGCCGGCTCGACACGCTGGTCACCGGCATCCTGGGCAGCGACGGAGCGATCACGTCGGCGACCGAGAACCTTCGGGCGCGCCAGACACGGATCGAGGACCAGCAGGATCGTCTCGAGCAGCGTCTGACGCTGGTGGAGCAGCGCCTGGTGCGCCAGTACACCGCGCTCGACACGAACATGAGCGCCCTGAACGGCGCGTCGTCGTTCCTCACCGCGAAATTCGGCTGAAACGACCTGCCAATTCCCGGCTCAAGCCCCGCCGGCCGGCGTCGATAACTGGATCATCAGCCAAGCCGGAGGGATCCATGTTCGCACCGTATCGCAGCAACGCCGTGGCGTATCGCCAACTCGGGGTGGAGACCGCGCTGGAAGACGCGTCGCCCCACAAGCTGATCGCGATGCTCTTCGAGGGCGCCGACGAGCAGATCCGCCGGGCCGCCTCGGCGATGGGTCGGGGCGACCACGCCGCCAAGGGCGAGGCGCTGACCCGGGCGATCCGGATCCTGGACGAGGGGCTGCGCGCCAGCCTGGACGATCGCGGTGGCGAGCTCACGAGCAACCTGCGCGATCTCTACACCTACATGATCGGTCGCCTGCTGGCGGCCTCGGCCCGCAACGAGACCGAACCGCTGGACGAGGTCCTGGGTCTGCTCTCGCAGATCGCCTCGGCCTGGTCCCAGATCGCGTCCGCCCGCCCGGCACCCGCCGCGCTCGTCGCCACCCGCCCGACACCCTCGCTCGCCGCGCGCCGCTGACCATGGGCGCTCCCTCGATGACCGGCGGGTCGAACGGCCCGCGCGGTGTGCATCCCCTCATCGATCACTATCGCGCGATCGAAGGCGCCTGCATCGAGATGCTCGAGGCGGCGCGTCGCGACGAGTGGGACCACGTCGCCCGCCTGCAACTCGCCTCGCGCGGCCTGATCGAATCGCTGCGATCGGCCGATTCGCGTGCCCACCTGGATCGAACCGACGAGCAGGAGAAGTTCCGCATCCTGCGGCGCATCCTGGTGATCGACGGCGAACTGCGCCACCTCGCACAGCCTTGGGCACGCGATCTGGATGCGATGTTCGCGCCCCGCTCCCCCGCCCCGCCGGTGGGCACTCGCTGGGCCTGAGCGGCCCCCGGGATCGCGTCGCCACGGACGAACCACGATGGTCTCGACCCTGCAGCCGCAGTTCCTGCCGGAGACCAATGCGGAAGTCCTGTCACGATACGTCGTGCAGGGACCGCTGGCCATCAAGGTGGTGCTGGAGGATCTGATCCGGGAGCGCGCGCTGATCGCGCTCTACGGCATGAACGACGCGCAGTCGTTCGTGATCTCCCAGATCCTTCGCTTCGACGCGCGGCACATCCGCTTCGATTTCACCACCGACGCCGACCGACGCGCCGCCCTGCTTCGCGGGCAGGTCACGGTCGTCGGCTTCCTGGACCGGATCAAGATCCAGTTCACCTGCGAGGAACCGCAGGCGATCGAGGAGGATGGTTTCAGCACGCTGCTGTGCCGGATGCCGTCCCGTCTGAGCCGCATCCAGCGTCGCGACTCCTTCCGGGTCAAGCCGCCGGTGCGCCAGCCGGTCGAGTGCGTGATCCGACAGACCGGGGCCGGCGAACGGCGCTACCGCGTGCTCGACCTGAGCACCGGCGGGGTGGCGCTGGTCGAGCCGGTCAGCGTGACACCCCCGGAGATCGGCGATCTCTGGCAGCACAGCCGGCTGGAGATTCCCGCGCACGCGCCGGTGCCCTGCGATCTGCGGGTTCGGTTCATCAGCACCAGCGTGCAGGGTGACGCCTCGCAGCGTCGCATCGGCTGCGAGTTCCATCGCCCCACGCCGGAGACCCAGCGGGCGCTGCAGGTCTACGTGATGGAGATCGAGCGGCGCGCGCGGCAGAACCTCTGATCGGCGGGGAGCCGATCAGACCTGCATGTTCATGATGTCGGTGTACGCGGACACCAGCCGGTTGCGCACCGTGACCGCGGCCTGGAAGCCGATCTGCGCCTTCTGCATCGCCACCATCGTGTCCTCCAGGCTCACCGCGTCGGCGCCGAGCTGATACTGGCGTTGCAGCGAGGTCGAGTCCTGCTGGAGCTGGCTGACGGTCTTCAGTGCCGAGTCGAGCGCCTTCGCGAAACCCGCGCCTGCATTCGCCCCCGGGGCACCGACCGCCCCCGCCTTGCCCAGACCCGGCGTGCCCGCGGCGGCGACGCCTTGAAGCCCTTTCAGATCCATCGAAGCACTCCGAACTGTCGAGTGCCCCCACTGTAGGGCGTGGCCGCGCCGCGCACCGGCGAATTAGCACCGCATCACCGCGCTATTTCCGGGTTCGCCACCCTCAAGTTCTCCGCAGAATGCTCCGGACTCCTCTGCAAGGCGGCCCCCCGGAATGGACACCACGATCGAGAACGCCAGCGTGCCTGCGGCACCCACCGGCCTGGCCGCCTTGCCGGTCAAGCACCTGGTGATGCTGGGCATCGGCCTGGCGGCGCTGATCGCGATCGCGGTGGCCTCGGTGATGTGGGCCCGGACCCCCGACTACAAGGTGCTGTTCGCGAACCTGTCGGACAAGGACGGCGGCGCGGTGGTCGCCGCGCTCTCGCAGATGAACGTGCCCTACAAGTACGCCGAGGGCGGGGGCGCGATCCTCGTGCCCTCCGACCAGGTCCATGACGTGCGCCTGAAGATGGCGTCCCAGGGGCTGCCCCGCGGCGGGACCGTCGGCTTCGAGCTGATGGAGAGCCAGCGATTCGGCATCACCCAGTTCCAGGAACGGCTGAACTTCCAGCGCGGCCTCGAGGGCGAACTCGCGCGATCGATCCAGGCACTGCCGGTGGTGCAGTCGGCGCGCGTCCACCTCGCCCTGCCGGCGCAGAACGGCTTCCTGCGCGACCAGCAGAAGCCCTCGGCCTCGGTGCTGCTGAACCTGCACCCGGGGCGGATGCTGGATCGCGCCCAGGTGGCGGGCATCGTGCATCTGGTCGCCTCGTCGGTGCCGGATCTCGCGCCCAAGCAGGTCAGCGTGATCGACCAGACCGGGGCGCTGCTCTCGTCGAACGGTGACAGCGCGAACCCCGGCCTCGACCCCTCGCAGCTGAACTACATCCGCCAGATCGAGCAGTCGCACATCCAGCGCATCCTGGCGATCCTCGAGCCGATCTACGGTCGCGACAACGTGCGCGCCCAGGTCACGGCCGATGTCGACTTCTCGCAGACCGAGCAGACCGCCGAGCAGTACAAGCCGAACCAGGGCAACGAGCCCGCGGCGATTCGAAGCCTGCAGACGCTGGAGAGCAAGGACGGGGGCGCGGCGGGCCCCCAGGGCGTGCCGGGCGCGATGTCCAACCAACCGCCGGCCGCGGCCAGCGCCCCGGCCAATGCCGCCGCGCAGAACCCTCAGGCCGCCGGCCAGGCCGGTGGCGCGGGCGCGGCCGGTCAACGCAAGGAATCGACGACGAACTTCGAGGTCGACAAGACCGTGCGGGTGACCCGGGCGGGCACCGGCGTGGTCAAACGCCTGACCGCCGCGGTCGTCGTCAACCACAAGAAGGTCACCGCGCAGGACGGCAAGGTCAGCTTCGTCGCGCTGCAGGCACCGGAGATCGAGAACGTCAACGCGCTGGTGCGCGAGGCGATCGGCTTCACGAAGGACCGCGGCGATTCGATCAACGTCGTCAACGCGCCGTTCTCCCGCGAGGAGCTGCCGAAGGAGCCCGAACTGCCGCTGTGGAAGCAGCCGGAGATGATCGAGCTGGCGAAGTCGGGCGCGAAGTACCTCGGCCTGCTGCTGCTGGCGCTGATCGTGATCTTCACGGTCATCCGCCCGGCGATCAAGGCGATCGCGCCGAAGCCGCCGCCCGAACCACCGGCCGCCGCGAAGGTGAGCGAGACCGTCGAGGACGAGCTCGCGTTGCCCGCACCCACCGACGGATCGGACCCCGCGGCCGTGGGACAGGAGGCGGTGGCGGCGCTGCCCAGTCCGAGCGAAAAAATTCTGGCGACCGCCCGGGAGAACCCGGCCGCGGTGGCCAACGTGATCCGCACCTGGGTCGGCAAGGAGGCTTGACCGATGGATGAACAAGGCCTGACCGACAGCGCGATCCTGCTGTTGGCGATGGGGGAGGACGCGGCCTCGGAGGTGTTCAAGCACCTGACGCCCAAGGAGGTGCAGAGCCTGGGCGAGACGATGGCCAAGATCAAGATCACCCGCAAGGAGAAGGTCGACGAGGTGCTGGAGAAGTTCCAGCAGGACACCGCCGGCCAGGAGACCCTCGTCGACGACACCGACGCGTACATCCGCAACGTGCTGACCCGCGCGCTGGGCGAGGACAAGGCCGGCCTGCTGATCGACCGGATCCTCCAGGGCGGCGATGTCTCGGGCATCGAGAGCCTGAAGTGGATGGACGCGGCATCGGTGGCCGAGCTGATCCGCAACGAGCATCCGCAGATCATCGCGTCGATCCTCGTCCACCTCGAGCGCGACCACGCCTGCGCGATCCTGCAGCAGTTCGTCGAACGCACCCGCAACGACGTGATGCTGCGGATCGCCACGCTCGACGGCATCCAGCCCAACGCCCTGCGCGAGCTCAACGACGTGCTCTCCAAGGTGCTGGCCGGCGGGGACAAGCTGAAGAAGGCCAAGCTCGGCGGATCGAAGACCGCCGCCGAGATCCTGAACTTCCTCGGCGGCAGCCAGGACGTCGCGATCATCGAATCGATCCGCGAGACCGATCCGGATCTGGCGCAGAAGATCCTCGATCAGATGTTCACGTTCGACGACCTGAACAAGCTCGACGACAAGGGCATCCAGGCGGTCCTGCGCGAGGTGCAGAGCGACTCCCTGGTGATCGCGCTGAAGAGCGCCGACCCGGAACTGCGCGAGAAGATCTTCCGTAACATGAGCCAGCGGGCGGCCGAGACGATGCGCGAGGACCTCGAGTCGAAGGGCCCGGTGCGCATCTCGGAGGTCGAGGCCCAGCAGAAGGAGATCCTGAAGGTGGTCCGCCGACTGGCCGACGAGGGTCAGATCGCGCTGGCAGGAGGCGGCGACGATGGCTTCGTCTAACCGGATCATCGGCGCCGACGAGGTGGTCGACGTCCGGGTCTTCAAGCTGGACAACCTACACCAGGACGCCGGCGTGACCGGTCACGGCACGCCGCAGCCCGTGAAGACACTGCCCAGCGGCCCGCCACCGGGCTATCGACAGGGCTACCAGCGTGGTCTGCAGGAAGGCGAGCAGCGCGGCCGCGAGGCGGCCCGTCTCGCGTTCGAGCAGGCGCAGGCGGCCCGGATGCAGGCGCTCGTCGACGACTTCACACGCGGCGCCGAGGCGATCCAGGCCTCGATGGCCGAAGCGCTCGCGGGCCTTCGCGAGGGCCTGGCCGAGCAGACGATCGAACTCGCGGTGGCCCTGGCCGCGCAGGTGCTGCGCGTGCAGCTTCGCGAGGCGCCTCAGGGCACCGAACCGGTGATCCGCGAGGCGATCGACGCGCTGATCGACGCGCGGGCGAGCTTCACGCTGCTGCTCAATCCGCTGGATGCGGAGCGCTTCGGCGGGACGCTCGAACCGTTGCTGACGGCCCGAGGCGCGCGCTGCGTCGCGGATCCGTCGGTCCGCGCCGGCGGCTGCCGGGTGCTCGCCGCCGACGCCGAGGTCGACGCGACGGTGCAGGAGCGCTGGCGCCGCGCGCTGGCGGCGATCGGTCACGCGCCGGTCCCGCTGGACGAACCGGACGCCGCATGAACCCGTCCTTGGACACCCTTCGCGCCTGGCCCCAGGCCATGCGCCACCTCCTGGCCGACGCCACCGCGCTGGCCGGGCAGGCCCGAACGCTGGCCGTGCACGGCCGACTCGTCCGCGCCGCCGGGCTCGTGCTCGAGGCGACCGGGCTGCGCCTGCCGGTCGGCGCGGTCTGTCGCGTCGAGAATCCGGCCGGCGGCGACGCCGGCGGCGTCGAGGCGGAGGTGGTCGGTTTCGGCAACGACCGGCTCTTCCTGATGCCCACCGGCCCGGTCGTCGGCCTGTCGCCCGGGGCCCGGGTGACCCCACTGGATCCCCCCGTGCCCGCGCCCCGGCTGGATCAACGCGTCGCCCCCCGGCGTCGCGCCACCGACCGGATGCGCCAGTTGCCGATCGGCCCGGGCCTGCTCGGGCGCGTCGTCGATGCCCGAGGCGAGCCGATGGACCGCGGGCCGGCCCTGCACGACGTGCGCGGTGAGCCGATCCAACGCCGCCCCATCAACGCGATGGACCGAGACCCGGTGCGCGTGCCACTGGACACCGGCATCCGCGCGATCAACACCCTGCTCACCGTCGGTCGCGGCCAGCGGCTCGGCCTGTTCGCGGGCGCCGGCGTCGGCAAGAGCGTGCTGCTGGGCATGATGGCGCGCTACACCGCCGCGGACGTGATCGTCGTCGGACTGGTGGGCGAACGCGGCCGCGAGGTCAAGGAGTTCATCGAAGACATCCTTGGCGACGAGGGCCGCCGCCGCTCGGTCGTCGTCGCGGCCCCCGCCGACTGTCCGCCGCTGCTGCGCATGCAGGGGGCCGGCTACGCGACCGCGATCGCCGAGCACTTCCGCGAGCAAGGGCTGCACGTCCTGCTGCTGATGGATTCACTGACACGCTATGCGATGGCCGCCCGCGAGGTCGCGCTCGCGATCGGTGAACCGCCCGCGACCAAGGGCTATCCGCCGTCGGTGTTCGCGAAACTGCCCTTGCTCGTCGAACGGGCGGGCAATGGCCCCGCAGGGGGAGGATCGATCACCGCGATCTACACCGTGCTCGCCGAGGGCGACGACCAGAACGACCCGATCGCCGACGCGGCACGCTCCTTCCTCGACGGCCACTTCGTGCTGACCCGGGCCCTGGCCGACAGTGGCCACTACCCCGCGATCGACATCGAGCAGTCGATCTCGCGGGTGATGCACAACGTCACCGACGAGCCGCATCAGTCGATGGCCCGCCGGATCAAGGCGATGTGGTCGCGCTATCAGCGCAGCCGCGACCTGATCTCGGTCGGCGCCTACGTGCCGGGCCACGACCTCGAGACCGACCAGGCGATCGCGATGCAGCCGCGGATCGCGCAGATGCTGCAGCAGTCGATGACCGAACGTTGCGATTTCGAACGCTCGTTGCGCGACCTGGAATCGGTGCTCGCGCCCGGGGGTGATCGGTGAAGCGGCGTGGTTCCCTGGCCTTGCTGGTCGAACTGAGCCGGCGCGAACGCGACCGCGTCGCGGGCATCGCCGCTCAGGCCCAGCGCGATCTGGACGCGGCGACGAAGACCCGGCGCATGCTGGGCGACTACCGCAACGACTACGAGGCCAATGCCCCGAAGGGGCCGGCGCGCCACACCGACGCCTTGCGGGTGCGGGTGCACGAGGCCTTCGTCGGCAAGCTCGACCGCGCGATCGGCGAACAGGATGCGCTGCTCGGTCATCTGCATGGCCGCCACGAGCAGCAGCGCGCCGCGCTGTCGGAGCGGCAACGGCGCCTGAAGGCCCTCGAGACCCTTCAGGCACGCCGCGCCGACGAGGCCGCGCGCCGCCAGGCCTCGAACGAACAGAAACAGACCGACGAATTCGCCGTGCAGGCGCACGCACGGACCCGTCGCGAAGGAGCCCACGATGATTGACGACATCCGCGCGACCACGGTCGCCCGCCTGGTACCGGCCCTGCGCCACGACGCCGAGACGCTTGCCGGTGGATTCGAGCAGGCCCTGGGCGACGCATTGAGCCGCCCGACCACCCCCGCGACCGGCCGCCCGGCCGAACCGGTCGCACTGCCCCGGCCCACCGAGGCGCCGGTCGAGCCGACTCCGGCGGCGCGCGCACCGCGCGCCACGCCGGAAGAACGCAGCGCCCGCCTGCGTCGCCAGGCCGAGCGCGGCGAGGAAGCCCGCGTGCGCCAGGAGCGCGCCCGTGACGAGCGCCCCGCCGACGCCAAGGCCCCCGGGCCCGCCCCGGCCCGCCCTGCCGGCGCCGCCTCCACACCCGCCGCGCCCGCCCGCCCGGCATCACGGCCCGCCGAGCGCGACGTGAACGCGTCGAAGACGGCCGCCGAGAAATCACCGACCGCCCCGGCGACGGCCGACATCGCCACCGCGCCCGAACAGGACGAGACCGCGCTCCCCCCCGCCAAGGACACCGAGCGCGACGCCACGGCGAGCGCCGCCACCCCGACGAGCACCGATCTCGCGTCCTCGGTGATGGTGCTGCCGCCTCCGGTCGATCCGGCCCGTCCACGCACCGAGGTCGGCACGCCGGCGGCACCCGCCGGGCACGACCCGACGTCCTCGAATCCGCAGCCCCCTTCGCCGCCGAGCCCCGCGCCGGCCGCCACGCTGCCCGGCGTGACAACACCGTCGGCGCCGCTGCCGGGCGCCGTGAACCCCCCGGTGGTCGATGCGGACTCGCGGGTGCGGGCGTCGAGTCGGGATCTGCCCGGCGGGGCCCGTGCGACACCGGGCGCCGTTCGCGCGGACGACGCGCCCCGCGCCCCGACAACCGCCTTCACGCTCGACACGCTCGCGTCGTCCCCGCCCGTCGAGTCGTCGTCCCCGCCCACCGCCGCACCCGGCGCTTCGGTCGGCGCACCGACCCCGCCGCCGACGGCACGCCCCACACCGCCCGTCGCGGCGCCGGCCGCCGGTCGCGAGGCGGTCCCGCTCGCCACCGTCTCGACGCTGCCCACGGCGCCCGCGGACACCGAGAACGAGGCCTCACGCCTGCTCGAGGCGATTCATGGCATGCGCGAGGCCAGCGGCCTGCCGTCGCACCGACCGAACGAGGTCGCGATGCCCGCCACGCTGCCCTCGGGCGCGATGCCGGTCCGCACGGAATCCACGACCAGTCCCGGGTTCACCCTGCCCGCGACGCCGTTGGCGATCGCGCGACCGGTGACCGATCCGGCGTTCCCGGGCGAACTCGCCGCCACCGTCAACGATGCGCTGCGCCAAGGCATCGAGCGCGCCGAGATCACGGTGAACCCGCGCGACCTCGGGCCGATCCGCATCGAACTGTCCTTGTCGGGCGAGCTCGCGAGCGTGGCGTTCTCGGCGGCGCAACCGGACACCCGCAGTGCGATCGAACAGTCCCTGCCGGTGCTCGAGTCGCTGCTGGCCGAGCACGGGCTGCTGCTGAGCCAGTCCAGCATCGATCCGGGATCGACGGACGGTCGACGGCCGTCGGCCAACGGCGGTTCCGCCACCGGCCCACAGGCCGCGCAGACCTCCCGCGGCCAGGAGCCCGCCGTCAACGCACCGTCCGAGGCCTCGTCGGCGCGCGCGCCGCGCGGCCTGCTCGATCTCTTCGCCTGAACATCGCGGCCGATCCGGGCCCGCCCACCGGGCGGCCCACCCGCATCGGACCGACGCCAGCCCGTCATATGCGCGGTCCGTGCGCCGCTATTCGGGCTAATGGTCGGCCCCGTCCTTCCGAATAATCGTCCTCACCGGGGCCGCCACGCGCAGCCCCTCGCGACGGAGCCAGCATGTCGGATGACGCGAAGAAGAAGGACGAAGGCGAAGCCAAGCCCAAGAAGAGCAAGAAGCTGCTGATCATCATCCTGGCCGCCGTTCTGCTCGCCGGTGGGGGGGGTGGCGCCGCGTGGTTCTTCCTGATGAAGCCGAAGGCCGACGCGACCGCGGAGGACGAGGAGGAGCACAAGCCGCCGCCGAAGGACAAGGCGAAGGTGAAGACCTTCGCGAACCTGGAGCCGTTCACCGTGAACCTCGCCGACGAGGGTGGCGAGCGCTTCGTCCAGGTCTCCGTCGTGCTCGAGGTGGCCGACGCGAAGGTCAGCGCCGATCTCACCGCCCAGATGCCCGCGGTCCGCAATGCGGTGCTGATGCTGCTGTCCTCGAAGTACGCGAAGGACCTGCTGACCGTGCCGGGCAAGGAACAGCTGGCCGAGGAGATCGCGATCGCCGCGGGCCGCGAACTCGGCTGGGAGCCGCCCGAGGATGAGGAGGATCGCCCGTCCAAGCGCAAGGCCAAGGCCGACGCGCACGAGGCCGAGCCGAAGGCCGATCCGAAGGCCGACGCCAAGGGCGCCGACAAGGGCGCCGACAAGAAGGCCAAGAAGCGCAAGAAGCGCCGTGCGGACCCGAACCCGATCGAGGCCGTCCACTTCGCACAGTTCATCGTCCAGTAGTCATGGCCGATCAGTTTCTGTCGCAGGAAGAGGTCGATGCGCTGCTCGACGGCGTCAACGGCGATGCCCCTGCCGCGACCAACGAGGAGGCGGGCGGCATCCGCACGTACGACCTCGGCACCCAGGAGCGCATCGTCCGCGGACGGATGCCGACGCTCGAGATCATCAACGAGCGCTTCGCCCGCAACATCCGGCTGGGCCTGTTCAACTTCATGCGCCGCAACCCGGAGATCTCGGTCGGGCAATCGAAGGTGCAGAAGTACAGCGCGTTCCTGCGCAACATCGTCGTCCCGACGAACATCAACATCATGCAGGTGCGGCCGCTGCGCGGCAGCGCGCTGGTGATCTGCGAACCCGCGCTGGTCTTCACCGTCGTCGACAACCTGTTCGGCGGCACCGGCAAGTTCCACACCCGGATCGAAGGCCGTGATTTCTCCGCGACCGAGCAGCGCATCATCCTGCGCATCGTCGAGGTGATCGCCGAGGAATACCGCAAGGCCTGGGAGGGCGTCTACCCGATCGAGCTCGAGTACGTGCGCTCCGAGATGCACACGCAGTTCGCGAACATCGGCACGCCCTCCGAGATCATGGTCACCACCAGCTTCGACATCGAGATCGGCGAGGCCGGCGGCACGATGCACCTGTGCATCCCGTACGCGACGCTCGAGCCGATCCGAGAGATGCTGTATTCGTCGGTGCGCGCCGACCAGCAGCAGTCGGATCGGCGCTGGGTCAACCTGCTGACGCAGCAGCTGAAGTCCGCCGACATCGAGCTGGTTGCCGAGTTCGCCTCGGCCCGGGCCACGGTGTCGCAGCTGATGGGTCTGAAACCGGGTGACTTCATCGGTCTGGACCTTCCCGACACCGTCGTCGCGAAGGTCGACAAGGTCCCCGTCTTCGAATGCAACTTCGGCGTCTCGTCGGGACGCTACGCGATCAAGGTCCGCAACATCCTGACCCACCCTCAGGATGCGGTCGATGGAGTATCGAATGAGTGAAGAGAACGGTCAGGACCAGAACGACATGGCCGACGAGTGGGCGGCCGCGCTGGCCGAACAGGAGAAGCAGGCGCCCGCCGAGGTCGCGACCGCGGAGGCGACCGGCACGGAGGTCGCGCCGGCGGACGGCGCCTCGGCCCTGTTCCCGAAGCTCACCCCCGGCAAGGCCGCCGCGGCGAACCACGACATCGACATGATCCTGGACATTCCGGTCCAGCTGACGGTCGAGCTCGGGCGCACCCGGATCCCGATCAAGCACATCCTGCAGCTCGCCCAGGGCTCGGTGATCGAACTCGACGCGCTCGCCGGCGAACCGATGGACGTGCTGGTCAACGGATGCCTGATTGCCCAGGGCGAGGTGGTCGTGGTCAACGACAAGTTCGGCATCCGGCTCACCGACATCGTGACGCCCTCCGAACGGCTTCGCCGCCTGAACAAGCAGTGAGGCCGGCGCACCGATGACCCCCTCGCTGCTGCCCTCGCTGGTGGCCTTCGTCGCGGTGATCGCGATGATCCCGGTCGCGCTGTGGGTGATGAAACGCGCCCAGTCCCTGCGGCCCGGCGCCACCGGCCCGCTGGCGATCGTGGCCGGCCTGTCGGTCGGTCCCCGCGACCGGATCGCCGTGGTGCGGGCGGCCGATCGCTACCTGGTCGTCGGCATCACCCCTGCCCAGATGACGCTGCTGGCCACGCTCGACCAATGGCCGGGTGCCGATGCCGGGGCCCATCCGCTGGAGGCCGCGGCCGCCACGGGCGCCCCCCTCTCCTCCTTCGCGCGCCTGCTGCGCCAGACGCGCCACGACGATGCCGCACCGCCGTCCGCTTGAACTCGGCGCCCTCGCGCTGCTGCTGATGTTCGCCGCGCCCGCCTTCGCGCAAGGCGTGCTGACCGTCAACGCGAACAGCGCGCCTGGCGGCGGCACCAGTTACTCGGTGCCGATCCAGACGCTGCTGATCTTCACCGCGCTGTCGTTCCTGCCCGCGGTGCTGCTGCTGATGACCAGCTTCACCCGGATCATCATCGTGCTGTCGCTGCTGCGCCAGGCACTCGGCCTGCAGCAGACGCCGCCGAACCAGGTGATCGTCGGGATGTCGCTGTTCCTGACCTTCTTCGTGATGGCACCGACGCTGGACCGCATCCACCAGGAGGCCTACAAGCCCTACGCCGAGCAGAAGATCTCGTTCGAGGAGGCGATGGCCAAGGGCTCGGACCCGCTGCGGGTGTTCATGACCCGACAGACCCGCGAGTCCGACCTGAACCTCTTCGCGCGGATCGGCAAGGTCGACAAGACCACCGCCGCCGCCGAGGTCCCGATGCGGGTGCTGATCCCCGCCTTCGTCACCAGCGAGCTGAAGACCGCGTTCCAGATGGGCTTCCTGGTGTTCGTGCCCTTCCTGATGATCGACCTGATCGTCGCCAGCCTGCTGATGTCGATGGGCATGATGATGGTCTCGCCGGTGCTGGTCGCGCTGCCGTTCAAGCTGATGCTGTTCGTTCTCGCCGACGGCTGGAACCTGCTGATCGGTTCGCTGGTCACCAGCTTCGGTCCGAGCTGAGCCGCGTTCCCCGGAGTCGTCGATGAGCCCCGAATACGTCGTCACCGTCGGCCGCCAGGCGCTCGAGATGATGCTGATCGTCTCGGCGCCGGTGCTGCTGGTCGCCCTGGGGGTCGGCCTGCTGGTGAGTCTGCTGCAGGCGGTGACCCAGATCAACGAGGCGACGCTCTCGTTCCTGCCCAAGCTGCTGGCGGTCGCGCTGACGCTGATCCTGGTCGGACCGTGGATGCTGACGCTGCTCACCGACTACATCGCACGCACGCTGACCGGATTGCCCCAGGCGATCAGCGGCGGCGGCTGAGGCCGTGGTCTCGATCACCGATCAGCAGCTCGCTGCCTGGCTGGCCGCGTTCCTGCTCCCTTTCTTCCGGGTGCTCGGGCTGATGAGCAGCGCCCCGGTCTTCTCCAATCGGGCGTTCAGCGCCCGAGCACGGGTCGCCCTGGCCGCGGCGATCGGCCTGCTGGTCGCGCCGTTCGCGACGCCCGCCGACACCAGTGCCTTGCTGGGCACCCGCGGACTGGGCCTCGTCGTCCAGGAGGTCGGCATCGGCCTGACGATCGGGTTCATCGCGCGGCTGCTGTTCGCCGGGTTCGAAATGGCCGGCGAACTGATCGGCCTGCAGATGGGGCTGAGCTTCGCCGGCTTCTTCGATCCCCAGGCGGGCACCGGCAACGCCGTGGGACGCCTGGTGAACTCGGTCGCGCTGTTGTCGTTCGTCGCGATCAACGGTCCGCTCGCGGTGCTGGCGACGGTGATCGACAGCTTCCAGTGGCTGCCCGCGGGCAGCGGCATCGGCCCCTTCCTCGCGACCCGTTCGCCGTTTCAGCTCGGCGGCGAGCTGTTCGCGCTCGCGCTGTCGCTGGCGCTGCCGTTCATCGCGCTGCTGCTGTTCGTGAACATGGCGCTGGGCGTGATCTCGCGCGTGGCGCCGCAGTTCAACCTGTTCGCGGTGGGTTTTCCGATCACGATCGCGGCCGGATTGTTGATGCTGACCGTGGGGCTCCCGATGATCGAGGCGCCGGTGGCCGTCCACCTGCAGCGCCTGCTCGATCACCTGGCCCGCTGACCGGCCACACGCGGCGCTCGCCGGCGCCGGCACGGGCCAGCCCCGTCAGCCCGGCGACGGCGCAAGGACCACCTCGATCCGGTCGCCATCGATCACGAGCTCGGCACCGAGCCGCTGCGCGAGGCGACGCAGACGCAGCTCGGCAGCGGCCACCACCCGACCATCGACCGGCTGCGCCGGCTCCAGCGTGCAGCGGATCACGATGCGATCGCCGCGCAACAGGCTCTCGACCCGGATCTGGCGCGGGCCGCTGAGGGCCGCCCGTTCGGCGAAGCCCTGCAGCACGGCCATCATCAGCTCGTTGAGGTGGTCCGGCACCAGCTCGCAGGCCGGCAGTCCCGGCTGCGCCGTGAACGTCACCGGCAGGTGTCGGAACCGCGGGTCGAAGCCGTGGAACGCGCACAGCGCCTCGAGCACCGGGTTCAGATCGAGCCAGGTGCGTTCGGTGCGTTCGGCCGAGGCGAAATCGGCGATCTGCCGCACCATCCGGGCCACCCGGTCGGTCTGCTCGAGAATCATCGTCGCCGGATCGATGCCCCCGTGAGGCGGCGTCTGCGCCGGTGGTGGCAGCAGCTGCGCGGCCCCCGAGATCACCGCGAGCGGATTGCCCACCTCGTGCGCGACGTTGGCCGCCATCGCGGAGAGCGCCGCCATCTTCTCGCCATGCCACTGCTGCTCGCGTCGCGCGGCTTCCTGTTGTGCGCGCCATTGCCGATCGATGATGCGCTGACCGATCCGAACGATCAGGATCGACGCGCCGTACAGCAGGCCGATCAGGCCGCCGACGGTCAGGATGAAGCCGACCGAACTGTCGGACACCGAGCGCACGTGTCCTTTCGAGGCCTCGCGCAGCTGCTGGTCGTTCGCGTCGGTGATCGTCTTGAACCGCGCCGAGGCCGCGCCGATCTCCTCGAGGAAGGCGGTGACATCCGAGTAGAGCTCGAACACCCCCACCACCGTGCCGTCCTGGTCGTCGTGCAGCGGCACGTAGGTGGAGATCAGGTCGCGGTTCTCGACCACGCCCTCGAACGCGCTGAACCGCTCGCGGTGCGTCAGCTCGCTGGCCGGCCGACCGTCGCGCGCCTCGCGCCAGCCCCGGTTGGCCGCGCCATCGTCGCCCACCTGCGCGTGTTCCGACGAATACACCGTGACACCGCGCAGGTCCCAGACCTTGATCTTGAAGACCTTCGTGGTGCGCATCGCCTCGTAGGCCTTGCGGTCGAGATTCGCGAAGCCCGGCAAGGCCCGGATGCGCTCGCCCACCTTGGCGAGGCAGGCCGCGATGTCGGGCGTCTTCTGATTCGGTTGCGCCGCGCGCGGCAGCTCGCGGCAGGCCTGCACCGACACCTGCTGGGCGCGCGCGACGAAGGGAGCGATGTCGACGTCCCACAGCAGGTTCGCGACGACGCGCGTCAGCGTGACGTGGGCCGCCTCGTGCACGGCCAGCAGGCTGGCCCGAGCGGCCGCTTCGTGGCGCTGGGCGAGTTCGGATTGGGCACGCGCGACGAAGGCCTGCTGCTCGGCCTGCACCTTCGCGAAGTAGACCTCCTCGCGGTGCTGCAGGTAGATCATCGCCCCCGCGGCCGCCACGAACAGGCCCATCGTGGCCAACGTGTAGAAGCGCAGCAGCCGGAAGCCGCCGACCGAGGTCTGCGGCTCACGCGAGGGCGGCGACATCGGGGCCGGCGGCGGGCGGCGGCGCCGGATCCGTCAGCGGATGAGTTGTCCCGGCAATGCGCCGGTCAACTCGTCGTCGCGCAGGATCTCCACGCCCGAGACGAAGGTGTGCCGATAGCCGGTGGCCCGCTGGATGAAGCGCTTGCCGCCCGCGGGGAGATCGCGAACGATCTGCGGACGGCACAGGCCGAGGCGATCGAACTCGATCAGGTTCAGGTCGGCCTTCATGCCCGGGGCGATCAGGCCGCGGTCGGGCAGACCGTAAGCAAGGGCATTGCCGCGGGTCTGCTTGTGCACCAGGAACTCGAGCGGGATGCGCTCGCCGCGCGTGCGCTGGCTGGACCAGTAGCGCAGCAGGAACGTGGGCGCGGCCGCATCGCAGATCACACCGACGTGCGCACCGGCATCCGACAGGCCCATCACGGTCGCGTCGCTCACCAGCATCTCGCGCACGACATCCAGATTGCCGCCGCTGTAGTTCTCGAACGGGTGCATCAGCAGACCCTCCCCGTCGCGCGCCATCAGCGCGTCCAGCGCCAGCGCCCAGACCGAACGGCCCTCGCGCTGCGCCCGCGCCCCCAGACTGTCGGCGAGATCGGGCTCGTAGTCCTGCTGGTCGTCGACGACGAAGCTGCGCTCGGTCATGCGCAGCAGGAAGCGGTCGGCCGGGGTGTCGGGGCGCTCGAGCAGCAGCCGCGCCATCAGCGCCGGGTCCTGCCGAAGGCGCGCCGCCACCTCGCGACCGGCCAGCCCCCGAAGGGGCTCGAACGCGGGGTGATCGATGAACGGGTGCCGGCTGGCGTCGAAGCCCATCAGGATGCCGATGCCCTTGGCGCCGACCTGCCCGTTCATCGACAAGCCGGCCTGCCGCCCGGCGCGCAGCTGGGCCAGGGTCTCCCGCCAGAGGTCGGGCGCCTTGTCGCTTTGGAGCAGCAGCACCGACAGCGGCCGGCCGGCGTGGACCGTGGCCTGGCGCAGCAGCTCGAACTCGCCCGGACCGAAATCGGAGTTCACCTGCAGCACGCCCCGCCCCGCGCGGCGCAGCCCCTCGGCCAGGGCCAGCAGCTCCGGGGCGTCGGCCGTCAGGCTGGGGGTGGGTCGGCCATCGCCGGCGCGGTGCTTCGGGGTGCGCGAGGTGCTCACGCCCAGGGCTCCGGCGGCCAGCGCCTCCTGCGTGAGCCGGGTCATCGTGCGCAGCTCGTCGTCGGTGGGTCGCTCGCGGTGGTCCATGCCGCGCTCGCCCATCACGTACAGACGCAGCGCGGTGTGCGGCAGCTGAGCGCCGATGTCGATCGCATGCGGCGCGTCGGCCAGCCGCTGCAGGTACTGCGGGAAGGTCTCCCACGAGAAGTCGATGCCTTCGGCGAGCACCGCCTCGGGGATGTCCTCCACGCCCTGCATCAGGTTGATCAGGGCCTTGTCCTGGCCCGCGGTCAGCGGCGCGAAGCCGACGCCGCAGTTGCCGAAGACCGCGGTGGTGACGCCGTGCCAGCTGGAGGGCGTGAGGTTCGCGTCCCACAGCGCCTGGCCGTCGTAGTGGGTGTGGATGTCGACGAAACCCGGTGTGAGCAGCAATCCCTCGGCGCGGATCTCGCGCCGACCCGGTCCGACATCATTGCCCACCGCGACGATGCGGTCACCGGAGAGCGCCACGTCCTGCACCCGTCCGGGCGATCCCGATCCGTCGATCACCGTGGCTGCGCGAATCACGACATCCTGCATCTCGGCCTCCTGAAACGATGGGCCGAGTGTACTGCGGGACACCGGCGTCGCGCGATGCGCCGGGAGGTACTTACCGGTGAGTTTTCACCGAACGAAAGGCAGGAGCGTCACAACGCCTTGTGCGTGCCGTCGCACAGCGCGCCCTTGTTGCCCTGCTTGCAACCGCAGAACCACACCTTGCCGGTCTGCTCGGCGGTGTAGGCCAGCGGCGTGATGCTCGAGCCCTTGTGCGAGCCGTCGCAGAAGGGCTGGCGGGCGCTCTTGCCGCACGCGCACCACCAATACGTCTTGCCGGCCTCGACCTCGACCGGGTAGGGAGCCTTCTGCGCGATCGTCGTTTCGGGTTTCATGTTTTCTCCTGGGGTGGGCGGATCCCGGGCGGCCAGGC
>WBZM01000489.1_pt1 | contig 55160 bp, 46 predicted proteins | sample 5204271 | NCBI WGS metagenome assembly WBZM01 (sample SAMN12344346, study PRJNA552823) | activated sludge metagenome | biome: Activated sludge suspended growth; feature: Nitrification reactor; material: Wastewater; isolation source: activated sludge from nitrification reactor of wastewater... | reverse complement strand
CATTTTCGTGGGCTCCTTGGTTAGTTGCAAATAAGGATTATTCCTTACTTGGAGTCCACTATCAAACCCTACCTAAACTAGGGACAAGCTCTCCAAACTACTTCTGGGACACTTAAAAGATGCTGAAGTTCCTTTGCTGATATTTCCTTAGGAACCTCTTTATAGAGCGGTTCCGCGTAGTCTAAAAATATTTTGGATGCTTTAATCATATGTGTCCTTTCAGGTTTCTTTTCCTTTTGGCTGTGAACTTCTACCAGGGTTTAGGTTTCCGTCCGTCAATGAAATCAACTGCAGCCATAAAGATTTCCGCAACACAAGGGTCATGTCTGATCCCAGTGGCTTTCATATCATCAACCCATTGGCGAGCAAATTTCAACGAGAAAACCGTTGCAATCGCGAACGTAAGAGACCACTTGACCCCATGGTTTAGCGGTAGGTTGGCTAACAGGCTGGGCACCAGCTTCGACCGCTTTCTTAAATGCAACTTCAACATTGGGCGTGACAAACCCAACCTCGAAGGCGAATGGCTTACTGGCCTTATTTGGCTCCTCATATTCAAACCCGTGGGAGCCAGCAGTGTTATGGTGAACAAAACCAATCTTTGTTTCGCCCGTTTCCATTTCTCCGTATTGATTGCTTTCATGCAAAAAGCCCTTGGCAAGTCCGAAAGCCTTGTGGTAAAAATTCATAGTTTCCGCTACGTCTTCTACGTAAAAGAGAGTGTACCCAAATTTCATTTGTGCCTCCGTTTGTTGCTCATTCTTTTTTACCTTTCCCTTTATATATGTGTTCAGGCTAAATCTGTCCACCTCATTTAGGGGGTTGAAAGCGGCGCGGGACCCAAAAAATGGCGCTTTCATATGGTGGAAAACAACGATAGGAAAAATGTGAAAAAGTATGCCTTAAACTTAATAATGATACTGTTATTCACATCTCAGGCCTTCGCAGTAATTCCCGGCTCAAAAGAAATTGATCTGTTTTTTGAAAATTTGACCGAATCCATGAATGCCAAAAGTGCTACCCTTATTGCAAATGCTTTTTCGACCGATGGAGAAATAATCTCATTGGCAGGAGGAATATACAAAGGGCAAAGCGAAATTCGATTGTTTTTTGATGAAGGATTTAAGGGGCCCTATCAAACCGCTCAATTTGAAAACTACGTCCAATACATTCGCTTTCTAGACGCAACTCATGCGGTTGTTGATGGCGTTTGGAAAGTTAATAACGCCATTATTCCCAATTACCCATCTTGTGGAATTTTTTTGATCACTCTTTCAAAGCAAAATGACCAATGGAAGGCGGATATGTTTTATTCTTCTGTTCCACGAGAAGGCCATACAGCGGAACATGGCAGAATCCTAAGTTGGAAAAAGATCTGTAAGGAGTAGGACATAGTCCTATGTTAATATTGAATTTTGTTCCCTTGAAAAATCATTAACTTGAAACAAAATCTTTAAGAGCCCTTCGTTGCCTTAATGGGCAGCGAGGGTTTTGTGAGGAGCTTGCTCTTCTCAAAAGAGAAGAGTAGGTTTACTCAATGAGAAAAATTTCTTTAAGTAACTTAAAAGGATTAACTAAATCGTCAACGGGACTCTCTCTATCTGAAGTTCTGTCACAGAGAAATAAATTTGGAGAAAATATCGTTGTCGAAGTCTCCTCCAATAGACTCCTTGAAATCTTTAAAGAAACATTTCGTGATCCCATGATTTGGTTTTTGATGGGAATAGGTCTCGTGTTTATAGTCATCGATCAGAAAAGTGATGGGATAACTTTGCTTGCTGCCATCCTACCTCTGATATTAATGGATTCTTTTCTTCACTGGAGAACTCAAGCTTCCACATTGGGCCTCAAATCAAATTTAGCCTCCAAAGTATTTGTCCAACGAGACGGTTCTGAAATTGAGATTGACTCAAAAGATCTTGTTCCTGGGGATCTTATAAAACTTTACACCGGAATTTTTATCCCCGCCGACGGAATTGTCGAAGAAGCACAGGAATTACAAATAGATGAATCCGTACTAACTGGAGAAGCCTTTCCTATTCAAAAACTAAAATACCCATCAGATCCCTTTAGCCAATCAGATAACATGGAAATGTCCGTCAACCCCAACACTATGGGATTTGCAGGCACACGGGTCCTGACCGGAAAAGGACTTTTAAGAATCCTTTTCACGGGAAAAAATACGTCCTATGGTGAAATCATTCATTCGGTATCAGCAATGCCTTTTGAGCGAACTCCGCTGCAGGTGTCCATCGGGAATTTAGTCAAATATTTGATTTATGTTGCCGCTGGATTTTGTCTTTTACTTGCAGCTCTTAGAATCTATCAAGGTCATGGTTGGTTGGATGCCCTACTGAGTGCAGCAACGCTGGCGATAGCGGCAATTCCCGAGGAGTTTCCCGTAGTTTTTACCTTTTTTCTAGGCGTTGGAATTTATCGATTAGCACAAAAAAAAGCCCTAGTTCGAAGAGCCGTCTCCGTGGAAAACATAGGTCGCATCACACATATTTGTACCGACAAGACAGGAACCATCACCACCGGTGAACTTGAACTGACTCATCTAAAATCAGCTTCTACATTTACTGATGAAGATGTATTAATGGTCAGCGCCCTTTCTAGCAATCCAGAAGGCACCGATCCTGTTGATTTAGCCATTTTCAAAAAAACCCAAGAAAAAAAGTGGAGTTTGGTTCAAGCTACAAAAAGGTTTCCGTTTACTGAAGATCGAAAACGCGAATCTGCAATCACAGAAATAAATGGTCAACCAACAATGGTCACCAAAGGGGCTCCTGAAAGAATTATAGACTTATCACCAATGTCAACAGAACAAAAAAGTCTTTGGATTTCTATGACTTCTCTTTGGGCTAAAGAAGGACACAAGGTGCTTGGCTGTGCAAAAAAAACCATATCTGAGGAAGAATTAAGATTAGGAAAAGAATCAACTTCAGATTTCCAATTTGTTGGACTTCTGGCATTTGAAGATCCTCCCAGACCTGAAGTCGCCTCCGCCGTCGATTACGCTTATAAAAATCATATCAAAGTGTTGATGCTTACTGGTGATCACCCTGAAACAGCCGTTTCCATTGGAAGAGAAGTCGGATTAGGGCGAGGGAACCCCATTGTTGTTTCAGGTGAAAATGAACCTGAAAAAATATCTCAAAAATATTATAGTTCAAATCCTGAATTTTTAAAATCTGTCGACATCGTCGCCCGTTGTAATCCTCTTCAAAAACTTCAAATTGTCCAGGCTCTTCGTGCCTCAGGAGAGGTTGTCGCTGTTACTGGAGATGGGGTAAATGACGTACCTGCGTTGAAAGCCGCTGATATCGGCATTGCTATGGGGCTGAGAGGATCTCGTAGCGCCAAAGAAGTCGCGTCGATCATCCTAGGTGACGATAATTTTAAAACCATTGTTTCAGCCATCATGGAAGGACGACAACTTTTTTCAAATTTAAAATCCAGTTTTGAATATTTATTATTGATTCATATTCCTTTTGTTCTGACGGCAGCAGCCGTCCCCCTTATGGGTTATGAACTTATTTATCTGCCTGTGCATATTGTATGGTTGGAATTAATCATTCATCCAACAGCGATTCTCGCATTTCAATCAGTGGCTTCACCTCAGGTAAGAAAATCAAATGGGGTATTCTTTGAAAAATTAGATTTATATCGCTTTGCCATTTTTGGTGTAGGTTTTGCCATAGTCTTATCATTTATTTTTATTTTGAGAGGTCCTATCAATCCTGATTTAAATTTAGCGCGAGGTAAAGTCATGGTCTTACTATCCTTTTGGAGCTCCGTTCTAGTTATTTATTATACCCGTTTAAAAACATCTGTATCTAGGTTAGTTGTCGGATACACGCTATCTTCTTTATTTTTGATCCAATTGCCATCTGTCTCGACTGTTTTAAAGGTTGAAAGAATTCCATTCCCTATCTGGATCGAAACTCTAGTCATTGCAGTGATCTTTTTGGCTTCTTTATTTCTTTTTGATTTTATGAGGAATAAAGTCCGTCAATTCCCTCAATCTCCAAACGAGGATCTTTGATCAAATCAGAAAAATATTAAAAAAAATAGAAGAATATAAATAAAATAGGAGAACAATTTTTTGCTTGAAAACATGGGGAATACTATTCGAGACATCCTGAATCAAGTATGATCTGAGAGATTATTTATGGTAACAAGTTTCATTGGAGGATCACAGGTAATCCAATTTTGTGTTTTGGGACTTCTAAAACTAACTCGGTGAAACCCAGAAAGTGCTTCCGGGGCGTTTTGCTTGAGTTCTTCCAACGAGTTCTCATAAAAATCTTTCATGGCCTGTCTGTTAGAAAATTTAAATTCATACCGAACCGGGCTCCAAAATAAAGAATTATTTTGATTTTTCAAAATTTTAGGTTGAGTGACTCGAAGAAAAAAATTAGAACTCTGATAAGCGAGCTGGATTTGATGATCCTGAGAAGAAATAACCACTTCACTAAAATCTTCCATGTGTGCCTGCAGCCAATCCAAAGCTTTAAAAAAAAACTCCGACAGATCTAAAAATACCAGGGGCTGAAAAGCCACCTGTAGATCTTTCAAAACTTGATCAACTTTAGTAAGCTGAACACTCATTCCTGATTCTGGATGAACAGGATGCTGACACCCACATTGAATTTCGATAGGAATTTGGATCTTCATTCTAGATTGATCAGAACTCCAGCCAAGATAACTTGGCTGGAAAGCAAAACTGCCAACAAAAGAACGGTAAAAAACTAATTCTTGAGGCTTGGCGAGGATCACTCATTCTTCCTTTGATTCAAAGTCTTATTGCGTGTTTAAAAAGAGTTAAGACTTTTTAAGCACAAGATTATTGATAGATAATGGGATTGATATTTATCTTTCCTACTTTTCTGAGAGACTGAATCCAGTCATCTTGCAATTGAGATCCCTTTTGCTGCGCCAAATTCATGACTTCCTTCTTTAAATCGAGGGTTGAAGCTTCCACCTTTGTTTCTTTAAGGTAAACAATATATTTTGCCCCTTTTAAATAGGTGATGCTGGACGAAAGTTTTTTAGAAGGAGATAACTGAAAGACCGCAGACTTGAGTTCTTTCTCTGAGAGCTTAGGGATTTGAGTGGTATCTAAATTAAAAAATCCTGTTTCATCCCAATGGGTATTTAACACATTCATCGCTTGAGAGAGGACATTTAAATCATTTTTCTTTAAGGCTTCCTCTATCTGCTTTAACTGAGTATCAAAGATATCTCGTGAAATTAATTCTGAAGCAATTTTGGTTTTGACATTATCAAAGACGGCTTTGACTAAAGGCACTTTCCCATTAACTTTGATGATTTGATAACTGCTGAATCCCTTTATGGGCGAAGAAACTTCACCGACAGGCAGAGAGAAAGCAACTTGTTCCATACTTGGATCTTTTTCTCCTCTAGCAAAAAATCCCAAATCGCCTTTTCTATTTTTGCTCCCCAGATCCTCTGAATAAGTCTGTGCCAATTTACCAAAATCTTCAGTTTTAACTTTTTCGGAAATTAATTTTGTTTTATCTTCAGCCCCTTTCATCGAAGCCGCGTCTCCCGGTTTAAAATTAATTACGATAACCTGGGCAGATATTTTTTCTGGAGTGTCGTACTGGTTTTTATTTGCTTCAAAATATGCAGTCGCTCTTTTAACAAACTCCTCCTGACTTAAATTTTTTTGAACCTCACTGGCCGTAACCGCCATTTTTTTACTTAATTCCTCTTTATCTAGTTTTACAAATTGAACATTCCATTGCGTGCTTTTTAGTTCTTTTATCAAGTTCAATTCGTACAAAGACGGCTTTATACTTATCTCAAAAATTTCTTTGGTACGAAGAGCTTGGACTTGCTTCTTTATGGATTTTTCAAATTGTGACGGAGTTAAATTATTTGCTTCCAGCAACTGAAAGTAATGTGAAGCTTGAAAAAAACCTTCTTTTTTAAACTCAGGGATCTCTTTGATCTTTTCTAAAATCTCTTTATCTGAAACCAGCACTCCCTCCTCTTCAGCCCCTTGGGAAAGAAGTTCATTCTGAATTAAGGATTCAATGGCCTGTCTTCTTATCATTTTGTGTCGCTCTGGGTCGAATGTAAATGGCTGACCAAACATTTGCGCATAATACTCTTGCATTTTTTGAATGCGGGATTCTTCCTGGGAAAATTCTTTGAGGGAAATAAAAATCTTATTCACTTGGGCGGCACTAGCTCCTCCGCTCAGATCATTTTTTGGAAGGCCAAAAAAGACAAAAACAATCATAATGGGAACAGCAAATAAAATGGTACCAATAACTTTTTTTGTTCTATCCTTTGAAGCAAGTATCTCCTTAAGGTGATCCACAAAATTTAAAGCCTTTGGATGCGTCTTAGGAGCCGTGTGATGTCTTCTGGTATCTTTTGTCATGTCTTCCTCATTTAATGTTAAATCTTTGAGTTCCATTAATATGACCCTTTTTTTTTATTCTTTTCAAGACAAAATTACAGATTATATCTTGCCCCGAACACCATCTTCACTTTAATATTTTAAAAGGCAGGGAAATTTGAACTTCGTAAATTTAAATCTAAAAAAAATTATTTTTTTCACATTTGTTTTTATCTTACCTCTTGTTACTATCAACATAGAGCAAAAACCTGATCAATCAAGCTGGTTCAATCAACCTTTCAGCTGGTTTGCGGGAAGCATGGAAAAATTTTTCTTTGACTACAGCAAAGGGATTAAAGACTCGACAGCTAGGTACTTAAATCTTTTAAACATAAAAAAAGACAATAATGCCCTCAAGGAACAAAACAAAGAATTACAAACTCAGCTTTTAAAATTTAATGAGGTGGTGGCAGAAAACAACCGACTCAAAGACCTCCTCAATTTTAAACAAAATTCTAAAATGCAGCTATTGTCGGCTCAAGTCATCGCTAGAGATTTGTTGCCTGATCACAATACCGTCACCATTAATAAAGGTACCAATGAAGGCATCTTGCCAGGTCAAGCGGTGATGACTTTATCTGGAGCTCTTGGTTATATTTACAAACCCTCTAAGAAAACAGCACATGTTTTATTGGTCACTGATCGCTATGCCGTTATCGATGGAATCATTCAACGTAGCCGTGCTCAAGGAATTGTAGAGGGCAAAGGCGGCTCTGGTGGAGGCGCTGTCTTAAAATATGTTGAACGCACTGAAGATGTGAAACCTGGCGACCTTGTAGTTACGGGTGGTTTAGACAATATTTTCCCAAAGGGCTTCCCACTAGCTATTGTGGAAACCACGGAAAGAAAACAAATAAGTGTTTCCTTAAAGGTGGATCTTAAACCCATCGTTGATCCTGATAAAGTTGAGGAAGTTTTTGTTGTTCTCAATGCTGCAAATCAAGATTTATCTGATTTACTCAAAACGGAGACGGCTAATTGAAAAAAAATAATAAAATATTTTTTCATGGCCTTTTGTTTCTCTTTTTTACTTTTTTACTTTGCACATTTCAAAGCGTCATTTGGTTTCAGTTGTTCGGCAACTTCACCTCTCCTTTTTTGAGCTTCGTACTTTTTGTTTACTTTGGATTAGATAAAGACTCTTGGAAATCATTATTATTTTGTTATAGTATCGTCTATATCTATTCTCTTTTTACCTACACTTCAATTGGAATGCTCTATTTTAGTTCAATGATCACTTTTCTCTTTTTGTTTATAGTGAAAAATAGAGTCTACTGGCCAGGACCGGTTTATTTTACAATAATGACTTCGAGCAGTTTGTTTTTATTCCATCTGTCTTACATTCTATCATCCCTTGCTTTTGAATCAAGACACACGCCCCTCTTGCTTGGTTCACGATTTATACAGCTGGTTTGGACTTCCATCGCTTCTTACTTTTCTTATCATCTTATAAAGAAAATAGACATTTCATTTAAACCGGAGATCTTAGCGGATATTCACAGAGATAGCCATGGAGATACTCATGGCTGAGTATGTTAACAATCCAGATGAAGCCAAAGAGTATTGGGGTCGATATAAGTATTTTTATTTTCTTATTTCCCTGACCTTTGTCACTTATATGTTTCGCCTATGGTATCTGCAAATTATTTCTGGGTCTGAGTTAAGAGACTTTTCAGAGAAAAATAGAATCAAGCAAATTAAAATCCCCGCACCTCGTGGTTTGATTTTAGATCGCCAAGGGAAAGTTCTGATTCAAAATCTCCCAGGGTTTGAAGTCGTTTTGTCACCACAGTACATTTCGAATCTTGAAGAACTTGCAAAAAATGTAGGACCACTTATTAATCTGGAACCCGAAAAAATAGTGGTCAAGGTACAAAGAAGTCGTAAGGTGAATGGTCCATTTTCAATTGTGAAACTTAAAGAGAATCTGAGCCGTGAAGAAGTCTTTCGATTAAAAAGAATCAATCTTGATACTCCTGGGTTAGAAATTCGAGAAACCATTTTAAGACATTACCCCTTAGAAAAAAATGGAGCTCAGTTGTTTGGCTATGTCAGTGAAATCTCTAAAAAGCAATTACCACTGCTCAATGAACTCTATCGCGGGCTATTGAAGTTTGAACAAGGAGACATCATTGGAAAAAGTGGACTTGAAGAAAATCTTGAAAAAGATATTCGCGGTACAGATGGAATTAGCTTTATTCAAGTGGATGCCCATGGTCGAGAAACTAGTTTAAAAAATCCAAACATATTAGGAGAAAAAATTACAGACCAAGAGGCTATCCATGGGAACAATGCCGTTCTGACCATTGATAGAGATATTCAAGAGGCCGCATATAAGTCTTTTAAGAAATTAGATCGTATTGGATCCCTGGTAGCCATAAAATCAGATGGCCAAGTTCTTGCTTGGCTCTCTGAACCCGCTTTCAACCCCAATGAATTCGCTGCAGCGATCTCTGCCCAAACTTGGAACCAACTGATCAATGATCCTTTTAAACCCATGAGAAATAAAGTAATTCAGGATCATCACTCTCCGGGATCCACCTTTAAACCCCTTGTGGCCTTAGCCGCCCTAGAAGAAAAAAAGATAACGGATACGCAGATAATTTATGCCCCTGGAGTTTTTTATTTTGGCAAAAGACCCTATCACGATCACCAAAAGGGCGGACACGGAAATATAAATATCTATGATGCGATCGAGAGAAGTTCGAATGTATTTTTTTATCAAATGGGAATTCGATTAGGAATTGAAAAAATGTTTGACTACATTTCTCTTCTTGGCATTGGACAAAAAACAGGAATTGAATTAGCACGTGAAGTTCCCGGTAATATGCCCAACTCTCTTTGGAAAAAACAAAATCGAGGAGAGGAATGGCAAGAGGGTGAAAATCTGAGTACGGCCATTGGCCAAGGCTTCGTCAACACAACATTGCTGCAAATGACTCTTGCTTACAACACTATTGGATTAAAAGGAAAAGTTTATCGACCTTATGTCATTCAGAAAGTAGTAGATCAAGAAGGGAAAGTCTTAAAAGAAACCTTTCCTCAACTCATTAGAGATCTTACAAAGGTGCAGGCTAATGGTGTTAAAATTTCAGAAAAAACCTTTGATGTCGTACGCGAAGGCATGCGACGAGTGGCTAATGGGGACCGCGGCACGGCTCGGTTTTGGAAAATTCCAGGAGTCCAAATGGCTGGAAAAACGGGGACCTCACAGGTCATGGGTTTTTCCGCAGATCAAATTTATTCTAATTGCACTTCAAAACCTATTCACATGCGCCATCATGGTTGGTTTATTGCCTTTGCTCCTGTTGAGAATCCTGAAATCGCCGTAGGAGTTTTGGCTGAACATTCTTGTCATGGAAGTACCGGTGCGGCTCCAATTGTTCGCGATGTCATTCAGGCTTATTTTGAAAAATACCATCCAGATATAATTGCTGATGGACTTAAATCTCAGAAAGTTAAAAGTGTAAAGGCCCTCACTCCCCCACCAGAACCAGAGTCCATCGATGAATGATCGCTGGATCATGAAAAAGGATTAAATGTGGAATTATCAGTTTCCTACGAAGAAAAAACGTTGTTTAAACGATTGGACTGGAACTTAATTCTGGTCATTTTTGCTCTTAACATCATCGGACTAATTAATTTATACAGCGCCACCCATGGGCCTAATTCCAAAGACGTCGAGTCCTTGTTTATTAATCAAATTGTTTGGTTAATATCAGGTTGGAGCATCTTTTTTATTGCGACCTTGATCGATTATGGAGTGATCAGAAAGATATGTTTTTTTATCTATTTCGTAAATCTGTTGGCTATTTTGTACGTTGATTTTTTTGGCAAGATAGCTTTAGGTGCCCAGCGCTGGATTGACTTTGGTTTTTTTAGGTACCAGCCATCCGAAACTATGAAATTAGCAATGATCATGGTTTTGGGGAAAGTGCTTTCTGCAAAAAATTCCTATGGAAAGGGAATGGGGTTCAAAGAACTTTTTGGACCCTTCATTCTTTTGATAGTTCCTTTTGTTCTGATAGTGAAGCAACCTGATTTGGGGACCGCCATGATGGTGACCGCCATCAGTATGACGATGATTCTTTTTACCCGTGTTAGAAAGCATATTCTGATAAGTGGTTTAATTCTTATTTCTATTTCTCTTCCTTTGGCTTGGAAATTTGTTCTCCATGACTATCAGAAAAATAGAATTTTAAATTTTCTTTCTCCAGAGAATGACCCCAGAAAAACAGGATATAATGCTTTGCAATCTAAGTATGCGGTGGGATCTGGGCAATTTTTTGGCAAAGGTTTTCGTAAGGGAACCCAGTCTCAACTCGAATTCTTACCTGAAAGACATACTGATTTTATTTATTCTGTTTTAAGCGAAGAACATGGTTTTATTGGCGCGGTAACTACTATTGGATTATTTTGTATTTTATTTTTTCTGATTCTCAGAATTGCCTATCAGTCGAGGGATAAATTCGGCGCCATGATTTGTATTGGAATCCTTAGTTACATATTCTGGCATATGTTTGTGAATATGGGAATGGTCATTGGACTTCTCCCTATCGTAGGGGTCCCATTGCCGTTACTGTCCTATGGAGGCTCCAGTATGCTCACCACCATGGCTGGGTTAGGCTTAGTGTCCAGTATCGCCTTTAGAAGATATCTTTTCTAGGACTTAAAGGGCAGCTGCAGATTTTCTATTTCAAACCAACGATCTTACTTTAAGCTGGTTTCGATTTTATTTAGAGTTTCACCTTGAAGGTTTCTCAGCTCAAACCGAATTCTCTTTTTTTGCCAATCAATCAAGGCAAGTCCAAAATTTTCAGTTTTAACTCGCGGTCCTAGGTAAAAGGGATCCAAATCCTCATAATCCTTAGGCCTATTTAACGAGCTTGAAGTGACTTCGAATAAGGGTCCCCACCCATTGATATCCATCTTGGAAATTGAGCCCTGATGACGATCCCCGCTCAAAATAAATAAATTTTTGGCATGGGTTTTTTTCAATAAGTGAATAAATCTTTCTTTTTCCCTAGGAAAATTAGCCCATTTCTCGAAGCCTTGATTTTCTGGAATAAATTGAATACTTGAAACCACGAGTCTTAGATTTGCAGGCTTCAAAAGCTGCCGTTCCAGCCATTGCCATTGTTCCTCACCTAAAATAGTGGCTCCTTTATCCTCGTTAGGAAGATAATTTTTTCCCGTAGTCTGAGCATCCAGTGCTGGCTTTAATGGCGATCGAAACCATCGAGTGTCCAATAAAATAACTTGGACAATTGGAGATTTCTTTCGAACCCCTCCAAGTGTTTTGGCATAATAAATTCCACCCTGATTCAACTTAAGTGAATCTCTGACGTAGGCCCACTGATTTAAGAAATCCTTTTTAGCTTCTTCCTTCTCAGGGTTTTCATTACCACCATTATTTACTCCATAATCATGATCATCCCAGGTAGCTAAAAAAGGAATTTTCTCCCTAAAAGATCGAAACTCTTTAATTTGATTCAATTTCTCATATTGAGCTGAAATCGGCTTTGTTTCTGGCACCGAAGCATAAACATTATCTCCCATAAACAAGAATAAATCCGGATTGGTTTTAGAAACAACCTCCCATATGGGCTGGGGAAAATCCTGATGCGCACAGGAGCCGAAAGCAATCCTTGAAGGGGCATTAGCAAAATCCAAACCTCTGGGGTTAAGATCATTAGATTTAGGTGGTTTATATAAAAACTTCGCAGGAACGTTTGCTTGAGCCGCCACCGTAGGAGCTGCCGATGTCTTTTCTGTTTTTGATTCTTCAGAGGGCTTGGATAAGGGTCCAGCACAAGCTGATAAAATTACTGAAAATAGAAAGACAACCACCCATTTGGGACGACTCATTTGATTCATTTAATCCTCTATTTTCGTTCTGAAATAGGCATGACATGTCTTTGTTCTGGGCCAACATATTCGCTCAAAGGTCTTATAATTCTATTATGTGCCGCTTGCTCCATGATATGAGCTGACCATCCAACAGTTCTTGCCATAACAAAAATGGGAGTAAAGAAATCTATTTCAAATCCCATCATGTAATAAGCAGGTCCAGCTGGAAAATCCAGATTGGGATATATTTTTTTCTTTTCAATCATCACTTTCTCAAGTGAATTATACATTTTCATCCATTTTTGATCGCCAATCACATCGGCCATCACTTGGGTGTATTTCTTCATCGTCGGAACTCGAGAATCACCTTTTTTATAAACCCGATGTCCAAATCCCATTACCTTTTTCTTTGCCGCCAATGCCTCTAACAACCACGACTCTGCCTTTGCGGGATCGCCAATTTCCATCATCATGTGCATCACTTGCTCGTTAGCTCCACCATGAAGGGGGCCTTTCAAAGCACCAATACCGGCCACTGTTGCCGAATAGAGATCGCTTTCTGTCGAGGTGACCACCCTGGTTGTAAAGGTTGACGCGTTGAAAGAATGTTCAGCATAAAGAATCAAAGAAACATCAAAAGCTTTGATAATTTCTTTCTGAGGGATCTTGCCAAAACACATATTAAAAAAGTTTTCGCTGATAGAAAGTTCTTTATTTGGAGGGATGAAATCCAAATTATTTTTAAATCGGTAATCCGCAGCCACCATGGTAGGAATCTTGGCTAACAACTGTATCGCTTTATCCACATTTGTAGCAGGACTAGAATCCCAAACTCTTTCATCCTCACAACCTAACAAGCTCACGCCGGTTCGAATGGAATCCATTGGATGACATTTCTTAGAAAGAATCTTTATAATATTTAAATTATCTTTTGAAATCTCTCGGTACGATCTTTCAAGCTTTTCAAAGTTTGCCAAGGCAACAGCTGTTGGCAGTTCTCCGTGATATAATAAATAGGCCACTTCCTCAAAGCGACAATTTTCAGCCAATTCCTGAGCCGGGTAACCTCGATAAATTAATGTATTCGTATCCGAATTCACCTTTGATATACTCGAAGTGTCAATGACGGAACCTTCAAGTCCTTTTTTTGTATTTACTTTTTCTGGTTCAGGAATGTAATCCGGATTCACATAATTATCTTGTTGTACTGACATTTCGCCTCCTCATAAAAATCATATTTTAAAATTAAAAATTCCTTGGTCAAACTGATTGTATTCTTCATATCTAGTCAAATCATAGAGTTCTTTTCTTGTTTGCATCTCGGGAACTACTTTTTCTAGATTACCTTCTTGTCTTAAGGAATCAAGCCCTCTTTCAACAGCTTTCATAGCGAGCCGTAAAGTTGAAACAGGATAAATCACGATATTAAAACCTAAATCAGCTAGTTGCTTTTTTGTTAATAATTTAGACTTACCAAACTCAGTCATATTTGCCAAGAGAGGAACCGAAATGGCCTTCCTAAACTTTTCAAACTCTTTTTCATCAACTAAGGCCTCAGGAAAAATAGCTTCTGCACCTGCATCAACATAGGCCTTGGCTCTGTTGATCGCGGCATCAATTCCCTCCGATGCCTTTGCATCGGTTCGAGCCATAATTAAAAAATCAGGATCTAACTTTTTCCCAAGCACCGCGGCCCTGATTTTTTTTGTCATTTCTTCTTTCGAAACAAGGGCCTTATTATCTAAATGCCCACAGCGCTTTGGATTTAATTGATCTTCCATATGAACAGCACAAATTCCCATTTCAATCATTTCTTGCACCGTGCGTGTGACATTCATGGGCTCTCCAAAACCCGTGTCAATATCAATAAGACTTGGCAGAGATGTAGCTCTCGCGATTTGACGACCACGATAGGCCACCTCGGAAAGAGTGGTGACGCCAATATCTGGATAACCCAAATCATTAGACAAAACAGATCCCGAAATATAAACTCCATCAAATTTTTTTCTTTCAATAAGCATGGCAGTCAATGGAGAAAAAGCACCCGGGAACTCCAGTAACTTTCCTTTTTGGAGCTGGCTCCGAAATTTTTTTCTTTTCTCTGAAGATGTTATTTCTGGAAATAACATCTTAAAAAATCCCCTTCGTGTCTCTTTTGTTATGAATCAGTTTCTCTATAGGAATCTGAACATTTAATTCTTGAACTTGCTCTGGAGTCAGCTCCGTCAGATTTTCGCAAAGAGAGATAAATCGATTTCTTTCTTCCTTAGTAATTATTTCTGAAGTTAATATATCGAATTTACGAATATAATCAGCTCGCTTAAATGGCTTAGCTCCCGCCGGATGAGCATTCGCGACTCCCAGTTCATCTATGACTGCAGTCCCATTGCGGAAAAGAATTTCGACTCGACCGCCAAAACGTTTTTTTTCTGGATCTTGAAAATGATAAGCCTCGGTCCATTTTGGATCTTCAACTGTTCTGATTTTATGCCATAGCTTAACGGTGTCGGCCCTGTTCGCACGCTCTGGAGAGTAGGAATGAACATGGTGCCAGCTTCCATCTTGAAGAGCCACTGCAAAAATATACATGATAGAATGATCCAGGGTTTCTCTGGAAGCTTTGGGATCCATTTTTTGTGGGTCATTGGCCCCAGTACCAATAACATAGTGGGTATGATGAGATGTATGAATGATAATTTCTTTAATATCATCAAATTGCGATATTTTGCTTCTCATACGACAAGCTAAATCAATCAAAGCTTGAGATTGATATTCTGCCGAATGTTCTTTGGTGTAGGTTTCCAAAATAGCTCTTTTTTCTTCTCCCACTTCAGGCAATGGAACTTCATATTTTCCATCCTTGCCATCCAGCATGTAGGCAATGACTGAATCCTCCCCTTCATAAATGGGTGAAGGAGCCCCTTCTCCTCTCATGCAACGATCAACTGCTTCAATGGATAATTTTCCCGCATGGGCCGGAGCATAGGCCTTCCATGAAGAAATCTCTCCCTTTCGTGATTGGCGAGTTGAAAAAGAAACATGCACGGCTTGTTGAATAGCTTGAAAAACTACTTCAGTGGGTAAATTTAACATGGCACCAATACCGGCTGCTGAGGCCGGGCACAAGTGAGCAATATGATCTTTTTTGTGCTTATGAAGACAAATCCCTTTTACCAAATTAACATGCATTTCATATCCTGTGACAATACCTCTAAGTAAATCTTTGCCACTCTGACCCAACTGTTGAGCCACTGCTAAAATAGGAGGGATATTGTCCCCTGGATGAGAATAATCAGCTGCTAAAAAAGTATCATGATAATCTAATTCTCTGACTGCTGTTCCATTGGCCCAGGCCGCCCACTCACAGGAAAATTTTTGGTCATTGGGCATTCCAAAAACAGTGGCACCTCCAAAAGCTCTGCCTTCCCCAGTGCCTCTTTGCTTGCCAACCCAGGGATGTGCCAAAGCCATAGCCCTAGCTGAGGCCACAGGTCTTCGGTTTGCCGCCGCTATAGCCACCGAAGCGTTATCTATAATTCTGTTGATCACCATCTCTGCAACTTCAGTCGAGATAGGTACTTTATCTGTTGCTAGTTCTGCCATTTTCCAGGCTAGCTGATCTTTTCTTTCGAGCTTTTCTTTCGAGGGATAAACTCTTACTAAATTTTTTCTCATAAATTGACCTTTTCTGTTAAAATGATTTAGCCTAGCTTGGAGCTCCAGATAAGGTCAATAGGTATTTAGACTTTTCAAACTCGCTCGGGCAAAAAAAAAGCTCTGATACGAATCAGAGCTTTTTACACTTAGCCCATTGGGGGCCCCGTTTCAGGGTGGTCAGTTAATTCCAACAACTCCTGTTTTACCTTTAGTTTAATAACATTTTTAACAATGATATATCTCACTTACAAACCTCCTTGAAAAATTGTTATTAGCTATTTTTCTTTGAGGCACTTCAGATATCCGGTCGACAAGCCATCGACACTCCCTTCATCCTTACCATGTTTGAGTACTCTGTTTTGGCCTTCTCTATCTTCCTACGCGCTAGGATCTTCTTAAAGCCTATCGGCAACTTTCTCCTAGGCTTTAGTCTTTTCATTATATTTTTTTTAAAATTAAATCGTACCGTCAGTTATGGCAACCGAACCCTGAATTGAGCCTCCCCCTGTTTTTGATTCATAGAGGAACGATTGGCTATTCAGAAGCAAATCAAAAGAATTTAAATCCAGTTTCACCCCTGAGAAGTCAACAGATGAAGAGGTTCCTACCACATCTACATTTCGCATCAATTCGAGATTCTTTATATTGATCCTTTCGGCGGTATTAACAACGATGTTTCCATTTCCTGAAGCTGACATCACTACCCTATCCAGCTCGTTCGCATGCGGAGTAAGTCCTTTGCTCAAAATGAAACTCTCTGTCTGAATTGAAACTACTAAACTTTGAAGGTTCACTGGATTAGCGCCAGAAATTTCCAATATCGAAGTTGTCAAATTCGATACTAATTTATAGGCAGAACTCATCCCCAAATCATTCGTAAAAAGAAGTTTACTAAATGGTTGGGAAGTTAAGATACGATAGATACTTGTTGAATTTGAATTATTCTGAAATTCAACCGTGGCCCTATTGTGATCAAAAGCACCATTCACTTTTAGAGCGTAGCTAAGCGCCGGCAATTTTTGGGTGTTAAATATCAACTTCTTAGGTACTGGATATTGACTGGGCGCCGTAAAAGTGGCGCCCGGAGCAATTTGAAGAGACTGCAACTTCAAGTCATTAATTGAAAGTAAGTCCTCTGACAGCTCCGCTGTTCCTTTCAAATAAAGGGGCGGCAGCTGACAATCAGGATGTGTCACTTTATAATGTAAGCCTGCATTTTCAATGTGAATGGGAACGGTCCATCCACGACTCTGACCTGTACAATGTAAATCCCCAGCCAGTGTTATTTTTGAGGTATCTGAATAGGAATCCAGCTGAGGGAAAGAACCACTGAAATCTCTTCCGCCTAAATCCAGAATTCCATTAACAACTAAATTATCAGACTTCAGCTTCCAACTTCCCCCGTCGGTATCCATCCTTAGATTATTTAATTCCAAACCATCTGGGGCATCAAAAATCGTATAAACCCCTAAAGCTCCATCTGGATCCGCAAAGACAAGGTTTCCGTTATTATGAAAATAATTATTTTTATCAGAAATTTTTGCTATTGTCGAATCATGAGGATTGTCTTTACTATTCAGTATAAAATTAGAAAGATAAGGCGCGTAAAATGTACCTCCAAGTTGTTCATACTTAAAAGTGATTTCAAGGGTCCCAGTGGATATATTTAAATTAAATTGCCCGCCTGTCTGCTTAAAAAATGATTTAGTCCTCGCCAAGTCACCTGTGCTAGGACCATTGATATTTCCAACAAAGAAATCGTAACCACTTTGATCAAATAAATTATCTTTTAAATAAAAGGAATGAACTCTACCTGGTGATGTTAACTGAGGAGAACAATTATTTGGACCCTGCCAACTCGCGGTCGGAGACATACATAAATTATCAATCATGATTTTAGTGCTAAAGCTAGGGGGCGAAATAGCGCCAAGACATCCGGTGAATAACTCGACACTCCCGCACCAATTCAGTTGGTTATTAAAATCATTATCTACCATACCAGCCCAAGAATACGGCATCACTATATGATACTGAATGGTATAAATTCCTGATTCGTTATTAAACTGATCCGTGAATTTATAGGTCGCCGAAAAAATTCCTGACAAATTTCCATCTAAATAGTTCTGAGGCGTCATTATAATTTTTTGCGAAAGATCATTTAGAACATGAACCCCGTTGCTAGAAATAGGAGAGGAAAGACTTACTGGAGTCACTGTAAAAGGAGCGCCCTCTATATCATCATCGATAATTGAACTATAATCGATTTGCGTGGGCATGGGACTATCAAAGCTTGACATGATATAAATTTTGGAAACTCCGGTTTTTAATCTTGGTGGCTCCTTGGTTACAAAATTAAAACTTTTAGAAACTGTAGAACCTACAGCATCTGTTGCAATCAAAGTTGCCTGGTAAAACTTTGCCATTGCCAAACTACAGGTGGTTAGATGATGCTCCACATCTGATCCAAGAATGGAACCCTCACGGCACTTCAAAATATCGTACAGGGACGTTTGCGAATTATATTCGTTAATGAAAATTTCAAAGTGATCGACATTTGCGGCGGCTGTCCATTTTAGATAGAAACTGTTAAAACTTTCATTCAATTTAGTACTAGATGAAGGGCCGCTCGTTTTTGAAACTCCATTAATATCAAAATTTCCAATTGTTAAGCGTGTCACCTGTCCTGAACTTTCTTCCTTAAAATTTCCAGCTCTATCACTATGCTTAACCATAAATTGAAATAAGTTCTGCGATAACCTTGAAGACAAATCAAAAATTAGGGACCACGTCCCACTATTGCAAACAGTTTCATGAAAAATACCTGAAACAAGCTCAGAAACAGACACCTTTTCATTCATCTCGGAACAAAGCCCTGTGAGAGCCAAATTTGGCTGATTTGTAGCTATAGAACCAGGAGTATTGAAGCTCACTGTTGGAGACTGAGTGTCTTTTTGAATTATCAATTTTTCCACAAAAGTATCACCAAAGGCATATTTTGACTCAACCGAAATTTCAATGATGCCATCTGCAACTTCTGAAAAATCTAAATTTTTTGAAAATTGACCATTGAGACATTCGAGATCTAAAATTAAAGGACTGGTAATCTTTAATTTTGCACTTGACGAGGCATCGCAAGTTCCAGAGAGATTCATCTTACCTTTATTTTCGATATTCAGAAAGCTGACATCTGATTTAATTTTAATGGCACTCGAAAGCTTTTCTTTCGAAAAATCAAAATCAAATACCGGGGATACAGGAGTACACCCGATAATGAAAAGGAGAATACAAAGCCAAAAAACCAAAACCTTTACAAGATTAGTATTTCCCATAATACCCTCTTACATGCAAGTTTAGATCAATACTTATATCCTACCTAGACCATCGGCCAGCCGATCGATTTAGTTGAGTAGAAAAGGAAAGAAATTATATTTTGCTTATGTTTCAATATGGGAATCAGAATAAAATGGCAGACTTAGGCCAGTCTAAATATTAATTTGAATTTTAAAATAGAAATAAGATGTCTCATTATTTAAAACGCGGATATTAAAGTCTCCTGTTTCCTCGTCCATAGTTTTAGCCGCATTCGCATGCCCCAGAACGGTTGTCAGCTCTTTAGCAAAAGCATAACCGACTTCCTGAGCTGTGATGTATTCGTTTGCAAAGTCCTCATTATATTTAAGTTTATTTACAAACTTAAATTGAATTGTCGCTGTTAACCGACGCCAGTTGTAGGAAAAAATATTATTGCTTACAGAATATAAATTAACATTTGATTCCTCTTTGGTTGTTACTTCTGATTCTTGAAAGGCCTTTAACAGACTCAGCGAGCTTGAAAAAGAAAATGCCGGAATTTTCAAAAACTCTGAGTCCATGATTATACCATATCCCACACCAAGAGCTCCATATTGCTTGTTTTCCTCGCGACTTAATCTTGACAAACCCACAGTGCTGGCCAAAAAAGATCTTCCTTTAATTGCAGGAAAAATGTTTTTTGGGATTGTAGAAAGATTGATAATTGGGTCGTCCCAATCGGCTTGATTTGAATGTAAATCACTTTTAGAATAGTTAAGAATCGAAATTAATTTAAATTTTTTAGTTTCGTAACTAGGAGTTAATGTCACCTCTGAAATTTGATCAGGATCCTTTTCATCATTAAGTTGATACTGATAATACCTGGTCACTTCGGAAGTTAGACCCCAAGATTTTGCAGTCATCACCATTTTATTTTGAGGCATAGAAAAGGAAGTAAAACCATGCAAAAACAGAAACAAATACAGAATAAGTTTCAAACTTTCTATAAATCTTAAGAATTTTATATCCATACTTCTCTCCATTGAGACCAAGGAAACGATTGGGGCCAACAAAACGAATCCCTCAATTTCTATTAATGACTCTTTCTAAGCAGATAGGAGGACAAACAAGTATTTTTCCTTGAAAGAAAAAATTGACGACCTCCTGCTGCCTGTAAATTGTATTTTTTCCTTAAAACATTAAATTTTCCATAGGTTTCTTTATCATTTTTCAAAGCCTGATATAATCCCTGCCGGGATTTCTCTGAAGCATTGATCTGATCAAGCATTGCAAATAAAATAATAGAATCTTCATCTTTTCTTTGAGTTTCTCTTTGATTCAGCCTGGTGAGGGTTTCCTCAATTACCGTTTTTACGTCTTCCGAATTTACCACTCGATCTAATTCCCAAAGTGTAAACAAAACAAACCATTTTTCTATCAATTGATTTGATTTACCATAGTATTTATCGTTCAGATCTTTTTCTAATTTTTCATTTGAAACAAATTTTTCAACTGAAACCAATTTGGTTATTCGCATTAACCAGTTCAAGTACTCTCCACTAAATGTCAATCCTTTTTCAATACCCTTTTGAATCGTTTTAAAAATGGATTTAAATTGATAAACATTAAGTGTGTTATCAGCCATTTTTAACTTGTTTCTGTTTCGAGAATAATACGAAAAAAGACTTCGATGCAAAGATGAAGCCTTTAAGACACTTTCAATTCTGTGGACGCGATCAAGCCTTGTGATCCCTTCATTCTCTAGTTTATTTGTGAGTGGCAAAATTGCAGTTTGCGCCGCTTCAAACCCTTCGGGATCGTTTTCGAATATAGTTCTGTTTATATTTATCACGGTTTCTAATTTCCAAGGAACTCCTTCATATAAATACGATTTTGTTGGGCTCATCGTTTCTATTGCAGAGGAAAATGATCCATCTCCCGTTATCAAAGGAGAAAATGTAGATTCGGAAATGAGTGCATGCGCTAACTCCCATGGATGTTTTCCGATGGGAACAAGAATGCAATTTCCTTTTATTTGCACAGAACCACTGCCTTTAAATACAATCACAGTTTTACGACCTGAAACGCCTCCTGAATTTTTCTCTTCTGTTATTTTCTCTACAGCTTGAACATAATCTTCTATTAAGTCAGGATCTCCCGCATAAGCAAATGCTAAATCAATTTCTGATAAATTCAGACGGAACTTCTTCAGAGGCGAGGTTTGCTGATTAAAATCAAGTTGATTCGAATTTTTCTGGAGGATAGGTGATAAAAATTCTTCAACATATTTTTTATTTTTCTCAGTATGTAATCCATCACTATGACTATCAAAACCATAAATACCAAATCCCAATGGACCCGCATTTAGGTTTATAATCATAGGTTTTGTATTAAAAATAGTATAACTGTAGGGCTCAGAAGACTGAGTGTATTCTCCAAGAGAAATCTGCATTTCCCGACTCTTAACAACTAAATTCGAGAAAGGGTTATTGCTTGCTGAATATTGCAAACCCAAATCAGCATAGGGAATATGAGATGTCAGGTTGGTGACTTGTCTCTTTTGACTAAATGAAAGATTTTTAGGATCTGCGAAAGCCAATTTCTGCGGAACGGAGATAAAGTAAATTTCGACGCCTTTATAGTATTGTGCTTCTTTAACATCTGGATTTAAATAGACATCCCCTTTTTCATTTCTCAAAACTTCTGGAATAAAGTTTCTCACCTTATTCACTTTTTTTCTTATATCATCATCATTTAAAGTAACGATAAGTCTCACTTGAATCTGAGGGTAGATTTTTTTAAATTCCAATGCCAAAATGACATTCGACATCACATCACCCCAGCCTCCTGTATTTGCGTTCTCTTCAATTTTAATTGAATGCAAATATTGAGGAGTGATCGTGAGTGGAATTCCTGAAACGATATTGATAGTTCTTGGCAACTCCGGAATCGAAAAAGAGGACATCGCCTTTGCAGATAAGAGTAGGACTACAAATATAATTTTTTTACAAATAATCATAAATATCCTATTCTCTGACAGTTCAATTAAACTTTAATTATTTGAAGCTTTATAAATATAGACCTTTCAGATTTCAAAAACCACTGTAGTGATTTAAACAAAGTGACCAAAATTGGCTGGTTCGAACCAGCCAACTCTAGCCCTTTCGGCAATATTCAGGGGATTGAAAGGAATTGGCATTAAGAACGTGTATTTAAACCCTTATACACAGTCTAAACTTCTTTATAGGAACTTCCGTAGTAAGCTCTTAAATAGATGGTGCGAAGTTCTTTCATTGAAGGATAGCGGGGGTTCGCGCCTGTGCACTGATCATCAAATGCCTTTTCTGACATCATATCTAGTTTTTCTAGAAAAGCACTTTCAACAACTCCCGCATCCTTGATGGATAAAGGTATATCGATTTGTCTCTTTAAATCATCGAGGGCCTCTATTAACGAATCTACTTTCTCTCTGGGAGTGGTACCACCCAAACCTAAATGATTGTTAATTTTGGCATACCTATCCATGGCCAAGGGGTACTTGTATTGCGGAAAAGTTGCCTGTTTTCTGGGGGCATCGGTCGCATTAAAACGAATAACTTCGCAAATCATTAAAGCATTGGCCAATCCATGGGCGACGTGAAACTCAGCTCCAAGAGTATGGGCTAATGAGTGACAAATTCCCAAAAAGGCATTGGCGAATCCCAGACCTGCCAGTGTCGCGGCATAGTGAATTTTTTCTCGCGCTTTCTGATTGTTCTCACCTTCTCGATAGGCTGTTGGCAAATATTTAAATATCAATCGTATAGCTTCCAAACTGTAGGGATTCGTGAATTCGGTGGCAAACACCGAGACAAAACTTTCAATGCCATGAGTAAGTGCATCGTAGCCACCATAGGAGGTTAATTTTTTTGGCATCTTCATTACTAATTCTGGATCCACGATAGCGATATTCGGAGTCAATTCGTAATCAGCAATGGGATATTTTCTTCCCGTCTTTTCATCTGTGACAACAGCAAAAGGAGTCACCTCTGATCCTGTTCCTGATGTTGTTGGGATAGCTACGAGAATTGCTTTTTTACCCAGCATAGGAAAATGGTAAATTCTTTTTCGTATATCCATAAATCGCAATGCTAAACTTTCAAACTCTGTATCTGGATTTTCGTACATGAGCCACATGATCTTCGCCGCATCCATGGGTGATCCTCCACCCAATGCTAAAATCACATCAGGTTGAAAGGATTTCATCATTTCAACTCCTTTTTTTACCGTAGCTAGCGTGGGATCTGGTTCGACGTCGCTAAAAACACGGCAATCAATTCCCATATGCCGTAGAGGCTTGATCACTTTTTCACTGTAACCCATATCATAAAGGGGTTTATCCGTAACCAAAAACACTTTGGATTTCCCTTTAAGTTCACCTAATGCTAAGGGCATGCAACCATACTTAAAATATATTTTGGGAGGAACTTTAAACCAAAGCATGTTCTCTCTTCTTTCAGCATTCACTTTAATATTTAACAAATGTTTGACTCCTACATTTTCACTCACTGAATTCCCCCCCCAAGAGCCACATCCTAAAGTTAACGAAGGTTCTAAGCGAAAGTTATAAATATCCCCAATAGCGCCTTGGGACGCCGGCATATTTACAAGTATTCGTCCAGCTTTCATTCGTTCACTCAGGTACTGAACTCGTTCTTTATTTCGAGTATCCGTGTACAAAGTTCCCGTGTGTCCCACACCGCCAAACTCAACTAATCTGACAGCCTTATCCACGGCATCGTGATAATCGACGGCACGATAAAGACCTAATACAGGTGATAATTTTTCATATGAAAAGGGCTCATCAGTTCCAATTTTTTCAACCTCAGCCAACAAAACCTTTGTCGTTTCCGCTACCTCTACCCCTGCCAGGTGAGCAATTTTTTGCGCTGATTGACCGACAATATCGGCATTTAATTTTCCATCGACGATAATAACTTTGGCCACTTTTTGTTTTTCTGACTCACTTAAAATATGGGCCCCACGGAATTTAAATTCTTGTTTCACTTCTTCATATTTTGATGCCACAACCACGACGGATTGCTCGGAAGCGCAGATCACTCCATTATCAAAAGTTTTACTTAATAAGATAGAATTAACAGCCATCTTTAGGTGACACGTCTCATCTATAATGGCTGGGGTATTTCCAGCTCCAACACCAATGGCGGGCTTCCCAGAAGAATAAGCTTCCTTCACCATGTAAGGACCACCCGTTGCTAAAATTAAATTTATCTTTGGATGATGCATCAGGCGTTTTGACAGTTCCACTGAAGGATCATCAATCCATCCAATAATGTGAGCAGGAGCTCCTGCTGAAACAGCTGCATCTAAAATAATTTTCGCAGTGGCAATCGTCGACTTCTTAGCCCTTGGGTGCGGAGAAAAAATAATGCCATTTCGAGTCTTTAAAGAAATCAACGCTTTAAAAATCGCGGTGGACGTAGGATTCGTCGTTGGAATAATTCCAGCAATTAATCCAATGGGCTCCGCATATTTACAAATACCCCAGGTTAAATCCTCTTCAATCAAGCCACAGGTTTTCACATCTCGGTATTGATTGTAAATGTATTCAGAGGCAAAGTGATTCTTGATCACCTTATCTTCAACAATTCCCATTCCTGTTTCTTCCACCGCCATCTTAGCTAATTCAATCCTCGCGGCTGCCGCTGCAAAAGCCGCTTTCGAGAAAATAAGATCCACTTGCTCCTGGGTAAAAGTACTATACTCCTGCTGGGCCAAGGACATTTTTTCTACTAACTCATCTAATTTCTTTTCTTTCTTTTCTTTCTTTTCTTTTATTTCTTTCATTTCAGATTCTGTAGCCACAAAACACTCCTTGAACAAGAATAGGTAGAAACCCAAAGAATAGGTTCTCATAGGTTAAAAATAGAAACACAGGCATTGTACCACAAATATTTCTCTAATTCAAGGATTTGGTAAAAGCTAGTACGCTATTAGCAGTTAACGTTCTTTTCGTCCTGAAAACGGATATATCCATTTCATTATTTTTACCTTCACTTTCGTTTTTATTTTCAATTTTCATTTTAATTTCAATTTTCATTTTAATTTCAATTTTCATTTTAATTTCAATCTTCATTTTAATTTCAATCTTCATTTTATTTTCAATTTTCATTTTAATTTCAATTTTCATTTTAATTTCAATCTTCATTTTAATTTCAATTCTAGTTTTGGGTTTGGATTTGGATTTGGATTTAAAGACTTCTTTGATTCGCGCGTGGCTTAAAAAACGTTGCAAACTTGTAACTTTTCTGGCCGGCAATGAAGTTTATCAAGTCAAATACTATTTTTTAAAATTTCCAAATCTTTAAAAGGTTCTTCTTGACCTTTTTAAAATTAAACATAGATAGTAGTGTCTCAAATTATTGAACAATGAAGAGGGACTTATTATGAAAGCAATTACGGAATTTCCTACTTTTCTATTAACAAAAGGCTTGGCAACAAAAACAGCTTTGACCGCTGAAGGGAAGTCGCCTGAAGAAATTCAACAGAATCTAGGTGAAACTTTTAAAATAGCTGAACCTAAACTAAAGTATTTTGTTGCGGCATTGGATATCGCGGCTCAAAACACAACAGACCTTAAAAGAGTTCTGGTTCTGGGTCTTGGGGAAAATGAGTCCGCTCCGGCAAAAGCTGTCAAAATTGATGACTATTTTTATGTCCCTGAATTCATTATCCAACGTGAAATTAAGCCACAAACGGGTGCTGGCGTAAAAAGTCCTCGCCGTGGTGGTGCTGGAGCTCGTAAAGATGGCCCAAAAAGCTCCCCTTGGGGTCTTTCTCCTGAAGAAAAGGCGGCTAAAAACAAAGGTGCCGCCAAAAAATAGATTATTAGTTTTGATTTAAAAAATCTAAAAATTCTAACCAACTTGTATTCTGATTGAACTTCAACTTAGAATATCTTTCTTTGTACCTTTCCAGTTGCCAGGCAGAATCTGGCAACCAAATGGACAAACCCCTAGCCTCTCCATAATATTCACTATTTTTGCTTGCTACAACGAGATCATTAAATGTGCTATTCAATTTCACTTTCGTGGATTCCAGAATCAAATTTTTTGCCTCTAAAAGTTTTATAAAATGAAAAAAATCTTTGTAATCCGAATTAGTGAAATACAGTGCCTCGTTTGCAGCAGACATGACTTCCCTTTTTTCACTTTGGGAAAATCCGCGAAGTTCACTCACAAAAGATTTAAGTGAATTTTCAAAAGACGATAGGGCATTCAAATTCAAAATAGAAAAAGTAATGTTTGCATTGCCATAAACTCCTCCTGAGTAGGCTTTCAAATACTCATTTGCCAGTAAAATTCCCACTTGAGCAGGGCCTGATTCGGGAACTTTATTCCAAGTCCTTAAAAACTCTTTGTAGGGCCAACCCTCGCCAGGCTCAACCTGTTGTGAACCTGCAAAATAAGAAACGGAATCCTTCATTTCTGAAGCCACTTCTGCCATCGACATTAAACAGGCATCACTCCCATAAAGATCGATTTTTCTATTTATATATTTAGAAAAATTCCCCATCACTAATCCTAATTGCTCGGTTGTGATTTTGTTTCCAGTTTTATCGTCATAGGAAATATCATTCATATGTATTCCTTTTTCTGCCAACTCACTTCGATACCATCCATTCCCATGATTCCAAACAGAAACAAAATATTTTTTAGCAGGATATTTTTGATGTCCCCATTTTAAAAATTTTTCGAGTTCTTTGAAATCTCCCATATCAGCAGTCCCAAGGTCTTGAATTACAGGAGAGATAATTTTACTTGGGTTCGATGATTTTTTAACCAACATTCTCTTTACAGTTTTTCGGCTCATTGAACCCCATTGAACAACAATGTTCATTTTTTCATTTGAACCTATGGATTCCATTTGTTTTAGATTCATATCACCATAGGAATCAAGATTGTTATTAGCATTTAAAAAAACGAAAAAAGTCCATTCTTTTTCCGCAGAAATTCCTGCAAAAGCAAATGCCATAAATGATACAGAAATAGCAAAGTACACTTTTAAAATGTGGTTTAGGCTCAAAAGATCCCCCTCTTATTTTAGATTTTGAACTCTATTCTAAATCAGAAGGATGCAATGAAGAGACTAGTTTGTAAAACTGAGACCATTTCCATTTCTTGGTCATATTTCTAAAAAAATAGCTTACTTTAGTCCTAATCAAAGACGAGTTTTTTTAGAATGAATGACAAGTAAAAATAGATACTGCTAATGTCAAGTGAGTGAAAATAATGTCTCTTTGAATTGGATCAGGAAATGGAAAAACTGTCACAGACTATATTTACTTATTTTTTAGATCAGATTAAAACCTATTTTTTGAATGATTTTATTCGGTTTCACCAGATGGATGATGAAAGTGAAGTTTATTTTCAAAACTGGATGTCCATCATCCTTATATCGAATTCTGATTTTAGATTAACAATCAAAGTCTATTGTAAAGAATCAGATATTTTGGCTCTTGGAAAAAGTGCCCTGAGTGGTTTGGAGGACAAATCACAAAATACAGTTTCTGATTTCGTGAAAGAGCTTGCAAACCTGCTTGGCGGCACCATGAAGAGAGCTTTTGAGGCCAGTGGGGTTTCCAGTGGATTGTCTTTACCTTTACTTGTTCGTGCCTTTGACGATCTCTTTTTTTCTAAATCACCTACTTCTGAAAGCTTTCTGACCACTTATGAGTCTGAAGGGAAAAGTTTTACCGTTCAACTTTATTTTGAATTCATGACGGCCTCTTCAAGAGAAAAACTAATTCAGTTACAAATTTCAAATCCCAGTGTTGGCACGGGTGAATTCGAGTTCTTATGATCAATCAAAGTTTAGACATCCAAGCAAGTTACCAAATAATTCAATTGATCGAAAGATCTAAACAGAACTCAGAAATGATCATTGAAACTCTCCCAGATCTTTTTTTAGTCATTGATGGCCGTGGAAGAATCTTTAAATCAAATCATGAAAGTTGTAAATTTTTTGGCCTGGTTCCAGAACAAGTCATTGGCTATTCCTTTAGCACTCATATCGAAAGCGAAGAATGGAACCTTATTCAAGGGCATCTGTTAAGACTCGCCAATGATAAAGATGTTTTCTCTTTTGAAATGCCGCTTATTGTTCGAGGTTCTGAGAAAACCTATCTTTGGACTGTTTCTCGATTTGGAGATTTCGCAGAGAAGAACTTAATTTTGTATTCTCTTCAGGGTCGTGACATCACTTTGTTAAGAACCTATCAGAAAAAAATTAATGATATTTTTTCGAGTATCCCGCTAGGTATTTTTACTGTCAATTCTTTGGGAAGAATTGATGACGCCTTTTCTGAATACACTCGCTTTATGCTAGGCAGATCAGACATTGCTGGAAAGACACTGCAAGAAATTATTTTTGATCCTGCAATGGAATGGATGGACGTCGCTGGTCGTGAAGGATTTAAAACCATGATGAACTCGATCAATCGTCCGTTGAGAGATTTTGATATTCTTTCAGAAACCTTCCCAAAACAGATCTATTATCCCTTGCCTCATTCTATAGGTGAAAAAGGCAGATATCTTGGAATTAAAGTTCAATCTATTGCATGGGGCGAGCAGGTTTCGGGTCTGCTAGTGATCATAGAGGATCGTACGCTCATTGTCGAAGCTGAAAAAGCCGATGAAAAGGGTCGACTTCTTCAAGATCAATCCATAGAACGCGCCATACAATTAAAAAGAACAGACCCCCAGATTCTCGAAATTGTGATGTCAGATTTACATCGTCTATTCACAGATCTAGGAGACTGTGTCTTAACCCAAACATCCGAGACATTTATGAACGTCCTTCACTCAGTGAAGGCAAATTCCCGATTGGCAGGATTAAGTAATTTACAAAAAATCACCCATTCCTTTGAATCAAAATTGCGCGAGTCAGATAATTTTTCTTGGGAAGTCGTCTATACAAATATTGATGCGCTTCTGAATGAGTGGCGAGAAATTGTTGCCTTAGAAAAAATCCTAAACGCGACCACAAAGGTCACCCCAACTCAGCTCTTTGAAAGTTTAAATCGGTCTCCTTGGAAACTTTATAAAGAATCCGTATCAAGCCAACAATCCAAGACTGAGTTTGAAAAATATTTGAAAAAAATCTCACTGAGTTCCTTAAGTCAATTAGAACCCATGGTGATGGGAATGGTTAGTACTGCAAGCTCACAAACAGGTAAAAAAATAAAAATTATATTTTCATGGGATCGTGATTTTCAGTTAGACTTGGATCTGTTAAGTGAAATTAGAGTCTGTTTAAGCCATCTTGTGAACAATTCAATTGATCATGGTTTTGAGACTCCTACAGAAAGGGTCGCGAAGGGAAAAGGTGCCACAGGTCTATTACACCTTGGTTCGATCTTATCTAATGACGGTTTGATTTTATTTATGGAAGATGATGGCGGTGGACTTAATACCTCAAGAATATTAGAAAAAGCCATTGCCCAACAATTAATTTCCAGGGAGCATGCCAAATCTCTATCAGATGGGGAAATCAATGACTTTATTTTTTCTCCTGGATTTTCAACTAAAACCAATGTCTCAGAAATGAGTGGCCGAGGGATAGGGTTAGCAGCGGTTCGCGAAATATGCATAAAATATGGAGGAAATTGCAAGGCCACTTCAACAGCACAAGGGGTCACGCGATTTGAATTACATTTTCAAACTAATGAATAAATTGAAGCGAGCGATTAGAGCCCTTTAATGACTTAGGAGAATTGATGGCAAATATACTTGTAGTTGATGATTCAATGACGATAAGAAAAATACTTCAGTCTATTTTAGAGCCTGATGGTCATATAGTTACAGATGCCTCTGACGGCCTTGAAGGCATAGCCAAGTTCAAAGAAAATCCAACAATCTCTTTAATTCTCACTGATGTGAATATGCCAAATATGGATGGGATCACGATGTGTGAACAGATTAGACAATTGGATGAAGGAAAAACCCTGCCCATTTTTGTAATTTCCACAGAAGGAAATACTGAATTAAAGGCGAGAGCTAAAGCTGCAGGAGTGATGGCATGGATGACGAAACCTCCTCAAGGTGATAAAATACGTGAAGCTATTCGCGTTGTTTTGAGCCGAACTTCTGGAAATATAAAATAGGAAAAGGGATTCCAAATGATCGAAGCACAAGAGTTTAATCTTAAAAAACGGAAGGTTTCAGAAAAAGATCTCAAAGATATCGTCACTTTCTTAAAACCGGGAGCGGAATGCATTATTACTTTGTCCAATGCCGACGATGTCAGTCAAGATTTTGATAAACTTAAACCCTTATTAAAAAAAATAATTGAAATTTCCTCGAGGGTTATTTTAATTGCAGCCCCAGGTTTTGAAGTCTTAGTCGATCAAAGCGACAAAGGGAAAACATTTTTTATTAGTAAACCCCCTTTTAATTATGAAAAAATTGATGAGAAGGACTTCGATTCCATTTTAAATTCACTCATTGAAATATTTTGGGAAAATTTTTTTCCAGAAAGCAAACGAGTCAATCATACCAAGGAGTTTATATCGAGTGCCCAGGCGGCTGTTGAAGTATACAGGACAAATAATACCTATCTCTTGACTCTTAAAATGAGTTCAGAAGGACTTAAGGCCTGCGGAGAAAAAATATTACAATTTCCAAAAGAAGGAATTAAGAATTATCCTCCTAGTGATTTAGTTGCTGAAGTCTTAAATCTATTTTGCGGACTTCTGAGACCTATTATTCGAGAAAATAAACTCAATGGAGAAATACAAATTGGCATTCCTGAGGAATTATTTTCGATTAATGAAGCGGCTAAGGGGCCGACTCTCTGTCGGTGGTCTTTTGAAATTGATCATAAAGTCATGTTTGAAATGGAATTAAATGAAGAGGTGAATCATGTTTCCACTTAACAGAAAAATATTAATCGTCGATGATATGAAGGGCATCAGAGTCTGGTTGCAAAAGTCTTTGCAAAATATGGGGTACACTGATTTAAAAGAAGCCTCTAATGGCGAAGAGGCTTTAAGTATTTTAAAATCTGAACAAATTGATCTCTTATTTCTAGACATTGTCATGCCAAAATTGGACGGCATTCAGTTGTTGAAAGCCATGAAAAGAGAGGATCGATTTGGATCTCTTCCCATTATCATGCTTTCAGCAGAAACAGATGGGAAATTAATTAGCGAAGCCATCAGTCTTGGAATTTCCCAATATATTATTAAACCTGCAACGATTCCTGTTTTGCAGAAGAAAATGGGAGATGTTTTTTCTCAAAAAAAGGCATAGTCGTGAGCGAAATCATTTCCATTTCTGTAAAGGATCATTTCTTGAAACGCCTCAAGGAAGCCATGGACTTCACCCAATTGCCTTGGGCTAGTTATGAAACCATGGATGAAGTTATTGACGCGAGCGGAAAGTTAGCCCCTAAACTGGTTCTCATTTCTGTCGTTGATATCGAGACCAAAGAGGAAGTCGCCGGCCAGGTACAAACTCTTCGCCAATTTTTTACCGAAGCTTTCATTTTGGTTCTCGCTGCAAAAAAATTGAGTCCTTCTGATGCTTTATTCGTAAAAAAATCTGGAGGAAATTTTATTATTTTAGTTCCTACCTACTTAACGACTATCCGACTGGAATATATTTTAAATCAAATTGTTAAAACAAGTTTTATTCCCGTCGGAGCCGATGATTTTAAAGAGGGAACCGTCCTCGACTTCGCAGTTTACACAAAGCTCAAACTAAATAACAAAATTGTTCCTGTGATCCACCCAGGGACTTCGATAAATCAACCAAGACTTGAAAAATTAAAGTTAGCTGAAGACCTTCAAGTTCGTCGATCTCATGTAGAACTTTTTTCAAAATACATCAACGATCAACAAGATAGCTCTGCGACAGGAGTGTCACGTCGATGTCGAGTGCAGTTGCAAACTCTAGCTAACATTCATGTAAACTTAGTGCTCACTTTAACTGATCAAGCAGAATCAGGGTCCTTTGGAAAAGGCAGAGATTTGATTCAACAAGTTTCTGAACTTTGCGATAACCTCTTAAAAAATTTAATCCAAGTTTTGGATCCTTGGGAAATTATTGATAGGTCTATACTCGGTAACATGGGGGTCACTGATCGCTCTGTAGTAATTGCTTGCCTAGCCGCTTTAACCAGTTTTCGTTCCCATCTTGGCGACCCTAAAGATATTTTAATGGCAGGTCTATTCTGCGATCTTGGATTATTGGATTTGTCCCCTGCTTCACTAAAATATATCAATACCTTAGAAGGGCGAAAGCAGCTGCTATTGGATGATTTACAAATCTATCTAAGCCATCCTGTTATTAGTCTTAATACCTTACTAGAGCGAAAGCTGCAGCTTTCAGACAAAGTTAAAGAAATCATTTTATGCACCCATGAAAAAGCAGATCGAACGGGATTTCCTAATCAGGTATTACCTGAAAAAATCCCTGCCGAGTCTTCTCTGTTAATGATCCATGAATGGGTTGATATCGAATGTCGTCCTCAACCAGGAAAAGAACGACCCTCTTTTTTTGATGTAAGAAGAAAGATCTATAATCAAGAAAGGGAAAATCCACAGAATTTCAGCATCCTTTTTCTTGAAAAAATTAAATCAAGTTTTTAAACTCAAGCTTCTTAATGCTTCGCCTTTTAACCTATTAACTTTTAACTTTAAACATAAAGATCTTCTCTTCGATCTCGAAAAAATCCAAAGGCAGCACGCTGACTACGAATTTGAGAAAAATCAAAATCTGCCATAATGAAGCCTTGAGTCCTTTCATCCAACTCTGCGACCATGTCACCTCGATGATTACAAATAAACGAATGTCCATAGAAAGATTGTCGTGGCTCCCTGCCAATACGATTAGCAGCCACCACGGGAACCACATTACTCACAGCATGCCCGATCATCGCTCTCTGCCAAGGGTCCTTGGTGTCTAAACCAGGATCCTCGGGCTCTGTACCAATAGCTGTGGGGTACATCAATAAATCCGCCCCATGAAGCATCATAGCTCGAGCGCATTCTGGGAACCACTGATCCCAACAAATACCTACACCTATTTTTCCAAATCGGGTGGACCAAACTTTAAAACCTGTATTGCCTGGTCGAAAATAATATTTTTCTTCATAACCAGGACCATCAGGAATATGCGACTTACGATAAATTCCCAGAAGAGTTCCATCAGCATCAATCATTCCCAGGCTATTATAATAACAGGGACCTTCCACTTCAAAAAAAGAAACAGGAATCACAACTCCTAACTTTTTAGCTAATTTTTGAAACTGAAGAAGTGTCGGATGCTCCTTGGCCGGCCGTGCTAAGGAAAAATATTCTTCTTTCTCAAAAGTACAAAAATAAATATTTTCAAAAAGCTCCGGCAAGAGAACGATTTGAGCACCTTTGCTTGCCGCTTGCTCTGTCATTGTTAGCATCAAGGAAACATTCTCAACAGTATTTGTTGAAAATGCGGCTTGAAGAGCCGCCACTCTTGTAATTGATGGCACCACAGAAGAAGTTACAGAAGAGTTTATTGAAAAATTTGTCATTTAGTTTCTCCAAGAGATTCACCATAAGGCTGTTGTTGACTGATACAGTGAAAAGCTCCTCCACCAGTTAGAATCGCCTTTGCCGATAAACCTACCGTCCTCCTCGTTGGAAAGTACGCACCTATCGCTTCAACGGCAGCCTGATCCCAAGGACTCCCATAGGTCGGCACCACCACTGTCGAGTTTCCAATATAAAAATTTAAATAACTTGCGGGCATGACTTGTCCATCTTCATCTAAAACTAATCCTGGTGAGGGGATTTTTCCCACCCGCAAACGGCGATTTTGAGAATCCACTTGCGTCGACAAAGCCTGCGCTATGGCGGCTAGAGCTGCGTGATTTGGATCATCGGCAGTTTGAGCCTCCATGCAAAGAACAACCCCAGGAGCCACAAACCTCGCAATGGTGTCTATGTGCCCATCGGTGTGATCGTTCAAGAGCCCCTCGTCAACCCATATCATTTTCTCGGCTCCTAAAGCTTTGCAAACCTTAGCTTCCACTTCTTTAGGGCTCAAATTTGGATTCCGATTTGGGTTGAGCAGACACTGACGACTAGAAAGACAAGTGCCCTCCCCATCGACTTCCACAGATCCTCCCTCTAAAACAATGGAATGAAGGACCTGAGCAGCACCACTCTGCTGAGCGACTCTTTGAGCGATTTTGTGTGCCACATTTTCATCACCCGGCATCCTGTACTTTTCACCCCAACCGTTAAATTGAAAGCAAGCGGCAGCAAGTCTATTTTCTTTTCTGACAAATATGGGAGCCGTATCACGAAGCCAAATATCACCATAGGGTATTTCAAAAAAGCTCACAGGAAGCCCCTTCAAAGCTACACTTGCCACCTGATAGACTGCCGAAGTAGGAACTAACACATTTAATTTTTCACCACGGAATTTTCCTGTTTGCGTATCAAAATCGACAATGGCCAGACAAAGTCCAACAAACTCGGCCTGAGCTTTTTCTAAGTTTTCTTGCCATAACTCCCTGTCATAGGGCCAAGCAAGCCAAACAGCCTCATGGGCATCCCATTCCGCTGGCTGTCTGTAATTTACAAAATTAACTTCTTCAATTTTTGGTTCAAATTTTTTTTCCATTTTTTTTTCTATTTCAGTTTTATTTTCTTTATCGATTTCTCTTATGTTGTTAGCTTCTTTATCCAAACCCATTTCTTCTCCTATGAAATCATTGCCGTCATACAGTGCAGTCAAACATGGCGGCTATTTATTTTACATAGCAGCCGTTTATAGCAGATGTTTTCGTAAAAAATAAGGAATTGTTTACAATAATTCCAATAAATATTGACTAGGCCTACCCCCTATGTGATGACCTCGACTAGAAAATTGCTTTTAATTTTTCAATTTTTGAATTTTAACTTTAAACAATTTAACAATTTTACTAAAATTGGGGGTTTTATGTCTAAGAATTTTAAATTCTTGGTATTGGCGATCGGATTTTCTTTTTTCACTTCAAGTTTTGCAAAGGCATCTGTTATTAACTTATGGGAACGAGCCTATTCTGCATCAAACTGTGTTTATTTTTCAACCAATTTAGCAGATTTTCATTTTGAATATCAAAATACAAGCCTTCCTTGGGGCACTCGTGTTTTTCTTGTCTATGGTTTTTATGATTCATTCTCTAAGCAATCAATGCATGGATATGGCAACGCTGAATTACGAGCTTCTCAACCTTACACTTGGACCGTCCAATTAAATAACTTAATCATCGCTGAACGCTCTAATTTTACTCGAACTAAAATTCAATTCTATTTTAGAATCGTCCTTCCTGATCAACGAGTCCTCATTGACAATGGATATTACAATGGTTCTAGTGATTATTATAGCTCTAACATTTTGCCAACTACTTGCCAAAAGCGCTCATTTCAAAAAGTGACGTTTTAGACCTCACTTTTGTGACCTCACTACTTTTCCATTTCTTAAAAGTAAAAGTAGAAAAGTCCCTGATAGTTTTGTGAACTAGAAATCATCGAAAAGGAAATATTTTTTTGATAATTAAAACGGTATTCCCAGTGATTTTCTTCAACATGATGAGAAGCATTAAACCATTGCTTCTCATAAAATAAATAAAATCGGTGTTTATCTGATAAAGAATAAATGATTCCTCCGTGACCACCAAGAGCAAAATGATTTCTTTCTTTTTCGAAGTATTCGCCATAACGATATTCAAGAGATGGCATTAACCACATTGTAAAACTATTCAAATCGACAGCGTAACCGAACATTGATTTAAAGCCATGACCAAAACAATCAGTTCTTGAATCACAAAAATCAAATCGCTTAGTTCCCACATCCATGGACCAAGATAGTTTTTTTTCCAAATCAGATAATGGATTCAGTTGCTGAACTTTAAAAAATGAAAAATGATCTAAAAAAATCGAATTTACAACTGTTGAAAACTTAAAATTTCCGAACTCTAATTGGGAGAACTTAGGAAGCCCCCTTTTTGAATCAAGTAAATCATGAAGGGCAAATCTAAATTCAAAAAATAGTTTCTTTGATTGACTTCTTTTTTCTTCCCCAGCACCAAAAGCGACTCTGCTTGATGGATGTGAGCTCTCAGGCCTTTCAAGTTCAGGTGTAGGAATTTTAAGTTCCTCTGATATAAAATCCAGCCTAGCTCGAGTTAAAAGATTGGTCTCTTTGAATGCAAACCATGGCCCCTCTCTTTTGGCGATCCCAAGGGGATCTTTTAAATCGGCATAATTCAATACGGTGTCAATCACCATACTTTTTCTTTCTTCAGTCAGATGATCATACTCTGAAGGGAGTTTTTGATTTTTGACATAGGAAATAAAGACTTTTTTTTCATTCTTATCTAAAAGAGAAAACCTAGAATCAAACTGTTTAAGTATACTCGGCCGGAATTCAACATTTTTAACAAAATCTTTTTCTGTAAATAAAATCTTTACCGAGTCTGCAGGAATAATAAATACCGGCAATTTTTCAGAAAAAGAAAGCCTTGGAGCCGCAGCCTCCAAGGCTGTTAACATTTGGTAGGAACAGTTTTGAGAAAAAAAATAATAGGTAAAAAAATGTGGCCCAATTTCCCAAAAATGAAAAACCAAAGTCTCTAATTCATCCTCTGTTAGATTTAACTCGTAAGACCACAGATCTCTAGATTCAAAATCATTATACTCGCGCACTTTATAATAATAGGGAACATTGGCATAGGTACCATTAAATCCTCCTGCCAAACCTAAAATAGCGTACACTAATGGATTCTCTGTTTGAGCATTGGCAGCAAAACTGATTCCATAATCCAAGAGTTCCTGCCTTTTTCTTCCTTCTTTTTCCTTTTTATTGACTCTAAAAAAAGTGTGGCCAAAGGCAGATCCAGGACTATTTGCGTAGTAGCTAGAAAAAACAAAACTAATGGACTGTGGGTTTAAACTCCTAAGAAATAAATCTTTATAGTAACAATCAGGAACAGGAAGGCCTTTCAAAATTTCGCTTTGGCTGATTTCATTTTTTATAAATTTCAATCGTGCTGGAAACTTACATATCGGATGTTGAAGTTTTTCCGTTTTAAAATCATCATACAAAATATTCAACTTATCTGTCTTCCAAAAAAAACTAATCAACGTTTCCTTCATCTCGTCTTCTGGATTTTTGTAACCCCTTGCACTTATAAAAAACCGTGAGTCCGTTACTTGACTTCTTTTTCGAAGAAGGATGTCATTTTCAAAATGAAGCAATTTCTCCCATTGTCTTTTCTGAAAGCTTTTTTTTGATTTTAATTTTGCCCAAATGTCGAATATCTCTCCATTCGAAATAGTGGTATAAAAAGAGTCTTTATTTTTATAATACAGAGAACTTTTCAAAGAATCACTTGCCTCTGATTCTTCAAAGAATGATTCTTTAGGTTCCATTTCTGCAAAGCTTTTGTTGAAAAAACTAAATTGCAAAAAAAGCACTAAAATAAAAATTGGGGACTTTGTCCCCAATTTGAATTCAGCAAATCTTATGTTAGCATATTTCTTTTCAAGAATTAAAAATAACACTATCAACTACTAATAAATTTAACTTAGATAGTCAATTTACATTGTTGTGACAATTGATCATCGTTTTGAATCAGAGTTATGATATTGTCAGTTACAATGTTTGTATTTTCTTTTAAAAATAAATCTTGATAGTTTGCTTTTAATGCCCTTCCTAACTTAGATGACTCTGAACATCCCATAACTTCAGATAACGCTATTATTGTCTCACCATTTCCTTTAGCTACATCTCCAATAAATTGAGATTTATTTCCCTGAATATAGTTATCCATTTTGGACGCTACCTCAGAGGACGAATCGTCTACACAATTTGAAGTTCCAGAAGTGATACCAAACAATTGATTATAGGAGGTTGCATTTGTCGTCCCAGCAAATATTTGAGATCCCTGACGAGGAATAACAATGGAGAGGAGTTTTTATGAGTTTTCTCAAAACCAGCTCAGGCTTTTTATTTTTCCTGTCGTCACTCAGTTTAAATCTTAATGCAGAAGAGGTTTCGAAAGAAAACCCAACCATAGAAAATCCTTTGAGATGCGAACGATTCACTAAATCTAATTTAAAAGATCTAAAAGAAAAACTGTATGAAAACTGTGACCTCAGCAAACCCTTTTCAACCAGTTTAGCTATTAATATTGGTGAAGAACATTTTCTTTATTGCTGCCACAAAAAGAAATAGTTTCAATTGAAGAAAAATCGGAGTCCACGATTGTTTCTTCTATTTGGGCATGTCACAAAATGTGAATTTGAATTTAACTTCATTTTAAATATTAGTTTTAAGTTGAGGTTTTAATCCTAAAAAAAGGGTTAAGTTTAATCATATTAGTTCCGAAAGGTCAGTGTGCTTAAAAAGGTAGTGGAGCTACCCGTACCAGCTTGTCCCTCATTTCATCGACACAAATCACTTGCCTGTCTCCCTCCGGCAGTGCTGGCGTTGCCAATGTTGTCATAGCAAATACATTGGATGCCCAACCAGAGGGAACTGGCACCGACACTAAATCTTTGGTCTTAAAATTGCGCTACAACGTGGCTAATGATAACTCAGCTACCTAAAATTAAGGGAGGATGTGCACTTCCAGTAGCACGACCCTTTTTCTTCTGATTATGATGCTAATTCTGACGAGGCTGGTTTTGTTAAAAAATTAACTTTCAATGGAGTCTCTTGGTCTGTTGTATCAACCTTAGACGTCACCACTTTTTCTGGCCACACCAAGGGGACCCCTTACAGTTTAATACTTCATACCAACGGCAATTTGTATATTCCTCCGCAAAATCCAATGGTCGGTGGAGTTCAAGAACTCATTCGCTGTACCAATGCCGACCTATCGACATGTCAAGAAATAGGAGCTAATTGGCCTCAGGCTTATCCCGCTGGTGCCGTTGAAGAGGCTGGCTCCATGATTTATTTTTATTAACATTTCTTAAATAGAATTTGATTCATTGAAATTAACTGTTATTTTGATAACAATGTCCTTTGGTTAAAGGTTAACTAAAAAGACTGGGGTTACGCCTATGACTAAAAATGCTGGGGAGTTCCTATGAAAGATTGGACCTATGAGAATGAACAATGGACTCGACTTCCTACTTATTTAAAACACCTTCCTCTCTTTACCAGATCCATTGATTGGACCAGCATGATTTTTAGATTTGCCTGGTCTGTTTATTTAAAGCTTGTTTTTAGCTCCTACATCCAGCTTAGGATCAAAGGGGACTCCTACGAAAGTCTCTATGCCAAATATCCGCGGCTCTTAATTATTTCTAACCATGGAAGCCATTTAGATGCGACCTCTATTGCCGCCTCCATCCCCTCGAAGTACTGGTTAAATTTATATATCACTGCGGCTAAAGATTATTTTTTTTCTAATCCCTTTTTTACATTCTTTTCTAAGCACTGTCTTGGCGCCATTCCCCTTGATAGAAAAGACAGAAAGGGTGAAGCTGTAAATTTAATCATCAAGCTCTTAACCCGCCTAGATCGAATTTGGATGATTTTATTCCCCGAAGGTACACGCACTCCTGATGGTAAAATTCATGAATTTAAAAGAGGAATTTCTATTTTTGCAGAAAAAACAAATACCCCCATTTTATTTTTATACCTCGATGGAAATACCAAATTGTGGCCTAAAGGACGAGCCTGGGCCAAGCCAGGAAAACTCACAATACATGTCGGTCCTGTTCATCCTCCAATGCCTGTGGAACCCCTCTATCAACTCTATAAAAACTGGGTCAAAACTATCAATCCTATTGCTTTTGCTGATGATGATCTGCTAACACAAGGAGCAGATCCTAACAACAATAGTCATCTTTCTTAGATTGAAGACCCATAAAATGAAAGCAAACAAATAGAGGTACCTAAATGGAAATTAATAAAATGTCTTTAAAAATTGGCAATTATCAACTCTATTCAATCCCCACGGGAGAGTTCGCCCTAGACGGCGGAGCTATGTTTGGAACCGTACCCAAAGTACTATGGGAAAAATCAAATCCTGCCGACAGTAAAAATAGAATTCCCATGGAAGCTCGCGCTCTGCTTCTAAAAAGTGCCGACCGAAATATATTGATTGATTGTGGTAATGGCACTGACTTTATCCCCAAATATGGAGAAAAATTAGGATCTAAATTTGCGGAGATTTATCAGATAAAAAAGGATGGAAATAACTTACTCAAATCTCTAGAAAAACAAAATCTCCATCCAGAGGATATCGATGCCGTGATTCTGACTCATTTACATTTTGATCATGCTGGCGGAGCCACCACGGTGAAAAATGGCAATCTGGTTCCTACCTTCCCAAATGCTACCTACTATCTGCAAAAAGCAAATTACGAAACCGCTTTAAGGCCGAACTTGCGTGAAAAAGCATCTTACTTCCCAGCAAACTTTCAACCTTTGCTTGATCATTCTTGCTTAACCCTTCTAGATGGTGAAACTGAAATCTTTCCCGGCATCTGCTGTTGGATTTCCAATGGACACACCCAGGGACATCAAATGATTTTCATTCAAAGCCATACATCTACATCTGCCCTCCACCTCAAGAATTCTGAAAATAACAGCGCCGTTTTGTACTGTGGCGATGTTGTTCCAACGAGCTCCCATATCAGACTACCCTGGGTCATGGGCTATGATTTAAATCCCCTTTTGCTCATCGAAGAAAAAGCAAAATACCTTCAGAAGGCATTAGAAAAAGATACTTTTTTATTTTTTGAACACGATCCTTATTGTGATCTAGCAAGCTTCCAAAAAAATGGTTCTGACTTTTCAATTAAAGAACGATGGGTTTTGGAGTAAAAAACTTACAGTTGACTCTGGCTTTGTTTCGACTTTAAAATTTCCGTAAGAGCCCAATCATTATCCGAAGGAGCTGGAATGTTTATTAAATTCTCTCTATTTCTAATATTTTCTTTTTTGTTCTCATTTGCCAAAAACCCAATTGTTGAAATTAAAACTTCAAAAGGAAGCATCCTTGTTGAATTGAATAAAAAAAAAGCACCAGTATCGGTAAAGAATTTTTTATCCTACGTGAAAGATAAGCATTACGATGGGACCATTTTTCACCGTGTGATTAATAATTTTATGATTCAAGGAGGTGGCTTTGATAAAGATATGAATGAAAAGCCAACAAAATCCCCCATTATTAACGAAGCTAATAATGGGTTAAGTAATGACAAATACACCATTGCAATGGCGAGAACTTCTGATCCAAACTCAGCAACGGCTCAGTTTTATATTAATGTAAATGATAATTCCAGCTTGAACTATTCTGAGTCCCTCATTCCAGGATCGAAGGAAAAAGGAATTAATCATGGCTATGCCGTCTTTGGAAAAGTGACAAAAGGACAAGATGTGGTGGACTCCATCAAGACGTTAAGGACGGGAATGAAAAATGTTAAAGGGAATATATTTGAAGATGTTCCCACAGAGACCATTCTTATCGAAAGTATCAAACTTAAATAAGTCGCACAACGGGGGCTTTTCCCTGGGGATCACTTTTTACTTCCTAAATGCGCATAAAAGCCAGAACTCCCTTGGCTGTTCCTTTTCTCTAAATAAAATTCATTATCCACATCCGAATTTTGATATCTCAGACCATTTTCCTTTAGAGCGCATATGAAGAGTCTTCATTAGAGGCTAAACTTTACTTTTGAATATCTCCATTGAGACTCGAAATTTTCGAAATGTGAATGTCTAAAGAATCAAGGGCCATTTAAAGCCAAAACAATCGAGTCCTTAACTTGCATTCAATCCAAAACAAAAAAAGGAGTTTCTATGAAAGTTTTATTTGTTATCATTCTGTCATTATTTTTCCAGGCCTGTGCTCGCCACCAGGATACCCCTGATAGCCAAGCACCCAATGAACCCACTGTAAAAACTGCAGAGAAAGATGATTTTATTCCCGACGATGAAAGAAATTTAATTATTGGTGGAGAAAAAGTAAGGAAGAAAGATGAGATCGATAACTATGTGGTAAGCATAGTTAACATTCAGCAGGGCTCTCTTTGCACCGCAAGTATTTTAACAGAAGAATTTCTTTTAACTGCAGCCCATTGTTTGTTAGGTGCTCCGGAAGAAATTAAAATTTCTTTTTCCTTAAAAACCTCAGAGAAAAAACTACGTTCCATTTCCAGTTACCAAGTTCATCCTTACTGGAATAAAAGCAGTCAAAGCAAAAATGCCTTTGATATTGGAATTATTTACTTTAAGGGAGGACTTCCCAACGGCTATGAAAAAGTCAACCTCTTACCAAGTTCATACAAATTCCAGAATAATCAAACTGTTGAATTAGCAGGATACGGCATCAAAGATGGCGATGAAAATTCAGGCGCCGGAATTTTGAGATCGGTGGATGCTAAAATAAAAGAAGCCGGTTTCAGTGAGACCGAAATACTAATTGATCAGACGAATCAAAAAGGCGCTTGCCACGGTGATTCTGGAGGACCTGCCTTCATAAGGTTAGCTGATGGCAAACTTCTCTATTGGGGTATCACCAGCCGAGGTTATGGCCCAAGTGGCAAAGATTGTGAAGGTTATTCTATATACACGAAAGTGATGCCCTTCAGAAAATGGATCAATCTATACGCAAAACAAATGAAAGAAAAATAATCACATCAAGTAAAACTATTTTGATCTTGCAATAAAATACCCTATCCATATAAGGTAGCCAATGCATGGCACCTTATATGAAAACCAAACCGAAGAAAATAAAGAAATCGATAGAAAACAAATCTAAAAAAGAAGCTCCTAAATTAATGAAAAAAATGAAATCCTTAAAAACAAGTAAGAAGAAAGCAACACCAAAATCCCAATCTCCAATTTTGGATTCAAATAGATTAGTAGCTTCTCAAGGAATGATTTTTCATTTAGAAAATGAATTGAAGCTAGAAATTAGATCTACAGAAAAAAGACTTAGCTCAAAAATTAACAAAATAGACGCCCGTTTTGCTTCCATCGATGCAAGATTTAATCAAATGGAGGCCCGATTCAGTGACATCGATGCAAGATTCAACCAAATGGAGGCCCGATTCAGTGACATCGATGCGAGATTTAATATAATTGAATCAAAACTTGATAAAGTATTAGCTGAAGTTCACAGAATGGCCGTACTTATGGAAGAACAAAATGCCAGAAATCGATTCGTTCTAGAGGGTTATGATCAGCTTTATAAGCGTCAGGATCGATTAGAAATCGAAGTGGAGAAAAGACTTAAAAACATCGAAGATTTAATTATCAAAAAGAAAGAACTTTAGACCTTTAATTGGCCTTTCCATTTGATTTTAATCAAATACATGGGAACTGGTAATGCAGGAATAACTTCGGCCTTATAACCTAGCTAGATATTTTTTTCACTTCTGTGAACTATAACCTTATCATGAGCCTTGAAAAATTTTATATGAACAAATTCAGATATATGGGATCTGTATTTTTAATGCTTAATTTGATCTTCAGCTCTGTTTGCGAGAACTGGTTCTCATACCGAGAAGTCCTATTAATCTTAAGCGGTTAAAGGCGTCCTGTATTTTAATCATTAATATGGGACTTCAAAATTTATTTTGGACAATCTGTCAAAGATTGCCTAAAAGAAGACATCCGGAGACCAGAATGACAAACAAACTACAATTTATCAGTCTAAATATACCGAATGACAATGGAGCAAATCTTAAGGATCTAAGCTCCTATACTATCGAAGAAACAATCTTCCTTCAATTTTACCCTTTTTACAATGAAATTGTAAATATCTCACAACTTAGGAAATCCTATATTTCAAATAAGAATTCCTACTATAGAATCGATACCCTGAGACTTGCAAACACTCTCCTTTTTCATTTTGAGAATGGAAATACATATAATATTTTTGAAATATTCAATTTTGAAATGGCTGATTTGTTACCCCATGGGCTCTTGCCAACAGACTTTGAAAAATATGTCAATCCAGAGGTTTTAAAAGAAAATAAAAAGTTAGTCAGTTTCTTAAGTAGCCTTTATCATGAAAACCGAATCACTGATTTTTACATTATTGCCAATTCTATTTTAATATTAATTGAAAATGCTTTTAAGCTAGCTGAAACTCTCACTGAAAAAGAAAAAATTAAAATCTATTTATCATCAGGTTTTGCCCCCTCAAACCGGAGGATCAAATTATTGCCAGTTCATTCCTTCACTATAAATGAACATTTAAAGGAGGACTTTATTTTAGGACCTACCGCTGAGACTTTCAGTGAGAGATCTTTTTATTCAGGTGGATTTTCGCTGTGGAATAAAAATACGATCCCCTTTAATCCCGAGAATTTATATTTTATAAATAATTCCTTTTATAACTTAGAGACTAAAGAACTAACGATTATCCCTATTCTAAGCACTGAAAATAAAATCAGAAATCAACTAAAGTATTGGGATTTTGATGTGGATATGGAATCGATATCTAAAGAAAAATCAGGCAAGATCCATATCCAAAAATTTACCAATTTAAACCCCATTCTCAATTGGCTAAACAAAGAAAAAATCTCTTATGAGTACTCAAGCTCCCCGCATCTGATCAGCTCAAAAAAAGCTCGTCCCGTTCTTTTTTTGAACACCTTAAAATCACCTCATGAACTCACCTTTGCAATTAAAGTCTCAAGTGATTTAAGCTCCTTCTATGTGATAAACCTTTTAGAGGATATACGCTTTTATTCCCAGGGATTCATAGACGGTATGTCTGCCTTTTTTTACGAAAAAAGATCTGAACTAGCTTCTGGAAAAAAGAATTATAAAAGAGAGATGGACCTTAAATTTTTAAGGCATCGAGGCATTGCTTCCCTTATCATATTGGAAACCATTAATTATTATTTAGGTGACCCTTCAAGTGATGGCTCCTTAATTAAATCTGAAGATGAGTTAGTTGAATTCTTAAATATCAAATGCGCCTTTTTACTCAAAGTCGAAGGAATCCCTTTGAAGATGATTATCTCTAAAAAAGTATATTCTTACTTTAAATCATCAATTCAGCATATTCTGGAAAGATTGAATAAAGACCCAATGACCTTTACAAGTCCTGGAGAAGTCATCATTCTCGAAAATGAAAAAATTATTGTAGCTCAATTTACTAAAGTCATTCTTGAGAGTTATCTTTCCATAGATAAGGGAATGGCTTCCGTAAAAGTTTCCCTCAAAGAGAACGAAATACTTATTAACTCTTTATTTCAAAAAAATGCCGACATCCTTCTATTGAACGACAAAGATTCTTCTTCTCTTACCAAAACTATTTCAAAATACCTACGCAAAGAGCAGTGTCATAAAATTGAACTGGATCCTAAACATGGTATTGAGTTTTTGAAGCAGATTCCCTACTTACTAAGTAAAGATTGGCAGATTGCCTATGATGACCTTGATGTCATCACCCTCACCGCGGATCAGGTGACGACATCTATTGAATTCAATGACGACAATCTGGATTGGTTTGAACTTCATCCAAAAATATTTTTTAATGGCGTGAGTGTGAATATCGATGCATTTAAATTTCAAGATTCCATGGGCATGGTTCTATTTAAGGGAAAATATTATTTACTAGACCCGAAAACATTGCCAAAAATGAAATCCTTAGAGAGATTTTGGAAAAAAATTACTACAAAAAAAAATATCTCTAATCATGGAGAAACAAAAGAGTTTTATCGAATTCCCAAATCAGAAATTCTGGAACTTTTATGCTTGTACCATCGCGGAGTTAAGATCGAGTCTTCTTCTTCCCTATGGAATAGGGTTCTAAACTATTATCTAAATTTAAATACTCAGAAAAATGATCTATTTATCAATAAAAAACTGACGAAAACCCTAAAACCCTACCAATTAGAGGGCCTTAAATGGATCAATGATTTGTACAACTTACAACTTGGTGGCATCTTGGCGGATGATATGGGTCTCGGAAAAACTCTACAAACCTTGGCCTTCTTCGAACACCTATCCAATTTGAATTTAAAATCTTCAAATCATGCAAATGCAAAATTGAATTTGATTTTGATGCCTACCTCCTTGGTATTTAACTGGATCAACGACGCAGACAAATTTACGCCAAATTTGAGTTTAATTCATTTCAACTCCCAGAAAAAAGATTCCATTTTAAAGGAACTTCATAATAATGCTAAGAAGTCCATTCATGTTCTGATTACCTACGGAGTGCTTTGTGAAAATATTGAAATACTTAAAAAAATAAGATGGCAGGTCATCGTATTTGATGAAGCACAATATTTAAAAAATATTTCTTCCTACCGAGCTACCTGCGCCAGACAACTTCATGGAGATTTTAAATTGGCCCTTACAGGAACTCCTTTGGAGAATAACTACATGGAATTTTATTCTATCGCCGATCTCATTCTTCCTGGTTGCTTAGGAAACTATGAGTCCTTTAACCAAATTTATGGTGCAGAAAAAAATTTAACAAAAGAAGATCTAGAGGACCTAAAACTTAAAATCAAACCCATCCTTTTACGAAGAACAAAAGATAAATTAAATATTCATTTGCCTCAAAAGCATGAAGAAAGCATTGTTTTAGAATTTGAAAAAGAGCAATTAGAAATTTACAAAAAACTAGCACTTTCCCATAACGATCAAATTAATGAACTCCTTCTGTCTCAAGGGGAAGGAAAAAGCCAATTAGCCATGCTTACTGCTTTGTTGCGGCTGCGACAAACCTGTTCTGATCCAAACAACCTACCCAAAACGTTCTACAATAAAATTTCACCAAAACTAGAACATCTGATGGATTCGGTAAAAGAACTGATTGAAAACAATCAAAGTGTTCTGATTTTTACTCAATTCTTAACAACTCTTGAAAGAATTCATTCTCTCTTGGAAGAGGCCGGCATTAGCTGCTTGGTTATTAACGGGGCCATTCCGCAGAATAAAAGAAAAATGATTCTCGAAGAATTTGACAAGTCAGAGCAACCCATGGTTTTGGCAATGACCTTAAAAACAGGCGGAGTTGGTCTTAATCTGACAAAAGCCTCTGCTGTTTTTCATGTGGAACCTTGGTGGAACCCCGCCGTTGAAAATCAAGCCACAGACAGAGTCCATCGACTAGGGCAAACAAAAAATGTAAAAGTTTACAGACTCATTATGAAAAATTCCGTCGAAGAAAAAATCGAATCCCTCAAATCGAGAAAAAAAGGCTACTTCGACTCCTTATTTAGTGAATCTGAAGACATTACCACATCTGTAAGTGGACGGCTCACAAAGGAAGATTTTTTGTTTTTAATTCAATGAGGTAATCAGCAATCATGTTTTAATGAACTAATATATTTGGCTAGGTGCTTTCCTCGTTTTTGAGTTGGTTCTTCAACAAATTTGTTTAAATAGTATGCAATAATCAGAACTCCAATAAAGGCAGGAAAAATGGAAAGACTGCCAAGTCCTAGATTTAATAAAAAAATCTGAATACAATAACCTGCTATGCTGTGAGATGCATAAAGAGAATAACTTATTTTAGAAAGAGGCTCCAGTATTAAATTAAATGGGCCCAGTATTGATGGATAAATATATACACATAGAAACAAAAAAAATGAGATGATATAATTCGAAACGACTGGGAGAATGTTTGATTGAGGGCCATTCTTCCAAGTTAAAAACATAAATGCTAACAGAGAAAAAGATCCAATAAAAAGAATTCTCCATGAAATCGATTTGTTGTAATGTAAGAAAAATAGCGTTCCTATAAAAAAGTAAAATAAATAGGGAATATTAAATATGAGTATCTGCAATAACCTTTGAAAAACAAAATAAGAAGGGTTTAAGTTAATCAAAATACTTTTAGCCGTTATAAAAAGTGTCAACAGAATGATTGTCACTATCATAACTTTTTTAAAATTAATACTTTGATTACCAATTGTTATCCAGATCAAATAAAATAAAATTTCAACTTCGAGTGTCCACAAGACTCCATCGATCTCAGAACTGTTAAACCATAATCTAACCCCCGGGATCTAATGAAATAGAATGGTATTAAGTTTATGAGGAAAAGATGTACCAAAATATAAATTTATTAAATAAATATTTAAAATAGCAATTGCAAATCCACAAATGTATGTAGGATAAATGCGCATGAATCGATTTGCAAAAAATCCCAGCCTTGTGGAATTTACGAATGAAAAAGGAATTACCATTCCACTTATCAAAAAGAATATAGCAACACCCATTGGGCCTAAGTCAATTGGAGAGGCCTTTACAATGTACTCTGACACAAGATGGAGAACATGATTAGGTGTTGCAGCGGCAGGAGTTCCTAAAAAATAGGATATAACTTCAGGTCGATACCAAAAAACTCCAAAAAAATGTGAACACACAACCATGATTGCTGCTAATCCTCTTAAAAGATTAGCAAATTCAATTCTTCTTTTAATTTCTATCATTTAATTAATATCTTTCCTTAAACTTGATAATTCTAATTGGGTATTTTCCAAAATGATTTATTGACTTATCTATGTTAACGAAGAGCCACTCAATTTGATCGACTTAAGCCACAATTCATTATTAAGATACCAATGAATTGTTGACTCCAAACCTTCTTCAAAACTATTAAACCTTCTCATAAAATTTAATTCTCTTATCGCCTTACTGTCATCAATGGCATATCTAAAATCATGCCCTAACCGATCACTCACGAACCTAATTTGTTCCAGATATGAACCCGTTTTTTTAGGTTTAATTCGATCTAGTAATTTGCAGATAGATTTAACAACATCTATGTTTCGTCTTTCAGAATTTCCTCCAAAACAATAGGATTGACCGATAATACCCTTTTCATAGGCTAACAAAACACCACGACAGTGATCTTCGACATGAATCCAATCCCTGATATTTTCTCCTAAACCGTACACTGGCAGCTCATTCCCTTCTAATGCACTAACAATAATTCTAGGTATCAACTTTTCAGGAAATTGTCTTGGTCCATAATTATTGGAACAATTTGTAGTGATCACAGGCAAAGAAAATGTTTTATTCCAAGCTCTCACTAATAAGTCGCTTGCTGCCTTTGATGCAGAATAAGGAGAGTTTGGTGCATAATTTGTTGTTTCATTAAACTTAGAATCCAAATCATCCAACTCCCCAAATACTTCATCAGTTGATACATGCAAAAAACGAAATTTATCTCTCTCATTTTCTGGAATATCCGAAGTAAATTTTCTTGCACACTCAAGAAGAGTAAAGGTGCCTATAATATTTGTTTCAATAAAAATCTTAGGACCCAATATTGAATTATCAACATGTGATTCCGCTGCAAAGTTAATAATACCATCTGGTTGATATTTTAAAAATAAATTGGAGACGAATTTTTCATCCTGAATAAACCCCTTTTCAAAAACACAGCTTTGATCCAACTCAGACTCAATATTTATAAGTCTTCCAGCATAAGTTAGGGCGTCAACAATAACAACATTGTACCTGTTTTTGTCCAGAATTCTTATAAATTGACTCCCAATAAATCCTGCAGCTCCAGTAACTATTAGAGTTTTCTTCAAACTACTCTTTGCCATTCATTTTTCCTTTTTGAAATTTTAAGACCCTATTTTAGGAAATATCTATAAAAATTAAAAACAACAACTTATTCTTCTTCATAAAAAATAACTTTAGACCCATCAAATTCTATTCTAAATGGAAATTCCCTTAATTTTATACTTTCGATTAACCTCTTGCGATTTTCTGGAGCTGTTAAAAATAAAAGAAATCCTCCGCCACCAGCTCCCAATAGTTTTCCACCCCATGCTCCATTTTTAAGAGCAAGATCATATATTTCATTGATTTCACTGTTGGTAATCTTAGAGCTTAGGCTTTTCTTCAATAACCAACTTTGATGTATCATTTCCGCAAAATTTTGAAACCTAGATTGCAGTAGAAACTTTTTGCCACCTTCAACTAATTCAACCATTTGTTTTAAACTATTAAATTTTTCTTCGGCATTTGTTATGTTATTTTTTTGATCAAGTAATACCTCTGAGGCAGATCTGACAGTTCCAGTGTAAAACAAAACCATATGTTTTTGTAGTTCTTCAAATGCATCTTTAGATAAGTTTAAGCATTCAACTGCAACTGCGCCATGTGGTTTAAAATTAAAAATATTTAGCCCGCCAAAACTGGCCGCATACTGATCTTGCTTTCCTATTGGCTCTTTTAATCTATTGATTTCAATATTACAGGCGAGTTCAGCCAATTTATGTTTATCTATATATTGGTTTTTTCTCGTAAACAAATTATGAAGTACACCTACTGTAAAGCTGGAAGATGAACCCATACCTGTTCCTGCTGGTATATCAGAAATGGAACTAATTTCTACTCCATAAGAAGATTGAGTCAAATCAAAAGCCTCCCTAAGAATGGGATGTTGAATATCTTTAATTTGATTTACAGTTTCCGTCTTTGAATATTTAAGCCTAATTTTATCTTTTTCAAAGTATTGATGGCTAGAAATGTACATATATTTATTAATCGAGAAACTTATACATGCCCCTGGAGAACGCGAGTAGAACACCTCCAAATCAGATCCCCCCCCCAATAAACTAATTCTAAAGGGAGTTTTTGTTACTATCATATATAATTCCTTTATCTATAATTTTAATTTATTAACTATCCAATTTTTAATCTCTAATATATTTTCACTTATGAAAGCAGCTTCTTGCAATTTTTCAGGCAATTCTTCACCGCCAAGATAACCAAGAAATGGAATCTCAAATTTTTTTGCACATTCTAAATCTCTAAGAGAATCACCTATAAAAAAACACTGCTCCCTATTTATATTAAAATCAATAATTGCTTTATTAAGCATTCCCACGTCAGGCTTACGACACTCACATTTAATTTTTAATTCTTTAATCTCTCCTTCAAATCCGAGATCGGGATGATGAGGACAAAAATAAATTTCATCGAGCCAAGCTCTTTGATTTCCTAATAAAGTTTCAATCTTGTTATGTATTTGTTCTAGTTCAGTGAAACTTAAGATCCCTTTGGAAACCATGGGTTGATTTGTTACCACAATGTTTAATACATCTAATTTATTAAAGTCTCTAACGACTTCAGAAATACCTTCTCTCAAAACCACTTTATCTTTCGATATAAGATTATCTACAAATTCAATTATAGTCCCATCTCTGTCCCAAAAAACACAGGCTCTGGGGGATTTAAGTGACAAACGTTGCAGCCGCCTTGAAACCAAATCCTTTTTTACTCTTTCTAATCGATCAGGGGTCCCCATGTCCTTTATGTACTCAGTTGTTTTATAAGAATAGATATTTAACTTCTTTACAAATTCTGGAAAAAAATTGTGTGCTAAATCTCCACTTACATTTTTGTTGAGAAGCGCTAAAGCTTTTTCCGAGAATAGATAAATAGCCGCATTGACTAAATTCTTGTATATTAAACTTTCTGGATGGGGTTTAGAAAAAAATTTTGTAACTTTTCCTTGTGGGTCTAACTCTAGCAAATCACTATCATAAGGATGATCATTTGGATGAGTCACCAATGTCAAATCAGCTTGATTTCTAAAATGAAATCCAGCTAATTTTTCTAAATCCAGATCACATAGCAAATCACCGTAAATCACAAAAAATTCTTCTGAAATAAGTCCTTTAAGTTGCGCTAATGCCCCGGCCGTTCCAAGAGGAATTTTTTCTATAATGTATTCAATCTCAATTCCTAACTTTTCACCATTACCTAGTTCTGACATAACAATATCTGGGAGATAATTGAGGAGAAGAAATATTTTCTCAATTCCTTCTCTCTTTAACCATTCAATTTGAATTTGAAGTAAAGAGCGATCATCAATTAAAACCATAGGTTTTGGACGATCCTTTAGACCTAATCGAGTGCCTTTGCCACCAGCCAAGATAACTGCTTTTTTTGGCATATTTTTCTTGTTAATCATTATTGTTGAACGAGTCATATTTTTTTCTAACTTTTTTAGACTTTTTCAGCAATAATAGAAACACTTTTTAAATGATTTATCGCCATGCCTTATTGCGTCACAATGACGAGATAATTAAGAAAAGATTATTTAAATTGTCTTAGGCTAGCCAAAACATATATGTAGCGAAAGCGAGAGAGAATTATGAATTTACATATCCAGGATCCAAGAAATAATAATATATGGTTCGACGATTCCTCCGTAAAACAGTATTTTCTGGACTATCAATTAAACTTACAAAAGGCTCTTTCAACACTGGATTCTAATGAACTTGAAAAGGCCTATCAATTGATGGATAAAATAGCTTCCCAACAAGGAACTTTTTTTGTTTGTGGAAATGGCGGATCAAACGCGATAGCAGAACATTTATGCTGCGATTGGACCAAGGGGACTTTTATTGAAAATAAAGTTTCTTTAAGAACCATTTGTCTAAATTCTAATGGTCCCTTATTAACTGCTGCCGCTAATGATTTCGGTTTTGAAAAAGCCATGGGCTATTTACTGCAAATACAAGCAAAGCCATTAGATGCATTAATAGTCATTTCATCCTCTGGAAAAAGTGCCAATATTATTGAAGCTATTAATGTAGCCAGAAAGTTGAATATTCCTGTTATGTCACTAACTGGTTTTTCTGGAGGAAAAGCCAAAGAACTAGCCGATATTAAACTTCATGTTGAATTTGCTAATTATGCAATAATCGAAGATGCGCACCAAGCTGTTGTCCAGTGTTTGGCTCAGTTTTTCTATAGTAAAAAAAATAAACAATAATAAGGATATCCTTGCATAAAAAATTAATCCCAAATCTTGTTTCTATTATTTCCCCAGGATATAACAGTGCTCATTTTTTACCAGAGATGATTAAGAGCGTGCAAAGTCAGACCTACCAGAGTTGGGAGCTTTTAGTTCTTATCGATAGCGGAACAACTGATAACACTGTTGAAGTGGTTAATTCTTATTCAATTAAAGATTCTAGAATTAAGTTAATTCAAATTTCTGAAGGCAAAGGACTTTCCCTTTCTAGAAATGAAGGTCTTAAATTAGCTTCAGGTCAATATATTGCTTTTCTAGATAGTGATGATCTTTGGCTACCAGAAAAGTTAACAAAGCAAATTGAATTTATGATAAATAATTCTTTAGCAATCTCATGCACTTCCTTCAGAAGAGTTAGCGAAGATTTGACAACAATTGGAAAACTCATTGAGGTTCCAATTAACATTTCTTATGAAACATTACTTGTTAATAATGTCATTGGCTGCCTAACTGTTATTATCGATCAATCAATTACTGGAACTCTCCAAATGTTAGAAACGAAACATGAAGATTTTCTCTTATGGTTATCATTATTAAAGAAACCTTATGCATGTGGAGGACTAAATTTTGATTTGGCACGATACCGAATTGTCAAAAACTCTCGTTCCGCAAACAAAATCGAAATGATTAGATATAGGTGGAAGATTCTTCGGCAATTTGAAAAAATGTCTCCTTTTATATCTTTAAAATATTTATTTCTATATGGAATAACTTCTTTAATTAAATACTCCAAATTTTAACTTTCTAACAACTGTACACAGGATTTATTAAAGTTATCCATTGTAAACGATGAGGCAAATTCCTTACCCCTTAAACCAATTTCTCTATCTTGCAAGACTGACTCTAATTCTGATTTCAAATCTTTTGCAGAAAGCACAATCCTTTGCCTTCCACCTTTCAACAACTCCCCCATCCCACCAAGTCCGGATCCAATAACAGGAACTCCAAATAGCATAGCCTCATGGGCAACTCTGTTCCAGCCTTCTTTGAATTGAGAATAGGTTATGACAGCTGAGGAAGCTTTTAATAAACATAAATAGTCATGACGATTTAAATTTAAGTTCAAACATGGCAAATCAATATCTTTATTTCCAGAAGTGACCAATGAATATTTCAAATCCTTTAATTGATTATATACAATATCAGCACCCTTTTTTCTTTGTGAGTTTCCAATATATACTATCTTCTTATCGTATAATTGGTGTTTTTCCCTAAACTGTCTTACCTCATCATCAGAAATAGTAAATTCCTTTAAATCGAATCCACAATAAATGGTTTCTATATTATTAAAACCTAAGGAAAAAAAGAAGTCTTTCCAGTAAGACGATATAACAATTAATTTATGCAAACTATTTTTATTTAAAATTAGACTTTTTAACGTTAAATAATGATGGACCTTCACAAGTAGGTCACAAAATGAAGTGTCATAATGGTAGGCAATTATTAATTGTTTGGGAATCTCCTTAATAAAAAAACTATGGTTCATCGCTCTTAATAAAAACTCCTGATCTTTCACCGATCTCAGCTTTACAAGATTTTCAATATAACTCGGAATTTTCTTTAATCTACCAACTCCGCACGGCACTGGATTAAATACCTGTACCATGTTTCCATTTTGTTCCCATGCCCTCTGGATATCGTCTTCAAATAAATCACCGCCATATTTTTTGGTAGTGCTTAAAACTCTCAATATTCTTTTCATTTCGAAAATGTATCAAAATGCACTTAAGAATTCAATTTATAGATTTTATTGGAAATAACCAAACAAAGATCTAGAAAAATAGAAAATAACTTTTTAAAATGATAGTTTTTTAATCTAGAGCCGGTCTCATAAATACCTCGGCGCGTTTTGAATTGGTTTGGAAAATTTGATTAAATCGTGAGTTATGAAACTTACGGAAGAACAGTGGGCCTTTATCAATTCCATGTTACCCAAGGAACGGGCAAGAAAAGATAAACGAGCTCGCCCTTGGAAAGATCCCAGAGATGTTTTAGAGGGCATTTTATGGATTTTAAAAACTGGGGCAAGATGGAAAGATTTACCTGAAAGATATCCACCATACCAGACTTGCCACCGTCGATATCAGTCTTGGGTTAAGTCAGGAGTTTT
>WBZM01000486.1_pt1 | contig 55296 bp, 59 predicted proteins | sample 5204271 | NCBI WGS metagenome assembly WBZM01 (sample SAMN12344346, study PRJNA552823) | activated sludge metagenome | biome: Activated sludge suspended growth; feature: Nitrification reactor; material: Wastewater; isolation source: activated sludge from nitrification reactor of wastewater... | reverse complement strand
ATGAACGGAACTTCCGACAACTCATAATGGGCCGCCACCTCTTCACCGGTGGCGACCAGGGCAAATCGGCCGCACATGTTTTACTCCTTCTGAAGTCGCCACGCTGGGCGCGGGCCGGCCCGGTCAGGGAATCGGCTCGCGCAGGGTTTCCGGGCGGGCAGCAGTGGAGCGGGCCAGTGCCCCGGATGACAACGGATCGAAGCCGGCCGGCCAGCGCGTCTGGCTATCGTAGCGAGCGCCGGTCAGGTTCGTGTCCTGCAAGTTCGTCTCGCGCAGGTCAGTGCCGACGAGATTCGACTCGCGCAGGTCGGTGTGGCGCAGATTGGCGCGCCGCAGGTCCGCGCCGCCCAGATCGGCCAGCCACAGCTTGGCCGCGCGCAGGTCCGCGCCGTTGAGGTTGGCCTCGCGCAGATTCGCCCCGGCCAGATCGGACCGGCTCAGGTCGCGCTGCATGGCGCCCTGGTTGACGATCTCCCACACCAGCCGCCACTTGGGGTCGATCTGCGTCAGCTCGGTGACGACTGTGTTGCGCAGGTCGGCCCAACTCATCTTGGCCCGGCTGAAGTCGGCCTTGCTCAGGTCGGCCCCATTGAGGTTGACGCCGCTGAGGTTGGCCTCGCGGGCGTCGGCGGCCACAAGCGTGGCGCGGCTGAGGTTGGCCCCGCTGAGATTCGCGCCGCTCAGGTCGGCGCTGGTCAGATCGGCGCGGGCCAGGTTGGCCTTGGTCAGGCTGGCGCGGCTGAGGTCGGCGCGGCTGAGGTCAGCCTCGGACAGATCGATCTCGCGCAGATCGCGGCCGGCCGCGCCGCGGTTGACGATCTCCCAGGTCATACGCCACTTGGGATCGAGTTGGGTGCGGTCGTCAATGCGGGCCTTGGTCAGCCGGGCGCGACGCAGGTCGGCGCGGGTCAGACGGGCGGCCGAGAGGTCGGTTTCCCACAGACGCGCGGCGCGCAAGTCGGCGCCCCAGAGATCGGCGTCCCGCAGGTCGGCTCGGCTCAGGTCGCGGCCGGCCGCGCCGTGGTTGACGATCTCCCAGGCAACACGCCACTTCTGATCGATGTGGGTGGCTTCGTCGATGATCATGCCGGCCAGGTCGGCCTGATTGAGGTCTGCGCCGGTCAGGTCGGCCCCGTTCAGCGCGGCGTGGTTAAGGTCCGCGCCGGTCAGGTCGGCCCCGGCCAGGTTCGTGCCAACGAGCGCGGCGCGCTTCAGGTCGGCCCCGGCCAGAGTGGCCCCGCGCAAATCCGCCCCGCTGAGGTCGGCTTCCTGCAAGTTGGCGCCCTTCAGGTTGGCGTCGCGCAGGTCCGCGCCGGAGAGGTCGAAGCCGCGCAGGACAGCCCGGCGCAGGTTGGCCCCACGGGCGTTCTTGTCGGTCGCCAGGCGCTCGCGCAGGGCAATCATGTCCGGGCCGGGGCCATTGTCGCTATAGACCGGCGCGGCCGGCGCAACCACGGGCGCGGGCGCTTCGGCCTGGTGCTCGCTGAACAGTTGTGTCAGCGTGGCCCGCTGCTGCTCCTGCTGGTCTTGCAGCGAGGTCTGGAGGGTGCGGACCTGCTCCTCGTAGAGGTCCTTCTGTGCCTTGAGCTGGTTGTCAAGTTGACGCTGCGTTGAGCGCCGGATGGCCGACGCGATGGCGGCGGCCACGATGCCCGCCACGAGCAGCGCGATGACTCCGCCGATCGCGGTGAACAGGATTGCCTGGCCTGGATTCATGGCTAATACGTCTCCAATCAGTGTCGAGCAACAGGGCGCTCACGAATCGATTAGCTCATTTTAACACCGAACGGCCGGTGGCGGGACTATTCGCTTGTTGAAATTACGGCCTTGTCACGCGCTCTTTGCCTCTTTTTCACGGCCAGAGGCAGCGGCAAGGCCCGTGCCTGCGCGTATCAGTTGCCATAAAAGTGCATAAAGGGCTTCTGGCGTTCGCAGGGGTGGTCATCGTCCACATGACGCCAGTAGTAGCTGTTGCCACCATTGGCCATGAGACGGCGCACGCGCAGAATGACCACGCCACCGCACTTCGGGCAAATCGCCTGGACAGGCGCTCCCAGAGAGGCTGCAACGATGCTGCCGCAAGACGATACTGCTGTCTTCATCGGCTTTCTCCTAGCTTCCCGGTTGAGAAACGCACGACGATAGCCCGTTTAGTACCGTCTCTCTACCTTTCGGACAGGGGGAATGTAGTAGCCGGGCGACACGAACGCCATTTCTCGGAGAGTATGTGATTGTGGTACTTCTCTTGGAATACCAAGTAAATCGTACCATAGCATACTTTTCGGCGCTTGGCAATAGGCCAGGCCGGTTTTTTGCCAGAGAAATGGCCGGCAATGGCCTGTGCCGTTGTTGCCGGCGGCGCGGGCGGGCGGAGCCTCACGCAAAAATATCCAGGCGCGCCCTCCGCGGCGTGGTTTCGGCCGGCCACAGCAATTTGTGGCTTTTCTGAGGCGAGCGGCTACAATGCGCTGACAGGAGTTTGCGCGCCCATCCTGGGCGCCCATCGAGGGCCTTGCTGCGGACACACCAGGAGGTTTCTATCGTGGCCCGACGATATCATCTGCCGCTTCTCGCCCTGGCCGTTCTCGCGGCTTTTCTCAGCGCCTGCGCCGGAACCATCGACCAGACCATTACCTTCCGCGCCGGCGAGGTCTGGGACACCGTCGCCACGCTGACCTTCCCGGCCGAGATCGCCCCGCTCGTGGCTGGCCAGCTCAACCAGGAACTCAGCCGCATCCAGCAGGAGATCGAAGCGGGCGGCGGCGCCATGCGCTGGGAGCGGGCCGACAACGACGGCGGGCTGGCCTACGACATCGAGGCCAACGGCCGCGGCTATGACATCCTGCGCAGCATCAGCTTCAGCGACATGAGCGTCACCGCTGTCGAGGAAAACGGCCAAAGGCAATTGACCTTCACGGCCACGCCGCCGCTGGAGGCCGCCGCCAACACCCTGACCATCGTCGGCGGCGAGATCCTCTCCAGCAACGGCGAGCTTGTTGGCGGCGACACGGTGCGCTGGGTCAATGCACGCCAGCCGATGCAGGCCGTGTTGACCGAGCGGGGCGGGGCCGGGGCGTTGCCGCTGCTGCCCATCCTGGCCGGCGTCGCCCTGATCGCTGGGGGCGGGCTATTGGCCTGGCTGTTGTGGCGACGACGCGGCGCGCCCGCGCCAGTGGCCGTGTCGCCCACGCCCTATGCCTATCCGCCACCCACCGCGCCGCCGCGCCCCGAACCACCGGCCGGCGTCGTCGCCGATAAAGCCATCGTCGCCCCCGGCGCGGCCACGCCGGACCGCTTCTGCGTCCACTGCGGCACGCGCCTGCGCCCGGCGGCCAGGTTCTGCGCCGCGTGCGGCCAGGCCCAACCAGAGTAACCACCACCGCGCCAAGGAGAGCCACGCCATGCAATGCCCCAACTGCGGCCGCGACAATCGCAACGACTCCCGCTTCTGCCAGTATTGCGGCGCGACGCTGACCGGCCCGGGCCTGCCGCCGGGCGCGTCCTTTCGCCCACCAGCAGCGCCCCCGCAGCCTCCCGCGCAACTCGTCGGCCAGCTGGGCAGCGGCGGCACGGCCGCGGGCAACCTCTGGACGCCTTTCGCCGGCTACGGCACACGCGGCCGGCACGTCTCCTGGCTGCTGGACAACCTCGGCCCGCGCGCCGGCGACCTCCACGCCGCCGTCACCGAGCGTTTCCAGCAGCGCGCCGTGCCCAGCGCCGACATGGGCTGGCACGAGCTGACCGCCCAGGGGCTGATCGTCGAGCGGCGGCCGTTCTACTTCGTCCGTCGCGGCATCACCACGGTGGCCCTCTACCTGGCCCAGTTCGGCCGCGACCTCTACATCTCCCAGGTCACCTACGTCAAAAGCCCCATCAGCAATCTGCGCGTCATCGTTCTGGTGCTGATGATTTTCTTCCAGTTGTTCTTCATGTTCGGGTTCTCCGACGCCGTCGCCGGAACCATTGACGGCGGTGGTATGTTTGGAATGCCGGATGTAAACGTCGGCGGTCTGGTCTTTTTCCTGTGCCTGGTCGGCCCGCTGGGCATGCTCAATACGCTGGCGCTGGCCCTCGGCGTACTCTACAGCTTCTATAAGTTCTTCACCGAGAAAGACTTTGCCGCCATCCTGCGCCGCCGCCCCAATGAGTTCCAGCAGGATGACACCATCGCGCTGGAAAAGGCCGTCGAGGAGACGGTGCGGCAAGCGCTGGACAAGATCGGCATTGCCGTCAACCTGATGCCGCCGGCCGACGCGACCACCTTCAGCTCGCGGCCGCGTCTCATCTAGCCCACGCCATGACCGTACCCAGCGTTCTGCCCACGATTCAGGTGCTGCCCGCGCCGGCCGGGGCGGCCGCCGGCCGCGCGCCGGAGACGGCGCTCTTCGGCTATCGCCTGCCTTACCTGCCCGATTTCCTGGCCGATAACACCCTGCTGGCCGAGCGACCGGCCGAGCGCCTGGCCGAGGTGCTGGGGCGGATGACGCGCTTCGTCGTCGGACTGCGCAAGTACCACGGCAGCGCCTACGCCCTGCGCTACGTCGCCCGCCCGGAGCGGGGACGCATCGATGTTTTCCTGCTCGGCCGTCTCTTCGCGCCGCCCGACCAGGCCCGCCCGATGGCCGCCCAGGCCGCCCGCGACCTGGCCATCCACCTGGCCACCTACGGCCTGCCGGCCGAAGCCCTGACGGCCGACGCCCCGCCCGGCCTGACCCTGCGCGACGCGCTCTTTCCCTTCGACCCGCCGCCCGTCGTCGTCGAACTGCGCCAGGCCGAGGCCATCGTCCCCCTGCTGACCGTCGGCCAGGACGCCTACGTCATCTACCCCTACCGCGCGCCACAAGGGGCATTTCTGGAGCCGTTCGAGAGCCTGCTGCGCCAGCCGCGACCGTCGGCCGTCAGCATCTACCTGGAGCCAACCGACCTGACGGCGACGGAGCGGCAACGGCTGGCTGAAGCCGCTCATCTGGCCGAGACGGTCGCCGACTTGCAGCGGCGCACGCTGTCGGACGTGTCCGTCCAACGGCTGCGCGACCCCGGCGCGGAGCTGGTCGGCCGCATCTACAGCTCCTACCTCAAGTCGCTCGATGAGGCCTTCGTGCTCGTCGTCCAGGTGGCCGGGCCGGACGCCAACACCACCTGGACGGTCGCCCGTGGGTTGGGCGCGGCCATCACCGTGCCGCCAGAGGCAGCCCACGGCCGCGAAGGCGACGACCGCCGCCTGCCCAGCGCCGCCGAGGTCATCGCCCCGCGCACCGCCGAGCAGACGGCCGCCGCCCGCCGGGCCTTCTCAACTCTCGTCTATCGCCCCTGGGCGCCGACGCGGGCCACGGAGGGCAAGGAACGGTTGCCCTACCTGGCCGGCGCGGAGGGGGCCGCGGCCGCCTTCCGCTTCCCCATCAGCGTGCGCGGCGGCGTGCCCGGCATTGCCGTGCGCCAATCGCCGCCCGACTTCGAGGCCGGGCCACGCCAGGAGCGCGCCGCGGCCGACGAACTCCACCTGGGCGCGCTGCGACGCGGTGGCGCGGTCACGGTCAAGCTCAAGGACCTGACCCGCCACGGCCTCATCACCGGCTTCACCGGCTCCGGCAAGACCAACACCGTCCTCTATCTCCTCGACCAGTTGTGGCGCGACCACCACATGCCCTTCCTGGTCATCGAATCGGCCAAGAAGGAGTACCGCGCCTTGCTGCGCCAGCCGGGCCTGGCGGAGTTGCTCATCTTCACCCTGGGTGACGAGCGCACCGTGCCCTTCCGCCTGAACCCGTTCGAGCTGCTCGACGGCGTGCGCCTGGAGGCCCACATCGGCCGTCTGCGCACCTGTTTCGACGCCGCCCTGCCCCAGTTCGGCATCCTGCCGTCGATCATCTCCGAAAGCCTCCAGCGCATCTACGCCGACAAAGGCTGGCGCTTCACCGACGCCGGCGGCGAGAAAGACCTGCCCTTCCCAACGATGCGTGACATGTTCCGCACCGCCGTGGAGGTGTCGGAGTCGCGTGGCTACGCCGGCGAGACCTACCACAACATCCGCGCCGCCGTGGGCGGGCGTATCGGCGAGCTGCTGCGCGGCAGCAACGGCCGCATGTTCAACACCCAGCGCTCCTACCCGCTGGACGCGCTCATGCGCCGGCCGGTCATCCTGGAGCTAAACGACCTGCGCGCCGAGGACAAGGCGCTGACGATCATGTTCCTGCTGATGCTGCTGCGCGAGTACCGCGAACTACACGCGGCGGCGACGCTGCAACATATCACCGTCATCGAGGAGGCCCACAACGTCATGGGCAACGTCAAGGCCAGCGGGCCGTCGGAGGTGTCGGCCGACACGAAGGGCCAGGCCGTGCAGGCCTTCGCCGACCTGCTGACCGAAGTGCGCGCCTATGGCGAGGGCATCCTCATCGCCGACCAAAGCCCGGAGAAGCTGCTGCCCGACGCGCTGCGCAACACTAACCTCCAGATCGCCCACCAGCTGCGCGACGCCAAGGACCGCGAGGCCATCGCCCGGGCGCTGATCATGGACGACACCCAGCGCGACTACCTGGGCAAGCTGCGTATCGGCGAGGCGGCCGTCTTCCTGACCGGCATGGAGAAGGCCACCTTCATGCAGGTTCCGCCCTACAAAGACACCGCCGGCTTCGACCAACCGGCGACCGACGCGGCCGTGGCCGCCCACATGGCCGGCTTCCTGGCCGCGCACCAGACGGCGCACCTGCCTTTCGACGGCTGTCGCTTCTGCGGCAGCCCGTGCCGCTTTGTGGACATCATCGAGCCGCAGACGCGCCACCCGGAGACGCACGAGCGCTTCCGCGCCGCCCTGCTGCGCTTCGACGAGCAGCGAGAACCGGAAGCCTGGCCGGCGAACTGGGCCGCCGTGGCCCGTGTCTGCGGCGATGCGGCCCGCGCCGCCGGCGAACGCCACCCCGATGCCGCCTACTGCTATCTGGCCCACGAGATCGACTTCGCCTTCACCGAGCATATGCGCCGCGCGTTCATTGACGCGTATGAGGGTCTGGGAATTACGTGAGATGAGTTGTGCAGACAAGGAGAGTAAACCATGGCGATGGTGACGTGTCCCAATTGTGGTCATTCCAACGTTGACACAGCCAAGTTCTGTGCCAAGTGCGGCAACAAGCTGTCGCCGGCCGAGACGGTCGTGATGGGCAGTTTCGATGACAGCGCACCCCTGCCGGGCGGGCGGCCGCCGGCCATGAGCGCCAAGGAGCAGGCGGCCTTCACCCCGCCGCCGGCCGCGCCCCCGCCACCCCGCCCCACGACCGCGCCGCCGCCGGCTTACACGCCGCCCAGCTATTCGCCGCCGCCGGCCGTTGGCGGCCTGCCATCCGCTGGCGCACCGTCCAGTGGCGCACCTTCCAGTGGCCATCGCTTCGTCGCCATGCGCACCATTGCCGGCCTGGCCAACGTCCTCGCCTGGCTATCGCTGGCGCTGGGCATCCTGGCCGGGCTTATCTTTGGCTCGCAAGGCCTGGGCGGCGGTCTTGGTATTCTTCTGGGTCTGGTTGGGGGCGCGATTGCTGGCGCGCTGGGTTGGGTCTACTGGCGGCTGCTGGGTGAGGGCATCTGGCTATTTCTGGACATCGAGGCCAACACCCGCCGGACGGCGACGGCCCTGGAAGAGCGGCGGTCATAGGAAGACATCATGTCCGAACGATTCACCCCCCATGAAAGCGAACCGCCACGGGAGACAACAACCCCGGGCCAGGACGCGCGCCGCCTGTCGCCGGAGGGCCAGTCCCGCCTGCAGGGCACTCCGGAGACGACCCAGCCCGGCGACCTGAACCACCCGATGGAGGGTGGCGGCCAAGGCTTCTTCTATGGCGACGGCCGCGGCGGGCTGGTGACGCCGGAGATGAGCGAGAGATACCATTCGCCGGAGAATCAGATCGAAAAGGAGCCGTACACCTATCGCGCCGTGCCCACTGACCCGCAGCAGGCGGCCGATGACGCCAGTCAGGCCACGCCGGCCGATCCCCAGGCGGCGGCCGATGACAACACGACGCCGTCCGATGACCAGCCGGTGAGTGACCCGCTGCCCCCCAGCGATAACAAGCTGAAAGAGACCGCTCCGCACCAGGCGCTGCTATCGGACAGAGGTCAGAGCGCCATGCAGGGCGTGGCCCCAGACACCGAGCCGTAGGAAGGCTCACTAACGGGAGGAAGTAAGCCATGACTGTCGAATCAACCGCCGCCAAAGCCGTTTCGGAAGGCACCAGGGGCGTCGTTCGCCAGGCGGAGAACCTGGCCAAAAAGCTCTGGTCGATCATGGACGCCGCCTCAGAGAAGAAGCCGCCCAGCGACTACCTATCCTCGCAAGCCATCCAGAGCATCCAGGGCAAACACATGTCTTAGACGAGCACGAGCGGGCCGCCGAGGCGTCGGCCGCCCAGAGAGATTGACCATGAGCAGTTTCTTCGACAAGGTGCGCTCCGGCGCGGGCAAGGCGGCCTTCGAGGCCGACAAGCTCCGCCGCGTCACCGCCGCCCAGTCGGACTTGCGCGGCTTGCGCGAGGAGATGAACCGGGCGGTGAATCTGATCGGCCGCGTGGCCTTCGACCTGCACCAGCGCGGCCAGGACAGCCCGCCGGAGTTGCGCGCCGCCTGCGATGCCGCCGCGGCTGTGCTGGCCCAGGTCAGCGCCAGGGAGGCGGACATCGAGCGCATCCGCAACGAGCAGTACGTTGAACCAGGGGCGGCCGCCTACGACCCATCGCCGCTGGTCTGCCCGGCCGGCCACGGCCCGCTACCGGCCGGGACGCGCTTCTGCCAGCAGTGTGGTCAGCCGGGCACGCCCCCCGCGCCGGTGGCGCGGATCCCCTGCCCTACTTGTGGCGCGTCGCTGCAACCGGACGCGCGCTTCTGCTACAACTGCGGTCAACCGCTACAGCCGCCACCCGCGTCCCCCGCGCCCGCGCCGAGCGCTCCGGCCCAGCCGGAAACAGTCCGGCTGGGCAACGCGCCGCCGGCCGCCGCCTGTCCCTCGTGCGGCGCGCCTGTGCTGGACGCCGGCGAGGCGTTCTGTTCAACCTGCGGCTACCCGTTTAAACAAGTGCCCTGAGCCGCAAAGGGAGCCAGGTTCCGAATGAAGTGCCCCAACTGCTACAACGATACCCGCGCCGGCGCCAAGTTCTGCCCACACTGCGGCCACCCGCTGACTGCGGGACAGAAGACGCAGCTCGTTCGCCCACGGGCCGACCCGCCCGCCCCGCCGCCACCCCCACCGCCGGCCGCGCCGCCAGCCTACAAGCCGCCGCTGTATGCGCCGCCGGTTCAACCGTCTTCGGTTCAGCCGCCGCCGGTTCAACCGCCTTCGGTTCAGCCGCTGGGCGGGGTGTCGCCGGTGAGGCCGGCCCGACGCGGCCTGCGCCGGCCGGCCTGGCCCGTGCTGGCGGGCGTGGGCGCGGTCTTGCTGTTGGCTCTGGCGGGCTTGTGGTTCCTGTTTCTGCGCGGCGGCGGGGCGGCCGCCGGCGTGCCGCAAGGGAACCGCGTCCTCTACGGGATTGCGGAGACGGCTTCCTCCGGCCTCGCCAGCAAATCCGTCGGCGTCCTCGGCCGCGACGGCGATTGGGCCGAGCTGGCCTTTGACCGCGACGGCATCCTTGTCAGGCAAGCGCCGGCCGATGGCTATGCGAGCGTGGCTCCCGACGGCCGGCGGCTGGCCATATACCGTGACACGCGGCGCGACGGTCTGGAGCTGTCCCTGATCGCGACCGAGGGGGGCGCCGAATCCTACAGCGATTCCGGGACAGGCTGGGAACTGCGCCACGGTTTCTCGGCCGGCAGCGACGCCTTCGCTTTCACCCGCTACGACGACAGCGATGAAGTCTACACGCTGGTCGTCGTCGGCGCTGGCGGCCAGCCGCTGGGCGAATGGGAGGACCTGATCTTTGCCGGCTTTTTCGACGACGGCCAGCGGCTACTGGCCATGCGGCTGGACGACGAGGGGCGTATCGACGACCTGGCGACCGTCACCCTGCCCGATGGCCAGCCGGAGCGCGTGGCCACGCTCGACGATTCCAGTGCCGAGGTCAGCCCCTTTGTCTTCAACGATGCCGCCTACTATTACTACAATGACGAGTTGCGCCGCGTCGATGCCAACGGCGAGAACGCGTCCACGATCTATCGCTTTGGCAGCGAGCTGCCGGCGGTGAGCGTCCTGCCAGGGCTGGATAAGCTGCTTGTGCTGGAGCGGCCGGAGTTCAGCACATACGGCGATCTCTACATCGTAGAGCCGGACGGCAGCGCTCGCGTCCGGGTGGATGAGGCCGTCTACATCGAACCCGGAGCCGGAGGCTCCGGCGCGGCGGCCTACGCCGCCGCCAACGGCCGCCTGGCCTATACCGCCGTCGATAACGACAGCCTGTCGCTGTTCGTCATCAACACCGACGGCCGCAACCGCCGCCGCCTGGCCGACGGTCGCGAGTGGCTAACGTTCGCATTTTCGCCCGACGGCCGTTGGCTGGGCTACATCGCCGGCAAGAGCTACGAGCAACCGGGCGAGCTATACGTCGTGGAGTTGCCCGACGGCGACCCCATCCGTCTGGCCCGCAACGCCTGGTCGTTGATGTACTCCGGCAATCGGCTGCTGTACACGTCGGTCACCAGCGCCGAAGGCGATGACCCGGAATCCAGCGTCCTGAGCGTGACCTATGGCGGCGACGCGGAGGAGGTCATCTTCGGCCCGGAGGACGGCTTGATCCGGCTGATCAGTCCGGTGAGGTAGCCCAGTACCCAATCGCCCATGAGCGCCACGGCCGGCGGGCGGTTCGTTCAGGCCGGCGCCAGAGCGACGCGCCCCGTCGAGGCTGGTAGGGCACTCGGCCTCAGGCTTCTTTGGCGCTCAGGTCTTTGTCTTCCATTTCCCAGGCATGGTCCAGGGTGTGAAAGGCGGTGTGCCGAATCAGGAACCGCAGCGGCCAGGGCGCCATCTTGCCGGCCATCTTGCCCTGTGAGTGGTAGTCCCGTATGGCCTGGCAATAGGCAGCGCGATGCGCTTCTAGCCCGTCGTTAGTCAGCATCGCCCCGTCGGGGGTGAGGACACCGATCCCCTTCGCCCAGTCCTGCTCCGCGGCAAACGTATGACGGACGATGTGGTCCCGGTCGCGCCCTCCCCCTCGCGGCCCCTTGCGCATCTCGGCCGACACCCGCCCGCGCACATCGTCGAAGAACGCCCAGCACGCCTGCATCAGTATCAGTTCGCGGTCCAATTCGTCAGCCGGCATGCCTTGCCTGTCAATGCCCGAAAACGCGAACGAGATGCCCCAGAAGTCAGTTGAGCCTGTGCCCGGATACTGCTCGACCACATCGACGCTCTGGATGGTGTCAAACGCCGCGTCCATTCCAGCCAGTTTTGCCACCGGTGCATAGCGCGGAATATAGGAGCGCAGCCTTTCGATGGCCGCCTCGCCGGTCTTGGCTCCGCGCTCGAGGCCGGGCCAATCAGGGGCCACCGCCGCGGCCTTCTTGCCCTTCGGCCCGATTTCTAACGTCACCCGAATATGGTTGGTCACAGTTCCTCCAATCAGCGGCTCCTCCCATCGCCCATCTGCGATGGAGCGCCGTGCTGGCAATTCTAGCCCACAAGCCAGCCGGGTGGCCTTTCCGGTCAGGGCAATTCCAAAGTCGTCTGGCGACCATTGACCTGACCGGTGCGCGGCCAGTCGTTCTCTGGTGCAAGTACGATGCGTGGCCGCCACCTGTCAAGTCGGTGCGCCTGGGGTGACTGTGCCCTAGTACGCGCCCAACTGGTGCAGACGGTCGTCGTCGATGCCGAAGTGGTGGGCGATCTCATGCACGACCGTGTGCCGGACTTCCTCGCGCACGCGGTCGAAGTACTCGCCCTCATCCCAATCGGCCGCGGCGGCCTCGATGGGGCCTTGAAAGAGGGTGATCGTGTCAGGGGCGACGAGGTTGTAGCCCTGGGTGCGCTCGGTCAGGGGGATGCCGTGGTAGAGGCCCAGCAGCGTCTCGCCGGCGGGCACGTCCATCTGGCGCAGCAGCCGCCGCGAGGGCCACTTCTCCACCAGGACGACGAGGTTATCCATCTGCGCCTGGAAGAAAGGCGGCAGATCATCCAGCGCCTCACCGACCAGCGCCTCGAACTGGCTATCGCTTAACATCCCGTCCTCGCCCCCTGGTCATCACCGGGCGGCCGCCCGCGTTTTGCCGCGCGCGGCCGCCCGGTGGCGTGTGCTTTCCGGTGGGCCTTGGCCCGCGACGGCGCTGCTAGTCGGCCGCGGCGAACTGGCCGTCGCCTTCCAGCTTGGCTTCGGCCACCTGCGCCGGCTGCCCGGCGATGAATTCGCCCACCAGCCGGTGGGCCTCATCGTCGGTGTACTGCACCGGCGGCGACTTCATGAAGTACGACGACGGCGCGGTCAGCGGGCCGCCGATGCCCCGGTCGAGGGCCAGCTTGGCGCAGCGCACCGCGTCGATGACGACGCCGGCCGAGTTGGGCGAGTCCCACACTTCCAGCTTCAACTCCAACTGCAAAGGCACGTCGCCAAAGGCGCGACCTTCCATGCGGATATGGCACCACTTGCGATCGGTCAGCCAGGGCACATAGTCGCTCGGCCCCACGTGGACGTTGCCTTCGCCCAGGTCATAGGGCAGCTGGCTGATGACGGCATTGGTCTTGGAGATCTTCTTCGACTCCAGCCGCTCGCGCTCCAACATGTTGTAGAAGTCCATGTTGCCGCCGAAGTTGAGCTGGTAGGTGCGGTCGATGTGGATGCCGCGGTCCTTGAAGAGGTTGGTCAGGACGCGGTGGGTGATGGTCGCGCCGAGCTGGCTCTTGACATCGTCACCGATGATGGGCAGGCCGGCGTCCTCGAAGCGCTTGCCCCAGTAGGGCGAGCTGGCGATGAAGACGGGGATGCCGTTGACAAAGCCGCAACCGGCCTCGATGATCTGCTCCACATACCACTTTGTGGCCATCTCCGAGCCGACGGGCATGAAGTTGACGACGACATCGGTCTTCGTCTCCTTCAGGATCTTGATGATGTCGTCCGTCGGGCCAGAGGCCTTCTCGACCTTCTGGCTGAGGTATTTGCCGATACCGTCGTGGGTCATGCCGCGGTGGACGGGCACGTTCAGGTAGGGCACGTCGGCGAACTTGATCGTGTTGTTGGGGTAAGACCACATCGCTTCGCTGAGGTCTTTGCCGACCTTGGTGGTGACGACGTCGAACGCGGCCGAAAACTCGATATCACGCACATGATAGCCGCCGATGGTGGCGTGCATGAGGCCGGGGATCTCGGCATCGTCGGCCGCGTCCCGATAGTAGTGGACTCCCTGAATGAGCGCATTCGCGCAATTGCCGACGCCAATGATGGCGACGCGCACCTTTTTGCTGTTCTTAGCCATTGATTTCTCCTACCGTGTCTTCTTCGCTGTCGAGCACTTGCCGCAGCGTCGCAGTCATAAATCGACTTCGACAAGTTGGTTTGATGGGGGACGGACTGGAAAGATGAGGACAGAACGTCGCCCTTCTCTTCAGGGTGCCCAAGGGCTGATTATATGATGAGGCCGGCAGAAGGGCAATCGGGGATCATCGAATACCCATCCAGCGCGCCACCAGACAGACCCGCCACCGGCCGTTGGCCATCGGCGGTCGCTTCCCCTTCTGCTATACTCTCCCCATGCATATCGGCCTTGTCTACCCCCAAACCGAATACCCCACCGACCCCGCTGCCGTGCGGGACTACGCGCAGACGGCCGAGGGCCTCGGCTATAGCCACGTCCTGGCCTACGACCATGTCCTCGGCGCGAACCCCGACCGGCCCGGCGGCTGGAGCGGCCCCTACACCTACCGCGACCCGTTCATGGAACCGTTCCTGCTGTTCACCTACATGGCCGCCGTCACCACCCGCCTCGGCTTCATCCCCGGCATCCTCATCCTGCCGCAACGCGAGACGGCCCTGGTGGCCAAGCAGGCGGCCGTGCTCGACGTGCTCTGCGGCGGCCAGCTGCGCCTGGGCATCGGCACGGGCTGGAACGAGGTCGAATACGTCGCCCTGGGCCAGGACTTCCACACCCGCGGCCGCCGCCAGGAGGAGCAAATCGAGCTTCTGCGCCGCTTCTGGACGCAAGACCTGGTGACGTTCCACGGCGAGTGGCACGACATCCCCGACGCGGGCATCAACCCCCTGCCCGTGCAGCGGCCCATCCCGCTCTGGCTCGGCGGCCACGCCGACATCGTGTTGCGCCGGCTGGCCCGGCTGGGCGACGGCTGGCTGCCCGGCTTCCGCACGGCCGAAGCCGCCGCCGGCACGCTGGCCACGCTCGACCGCTATCTGGCCGAGGCCGGCCGCAGCCGCGCCGACATTGGCCTGGAGCCGCGGCTGCATTGGGGCGATGGCGACCTGGACGCGCTCGGCCGGACACTGGCGGGCTGGCGCGCCGCCGGAGCGACGCACGTCAGCTTGAATACGATGGGGGCGGGGTTCGGCACGGCCGCCGAGCATCTGGCGGCGATTCGGCGGTTTGCCGAGGCCTTGCCCATCTACTGATCAACCTGGCGGGTAGTGCCCTTGCTCCATCAAATCGGCGCGAAGTTGCAGGCGGTTTGGCTCATTGAGTTGCAGGACATACGCGGTGCCGCGGCCAATAGGCGTCAAACCGACGATCCTTTCTCCCTCAAGCGCAAAGTGCTCCTTCCAAGCGTGATGGCGGGGATTGAACAGAGGCACAAGCTGTCCGCTGTCGGGATCGATAGCAGCGATATCGCTCCCTTTGTGGTTATTGCAGGGAACGCAGGCCAGCGCCAGGTTCGAGATGTCAGTGGAACCCTGATGCTTGACGGCAATAATGTGATCGACGACGTGGCGAGCCGTCGTGTCGCGCTCAGCCAACAGGCAGTACTCACAACGTTCTTTCGCCCGCGCCGACACAAGGCGACGCAACTCGGGGGAAATGGGCAGGCGAGTCACAAGGGCGACCCGCTACGCCTGTCTGGCCCGCAAGCGCGCCTTCAGCAAGTCGAAGAACTGAATGGCCTGGATGTACCCCTCCAGTTCACCCCGTTCCTCCGCGGTCTGTGTACCCGCGTTCCCCAGGTACAGCAGGTCTTCGATTCGCTCCTGAACGGCATTGGAGAGCTTGTATTCCAGGACACTGCGATCATCCGGCCGCGCCGAGAGGAACTCAATAATCTCCCTCCAGGCGGAGTTAGCGACGAAGACATCCGCAGACAGGCCCAACCTCTCGCTTTCCAGCAAGTTTGCCAGCACCTCAGGCAGCCGATCGCCTATTTCTGCCAACTGCTCCGCTAACGAATCCGGAACCTCAAGCGTAATTGTTGCCATGCGCGCATTATAGCATAATTGCCCCATGGAACTCCTCGGCGGCCCCCTCTTCGCCGTGGCCGGGGCGGGCGAATCGCACGGCCCGGCCATCGTCACCATCGTCTTCGGCTGCCCGCCCGGCCTGTGGCTGGAGCGCGAGGCGGTGCAAGCCTACCTCGACCGCCGCCGCCCCGGCAGCACCCGCCACGGCACGCCCCGCCGCGAGGCCGACCGCGTCGCCTTCCTGGCCGGCCTCTACCAGGACGACCACGAGAAGCTGACCGCCGGGCCGCCGCTGACGCTGGGCGACGACCAGACGGCCGCCACCTACGCCGCCGGCACAACGACCGGCGAACCCATCGCCGCCGTCGTCCTGTCCACTGCCGGCCGCTCTGGCCACTATGACCCCTTCCGCGGCGAAAGCGGCGTCGTCCGCCCCGGCCACACCGACCTGGTCAAGTTCCACCAGTCGGGCGGCACAGTGGACATCCGCGGCGGCGGCCGCTCCAGCTACCGCGCCACCATCTCCGACGTGGTCGGCGGCAGTATCGCCCGGCTGTACCTGCGCCAGGCGTTCGGCACGGTCTTCCTCTCGTCCGTGGCCCAGGTCGGGCCGCTGCGCGCCGGGCGGACACTGGGCGACGCCGTGCGCGACTTCGGGCCGCACCCGGCACCGGAGCGCGTCGCCGCGCTAGTAGACGACGTGGCCGCGACGTGGGCCGGCGTGGGCATCCCCACCATCGACGCCGGCTTCGCCGCCGCCGCGGCCGACCTCATCAAGCGCACCCGCGTGGCCGGCGATTCGCTCGGCGCGGCGGTGGAGGTCGTCGCCGTGGACGCGCCCGCCCTGGCCGGCGACCCGCTCTATAACAGCCTCAAGCTGCGGCTGATGGGCAGCCTGGGCGGGCTGCATGCTGCCCAGGCGTGCGAGATCGGCGACGGCGCGGCCGTGGCCGAGCGCCGCGGCAGCGACAACAACGACCCCATCCGCGCCGCGGGCTACGCCGGCAACAGCCACGGCGGCCTCCTCGGCGGCATCACCACCGGCAACCCCCTCGTCGCCCGCGTCAGCTTCAAGCCGACCAGCTCCATCACCCGGCCGCAACCGTCGGTGCGCAAGGACCTGGCGGAGATCGACTTCGAGCTGGGCCAGGGCCGCCACGACCCCTGCGTTGGCGTCCGCGCCGGCATCACGCTGGAGTCGCGCATGGCCATCGAAGTCATGAACGCCGTCCTGATGCACGCCGCCCGGCACGTAGACCCCGCCGCTTTCCGCCTCTTTCCCCCCGCCGATTGACGGCCGCCCGTTGGCCACTATGGCCATGTAAGCGTTTGTTAAATTTGGCACAAATGCTTAGTTACACTCAGGCGGCGGTGTGCTATACTGGACTCTCATACGTTGCTCTGCGGGCAGGTCAGTCCGTCATCGGCCCAACATAGTACCCATAGGAATACGTCTCAACGGCGATTCCCTCAGCCAACAAAAGGCCACAACGCCGGCACCCTTGCGGCGACGCGGACCTGGGTTGTCCAATTCTCCCAGAGCACTCGGGGGTGATATGATGAACCTGTCACTATACGTCGAGTCGCGCCGCACGCTGGCCAGGTTGCTGGCTGAGGCCGGGCCTCGCCCATCGGGCGAGCGCACGTGGCTGTCCTACCCCGAGGACATCTTCGAAGAGTTGCGGCAAGAAGTCGCCACGGCGATTGAGTGTCCGCGCCCTAAGCTGCCCGAATGGCGCCTCGCGCCACAGGAAGCGCTCAGCTACTAGACCGAACGAGACGCGGCCCCCGCCGCGTCTTTTTCTTTCCACCGGTGCGACGCACCTTCTTCGAGGGGCAAGGTCCAGCAGGCGCGACTGCGCCGGGGAGGCTCTGTCCTCTCTACGCGCCGCCGGCCGGCCACTCGCACGACACGCTCGTGGTCAGCAGTTGGAAGCCGTGCCGCTCCACAATAGGGCGACTCATGCTGCCCGCGTCGACGGTCAGGTAGGGCACGCCCCGCGCCCGCGCCTCCCGCACCCGCGCCGCCAGCAGGGCCGTGTACAGACCGCGCTGGCGATAGGGCGACAGGGTCGAACCGCCCCACAGGCCGGCGAAACTGCCCGCGTTGAAGTAGGTCCAGGCCACGGCCGCCGGCTGCTCATCGACATAGGCCACGTAGATGCTCAGATAGCCGGGGATGGCCATGTGCTTGCCCAGCCGCTCATAGACCCAGTTGAACTTCTCAGCCCAGACCGCTTCCAGGACGGTAACCACATCCGCCAGCTGCGCGGGATCGGTCAGCCGGCGCACGTCGGCCGCCGGCTCGGCCAGCAGCGACGCCGGCGCGCTGGCCACGTCCAGCACCATGATGGCGTCCTCGTCTTCCGGCGCAAAACCGCGGGCGATGAGACGCTGCGCCAGGTCGGCCGGCCGGTCGTGGCCGAAGACTTTCCACTCCATCTTCAGGTTGTGGTCGCGGAAGTAGGCGATCTGGGCATCGATGGCGGCGCCGGCCGTCGCCTCGTCCAGATCGCTGTAGAGGATGAAGCTCATGGCCGGCTGCGGCCGCACAAAGCGGACGATGCCCGGCAACACCTGCCGCTCCATATCGGGAAAAGTGATTTCGCGGCGCTGGTCGCGGTCAAAGAGCGCCAGCACTTCGGCAATATCCATAGACGTGCTCCTTATTTGTAGTCCCGGCCGCCAGATGGGATAATTCTAACCAACTGCCACCGACAGAACGACATCATGGATGACACACACTACTTTTGGAAGGGACGCCTGACGCGGTTACGGCCGGTGTCGCCCGACGACGCGGAAAGGAGTTGGCGGGATCGGCTCGATAGCCCCGGCCGGCAAGTGTTGCAACTGGGCATCGAGCTACCCACCACGGTCGAGGACCTCCGCGAGAGACTGGCCCGCTTCGCCAACGGCCGCGACATCGACGGCCTGATTCTCTTCACCATCGAGAACCTCGACGGTGAGGACGTCGGCGGACTGTCGTATCACTCGCGCAACCGCAAGGACGGCAACTTCAGCTTCGGCGTGCGCGTTGCCCAGCCCTTTCGCGGCCGCGGCTACGCCCTGGACGCCACGCGCATCCTGCTGCGCTACGGCTTCCTGGAGCGCAACTACCACAAGTGTAACTCGGCCTGTGTCGACGGCAACGCCGCCTCGATTCGCCTGCACCACGCCCTGGGGTTTCGCGACGAGGGCCGGCGGCGCGAGACGCTGTTCATCAACGGGCGCTACTATGACGAGCTGCTCTTTGGCCTGACGCGCGCGGAATTCGACGCCGCCGATGCGCCCTATCGACCGGACTGGATAGCTGCCACATGAACCCTGAACTGACCGCTGACGCCATCGGCCGCGTCCTGGTCGTGGGCGCGGGCACAATGGGGCGACAGATCGCCCTGCAATGCGCTCTCCACGGCCTCGCTGTCGATCTCTACGACACCTCGCCCGACGCCCTGCGCGCGGCCCAGGCCGAGATCGACAGCCTGGCGGCCTCCTTTGCCCGCCACGGCCGCCTGTCCCCGGCCGAGGCCACGGCCGCGGCCGGCCGCGTGGCCCCGACGAGCGACCTGGCCGTCGCCGCGGCACGGGCCGACCTCGTCACGGAGTCCGTGCCCGAAGACCCGGCGCTGAAAGGCCGCGTCTTTGCCCAACTAAACGAACTCTGCCCGGCCCACACCGTCTTCACCACCAACTCCTCCACTCTCCTGCCGTCGATGTTCGCCGCGGCCACCGGCCGGCCGGAACGCTTCGCCGCGCTCCACTTCCATCTGCCGCCGTGGGACGCCAATGTCGTCGACATCATGGCCCACAGCGACACCGCGCCGGCGATCGTCGCCCTGCTGGTCGCCTTCGCCCGCCGCATCGGCCAGATTCCCATCGTCACCCGCCGCGAAAGCTCCGGCTACGTCTTCAACGCCCTGCTCAGCGCGCTCAACGGCGCGGCGCTGAAGCTGGCCGCCGAGGGCATCGCCGGCGTGGCCGACATCGACCGCGCCTGGATGGGCATCATGAAGACGCCCATTGGCCCATTCGGCATCATGGACATGATCGGCCTGGAGACCATTTGGACCATCACCAACTATTGGGCCACCACCCTGGACGACGAGGAGCTGCGAGCCAACGCCGACTTCGTCAAGAGCTATCTCGACCGCGACCGGCGCGGCCGCAAGAACGGCCACGGCTTCTATGACTATCCCCATCCGGCCTTTGCTCGGGATGGCTTCCTGGAGGGTTAGCGGCCAGTCAGCCGCGTCATCATGTCGCCCGCAATCGACCGCTATCTCAACGTCAAACTCGCCTACATGCCCAGCTTCAGCAGCGACGGCGGCTGGCTGGCCTTTATCAGCGATCTGACCGGCGTGCCTCAGGCGTGGCGCGTGCCGCTGGGCGACGCCGGCCGCACCATCGCCATGCCGGAGCAACTGACCTTTGCCGAGGATCGCGTCCTGTGGCTGCGCTGCTCGCCCGCGGCCGACGATGCGCGCATCCTCTTCACCCGCGACCACGGCGGCGATGAGAACGCCCAATTGGTGCTGCTCGACCCGACACAGGGCGTGGAGACGTGCCTGACGGCGGGCTATGACGGCGTCATGCACATCCCCGGCCAGTGGTCGGCCGACGGACACACCCTCCTCTTTGCCGCCAACCGCCAGCATCCCAGCCACTTCGGCATCTACCGGCAAACGCTCGACGGGCGCGCGGCCGAGTTGCTGTGGCAGAGTGACGCGCCCGGCCTGCTCAACGACATCGCCGCCCACCCGGCCGGCGGCCGCGTCCTGTTCACGCGCGCGGGCTTCTCGGCCGCCCACGACCTGCTGGAGCTTGACCTGAGCACCGGCCAGGCGCGCCAACTCGGCCCGGCCGGCCGCCCGGCGCGCTACCAATACCCCGTCTACAGCCCGGACGGCGCAGCTGTCTTCGTCGTCAGCGACCTGGACAACGACCGGACGAACCTGCTGCGCCTCGATCTCGCCAGCGGCGCGTGGCAGACCGTCGTCGGCCCGCTCTATGACCTGGAGTACTTCAGTCTGTCGCCCGACGGCCGTTATCTGGCCTTCACGCTCAACCAGGATGGCTATAGTCGCCTGGAGCTACTCGACATGGAGCGCAATAGCGTCCACCCGGGGCCGATCCTGCCCAACGGCGTGCTGGGCATCCACGACGAGCGCATTGCCTTCGACCCCTCCTCGGCGTCGCTGGCGTTTTCCTACACCACCCCGCGCAGCACCAGCAACCTTTACCAATGGAACTGGGTGACGATGGGCCAGAGCGTGCGGCCGCTCACCAACATGACCCAGGGCGGCATTCCGCCGGAGAGCTTTGTCGACGCGGAGCTGATCCGCTATCCGACCTTCGACGGCCGCGCCATCCCCGCCTGGCTCTACCGGCCACGCACGGCCGCCGGGCCGATCCCGGTGGTCATCAACGTCCACGGCGGGCCGGAGTGGCAGGCGCGGCCGTGGTTCGACTTCCTGACGCAGTACCTGGTCGCCGGCGGCTATGCCGTCCTTGTGCCCAACGTGCGCGGCTCCACCGGCTATGGCAACGCCTACAGCCACCTCGACGACGTGGACAAGCGCCTCGACAGCGTCAACGACCTGGCCCACGCCGCGCACTGGCTGCGCTCACAGGCCGACTTCGACGGCGAACGGATCGCCGTGCTGGGCGGCAGCTATGGCGGCTACATGGTTCTGGCGGCGCTGGCCTTCCATCCGGAGCTGTGGGCGGCGGGCGTCGATATCGTCGGCATCGCCAACTTCGTCACTTTCCTGGAGAACACCAGCGAATATCGCCGCCAGCACCGCGAATCGGAGTACGGCCGCCTGGCCACCGACCGCGAGCTGTTGGCGCGCGTCTCGCCGCTCAACGCCGTTGAGCGCATGACCGCGCCCCTGCTGGTCATCCACGGGGCCAACGACCCGCGCGTGCCCCTGAGCGAAGCGCAGCAACTGGTCGGCCGCCTGGCGGCGCTCGGCCGGACGGTGGAACTGCTGGTCTTCGACGACGAGGGCCACGGCGTCAAGCTGCTGAAAAACAAGCGCGTGGCCTATAGCGCCATCGCCCACTTCCTCAACGAGGCCCTGGGCGCGCCGGCAACGAAGTGCGACCCGTGACAACCATGCTGCTGATGTATGTCGTCTTCGGACTGCTGCTGGCCGCGCTGGCCGTGCCGCTGTGGCTGGAGAAGATTCCGCCGAACGGTTGGTACGGCTTCCGCGTACCCAGCACGCTCTATAACGAGCAGCTATGGTACAAGGTCAATCGCTACGCCGCGCGCTGGCTCCTGCTGTCGGGCGTCGTGACCGTTGTGGCCGCGGTTGCCTTCTACTTCGTGCCCGGCCTGACGATCGATGGTTATGCCTGGCTGCTGCTGGCGGCTTTTGCGTTGCCGTTCGTCACCGGCGTGGCGCTGAGCTTTCGCTATTTGCGGCGGCTACAGAAGAGCGGCGTTTAGCCGGGCGACGGTGGCCCGGCCCAGCCGTCGCGCATAACGCCCATGTAGATCAGGTCGTCGTAAGTGCCGTCGCTCCAAACGTGCTGCCGCAGCCGTCCTTCCTCGACAAAACCGCACGAACGATAGGCGCGGATGGCGCGTTCGTTGCGGCTGTGGACTCGCAAGTAGACGCGCCGCAGGTTGAGCTTACTAAAACCGTAAGCCAGCAGCAGCCCTATTGCCTCGCGGCCGTAGCCTCTGCCCCAGTAGGATTTATCCCCGATGGTAATACCCAACTCGGCCGTGCTGGCGAAGGGGTCGCGATGATTGAGGCCGCAGAAGCCGATCAACTGCCCATCGGCCTCGATGCCGAAGGTGACGCCGTCGCGGTTGCCGTCGCGGCCGCCCTCGCCGGCGCGCCGGTCGAAATCGGCATAGGCGCGGGCCAAAGATTGCGGCCACGGCGGATCGCCGCCGCCGGCCAGTTCCACGTCCACGTCGTTGTTGATGGCGTGGACAGCCGGAGTGTCGTCGCGCTCGATGGCGCGGAGGGTCACGCGTTTTGATTTCAGCATCAGGTCCGACTCTCCTGAAGGGATGACCTGAACCGGCCTACTCGCGCCGGCCGCGGCTTATTGGATGCGCCCGCGAAGATCGGCGGCGGCGACCTCCTCGCCCGCCTCGATCAGCGCCCGCGCCTCATCGACCTTGTCCCACACATCCATCAGCAGCACGCCCCGCACGCGGCCGTCGCGCAGGTAATAGAGCACGCCGTGGCGGAAGGGTTCGCCCCAATCGGCAACGATGTCCATGCGACTGTCGCACTGGCCCACGGCCTCATAGCCCAGGTCGAACATGTCGGAGTAGAACAGCGGCAGATAGCGATACGGCTCGCCCGCGCCGGCCATGTTCAGCCCGGCCGCCCGGCCCATGGCCCGCGCCGCGTCGGCGTGCTCCACGCGACGACGGCCGCCCAGGATGAGATCGGGGTAGTTGGCCACGTCGCCCGCGGCGTAGATGCCCGGTTGCGATGTCTGCAAATTCTCGTCCACCAGGATGCCGTTGTCGATGGCCAGGCTGGCCGTCCGCGCCAGGGTCACATCGGGCACAATGCCGATGCCGGCCACGACCCGATCGGTCGATAGCGTCCGCCCGCTGCCCAACGTCACCGTGGCGCGGCCGGCGTCCGCCTCGATGTTCGTCACGCTCTCCCCGGCCAACACCTCGACGCCTTGCTCGCGGTAGTAGTCGTTGAGGAAGGCGGTCATCGCCGCCGGAAACAGGCGGTCGCTGATACCCGCCTCCGGGAAGACCATGACCACCTCGTTGCCCTGCTGGCGCAGCGACGCGGCTACTTCCGAGCCGATGAAGCCGCCGCCAATGACGACGAAGCGCGCCCCGCGGTCGACGTCGGCACGCAAGGCGCGGTAGTCGGCCAGCGTGCGGTAGTAGTTGATATACTCGCCGCCGAAGGGCAGCCGCCGCGGGTCGCCGCCGGTAGCCAGCAACAGGCGGCCGTAGCCGTGGCTCGTGCCGTCGGCCAGCGTCACGTTGCGGGCCGCCGGGTCGATAGCAACCACGTGCCGGCCGAGCATCGGCTGCACGTTGCCGGGCAACGCGATATAGATCTGGTCGACGGTGCGCTTGCCGCCCCAGAGCTTTTTCGATAGCGGCGGCCGATCGTAGGGCGGCTCCGGCTCGGCCGAGATGAGGCCAATCGTGCCGGCGTTGTCACGCTCGCGGATGGCGTTGGCCGCGGCCGCGCCGGTCATGCCGCCGCCGATGATGAGATAGGGGTAATGGGTCATAGGGGGTTATTCTCCTTGCGGTGGGTTGTCTAAGGCCATTCTACCATGAAACTCCCGGCCCCGGGCACGCGGCCCAACCAGGGCGATTGCATACTCGGTATTTCCGCCGCGCGCGAACGGTTGAAACCGTCCGCTGGCAGTCAAAACACGTTGAAACGTGTTCGGCCCGCGCCGGGCAACCCGGTTTTCAACGGGTTTTGTTTGCCAGACGCGGCGTTCCAACCCGCGTTGCCCGAGTATGCGTTGGCCCTGGCGTTGCCGCGCGCGCGTTCTGGGCTAGAATTCGCCGTCAGTCACTATTAGCGAGTAGCCACATGCCCAACCTTGCCCGAACGTCCCCCACCACGCGTCTGCTCTACGCCGCCGGCTCCCTCGGCGTGGCCCTGTCCTACCAGGCCTTTTCCACCTACATCCAGTTCCTCTACATCGACATCCTCGGCGTCCGCGCGGCCTGGATCGGCATCGTCTGGGCCGTCTATGGCGTCTGGAACGCGGTCAACGATCCGCTCGCCGGCTACTGGTCTGACCGGACGCGCACGCGCTGGGGCCGGCGTGTGCCGTGGATGGCCGGCGCCCTCGTGCCGCTGGTCATCACCTTCTTCCTGCTATGGTTCCCCTTCGGCAAGGCGGTCGTCTGGTCAGAGCTGACATTGCTGTTCTATTTTTTGGCCATCGTCCTGCTGTTCGATCTCTTCTGGACGATCTTCGTCATGAACTGGACGGCCCTCTTCCCGGAAATGACCAGCAGCGAGAGCGAACGGGCCGGTCTCTCGGCCGGGCGAGAGATCTTCTCCATCTTCGGCCTGCTGGTTGGCGTGGCCCTGCCGCCCATCCTGGCCGGGGCCGACTGGAGCAACCGCGGCGGCATGGCCGCGCTGCTCAGTGGCGTCACCATCGTCTCGCTCGTGCTTGGCCTGCTGGGCAGCCGCGAGCGGCCGGAGTTCGCCGCCGAACCGTCGCCGCCCTTCATGGCGTCCATCCGCCTGACGCTGCGCAACCGCGATTTCCTGGCCTTCCTGGGCGCGAACCTGATGATCCAGTATGTCTTTCTGGGCCTGGCCGCGGCCATTCCCTTCTACGCCAAATACGTTCTGGCCATCCAGGGGCCGACGACGCTGTTCGGGCTGACGCTGAACGCGGAGATGCAGAACTCGGTGCTGCTGGCGGCCGCCTTCCTGGCCGCGCTGCCAGCCATGGCCATCTGGTGGGCGCTGGCGCGGCGGTTCGGGGCCTGGCGAGCGCTGCGGGCGGCCTGCCTGCTGGGCGCGGCCACGGCCCTCTACTTCTTCTTTCCCAGCACTTTTCAGGAGGGATTGCTCGGCACAACCCTCTTCGGCCTCAGCCTGGCCGGCCTGCTGATGCTGACCAATCCACTTGTCGCTGACATCACCGACGAGGACGAGCTAGAGACCGGCGCGCGCCGCGAGGGGATGTTCTTCGGCATCAACGGCCTGATCATCCGCTTCGCCTTCGTCATCCAGGGCATCCTGACGGCCATCGTCTTCACTGTGACCGGCTACATTGCCCCCACTGCGGGCGTCCTCTTCCCGACCCAGCCGGCCGCCGCCATCTTCGGGCTGCGGCTGCTGACCGGCGGCTTCACCACGCTGGCCCTGGTGGTGGCCTTCATCCTCCTGGGCGGCTACCGGCTGCACGGGGCGCGGGCCGAGCGGGTGCGCGCCGAGGCGGCGGCATTGCAGGCGCGCAAGCGGGCAGAAATGGGCACCGAAGCGCCGTAGGTTGCCCACGAATACGGGGCTGCGGGCCGGTCGGCCGCGCCGGCGCTACGCCGGCCGCGACGCGTCCGCCCAGGCCCACGCCGCCAACCGCTCGACGGCCGGGCGGTCGGTCAGGTCCAGCTGCAACGGCGTCACACTGACATAGCCGTCGCGCAGCGCCTCGAAGTCGGTGCCGGGGTCGGGCACGCCGGTGGGGTATTCGCCGCCGATCCAGTAGTAGGGCACGCCACGCGGGTCGCGGCGAGCGTCCAGCCGGTCGCGGTAGACGCGCAACCCCAGCCGGGTCACACGGATACCGCGGATGTCGGCCGCGGGCAGCGCGGGCACGTTGACGTTGAGCAGCAGGTCGCGCGCCGGCCCCTGAGCGAAGGCCGTGGCCACGATGCGATGGGCGTAGGCCGCGGCGGCGGTGTAGTCGCGCTCGCCCGTTGTGTCGTCGGCCGCCAGCGAGAAGGCGAAGCCGGGCACGCCGGCGATGACCGCCTCCATCGCCGCCGTCACCGTGCCGCTATAGGTCACGTCGTGGCCCAGATTGCCGTAGGTGTTGATGCCCGACACAACCAGGTCGATCTTCTCGGGCACGCAGCCGAGAAGCGCCAGGGCCACGCAGTCCGACGGCGCGCCGTCACTGGCCAGCGCGGGCGTGCCGTCGGCCAGCGACGTCTCCAGCACGCGCAGCGGCCGGTGGAGGGTCTTGACGTGGCCGCCGCCAGACCAGTTGTGGTCGGGGGCCAGGATACTGACGTGGCCGAGGGGTTTCATGGCGTCCACCAGGGCGGCCAGCCCCGGCGCATGGACGCCGTCGTCGTTGGTGACAAGGATATGCATGTGCGGGATTATCCGCCAAGCCGGCCGGCCGCGCACGCCGGAGGGTGGCGCTGCGTTGCCGGCCGCGGGGGATGACGCGCGCCCAGTTCTACGCGTACAGGAAGCGCGGCTGTGGTTGCGGCCCGGCGAGCGCCGGCTACGCTACAATGGCCCTATACCCGCCCCATGTGTGTTTCGTTTCGCCCATCGGCATAACGCAGCCCCAAGCCCAGCATCCGGTCCATCCCCAGGTGGGCCAGCCAGACGAGGGCCACCGCCACGGCCGTGCCCGCGCCCAGCCACCAGCCGGCGGCCAGCAGCAGCAGCGGCCCGACCATCGTATGCACGGCGTCATAGGCCACGGCTCCGACGCGCGGGCCGGCCAGCAAGCCGAGCAAACTCAGGTCAGGGGCCAGGAGCAGCAGCAGGAACAGCCACCACGGCTGGCCCAGCCGGAAGTACGCGGCCGTCGCCAGCAGCAACAGGGCCGCGCCCTCCAGGTGCAAGAGCGCCCGCGGCAGGCTCAGCCGCGGACGCTCCGCGCGTTCCGATGCGATCTGCCTCACCCTAGCCGCGACGGCGCTGGCGGTTGCTGTAGCCGCCGCCGCCCAGCGCGCCGATGTCGAACAGGAAACCTAAAGCGACGACCGCCCACTGCAAGCCCTGCACGCCACCGGGCGACATGAGCACATAGGCCAACGTCGTCCACGGCAGGAAGACGACGCCCAACAGCGGCAGCAAGATGTTGTTGAACGCCGCGTTCCAGCGGGCCGTGTCGGTCAGATACCAGGCGATGGCGGCGATGCGCGGGCCGATGAAGACGAGCAAACTGACTATGCAACACATGGTCTTACCTCCTGTCCTCTAATACGCGCCGGCGCCGGCGCGGTTGCGCTCAACTGGCCATGACACGCTTCGTCTCCGCCGCCACATCGTAGTCCGGCAGCGGATATTGCGGGTTCATCTCGCGCAGCGTCTCGGCCACCATGTGGGTCAACAGCCAGTCGCGGTGCCACTTGCGGTCGGCCGGAATGACATACCACGGCGCGTAGTCGGTCGAACAGCGCGTCAGGGCGGCGCGATAGGCCGCCATGAAGTCGTCCCACAACAGCCGGTCATCGACATCGCCGGGGCGATACTTCCAGCGTTTGCGCGGGTCGGCCAGCCGGGCCAGCAGGCGCTCCTTCTGTTCATCGGGGGAGATGAAGAGCATGCACTTCAGAAAGACGATACCGGCGTCGCTCCACTTCTTCTCCCAGGCATTGATCTCGTCGTAGCGTTTCTCCCACTCCTCCGGTGGCACCAGGTTGCGCACGCGCACGACGAGGACATCCTCATAGTGCGACCGGTCGAAGACACCAATGGCCCCTGGCGGCGGCAGCTTCTGTTCAATGCGCCACAGGTAATGGTGCCGCAGCTCCGCCTTGGTCGGCGCGCCGAACTGCGCCATGCGGAGGCCCAGCGGCTCGGTCGTCCGGTCGACGGCCTTGATGGCTCCGCCCTTGCCGGAGGTGTCCATGCCCTGCAGGACGATGAGCAGCCGTCGCTTGCCGCCGCCTTTCGACTCGGCATAGAGCCGCTCCTGCAACTCCGTCACCTCGCCCTCCAGCGCGCCGACCTGGGCCTGGGCCAGGGCCTTGTCGGTCGGCCCGGCGACGATACGCCGGGCATCGACCTGAGCCGGATCGAAATCCGGCCCTACGCGCAACAGGTCGCGCACGGAGAGCGCGGCGGCTTTCTTATCGCCCTTGCCCTTCTTGGCCATGTGAAACCCCTCCTGTCGAACGCTCTTAGCCGGCCAGGACGCGCGCCTTCTCGCTCTGGAACTCCTCTTCGGTCAGGATGCCGGCATCGCGTAGCGCGCCCAGCTCCTTCAACTTCATGATGCGCAACTCGGCCGCGCTGGGGGCGGCTTCGACGGGCGCGGCCGCCATCTGCGCCTGCTGCGCCTGCTGGGCCTGCTGGGCGGCCAACTGCTGATCGACCATGGCCTGCACCTGGGCCTGTTGCTGCGCCTGCTGGGCCGCCTGCTGCGCCTGCTGGGCCTGGGCCGACTGCTGCATCTTGTTGGCGGTCGCGCCGGAGACGGCCGTGGCCGTGCCGGCGATGACGGCCGTGCGGGCCATCGTGCCCATCAGGCCGGGGCCGCGACGCGGCTGGACAACGACACGTGTATTTCTTCTCATGGTTGTACCTCTTTGTTGCTGCTATTTGCTACGCTTCAATACCGGAGTAGTCCATCGCCGCCAGGACAACGTCATGGGGGATGCGGCCGCTATCGACCACTTCCCCGCCCGACGCGCGCACGGCCGCGGCGAAGCGCTCCGCCCACAGGTTTTCCCAGATGATGACCGCCGCGGTGCTATTGGCCAACATCCCCTCGGCGATGTCGTTCAGGTCCTCTTCGTTCAACAGATCGTCGATATCGCCTTCCAGCTTGGCGAACACCGCCCCCAACTGGGGGTCAAGGGCTTCGACCTCGCCCACCGTCAACGCGCCGTCCTCGTCCTTGTGGACGAAGACGAGATCGAGAATGTGAACCAACTGTCGCTCCACAAGCTCGGCCAGCGCGGGCACCACATCGCCGTTAAAGCGGCTGCCGGGAAAGCTGATCACGATGTATTCCACAGGTCCCAGGTTCATGAATGGACTCCTTTGTTCAAGGGCATTACTGAGCGGCCGCGCAGATTGCGACCTCGACCATTATTCTAGCCAACAACTGCCCAGAGTAAAAACTCCGTGGCAAAATCGGCAAAACGGCCCCGGCGGCGCATGCCAGACCGGGGCCGTGCGTTCCCAATCGCGCCGGCCGCGCCTAGGAGGCGGGCATAAAGACCAGCGAGCCGCTCTCGTAGAGCATGTCGATGATGAGGTTGCCGCCCTCCAGGCGATAGCCCATCGCGTTCGTCAGCCCGCCCAGGTAAATCTGGTCGAGCGAGCCGGGGCCGCAGAAGGCCATCGTCGAGACCGTCGGCGTGATGCTCAGCACATTGCCGTCGCCGGTGGTGTAGGTCGCCCCGCCGACGTTGCAGTCGGCCTGCAAGTTGGCCGTGCCGTCGGCGTTGAAGCTGATGGTGTAGCGCGTCGGGTCGTTGAGGGTGATGTTGCCGCCGGTCTTGGTGATCAGCGTCAGCTGCCACAACGGGCCGACCAGCGCCGTGTCACCGGTGACGACCTGGCCCTTGCCCGGCTCCTCGCCACCGGCCGTGTCCGCCGCGGCCAACTTCAGCGTGCCGGCGCTGGCGAACTGGTCGATGTAGAGGAAGCCATCCTGGAAGAAGTAGGCCGCCGCGCTGGACAGGGCAGTCACAAACGCCGTGCCCTGCGAATCCTCCGGGCACATCGCCAGCGTGCTGGCTCCGGGGATGATGCTGAGCGTCGAAGCGTCGGCCGTATACGTGGCCGTCACCTGGTTACAGTCGGCCTTGATGGCCGCCGTGCCGTCCTCGTTGAAGGTGATGGTGTAGCGGGTCGGGTCGGCCGCGGCGACTGTCTCCACCGGCGTGACCGTCTCCACCCACTGCCAGGCCGTGCCGGTCAGGCTCATCGGCTCGGTCTCGGCCGGGCCTTCGCCCGGCGCGCTGCCCGCGACGCGGAAGCGCAACGTCCCGGCGTCGCCGGCCTGATCGATGAGCAAGTCGCTGCCGTCGAACGTGTAACTCGCCGCGGCGGCCAGGCCCGCCTGGAACGGCTGCGCCTGCGAATCCTCCGGGCAGGCCACCAGTGTCGAAGGGCCAAGCAGGATGGTCAGTGTGCCGTCCTCGGCCGTCGTGTACGTAGCGCCCACGGCGTTGCAGTCGGCCTTGATGTTGACGGTGCCGTCTTCGTTAAAGGCGATGGTGTAGCGCGTTGGGTCGGCGGCGGTGATCGTCTCCGTGGCCCCGGCCGTTTCCACCCACTCCCAGGTGACGCCAGTCAGCATTGGCGCGGCGGGCGGCTCGGCGGCGCCGCCCTCAGCGGCCGCCTGCCGGAACATCAGCGTGCCGGCGTCGCCCTGCAGAGCGATAAACAGCTCCCCGTCTTCGACGCTGTAAGTCGCGCCGCTGATCAGGCTGTTGAGGAACACCTGGTCTTGCGAACCAGGCTCACAGGCCATCAGCGTGCCCGCGCCGGGGCCGATGTCGATATTCGTGCCGTCGGTCGAGTACTGGGCGAAGACGTTGTTGCAGTCGGCAACGACATTGATAGTGCCATCCTCGTTGAAGGTGGCCGTGTAGCGCGTCGGGTCAGAAGCCAGCGTCTGCCCCAGCGGATCGATGAGCGACACCCACTCCCACGTCACGCCGGTCAGACCGGCGGCCGTCGTCGCGCCCGCGCCACCCTCGGTGGTTCCGGCGGGGCGGAAGCGCAAGGTCCCGGCGTCAGCGACCTGGTCAATATACAAATCGGCGCTGCCCTCCAGCGAGAAGTAGCGCGCCGCGCCGGCCAACGCGGCCAGAAAGACCTGGTCCTGCGTGTCCTCCGGGCAAGCGACAAGCGTCGAAGCCCCCAGCATGACCGCCAACGTGCCGTTCTCGTCGGCCACATAGGTGGCCTGGACGTTGTTACAGTCGGCCACAATCGCGGCCGTGCCGTCGGCGTTAAAGGTAACCGTGTAGCGGGCCGGATCGACGGCGGTGATGGTCTCCATCGGTGTCGCCGTCTCGACCCACTCCCAACTGGTGCCGGCCAGCGCCGGGATGACCTGCGCCCCGCCGGCCGGCGCTTCGAGCATGGCGGTGGGCGTGGCCGCCTCACTCAGGCCGGGCGTCCCGGCCACGCTGGTTGGCAATAGTTCCTGGCCATTGGGCTGGTTGACGCAGGCGGCCAGAGCCAGCAATAACACCAGGCTCAGCAAAAGAACAAGACGTTTCATCTCTCTTTTCTCCCTCTTTCTTCAACGAATGGTTGGCAATCGGGAACGATCCACCACGTTCCCTTCTCCCTAAGCGAACATCTTACAATAGACTGGCGGCAATCGCAACGGCCTACTTTTCAGGACTTTCCAAAGTTCCCAGGCGCACCGACCGGACAGGTGCGCGGTCACGAATAGCACCTGCACCAGAGAACGACTGGCCGCGCACCGGTCAGGTCACTAATGGCCCTGGCCTACTTTTGCCGCGGCTCGTCGGGCAGCCGACGCTCGGCGCTGACCCGCTGTCGCTCGATGGCCTGCAGGATGATGGTGACGGCCTCATCGACCGAGTCGGTCGGCGACCACAGGTGGGTGTCCTGCTTGCCGATGGTTCCACGGGTGACGAGAGTGTCACGCATGAAGGTGGCCATCGGCCCCCAGAACTCGGTACCCATCGAGATGAGCGGGAAATCCTCGATCTTGTCCGTCTGCATCAGCGTCACCGTCTCGAACGCCTCGTCCAGCGTGCCATAGCCGCCGGGGAGGACGACAAAGGCCGAGGAGTATTTCACCATCATCACCTTGCGGATGAAGAAGTGATCGAACTCGATGAAGACATCCAGGTAGGGGTTCGGCCGTTGCTCAAACGGCAGCTCGATGTTGCAGCCGATGCTCAGGCCACCGCTCTCTTTGGCCCCGCGGTTGGCGGCTTCCATGATGCCCGGCCCGCCGCCGGTCATCACCGCTAGGCCCTCCTCGGCCAGCCGCCGCCCCAGTGCCCGGGCCATGTCGTAATACGGCGTGCCCTCGCCCAGCCGCGCCGAGCCAAACACGGTCACACACGGCCGGTCGATTGCGCCCAGCGTCTCGAAGCCGCGCAGGAACTCCAGGAAATAGCGGATGGCGCTTTCCAGGTCTTTGGCCCGGTCACGCGGGCCGGCCAGAAAGCGCTTCTCGATATCGGTAGCGGTTTCCAGGAGGGATAGATCTTTCGCTTTGGCCACGGTTCATTCTCCTTGCGCGCCCCGGCTGTCGCTGCGGTTCCAGCAACCGCGGGGGGCATGGCGCGGGCATGGCCGCTAAATGAGTTCTTCCCAGCGCGGCACGACAACGGGCCAGTCGCCGGCGCGCTGCAAGGTCTCGCGCACGCCACGGACGAAGTGCAACGCCACGCGCATGTCGCTCTCCACGTGGGCCAGCCGATCCAGGCGCTCTTCCAGCCTGGCCAGAAAGGCCACGAACAGCGTCATCGGCGGCACGTCCCCCAGCCGATCCAGGTGAGTGTACTCCTGACGGCCCCAGCTGGCGCGCCCCTCGGCCAACATGACCTCCAGCTCGCTCTCCAGGATGGCCAGCGGATCGTTGGGGTCGTCGCTGAGAGGCAAGATGGGCGCGGTGGAACGCGCCTGGCAGAGCGTCTGCCCCTCAGTCGTCGTCACGGTCGCCTGGCCGCCAAAGGCGAACATTTCGATCTCATCGCCATTGTGGGCATGGAGCTGGATGCGCCCGGCGGCGAAATGGAACTCCGGCGCGGAGGCCGAGGGATGCTCGACCGTCTGCCGCCGCAGCACGCCGTCCGCCTCCGTGGGGAACGACACCCGGCTGGCGTCGAAGTAACGGGCCGCCGGCTTGTCGCGCAAAGTCACGTCGAAGCCACTATAGCCCAGCGGCGGATCATAGGGCGAGGGCTGAAAGACAAGACCATCTTCGGCCATAACAATTCCTTCCGTCAATGAAATGGGGCGCCAGTTGGCGGCCGCGCTAGACGCGGTCAACCTCGTCGATGAGGCCGCGGATCAGCGCGGCGCTGTGCTGGAGAGCCGCCTGCTCGTCCGCGCTCAAAGGCAGGTGATACGTTTCCATCACGCCGTCGCCGCCCACCAGCCGCGGCAGCGACACAGTCACGTCCTTCACGCCGGCAATGTCGGCCGTCGGCGTGCAGACGGTCATAATCGAGCGCCGGTCGGACAGGATGTTGCGCGTGATGCGGGCCAGGGCGCTGCCGATGCCATAGTACGTGGCCGTCTTGCCGTCGATGATGGCGTAGGCGGCCCGGCGCACGCCGGCGTCGATCTCCTCGCGCTTGCCGCCGTCCAGCGTCAGCCCGCGCATGGCCAGAAAGTCTTTGAGGGGCATGTTGCCGACATTGGTCAGCGACCAGACCAGCACTTCTGAGTCGCCATGCTCGCCGATGACATAGGAATGGACATGCGTCGAGTCCACGCCCAGGAATTGACTCAGCAGCGAGCGAAAGCGGGCCGTGTCCAGCGTCGTGCCGGAGCCGACCACGCGCGACGAAGGCAGGCCATAGCCGGCGGCGATCTCGGCTGTCACATGGGTCATCACATCGACCGGGTTGGTGGCCACGACGACCACCGCCTCCGGCGCGTGGTCGTAGATCTGTGGGATGACCGAGCGAAAGACGGCCGCGTTGCGCTCCAGCAATTGGAGGCGCGTCTCGCCCGGCTGCTGGTTGACCCCGGCCGCCATGATCACCACCCGCGCGCCACGCAGATCGGCGTAGTCGCCAGCATGGACGTTGAGATTGTGGGCAAAGGGCACGGCGTGGAGGATGTCGGCCGCCTCGGCCTCGGCCCGCTTGCGGTTCAGGTCAACCATGACCAGCTCGCGGCCGACGCCGTTCATCACCATCGCGTAGGCGGCCGTCGCGCCAACAAAGCCGCAACCCACGACGCCAATCTTCATACATTGCTCCTGTATAGGCTCCCCATTGCCTCGGCGGGCAAACTGAGTAGACTTCCCTGTGGGAGATTCTAGCCCAACATGAACATCGTACCAACGAACGGCTCCACTGCTCACCAACGTCCACACGCGGGCGGCGCGTAGCGTCATGGCCCACAAGGCGCGCCTACGCCTTCTGGCCGGGCCGGCGGCCCTGGCCCTCATCACCGCCCTTGCCGGCGCGCGGGCCATGCCGTGGCGGCCGCGGCGGGCGGCCCGGGCCATCGTTCTTCTCGGCCTGGCGGCGGCCGCCCTGCTCCTCCCGGCCTGCGCGCCCGCGGCGTCGCTGCCGGCCGGCGCGCCATCGCCCAGCGCCGCGGCCACGCGCCCGGCGCCCGTCGTGGCCCAGAACGGCGGCCCCACGCCCGCCCCGGCCACCCTCACCGCCGTCGCCGCCCTGCCCCTGACGCCCGACGCGACGGCCGCGACGGCGGTGACGCCCACGCCCTTGCCCTCACCCACGCCGCCACCCACCCCGGAGCCATCGCCCACGCCCCTCGGCCCACAGACAATCAACGACGTGCCCCTCAGCGTCATCGCTCCGCTGCCGCCCGAGACCGTCGCCAACATCCGCGCCATCTACGCCGCCGGCCAGAAACTCGGCCGCGACCCCAACGCCTTCTCCAAGCTGGGCGACAGCACCCTGCTCAATCCCCACTTCCTCGGCCCCTTCGACAGCGGCGACTACAACCTGGGCGACTTCGCCCACCTCCAGCCGACCATCGACCGCTTCGCCGGCTCCTTCGCGCGCCACGGCGTCGCTGCCCGCCACGGCCTGCACTCCTGGACGGTCTTTGACCCCATGTGGGCCGACCCGAAGTGGTGCCTGCCCAATGAGGACGTGCTGGCCTGCGAGATTCGCCTGCAAAATCCGAGCTTCCTCTTCGTCCGCCTGGGTTCCAACGACGCCGGCGCGCCCGACGGCTTTCGCTTCAACGTCAGGAAGGTCATCGCGTTCGCCATCGCCAACGGTGTCGTGCCCATCATCGGCACAAAGGCCGACCGCTTCGAGGGCAGCAACGAGAACAACGACATCCTGCGCGCTCTGGCCGAGGAGTACGACGTGCCGCTGTGGGACTTCGACCGCCTGGCCGACACGCTGCCCGGCCGCGGGCTGGACAGCGACGGCGTGCACCTCATCATCGACGACCTGCCCCACGACTACACCGACCCGGCCGCCTTCCAGCGCGGCCACGCCATGCAAGACCTGTCGGCGCTCATCGTCCTGGATCAGATCAGGCGGGCATTGGCACCCTGAGGAAGTAGGTCGTCATCTCGCCCTTGCCCTTGATGTAGGCGGGCGGTTGCGGCTCGAAGGCATAGCCGCCGGCCAGGCAATCGCGCACGGCCTGTGTCACCTGGATCACGCCCGCCTGCCCAAAGGCCTCCATGCGGCTGGCGGTATTGACCGTATCGCCCCACAGATCGTAAATGAACTTCTCGCGGCCGATGACCCCGGCCACCACTGGCCCGGTGTTGATGCCGATGCGCAGTCGTATGTGTTCGCCATTCCACGCCGGCCGCCGCTGGACGGCCGCCAGCATCTCCACGGCGAAGGCGGCCACCGCCTGACAGTGGTCCGGGCGCGGCATCGGCAAGCCACCGACGACCATATAGGCGTCGCCAATGGTCTTGATCTTCTCCAGGCCATGACGCGCGGCCAGATCATCGAAGTCGCTGAACAGATCGTTGAGGAAGTTGACGACGACCACCGGATCGGCCGCCGCGCTCAGCGGCGTGAAGCCGACGATGTCGGCAAAGAGCACAGTCACGGCGTCGTAGGACTGGGCGATGACCCCGGGGTTACGCTTCAGTTGCGCGGCGATGGGCGCGGGCAGGATGTTGAGCAGCAGATCGTCGGCCCGGCGGCGCGCGGCGTTCAGCTCCTGCAAGATGTAGACGCCCCACAGGAAAAGCATGACGGTTGCGATGATCGTGACAAAGCCGTTATAAAGGATGAGCAGCCAGAAGGGCACGGGCCACGGCGGAGCCAACCGCGCCTCGGCCGCCAGGGCCACGCCCAAACTGGCCAGCGCCACGGCCAACACCACCAAGCTCAGGCCCCGGTAGCCGCCGCTCAGATAGGCGGCCAGGGGCAGGATGATGACCCACAGGAGATACCACAAGCCACTGTCGAAACCGCCGGAGACGAGATGGGCCAGCAGGTTGAAGACAATGCCGGCGAGCGACATCGTCGTGCCGAAGAAGAGGGCACGGCGGGGCAGCCGTAGCGCGCCAATGACGACCACCAGGCACAGCGCGGAATAGGCCAGGTAGAGCAGGGCGACCGGCCGCAGGCCGGCCGCGAAGAAGATGGCGGCCCAGGTGGACGCCATCACCACGGTCGCGCCGGCCGGGATGAAGGAGAAGGCCTTTTGTCGCCGCATGAACTCGTCGTCATCGGGTTGGGCGATTCGGTCTTCCAGCCAGGTAATGAGCTGCATGATCGCTTACACCTCTCTGCGAAGTCGCAACCGCCACCGCGATTGCGCCCGCACGCCAGGACAGCCGCCCGCACGCCGGCCCCCACCCCGCCCACGACACTAGCACGTTGCCGGGCGGATGGCCAACGCCAACGCACAGCTAGACAGCTGCTCATAGCCCACGGCCAGCCCGGCGGCCGCCAGCGCCGGCCCGTCCTCGCTCATCACCCAGAAGTACTCGTCATCCCACGCCGGGCCGGCGGCGGCGCGCATGGCGTCATGGGCGGCCACGTCGACAGAGCCGATATCACCGATGGCGATGACGCCGCCGGGCCGCAGGTAGCCCTCGGCCAGCCGCCGCAACAGGCGCAGCTTGTCAACCAGGGGGAACTCGTGAAAGACATAGGTGGCCACCACGGCGTCGTAGGGGCGGCGGAAGACGGCCGGGTAGTCGGCCAGCAAGTGGGCCTGGGCGAAGTGGGCCGCCGGGGCCTTGGCGCGGGCCTGGGCCAGCATCTCGGCCGAGAAATCGACCGCCCATACGTCCGCCCCGCGGGCCAGCAGTTCCGCCGTCAGATTGCCCGTGCCCGGCCCCAACTCCAGCAACGTCGCCCCCGGCCGCGCCCCGGCCAGGGCGATCACCCGCGCCAGCACGCGCTCATAGCCGTCAAACGGGAAGCCCACCCCATTCCGCACGTCGTCGTCATAGCTCGCCGCCCAGCGATCGAATTGGTCTTGCAGGTCGCTCATGTCGTCCTTCTCCAAGCCCGCGGGATCAAACTCGCCGTCGCCACAGTCCGTTGTTCTCCGCTCCCCCGGCTCCCGGCTCCCTGCTCCCCTAGTGCAGACCCAACAGCCGCCCCAGCACCTGCGCCGCCCCGGCCACGTCGGGCATCAGAAACCACACCCAGCCCAGCATCACGTAGACCAATGTCAGCGCCCAGCCGGCCACGGCCCACGCCCGGCGCGGCCACGGCCGTCCCTGCAGGCCGCGATACCAGCGCCGCGTCCGGTCGCTCCACTGCTTGTGGACGAACAGGCCCACGGCGTGCCAGACGCCCCAGATCAGAAACGTCCAGCTGATGCCATGCCACAGGCCGATGACGATCATCGTCGCCAGATAAGCCAGCAGGACGATGACGAACGCCGGCGGCCGGCGCTGGCCCCGCAGCAAGCCACGCGACAGAGGCGTAAAGACGTAGAACCGCGCCCAGTTGCTCAGGGTGATGTGCCAGCTCTGCCAGAAGGCGGTCAGGTTGGTGCGCGTGTAGGGCCGGTCGAAGTTCTCCGGCAGGCGGATGCCGAAGAGGATGCCCAGCCCGATGGCGATGTCGGTGTAGCCGCCAAAGTCGAGGTAAAGGCGCAGGCCATAGCCCAACAGCAGCGCCCACAGCGCCGCCGGGCTGGTCGTCTGCGCGGCCAGCGCCGGCGTCAGCGACAGCCCGCCCGCCAACAGGTCGGCCAGCACGAACTTCTTCAGCAGCCCCTGGCCGATGCGCCACAGCCCCAGCCCCCAGCGCGCCGCGTCCAGACCGTGCAGGCCCGGCAGGGCGGCATAGTCGCCAGCAAAGCGCTCGGCCCGGTCGATTGGCCCGGCGACGACGGCCGGAGCGAAGAGGATGTAGCTCAGGTAGGCGCGCAGCGACAAGTCGGGCAGCAGGCCCGTCTGCCGGTCGCGCAGGGTGTGGATGAGGCGGAAGGCGATGTAGGAAAAGCCCAGCCAGGCCAGGTCGGTCGGCGCGGCCAGCGACACATCCTGCCCCGCCCAGCCGCGCCACGCGCCAGCCAGCGCCGTGGTCGCCGGCGGCCACTTGAGGGCGACGAACAGGGCCACAAGAGCGACGATGGCCCCCGTCAGCACATGACGCTGGGGCAGGCGGCGGGCGACCAGGGCCAACGCCGTGAACAACAGCCCCACCTCGACGATCGTCAGGTTGACGAAGAGGAACGACGGCGGCCGCGACGCCGTCAGGCGGAAGTCGCCCGTGTAGCGGAAGAGCGTCAGCAGCAGGATCGTCCCGGCGACGACGACCAGCGTCAGCCAGTCGTCGCGCACATAGACGGGCGTTGCCGCTGGTTGGCCGCTTGCGGGATAGGCCTCGGCCGGGGAGACAGGCCGCAGGAAGGCGCGCTGCACCGGCCGCGACAGCCACCAGCCGGCCACGGCCAACGCCACCGTCACACTGGGCAGCAGGAAGTCGGCGAAGCGCGGGGCCAGCGGCGCTTGCAACCAGAACAGACCGACGACGCTGCCCAACAGCACCGCCCAACCGCGCCAGCGCCCCGGCACAAGCGCCCCATAGAGCGCCGCGGCGACGATCAGGACGCCGATGGCCGTCAGGTCAAGCGTCATCCGCTGCTCCATGCGCCGGCGCGCCAGATGGCCGCGAGCGCGAACAGGCCCGCCAGGCCCAGCGCCGGCCGCTGTCGCCCAGCGCGGGCGTTCATTGACCCTCCAACTCCAGCGCCCGCACCGCGTCCAGCACGACCAGCGCCGTCAGATCGCTGACCGGATAGCCGCGCGTCAGGGTGTACGGGTCGTTGTAATCGTTGCGGCCGGCCGTGGTCAGGTGGGCGTGGTCGTCGGTCAGGCCGCGGTTGGGCAGCGTGCCGGCCGCGCGGTCGAAATCCCACAGCGGCAGACGCAGCTCCTCGGCCAGCCGGCGCGTGGCGGCGTTGATGCTGTCGTCCCCCTCAAAGCGGTCGGCCTTGGTGCCCAGGATGGGCACGACACCCTGCGCCAGGCAGGCGTCGATGATGACGCGCATATTGGCCTCATAGGCCGCCGCCCGGCCGTCGTTGGTGCCCAGGCGGATGAGCATCACCGACGGGTTATTGAGCCGAATCTCACAGTTCAGCGGGTCTTCGCCGCCGGCGCAGTACTCCGGCCGCGCCCACATCGGGTCGAGCGCGCCGGTGGTCGTCAGCGCCACCCGCGCCCCGGCCCCATAGCGCCCCCACGAGCCGGCAAAGTAGTCGATGGCCGGTTGCAGGAAAGCGTAGGGGCCGAGGTCATAGACGCCGTTGTCGAAGCGGGTCAGGTTGCTCTCGGTCAGCACGGCGCTGTCGCCCAGCTTGGAGAAGGCGCGCGGGTTGCGCCCCAACTCGCGGCCACGGGCCAGAATTTCGGCCACATGGGCGGCCGTCGCCGGCGGCAGCACGGCGACGGCGGCGAAGGGCACGCCATTGATCTGCCGCGCCGGGTCGGGCGTGGCCGCTGGCGGCACGGGCGAGGTGGCCGAGGCCGCCGGCGCGGGCGTGCCGGTGGCGGTCGCCGTGGGCGTCGGCGTCGGCGAAGGCAGCGTCGGCGCGGGCGTGGGCGGCACGGCCGTGGTTGTCGGCGCGAAGGGCAGCAGGGCCACCACGGCCACCGTCGGCCGCGGCGCGACGGCCGCCCGCAACGGCTCCGCAACCAGGCCGCAGCCGGCAAGCAGCGCCACGGCCGCCAGCAGGGCCAGCCGCGTCGCCCGCCTTAGAAGCCCTGGTAGATCCATTGCGGAGCGCTATCCGTGGCCACGATGAGCAACAGGATGACCAGCAGGCAGAGCAGCAGGGCGAGGAGGTTTTCGCGTGCGCGCATGATTTAGTCGGGGTCAGTCAACCGCAAGCCGCGACCGGCCGCGGCGGCCGAGGGCCACTCCCTCACTGCGCCTCTCCACACCAGCGATACACCCCATCCTCCGCCACGACCCGGTAGGCACCCAGAGGGAAGGTCGTCTCCTCCGTGCCATAGAGGGCCACGATCTGGCCGGTGCAGCGCACGACGCCCGCGTCGTCGCTCGCGCAGGCCATGTCCTCGATGTGGGCGCCACTGACCGTCTCGAAGGTGTGCAGCTCGCGCTCCAGCACGCCCTCCATCTCCGAACACAGCCCGGCGCGGATGGCGTCGTCGTCGCCGCTCACCTTGGCCGTCAGATAGTTCTCCACGGCGCGAGCCGCCGGGTCGCCGGTCGCGTCGCCGCCGCAGGCCACCAGCAGCGCCAACGTCAACGCCAGTAGACAGAAAACAAGCCACTGCCTCATCAACCCTTCCTCGATCCACCTTCACTTGGCGAAAGGGGACGGGGGATTATAGCCGCGCCTTACACGCTTAGACCACACCGGCTATAATCCACTCACGCGAACATGCTCATACAACACGCCCTGGCCCCGCTTGCCCGCCTTGCCACCGCCGTGGAGCGCCGCCTGGCTCTCCCCGGCGACGATGAGACGCTGCGTCGCCGCAAGGTGGTCGCCTTCTTCGCCGGGCTGGCCGGCGTCCTGACCGCCGCGCTCTTCGCCGCGCTCTACTGGGCCGGCGGCGCGACGCTGCTGGCCTGGCTCTACATCCTCACCTTTGTCGTCTCCGGGGCCACGCTGACCTTCCTGCTGCTCCGGCCGCGCGCCTACACCTGGTGCGTGCTGATCACGACGGTCTACGTCACCATCCATCCGTGGATCGTCGGCCTGCTGTCGGGCGGCTTCCGTTCCGGCCTGCTGCCCATGCTCTGGGCGCTGGTCGGCCCGGCCGGCTGCCTGCTGTTCATCGGCGTGCGCCCGGCGCTGGCCCACGCGGCCCTCTATGTCGTCATGGCCCTCGTCTCGGTCGTTCTCGATCCCTGGGCCATCGCCCGCGCCGCGGGCCACACCCCCGACCTGCCCCAGAATTTGCGCCTGACCCTCAGCGCCATCAGTGCCCTTGTGCCGGGCATGATGGTGCTGTTCACCAGCCTTTTCCTCTTCCGCCAGGTCGAGCGCGCCCGCCAACAGGCCGACCGGTTGCTGCTCAATATCCTGCCCGCGCCGATTGCCGAGCAGCTGAAGCACAACCCCACCACCATCGCCGATAGCCACGACGAAGTGACAGTGCTCTTCGCCGACATCGTCGGCTTTACGCGGATGAGCGCCCACGCGGCGGCCTACGACGTTGTCACCTTGTTGAACGCCATCTTCTCCGACTTCGACGAACTGGCCGACCGTTACGGGCTGGAGAAGATCAAGACCATCGGCGACGCCTACATGGTCGTCGGCGGCCTAACCCAGCCGCGGCCCGACCACGTCGCGGTCGTCGTCGCCTTCGCCATCGACATGCTGGCCGTCATCGGCCGCCACTGCGGCCCCCACGGCGACCCGATCGGCCTGCGCATCGGCATCCACACCGGCCCCATCGTCGCCGGGGTCATCGGCCGCCGCCGCCTCATCTACGACCTCTGGGGCGACACGGTCAACACCGCCAGCCGTATGGAGTCGTATGGGCTGGAGAACCGCATCCAGGTGACGGCGGCCGTCGTCGCCAGGCTGAACGGCGACTACCGATTCGAGGCGCGCGGCCCGATCGACATCAAGGGCAAGGGCCTGATGACGACCTACCTCTTGCGGCCCAACTGATCGCCGCGCCCCGCGCCCGCGACGATGACGGCCGCCAAACGAAAAGGCCCGGTCAGGGGATGACCGGGCCTTGCCATTGACTTGTCTGCAGCCGTGAACCGGCGGCTACTCCGCCTTTCGCCGCACCGGCACGATGTTGTTGCGCCCATCGCCGTCCAGCCCCAGGACATTGATGATGTCCGACCCGGCCGGAATGATGAACTTGGTCTGGTTGCCCGACAACACCGCCTGGGCTACTTCCAGCCTCTTCAACTCGCGGGCGCGATCGGTGAAGTTTTTCTCCGCCGCCTGCGCCACCAGCGCGATCGACTTGGCCTCTGCCTCGGCGCGCAGCAACTGGCCCTGGGCATCGCCCTGCGCCCGCAGAATGTCAGCCTGCCGCACGCCCTCCGCTTCCAGGATGACGGCGCGCTTCTCGCGCTCGGCCTTCATCTGCTTGCTCATGGCCGTGGTGATGTCGGCCGGCGGGTCGATCTTCTGCAGCTCGACCTTGGTGACCTTGACGCCCCAGGGGTTGGTGGCCTCGTCCAGCACCTCGCGCAACGACGTGTTGATGACATCGCGGGCGGTCAGTGTCTCATCAAGCTGCTTGTCGCCGATGAGGTTACGTAGGTTCGTCTGCGCCAGCGTGGTGGCCGCAAAGTTGAAATTCTGAATCTCGAACTCGGCCTTTACCGGATCCACCACCTTGTAGTAGATGACCGCATCGACGGTGACCACCACGTTGTCGGCGGTGATGACCTGCTGCGGCAAGACGTTGATCAGCGCCTCGCGCATGTCCACGCGAATGATGCTGTCCAGGAACGGTAGCAAAAAGACCACGCCCGCGTTGGCGGTGTGGCTATAGCGACCCAGTCGAATGACCAGGCCCTTCTCATACTGCTTGACGACGCGCACACTAAAAGCCAGCGCGGCGATAGCGATGAAGAAAATCAGCATTAATACGACAACAGCAAAGGGACCCATTTTTCTCCTGCGTTTACTTGCTCAGTTTACGAACGATCAGCGTCACACCTTCGATCCCCTCGACGACAATCGGGTCGCGCTCGTAGAGGATCTCCTCGGCCGAGGCGCGCCAGTCCTCATCGTTGACGCGCACCAGTCCGGCCGTGTCCGGCGTGACGCTGCGGACCACCGTGCCGATTGACCCGACCAGCTTGTCGATATTGGTCTTCTTGGTCACGGTGACGACCTTTTGGCGAATCTTATTGCGGCCGACGGCGATGTACAGAATGCTCAACGCCGTCGCCAGGACGAGCATCAGCGGCACGCTGTCGGTGAACATGCCGACGAAGCCGGACACGAACAGGATCGAGCCGATGAGTACCAGGTCGAGACCGGCCTGGATGCCGACTATCAGTTCGGCCAGTATGAGCAGCAGCCCGGCGACCACGAACAACTGCGGGAAGGTTACAACTTGGTCCATAGCTCCTATCACTTGGCGCAATCACGCCCCATAATTACGTTACTGAAGCCTATTATACCAGAAATGCCCGTATATGGGTCGTCAATCGCGCCGGTACCTGTTGGCCGGCAATCCCTCGCGGCGCGCATATGGCCAGAAGCGAAAACGGCTCCAATCGGAGCCGTTTTCGCTTCTGGCTGCTACCTGGCGCGTGGCGGCCGCCGGGCTAGGGCACCGGCGTGTCCATCCCCGCTGGCACAGCCTGAGCGGGGTCGCTGCTGATGGACACGGTGGCCATGATGTCGCCGCTATCGGCGTTGACCACAGCGATGATCAGCGACGGCTCGGTGATGTCCGCGCCCGTGTCCGGCCAGGTCGCCGGCAGAGTGAAGGTCACCTGGAAGTTGCCGTCGGCGCCGACGCTGTCCGTGAGCAGATCTTCCGCGATCAGGCTCGTCGCCGTCGGCCCCAGGCGCACGGCGAACGCCTGCCCCGGCTCAAAGCCGACGCCCTGCAGCTGAATCTCCTGACCCGGCGCGCTGCTGCTGGGCACAACGGCCAGGAATGATTCCAACTCCTCGCTGGTGAAGGGCACGGTGGCCACGCCGCGGATGTCGCCGTCTTCCGTGGCCAGCGTCAGCGTCAACTCCGGCCCCCCCAGCGGCGTGCCGTCCAGCCATAGCGCCGGCGTCCGCGCAACGACGGAGACGTTGCCCTCGGCGTCGGTCTGCGCCTGCGCCAGGGGCTGGGCCGTGAAGCCCTCCGTCGGCCGCTGGACACTCAGCTTGACCACCGTGTTGGGCGGGAAGCCCTGCCCGGTCACGGTGATGGACGTGTTTGGCCCGACCGAGGGTGGGTCGATGGCGACGGTTGGCCCGCTGCCGTTGTTAACTGGCGCGGGTGGTGTGGTGTGGACGGTCGTGTCCTCGCAGGCGGCCAGGGCCAGCACAAGCAACACGGCAATGAGCACAATCGTCAGGCGTTTCATGGGCTTTTCCTTCTCCTAAGGGCGAAGCGACTTAAACAGCTCCGCCGCGTGGAAGTAAGGATAGGCAGTCCCCGCCTCTCTCCCAACGGTTGAATGACCCTTTTCGGGGCCGGTGCGCGGCCGTCAAATGGCCTACCGGCGCGGCCGGCGGCCGTCGTCGGGCTTAGCCCGCCTCGGCGGCCACGAGATGGCGCGGGAAGTGGCCCAGATCGCCAATGACCGTGCCCACACCCGGCATCGCGGCCAGGGTGGCGTGCTGTCCGGCCGGGCCGAGGGCGACGATGTGGCCGATTCTGGCCGCCCGCGCCGCAGCGATGCCGGCGAGTGAGTCCTCAACGACGACACAGGCCGGCGGCGGCAACCCCAACCGCGCGGCCGCCTCCAGGTAGATGTCGGGCGCGGGCTTGCCGGGGTATGCCCCACGGTCGCAGACGAGTTGTTCGTCGCCAAACCACCGGCCCAGCCCCAGATGGGCCACGTAGAAATCCAGATTCTGCCGGGGCGACGACGTGGCGATGGCGCGGGGGATGTCGTTGGCCGCCAGAAAGTCCAACAGCCCGGCCGCTCCCGGCGACAGCCGGAACGCATCCCCCGCCGCCAGGCACAGCCGCCGGTAGATGGCCTCCTTCTCGGCGATCATCGCCGCCAGGCGCTCGTCGTCCGGCGTCTGGCCCAGCACGTAGGTGAAGATGTCGCGGTTAACCTTGCCGTGAACCTGCTCGACCATCTCGCGCTCGGTCATGGGATGGCCACGTAGTTGGCGGGAGTACTGCCGCCAGGCCGCCTCGTGCAGGGGGTTGTCCCAGAAAAGCACGCCGTTGAAGTCAAAGAGAACGCCGCGGAAGGGCGGCGCGCCGGTCAGTGTCATGCCAGTAGCTCCCATTCGGCCAGCAACTCGTCCAGGCGTTCGCGCGCGGCGGTATGCTCGGCGGCCAGTTCCGACGCGGCCGTGTCGTCGCCGGTGGCGCGGGCCTCCTCCAGCGCCTCGGTCGTCCGCGCCACCCAGTACTCCGCGTCCTCCAACTCCGTGGCCAGGGCGCGGCGGCGACGCTCCTCGCGGCGGCGCGCTTGCCGGCTCCAACCGGCGGCCGGCGCGGCCGGCGCGGCCGTGTCGTCCCCCGGCGCGGGCGGCTCCGGCTCCGGGGGCGGGGCCTCCGGAACGGCCGCTTCGGCTGGCGGCTCCCCCGGTTCGCGCGCGGCCAGGAACGCCTGGTACGTCGCGGCAAAGGTCAATAGCTCGCCGTCCTCGATAGACCAGACCTGTTGCGCCAGCCGGTCGACGAGATAGCGGTCGTGCGACACGAGGAGGATCGTGCCGTTGAACGCCTCCAGCACTTCCTGCAAGACCTCCTGCGAGGGGATGTCGAGATGATTGGTCGGCTCGTCGAGTAGCAGGAAATTGGCCCCTTCCAGCGCCAGCAGCGCCAGGGCCAGCCGGCCGCGCTCGCCGCCGCTCAGCTCGCGCACCCGCTTGAATACATCGTCGCCGCGAAACAGGTAGTGGGCCAGATAGCCGCGCGCCTCCGTCTCATTCAGACGGCCGCGCGCCCAGACTTCGTCGATGACCCGTCGTTCCGGCGCCAACTGGTCGTGGGCCTGGGCGAAGTAGCCGATCTGCACGCCGTCGCCAAGGGCCACTTCGCCGTCCAGCGGCGCGATGTCGCCCAGGATGGTGCGCAGGAAGGTGCTCTTGCCGCTGCCGTTCGGCCCCAGCAGCGCCGCCCGGCCGCCGCGCTCCAACTTCAGCCGGTGGATGTCGAAGAGCGGCCGCCCCGGATAGCCGATGGTCGCCGCCTTGGCCCGCAGGACGACGCGGCTGCTGCGCTCGGTCGTCTCCAGGCGGATGTTGAGCCGCGGCGGGCGCGCGCCGGGCGGCCGCAGGGCGCGGATGCGCTCGACGGCCTCGTTGAGGGTCAACGTGCGCACCCGCGCGCCGATCTCGATCCAGCCGCGGTTGCCCCGGCGCATCTCGGCCATTGCCGCCAGCCCAAACTGCTCGATCAGGGCCAGGTCGCGCGTCAGTTGCCGCAGCCGCCCCTTGGCGATGTCGGTCTGGCCGCCGGCGATGTGGCGCTGGATGAAGTCGGCCTCGGCCGCCAGCCGCTCCTTCTCCTCCTCATATAGCCGCTGCGCGCGCTCCCAGGCGTCCTGGCGCTGGCGAACATAGGCGTCGTAGTTGCCGCGGTAGACGCGCAGCCGGGCCGGCCCGCCGCTCTCCGGGGCCAACTCCCAGACACGATTGACGACGCGGTTGAGGAAGTAGCGGTCGTGGCTGACGACGATCAGCCCGCCCTCCCAGCGGCGCAGCGTGCCCTCCAGCCACTCGATGGCGGCGATGTCGAGATGGTTGGTCGGCTCATCCATGATCAGCAGGGCCGGCCGCTCCAGCAACAGGCGGCCGAGCAGGACGCGCGTCTTCTGCCCGCCGCTCAGGTGCAGCAGCGGCGTGGCCCACTCCTCCGGCGGAAAGCCCAGCCCTTGCAGGACGCGCTTGATGTCGTTGTGGTACTGATAGCCGCCGGCGGCCTCGAAGGCGTCCTGGGCCGCGCCGTAGGTCTCCAGCAATTCGGGCGAATAGGCTTCGGCCAGAGCCGCCTCCAGCGCGGCCATCTCCGCCTCGCGGCGGTGCAGGTCGGCGAAGACGGTCAGCATCTCGCCATAGACGGTGTTCTCGCGCCCGGCGAAGGTCAGCGCCGCCTCCTGTCGCAGATAGCCCAGCGTCAGCCCGGCGGCCCGCTCCACCGCGCCGCCACTCGGCTCCAGCAGACCGGCCAGTGCCAGCAGCAACGTCGTCTTGCCGACGCCGTTCGGCCCCACCAGGGCGATGCGGTCGCGCGCCTCTACGGCCACCGTGACCTCCTCGAAGAGATCGTCGGCCCCGTAGGCGTGGTGCAGGTCGGTGGCGCTCAGGATCGGCATAGAGCCATTCTAACGGCGGAAGCGGTCGGAGGCTAGGGGGAGAGAGGTTCCAGGTTCCAGGGCCAGGGGAAGAGGGGTTTTCGGTGGGCCTGGCTTCTGGCCCGGGCCAGCAAGCGGATTTTAGCGAGAGACAGTTCTTACTCTGGCCCCTGATCAGAAACCAGATTTTAGGAAGAGACCTCTCTTTCCCTGGAACCTGGCCCCTGGCCCCTGGAACCTCTCTTCCCTGGAACCTGCAACCTCTTCAAGCTATACTGTCCATCCGACAGGAGGCAAGTCATGTCTGAACAACCGGAACGCAACCTGGGACTGGACCTGGCACGGGCCACGGAGGCGGCCGCTTTGGCCGCGGCGCGCTGGGTCGGACGCGGCCAGAAGATCGAGGGCGACGGCGCGGCCGTCGACGCCCTGCGCCTGCTCCTGGGCACAGTGCGCATGGACGGCATCGTCGTCATCGGCGAGGGCGAGAAGGACAGCGCGCCCATGCTCTACAACGGCGAGCGCGTCGGCAACGGCCACGGCCCGGCCGTCGATGTCGCCGTCGATCCCGTGGAGGGCACAACCCTGCTGGCCAAGGGGCGGCCCAACTCCATCGCCGTCGTCGCCGTCGCCCCGCGTGGGACGATGTTCAACCCCGGCCCGGCCTTCTACATGGACAAGCTCGTCGTCGGGCCAGAGGCGGCCGGCAAGGTTGACCTCGACGCGCCCGTGGCCGAGACGCTGGCCATCATCGCCCGGGCCAAAGGGCTGGACGTCGATGAGGTCACCGTCGTCATCCTCGACCGGCCGCGCAACCGGGCCCGCATCCAGGCCGTGCGCGAGGCGGGGGCGCGCATCCGGCTGATCACCGACGGCGACGTGGCCCCCTCGCTAATGGCCGCGCTGCCGGGCACGGGCATCGACGCCGTCATGGGCATCGGCGGCACACCGGAAGGCGTCATCACCGCCTGCGCCATGCACGGCCTGGGCGGCGAAATCCAGGGCTGCCTCGCGCCGCAGTCCGACGCCGAGCGAACGCGCATCGAGGCCGCCGGCATTGCCATCGGCCGCAAGCTGACCCTGACCGATCTGGCCGCCGGCGACGACCACTTCTTCGCCGCCACGGGTATCACCCAGGGCGACTTCCTGCGCGGCGTCCGCTACACCGCCACCGGCGCGATTACCCACTCCCTCGTCACGCGCTCGCGCTCCGGCACGTGGCGAACCATCGAAGCCCATCACCGCTGGGACAAGCTGAACCGCATCAGCGCGGTGGAGTACTAGCCATGCACGTCATCCACCTGGCTCCGTCTATCCTTTCGGCCGACTTCGCCCGCCTGGGCGCGCACGTAGAGGAGGCGCTCGACGCCGGAGTCGACACCATCCACGTGGACGTGATGGACGGCCACTTCGTGCCCAACATCACCATCGGCCCGCTCATCGTCGAAGCCGTCCGGCCGGCGGCCGACCGGTATGGGGCGGCCGTCGATGTTCACCTGATGATCGAGCGGCCAGAGCGCTACCTGGCCGACTTTGCCCGCGCCGGGGCCGACATCCTGACCGTCCACGTGGAGACCTGCCCCCACCTTAACCGGACGGTGCAGGCCATCCGCGAACTGGGCGTGCGGGCAGGCGTGACGCTCAACCCGGCCACCTCGCTGGTGACGCTGGACGAAATCCTGCCCTACGTCGATCTTGTCCTGATCATGTCGGTCAACCCCGGTTTTGGCGGGCAGTCGTACATCCCCACCAGCACGGCCAAGATCGCCCGGCTGCGGGCCATGCTGGACGCCATCGGTTCGCCGGCCGAACTGGAGGTGGACGGCGGCATCAAGCCGGGCAACGCAGCCGAGATCGTCGCCGCCGGGGCGACGATGCTGGTCGCCGGCAGCGCCATCTTCGGCGGGCCGCTGAGCGTGGCGGAGAACATCGCCGCGTTCCAGGCCGCCCTGGCCTAACCTGTCTCCCAGTGCCTGGCACTTTCCTGAGTGCCTGGCACTTTCTTGAGTGCCTGGCACTTTCTTGAGTGCCTGGCACTTTCTTGAGTGCCTGGCACTCTCCTGACCGCCTCCTTAAGAAGGTGCGACGCACTCCAGAAAGTGCGGCGCACCGGCCCGCTCGCAGTGCCTGGCACTTTCTTGAGTGCCTGGCACTTTCTTGACCGCCTCTTCAAAAAGGTGCGACGCACTCCAGAAAGTGCGACGCACCGGCCCGTTCTCAGTGCCTGGCACTTTCTCGTGGCCCATAAGAAGGTGCGACGCACTCCAGAAGGTGCGACGCACTCCAGAAGGTGCGACGCACCGGCCCGTTCTCAGTGCCTGGCACTTTCCTGACCACCTCCTCAAGAAGGTGCGACGCACCGGCCGCCTGCCCTTGGCAACATCGAACATCTGTGCTACCTTTTGTCCATGAAGGCTCGCATCCGCCCGCCGCGACGCGCCGCCGGTGGCTCCGGCCGCGCCCGCGTCAACTGGAACACCGTCCTCCTGGAGCAGATCCGCCTGGCCGGGCTGCCGGAGCCGATCCGCGAGTACGTCTTCCACGCCAACCGCAACTGGCGCTTCGACTTCTGCTGGCGGACGGACGGCCTGCTGGTGGCCTGTGAAATCGAAGGCGGCATCTGGATGCAGACCGACACCGGCCGCAGCAAGGGCCACGCCCACCCGGAACGCTTCGAGCAGGATTGCGAGAAGTACAACGAGGCCGCCCTCTACGGTTGGACGCTCCTCCGCGTCACGCCGGACATGATCCGCGACGGCCGGGCCATCGACTGGCTCGACCGCGCCCTGCGGACGTAAGGAGCGAACGCCAGGTACGCGCTGTCCGCCCGGACGCCAGGGAGCGAGCTTCCGGCGTCCGGGCGTCTTTGCGTTAAGCTCTACCGCTCGGCGGCCAGGTCGGCCACGAACAGCGTGCCGCTCGCCGTCTGGTCGAGCACCAGGGCCACCTCATCCACGTCGCTCAGGTCAATTCCGGCAAAGGACGCCAGCGGCACGCGCACGGTTGACAGGTAGACGACGGCATCCAGCAGCCCGGGCGCGAAGGTCTCATCCGCCATGAATTCACCGGTGACGTACTGGAGAGCCGGCTCATCGGGGCCGACGACGACGCTGGCCGTCGCCCCGCTCCCATCGGTCAGCCGCACGCTGAAGCTCTGCGGCGTGCCGGCGACATTTCGCTCCGACAGCGGATCGAGCGCGGCGCGCAGCGTCAGCGTCGTGTGGTGGCCCAGATCGAATTGCCCGGCCGGCATCTCGAAGCGCACTTCGGCCGGGCCGCGCCAGCTGACGACCGCCATCGCCGGGTTGGCCGGGTTGATGAAGTTCGGCCGGCGACAGGCGGCCAGTTCCGCCTCCACAGTGTAGCCCGGCGGACAGAAGAACAGCGTCGCCCCCTCGGCCACCGTCGCCCCGGCCTGCAGATGGGTTGTCAGTTCCGTCTCGTCACCGGGGTCGAATAGCCGCAGCCGGCCGGCCGAGGCCGGCAGGCTGTTGATGCGCGCCGGACGGCCGAAAAGCTCGACCGGAGCCGGCTGGGTGAGAGCGAGGCCCAGTCGGGCTTTGGCCGCCACCGCCTCTTCCTCCGCGCCGAAGAGAGCCGTCAGGAAGTCGTCGGCGTAATCAACAAGGAACTGCCGCTGCGCCTCGGGCGCGAGCGGCGATTGGCAGCCGGGCCGGCCGGCATGGGCAACCATATCGCCGCCCAGAATGCTGTTAAAACCGTTGTGATTGGCTCCCTCCAGCAGCACTGTCGTGGCCCAGGTATGGTTCGTCTGGAAGCGCACGGCCTCATAGAAGGTCTGGCCGTCCTGGCCGACGACGTCGCCGTCGCAGGCGGGCAGGATGACGGCCAGCGGCACGTCGCTGCCGGCGCTGTCCTGCAGAATGCGCGCCGGCGCAACAAGCAACAGCCCGGCCACCGGGCCATAGCCGCGCTGGGCCGCGCTTTCGGCCGTGCTCAGGCCATATTTGCGCGTCAGGTAGCTGGCCATCTCGCCGCCGCGCGAATGGCCGATCAGGACGAGACGGCCCACGTCGGCCACGCCGCTCAACTCGACGCCGAAGGCGTTCTCGCCGCCCGTGGCAGCCGCCTCCAGCGCGTTCAGATGCCGGTCCAGCAGTTGCGCCAGCCGCTCGCCGGGGACAGGCTCGCCAAAGCCGAAGGTATTCTCGGCGTTGATGTTGGGGGCCAGGGCCACGTAGCCGCGCGCGGCCAATGCGCTGGCCAGGTAGGCAAAGCCGGAGTAGTTGGCCTGCTCGTCGGCCGGGTCGCACGGCCAGCGGTCAACGCCCATCTCATCTTCCGGACAGCCGGGGTGCGTGCCGTGCAGAATGACGACCACCGGGAATGGCCCCTCGCCCGGCGGCACGGCGATGACGCCATTGAGCCGCACGGACATGTTGTGGAAGCGGCTGTCTGCGGAGAAGTTGGCCTGCACGAGGGTCGCGTCGCCCAGGTTGTAGGTGACGGCCGGCGGTAGTTCCGCCGCCGGTTCGGTTGTCGGTTCGGCCGGGGCGCTGGTCGGTTCGACCGGCGCGGTGGTCGTGGGCGCGACTTCGGCCGTCTCTTCGGGGATGGCGCAGCCGGCGGACAGGGCCACGAACAGCGCGCTGAGGACCAGCGCCAGCACATGTAGCTTTCGCATGTCGATCTCCTCTGGGGAAGCGGGGCCGTGGGCCGGTGGGTTCTGCAATGCTTGCCCCAACGGCGGTCAGTATAGCAAATGGACAGGGACAGCCATTATAATGGGCCAATGTCTAAGGAAACTGACGCCATTGTGCTCATCTCCGCCGCGGCCGAGTGGCAACCCGTCCGCGCCCACTTCGCCCACGCGCCGTCGCTGGCCACACCTTTCGGCGAGGCCCTCTCTCTCGACATCGACGTTGGCGGCCGGCCGCGCTCCGTCGTCCTTTTCCACGGCGGCTGGGGCAAGATCGACGCCGCGGCCTCGACCCAGTACGCCATCGACCGCTGGCGGCCGCGGCTGCTGCTCAACCTGGGCACGTGCGGCGGCTTCGCCGGCGACATCGCCGCCGGGGCGTTGCTGCTGGCCGATTTCACCCTGGTCTACGACATCGTCGAGCAGATGGGCGACGCCGACGAGGCCCTGGCCCATTACGCCACCGAGATCGACCTGTCCTGGCTGCGCGCGCCCCTGCCGCTGCCCGCCCGGCGCGAGCTGCTGGTCTCGGCCGACCGTGACATCGTCGGCGCGGAGATCAGCGACCTGCGCGCCCGCTTCGGAGCCATCGCCGCCGACTGGGAGAGCGGAGCCATCGCCCATGTGGCCGCGCGCAACGGCGTGCGCTGCCTCATCCTGCGCGGCGTCACCGACCTGGTCAGCGCCGAGGCGGGCGAGGTCTACGGCCGGCCGGATGAGTTCGCCGCCCGCAGCGAGACGCTTATGGCTCTGCTGCTGGCGACACTGCCCGGCTGGCTGGCGGCGGCGCTGCCCGAAGACGATCACACCAGCGGCGATGCTCGGCGGGAGCACGCCACGCAAGGGGAAGAATGAACGCGGAGACGCAAATTGTATGGGTTGGGCGGCTGGTGCTGGCCGCGTTGCTGGGCATCGTGCTCGGCTGGGAGCGTGAGGCCCGCGGCCGCGACGCGGGCGTGCGCACATTCGGCGCGGTGTCGCTGGGGGCGTGCCTGTTCTCGATCATCTCCTTCGCCGTCGCTCCGGAAGGGCGCGAACCGACGCGCATCGCCGCGCAGATCGTCACCGGCGTCGGTTTTCTGGGCGCGGGTGTCATCCTGCGCGGCCGGGGCCACATCAGCGGCCTGACGACCTCGGCCACCCTGTGGGCCGCGGCGGCCGTGGGCATGGCCGTCGGCTATGGCCTCTACCTGCTGGGCACGGCGGCCACGGGGCTGCTGCTCTTCCTGCTGCTCCTGCGCCGTCGCCCGCGTGCCGGCATCGTCAGCAACGGCGACGCCGCCGAGGAGCCGGAGGACGAGGCCGCGCCGCCCATCTGAGCGGCGCGGCCGGCGGCTATTGCGGCGACGCCTGGAGCAACTCGACAGCCCGCAGCACCTGCGCGTCGCCGCTGGCGGCCACTTCTTCGGCCGTCATATCGTCGGCCGTCTCCGGCGCCAGCAACTGCACCGGCCCGGTCAGCGGCACAACTTCGTCGGGCACGATACCCTGCCGCCAGATGACGCGGCCGTTGGGCGTCAGCCATTGCTCCGTGGCCAACAGGATGGCCGAGCCATCGGACAGGCCGAATTCGTTCAGCACCGTACCCGTGCCAAAAGTCGTCTCGCCGACCAGCGTCGCCCGGCCCTGGTCTTGCAGCGCGCCGGAGACGATCTCGCTGGCGCTGGCGCTGCCCTGATTGACGAGCACCACCAGCGGCAACGTCGTCGGGTCATCGACATCGGCCTTCTCCTGGCTAACGTCGCCGTCGGCGTTCTGGCGCAGCACAACGACGCTGCCCTTGGGCAGAAAGCGGCCGGCGACGTTGATGGCCTCGCTGAGCAGGCCGCCGGGGTTGTTGCGCAGGTCAAGGATGAGGCCAGTGGCTCCCTGAGCGGTGGCCTCAGTCACGGCCGCGGCCAGGTCATCGCCCACGCGGTCGCTGAAGCCGGCGATACGAATCTGGGCGACGGTCGTGCCCGGCAGAATCGTCCAGGTGACGTTCTTTAACTCGATGCGCGCCCGTGTCAGCGTCAAGGTCAGCTCTTCGCCGCTATCCGGCCGGAAGAGGGTGATCGTCACCTCGCTGCCCGCCGGGCCGAGGATTAGATCGACGACCTCTTGCAGCAATAGACCGGTCACGTCGCGGCCATCGACCGCGGTGACGACATCGCCCGGCTGGATGCCGGCCGCCTGGGCCGGGGAGTTGTCGATGGGCGAAACGATGGTCACAAAGCCGTCGCGCATCTCGACATAGGCACCGATGCCCTCAAACTCGCCGGCGATATAGTTGTCCTGGTCTTCGACCATTTGGGGGGTCAGGAAGCGGCTATGGCCAGTGTCGCCGAGAATATCGACCATGCCGGCCATCGCGCCCGTTTGCAGCCGCTCGTCAGTGACTGCTTCGCGATCGACGTAGTGGTCCTGGATGATGCCGTGGGCTTCTTCCAGCAGGGCGGTGTTCAGGCCGCCCGCGTCGGCGCTGACGCGGCTGCCGGCCAATAGGAAGCGATCGACGGCGACGCCACCCAGGAAGAAGGTCAGGCACAGCAGCAAGACGGCCAGCCCGCCCAGCCAGGGCGCCAGGCGACGACGTGGCCTGATAGTCATTTCATCCATCGCGTGGCCCTTACTCCTCCAATCCCAGGGAGAACATGCTCTCCAGGTCGTGGCGCGAGAACGCGCGGAAGGCCGGCAGCGTCTCCGACTCGGCGATGCCGTCCACCTTCAGCATGTGCTCCGTGACCAGCGTGGCCATCGCGTCGTTGTTGCGCACGCGCAGGATGGCCACCAGGTCAAAGCGTCCGCCAACCGAGTAGACCTCGGAGACGCCCTCCAATTCGGCCAACTGGGTGGCCACTTCGTTGATCAGACCGCGCTGGGTCTTTAATAATACCACTGCACTGACCATGCCGGTTCGCTCCTCTTGCTTTTGGCGGGTACCTTTCGCCCGCGGCCGAATTGTATCACGCCCCTCCCGCCCCGGATCACATTCCCGGCCCATGACAGAACAAAACGCTCATGAAACGGCCGGCCGCGGTGGCTATCATTGCCGGCTATGGCAATAGACCCACAACTACAGGTGACACTGGGGCTGCGTCTGCTGGCGGCGGCGCTACTTGGCGCGCTCATCGGGTTGGAGCGAGAGCGGCAGGGCCAGGACGCGGGCATCGGCACGTTTGCCATCGTGGCCCTGGGCGCGTGTGCCTTCAACCTCATGTCCGCCGCCACGCACGGCAGCGACCAGATGCGCATTGCCGCCGGCGTCGTCCAGGGCATCAGTTTCCTGGGCGCGGGGCTGCTCATTCGCGGCCGCGCCGGCGTTCACGGCCTGACGACGGCGGCCTGCCTCTGGGCCAGCTCAGCCATCGGCCTGCTGGCCGGCTATGGCCTCTATGTGCTGGCGCTGATCACCACGGCGCTGATCCTGGCCGTCCTGATCATCCGCGAGGTCAGCCCGTTGGCTCAGAAGCTGGACGACATCCGCGAAGAAAAAAAGGCGGACATCATCGCCAAAGAGACCGGTGAGCCGCGCCGCGCTCAGGGCGAGTAGGCGATGCGGTAGATGAAGCCGCCCCGGTCGTCGCTGACGTAGAGCGCGCCGTCTGGCCCGACAGCCAGCCCCACCGGCCGGCCGCTGACCCGGCCCTCACGCAGCCAGCCCGTGGCGAAGTCCTCGGCCGGCCCGGCCGCCTGGCCGCCCTCGATGGGCACACGCATCACCTTGTAGCCGACCGGCTCCGGGCGATTCCACGACCCGTGCAGGGCGATGAACAGATCGCCGTGGTACGCTTCCGGAAAGGTCTGGCCGGTGTAGAAGGCCAGGCCCAGCGGGGCCATGTGGGCTTGCAGCGAGACGACGGGGGCAACAACGCCATCGCACGCGCCCGGCGCGCCGAATTCCGGGTCGATGA
>WBZM01000397.1_pt2 | contig 55372 bp, 50 predicted proteins | sample 5204271 | NCBI WGS metagenome assembly WBZM01 (sample SAMN12344346, study PRJNA552823) | activated sludge metagenome | biome: Activated sludge suspended growth; feature: Nitrification reactor; material: Wastewater; isolation source: activated sludge from nitrification reactor of wastewater... | reverse complement strand
CTGCTTGCGCGCGAGCGTCACGAGCGCGTCGGCGCCGTCGCCCTCGGAATCGCCGTGGCCGCCGGTGATCGCGATGATCGAGGGGACTGTCTGGGGCGGCGCCAGCGAGACCGTTTTTGCCTGCGATTTGATCGTTGCTTCGCCGGAAGCGACTTTCGCCGTTACTCCGGCGAAACTGGGCGTACCGTACAACGTGACGGGAATGCTGACTTTTCTTAACGCGGCCAACATTCGCATTGTCAAGGAACTGTTGTTCACCGCCAAGCCGATGACCGCCGCGCGCGCCGAGCGGGCGGGCGCAATCAACTACGTCGTCCCCGCTGCCGAGTTGGAAAGCTTTACCTACGGCTTGGCGAACGACATCGCTTTGTTGGCGCCACTGTCGATTGCCGTGATGAAGGAGCAACTTCGCGTGTTGTCCGGCGCGCACCCGGTATCGCCGCGCGGTTTCGAGCGCGTCCAGGGTCTGCGCCGCACCGTCTATGATAGTTTCGATTACGGCGAAGGAATCAGCGCGTTTCGCGAGAAGCGTAGGCCCGTATTTCGCGGCGAGTGAACGAACCCGGCGCAGCTTGGTGGCGTGCGCACGGGAGGTCTGATGGAAGACTGAGGGAGGGCCAGCGTGCTATCGCCAGATCGTAGGACAGTCGCCGATCGAGCGGGCAGAGCGCCTGCCGATGGTAATCGTTGCTCAGGGCACGACCGACGCGGTTCTCTTGCCGCGCTCGGTGCGGTCCTGCTCCTGGCTTGCCTGCCGTTTGCGGCCTGGGCTCAGAAGGCGGCCAAGGCGGTTCCGGCGTTTGTCATGCCCTATACGGGAACGCTCAAGAAGATCAATGACCAGGGCGTCATTCGCTTGGGCTACCGGGAAAACTCGCCGCCCTTTGCCTTTCTGGCCGACAACGGTAAGCCGGTCGGCTATTCGCTCGACTTGTGCGAGGTCATCGTCGAGGAGCTTGCCGGCGAACTGCGCAAGGACATTCGTGTCGAAATGCGGCCGGTGACTCCCGAGAACCGCTTTGATCTCATTCGCTCGGGCGAGATCGACCTCGAGTGTGGGTCAACGGTGAATAGTATAGAACGGCGGAAAGTGTTTGGCTTTTCTCCGACCATTTTCGTCACCGGTGCCAAGACCTTAGTCCGCCGCGGAAGCGGCATCCGTTCGTTTGCGGACCTTGGCGGCAAGACCGTCGTCCTCACCCGGGGCACCGTTCATTCGGAAGTCATTCCGAAAATGGCGGCGCGACAGAAGCTTGCGATCACTTTCATCAGTGCGGCCGACCATCAGGAATCGTTTCAGGCGCTGGTTTCCGGCAAGGCAGACGCCTTCATCAACGACGATGTACAACTCCACGGCATGCTTGCCGAAACGCGTTCAGCCGCCGACTTTCGCATCGTCGGCGACTTCCTGACCTACGCCGATTACGCGCTGACGATGCGCAAGGACGATGCCGATTTCGCGGAAGTCGTCGACCGCGCGTTTACCCGGCTCATGGGCAGCCGCGAAATCGTCGCCATCTACGAAAAATGGTTCCTGCGGCCGCTGCCGCATGGGGTTCGCCTGAATCTCCGGATGAGTCCTCATCTTGAGGAACTCTTCCGCGTTCGGGGGATGCCGTCCGATTAAGCGCAGGGCTGTGCGCTTAGCCCCGCGGCAAGGCCGGAAACCACGACAAAGATAAATCAACGAGGAGGGAAGAATGTCGAATGTAGCCGAAGCGAGCGCTACCCGGAAAGTCCAGCAGCCGTTCTACAAGAGCCTCTATTTTCAGGTCATTGTGGCCATCATCATCGGTGTATTGCTGGGACACTTCTACCCCGAGACGGGTGCGGCGATGAAGCCTCTCGGCGACGGTTTCATCAAGTTGATCAAGATGATCATTGCGCCGATCATTTTCTGTACCATCGTGGTTGGCGTGGCTGGCATGGAGGACATGAAGAAGGTGGGCAAGACCGGCGGCTATGCCGTTCTCTACTTCGAGATTCTGAGTACTGTCGCGCTGATCGTCGGTCTGCTCGTGGTGAACACGCTGCAGCCGGGTGCCGGGATGCATGTGGACGTGTCGACGCTCGATACCAAGGCGATTTCGCAATACGCCGCGCCGGGGAAAATGCAGACGACTACCGATTTTCTGCTCAACATCATCCCGGTCAGCGTCGTTGACGCCTTCGCCAAGGGCGACATGCTGCAGGTACTCTTCTTTTCGCTGCTCTTTGGCTTTGCCCTGCACAGTTTTGGCGCCGCCGGCAGACCCCTTTTCGAAGCCATTGAGCGCATTTCGCACGTTCTTTTCGGTGTCGTCGGGATCATCATGAAAGTCGCACCCATCGGCGCTTTCGGCGCGATGGCTTTCACCATCGGCAAGCATGGGGTCGGCAGCCTGGCGCAACTGGCCAAACTGATGGGTGCCTTCTATCTTACCTGTTTCATTTTCGTTCTCGTCGTCCTCGGCGTGGTTGCCCGGTTCCACGGCTTCAGCGTCTGGAAGCTGATCAAGTACATCAAGGAGGAACTGTTCCTTGTCCTGGGGACTTCTTCGTCCGAATCGGCACTGCCGCGCCTGATGGTCAAGCTTGAGCGGGCTGGGGCCGAAAAATCGGTCGTTGGCCTGGTCGTGCCGACCGGCTATTCGTTCAACCTGGACGGTACATCGATCTATTTGACGATGGCGGCTGTTTTCATTGCGCAGGCGACGAACACCGAGCTCGACCTGGTCCAGCAACTGACCTTGCTGGGAATTCTGCTACTCACCTCGAAAGGTGCGGCGGGTGTCACCGGGAGTGGTTTCATCGTTCTCGCTGCGACCTTGAGCGCCGTGGGCACCGTTCCCGTCGCCGGGCTGGCGCTCATTCTCGGCATCGACCGCTTCATGTCGGAGGCGCGGGCGCTGACCAACTTCATTGGCAACAGTGTTGCGACGCTGGTCGTCGCCAAGTGGTGTCATGCGCTTGACGGCGAGAAACTGGCGCGCGCGCTGAACGGCGAAGATCTTGACGACGAACTGATCGAGGTGCCGGCTAAGGGTTGACGCGGATGCTTCGTCGGCGTCGCCTGATCGGGGTGTTGGCAAGAGCACTAGCGGCGGATACGCCACGCGCTCGGCGAGCCGCGCTCCGGACGACACGAGTAGTGGGCTTTTGTGGAGAATGGACCTATGGCCAAGGACAGGATTCTCGGCATCGTGCAAGGCGGGCTTTTCCGGCGCTTGACGCCGATCAGGGATGTTGCTGGGGGTTGTCGCCTGACTCGCGCCAAGGCAAAGGACAAGTCACGGAGCGTCGACGCGAAGGCGATCGATCTGGCCGCGTACGAGGGTATCGCCTTGCTCGTCGAGGGCCGCAACGAGGATCTGTGGGTGTTCGACGTCAAGATCGTCGAGCGGGCGGGGCCCATCCTCAGTGGCGTGGTCCAGTATGTCCTCGGTGGGGGTCTGTCTCGTTTCGACGCGCTCTCGGAGGCGGAAGAGGCGGGCCAAGGAGCTGATCAATGATGTTCTCTTCCGCGAGGGCGGAAGCCTGCGGTGGCCCGAGGCGACGCAGCAGTCGTCGTGTCCGGCCCGCGTCCAGGCGGCTGGGTCGGCGCGAGCGGCAACGTCAGCCAGCGGAAAACGGGGTGTAGTGACGCATGGGAAAAGCATCCGACCCGTCGCTAAGGAATGCGGTGGCGCTGACCTACGGGAAGACCGAAGCAGCGCCGCGCGTCGTCGCCAAGGGGCGCGGTCTGCTTGCGGAACAGATCATCGCGCGGGCGCGTGAGCATGGCGTCTACGTTCATGAGTCGCCCGAACTTGTTTCCTTGCTGATGCAGGTCGATCTCGACCAGCATATCCCGCCGCAACTGTATCTGGCGGTCGCTGAATTGCTTGCTTGGCTTTACCGACTGGAGAGCGGCGAACGCTTGGCGCCGCCTCCAGCCTTCGTCGTCCCACCGGAGCCTGCGCCTGGCGTCTGAGCGGGGGTGCCCGCGCGTCACGCGTACGGGAGGTGCATTTTTGCATTAAACTGCCCGTTGTTGTCGAAGCCGGGGAACGCGATGGAAGAAATCGAAACCGATCAGGACGTGCAGACGCCGCTGCAGTTCGAGATCGAACAGCCCGAGGAATACGCCCAGTACCTGCTGCACGCGAAGGCGGAGGTGCTCGCCATTCTGCGCTCGCTGAACCAACGCCGGGCCTTGATCAGCGCCTATTTCGATGAAGGCCGGACGTTTCTGCTGACCTCCCTGCTGGCGATCAATGGCGACAACCTGATCCTGGAACTGGGCCGTGACGACGAGGTAAATCGCCAGGTACTGGCCGCCGACCACATCGTTCTGACCGCGACGGTGGACAAAGTGAAGGTCCAGTTCACGTTGCCGCGCCTGGTTGCGGCGCGTTATGGTGGCCGGCCGGCTTTTGGCGCTGTCTTGCCCGACAAGGTTCTGCGCCTGCAGCGCCGCGAATACTTCCGGCTGAGCACGCCGGTCGCTCGACCGGTCAAGTTCTCCAGTTCGATCAAGCGGCCGGATCGCAGCGTGATGACGATCGAGGCGTCGCTGCTCGACATCAGCGGGGGTGGCGTCGGCCTGATGGCGACGCCGGCGCTGGCCGCGCTACTGCCGCGCGGCTGCGTCCTGGCCGACTGCAAGATGGCTCTGCCGGACGAGGGCTTGCTGGTCGCCAATCTGTGCGTGCGCAACAAGTATGAGGTGACGACGCGCACCGGCTCGCGTTACGTCCGTATCGGCTGCGAGTTCATTGCTTTGCCCGGTGCACGGATGAGCATGGTGCAGCGCTACATCACGCGCGTCGAGCGCGAACGCAAAGCGCGACTGAGCGGGATGGCCTAGCTCGGGTAGCTCGTAGCTTGCCGCGGGCGCAGCAGCGGCGCCGTCTTTGAGCGTTCGTACTCGTTGACTGGCGCCGTTGCCGGCCTCCTGCTTAGAAGCCAATGGCGAGCAGCGTATATCCGGCGATCACGGTTCCGACCAGCGCCAGCCCATAGCAGAGCAGTTTGGCGCCGACGCCGGCATGAATCCCGATGTCGTGCAGGCTGTGGAAGATGCGGTGCGCCGCATGCCAGAGGAAGAGCGCAATGACCGCAAAGACGAAGCCCTTGCCGATCCAGTGCTGGACGAAGGTGAGAACGCGAGAATAACTGAGGGTGTCTGCCGGCAGGAGCAGGCCGAGCGGAATGGCGAGGCCGGTGATGAACACCAGCATTGGGCCAAAGAGCGCCGACAGCATGCCGCCGGCACCGAACAGAGCCCAGAAGATCGGTGCGTTCGAGCGTTTCAGTGGGCGTTTCATCGTGCCATCCCCCATACCAGAGCGAGCAGCGCGAGGCTCGCGGCGGCCGCAGCCGCCAGACCACCGGCGGTGATCACCCAGCCGGCCAGCTTCTTGCCGCCGACGATGACCGGCGGCATCGTACGCGGCATGATCTTGAACCACGTGTAGGTGTGGTAGCTGATGGCGACCAGTGCCAGCAGGTGAAAGAGGATCGCCCAGCCGCCCTGTAGCGTCGCCAGCCAGGCGGTCCACGCGGCCTCGCCCTGCGCCAGGCGGAGCAGGCCAATCAGCAGGACGGCGGCGTAGGCAGCGACAAAGAGGGCTGTTGCCTCATGAATCATATACTCAACGAAGTAGGGGTTCTTCCGCCACCAGCCATCCATCGGGCGAACGTATGGGCGACGCTTATTCACTTGGCACCTCCCTTCGGCGATAGGAATCGGAGAAAATAGTCGGCCGCACTATTGGTCTTGTTCTGATTGACCGCGTTGGCCGGGTCGACGTGCTTCGGGCAGACCTCGGAGCAGTAGCCGACTGCGGTGCAGTTGAAGACGCCTTCTTCGGAATTGATCAGTTCCATCCGTTCCGCCTGACCGCCGTCGCGCGAGTCGACGTTGTAGCGGTGCAGCAGAGCGGTTGCCGCCGGGCCGATGAAACCTGGGTTGAGACCAAACTGTGGACAAGCGGCGTAGCACAGCAGGCAGTTGATGCATGAACTGAACTGTTCGTACTTGGCGAGTTGCTCAGGCGTCTGCAGATACTCTCCCTGCGCCGGCGTGCGCGGCTCCTTGGGAATGATGTAGGGCTGGATGCTCTCCAGCTTCTCGATGAAGCCCTCCATGCCGATGACTAGGTCGCGCTCGATCGGAAAGTGCGCCAGCGCTTCGACGCGTACGCGCGCCGGGTAATAGTCGCGCAGAAAAGTCTGGCACGAAAGGCTGGGGATGCCGTTGATCATCATGCCGCAACTGCCGCAGATCGCCATCCGGCAAGACCAGCGAAAGCTCAACGATCCGTCGAGGTAGTCCTTGATGTACTGCACGCCCTGCAGGACCGACATGTCGTCTGTAAAAGGGACTTCGAAGACCTGCGTATGAGGGGTCTTGTCCTTTTCCGGGTGATAGCGCAGAACTTCGATTTCTATCGTTTTCGGTTGTTCAGCCATGGGAAGCCTTCCTTTCCTGCTCAGCCTTTTCGCCAGCGGCACCGTAGGCGCGCGTGCCCGGCTGCGACTTGGTGATCTTGACCGGCCCATAGTCGATGCGCGGTGCGCCGCCGGCGACATAGTGGGCCTGAGTGTGCTTGAGGAAGTTGACGTCGTCGCGTTGTTCGAAGCCGTCGAGCCGTTGATGCGCGCCGCGTGATTCGCGCCGGTTGATCGCCGAATAAGCCATCGCCTGCGCCACGTCGAGCTGATACTCGAGCTCGATGGCGAGCAGCCAGTCGGTATTCCAGACGCTCGATTTGTCTTCGACGCGGACGTTCTTGAAACGCTCCTTGAGTTCGTCCAGCTTGTCGCAGGTCTTCTGCATCGTTTCCGCCAGGCGGTAGATGCCGCAGCCGTCTTCCATCGTCTGCGCCATTTCCTTGCGCAGCGTCGCGATCCGCTCGTTGCCGCGCGTGTTCTGCCGGATGCCGAGCACGCGTTGCTCAACCGCCTGCGCCTGGGCGAGGACGCTGGCCGGCGCTGCGGGGGCGACCGAACTGGCGAAACGGGCGGCTTCTTCACCTGCGACGCGGCCGAAAACCAGCAACTCCGAGAGCGAATTCGAGCCCAGGCGGTTGGCGCCGTGGATGCCGACACTGGAGCATTCGCCGGCGGCGTAAAGGCCGGCGAGCGGCGACGCGCAGCGCCCGTCGACGAGAATGCCGCCCATCGTGTAGTGCACCGCCGGACGAACCGGAATCGGCGCCAGCGCCGGATCGACGCCGAGAAACTGCTCGGCCAGCTCGTAAATCTGTGGTAGCCGCTCGCGCAGCTTTTCTTCGCCCAGGTGGCGCAGGTCGAGATGGACCACTGATCCGTGCGGCCCTTCGATGGTTCGCCCCTTTTGCTGTTCATACCAGAACGCTTGGCTCAGCCGGTCGCGTGGGCCGAGTTCCATCGCCTTGTTGCGCGGCGTCGGTTCGGCCGGGCCGAGGCCGTAGTCCTGCAGGTAGCGGTAGCCGTCCTTGTTGAGCAGAAACCCGCCTTCGCCGCGGCACGCTTCGGTAAATAGAAGTCCTGTTCCGGGCATGCACGTCGGGTGGTACTGAACGAATTCCATGTCGCGCAGGGGTACGCCGTGCCGGTAAGCGAGGGCCATCCCGTCGCCGGTAACGACGCCGCCGTTGGTGTTCTCGCGGAAGACGCGACCGGCACCGCCGGTGGCAATGACGGCGGCGCGCCCCTCGACCAGCGTGAATTCGCCGGAGGCGATCTCGATGGCGACGACGCCGGCGATCCGGTTATCCTCGACGATCAGATCGACGCAGAAGTGTTCGTCGAAGCGCTTGATCGACGGATACTTGATCGACGTCTGAAAGAGCGTGTGCAACATGTGGAAGCCGGTCTTGTCGGCGGCGAACCACGTACGTTCGATCTTCATTCCGCCAAAGGCACGTACATTGACGTGTCCGTCCTCGGTTCGGCTCCACGGGCAGCCCCAATGCTCGAGCTGGGTGAGCTCTTCGGTGCAACGGGCGACGAAGTACTCGACGACGTCCTGTTCGCACAGCCAGTCGCCACCATGGACCGTATCGTTGAAGTGGTAGTCGAGGCTGTCGCTGGCCTTCTTGACCCCGGCGGAGCCGCCTTCGGCCGCCACTGTGTGGCTGCGCATCGGGTAGACCTTGGAGACGAGGGCGATCTTCAGGGCGGGGTTGGCTTCGGCGACGGCAATCGCCGCGCGCAGGCCGGCGCCTCCTCCCCCGACGATGATTACGTCTGCTTTGTATATCTCCACGTATGCTCCTTTCTCGCACCCGCTCGAACGGGGAACGATCACATCAGACAAAGCCCGCCAGCGTTTCCGGAGTGCTTCCGGAGGTGTCGGCGGAACGTGTTGTTACATCTAAGGCAGCTTGCCGCTACGATTCTACTGAGTTGTCAGCTACACAAGTGCGGGTCAGGGTCAACATCTGATAAAGCCCGCCAAAAAAGCGCTGCCTGCCGACGACGACGAAGCCGCCGGCCTTCGGCAGCCAGGCATCGATCTCCTCACGGAACAGGTCGAAAGCAAAAGGCTCGAGCCGGTCGAGCACGGGCATCCAGAAGTAACGCAACGGGTTGTAGCGGCTCGGTGCGGCATAGTCTACGATGACCAGCCGCCCGCCCGGCTGCAGCACGCGCAAGGCCTCGGCCAACGTCTTCTCGCGAACCGCCTGGGGCTGCTCGTGCAGGAGGAAGAAAAGCAGCGCCTGGTCGAAGCTTGCATCGTCGAAACCCAGCGCTGCCGAATCCATGCAATGGAGTTTGATCGGCAGATCGCGTGCCAGCTTGCCGGCCAGGTTCTCCAGTTGTATCGGCAGGATGTCGGCGATTTCCAGAAAGCCGCCGGGCGCCACGCAACTCGCCAAGCGTGGCGTCAGGTCGCCGTAGGCACAGGCGATCTGCAGCGTTCGGCCGGGCAGGTGGCGGCCATAGGCCTCCAGTACGGCATCACACAAGCGGTCGTAGTTTCCCCACAGGATAAGGTTGACCAGCCACTGGCGCTCGAAGAAGTGCACCGCACGTGGATGGATGTAGGCCCACCAGTAGTGCGCCTGCAGATACTGGGGAACCGCCGGCGGGCCTTTGCTGACCGCTACGCAGGTCGCGCCCGGTCGATCGGTGAGGTTTTTCATGTTGAAAAGTCGACGTTCTTACGTTCAGCGGAGCGCTGCTCGAGCGTCCGGTCCCGACCGCAGTTTCCCCAAGGATCTCGTACGCACGCCGGTCGAGAGGCGCCCAATCCTGCCTTTTCTTTCTTTTTTCCCGTCGTTCACCGGCTACGAAGCGCGGGACGACTAACCAATGAGGTCGTACCCTAACCGATCAATCGACCAAACGCAACCGACCGAGAACCTGTCGGGCGTTCGCTGTGGTTTTCCTGGCCAGATCGTCGGCGGGCGCCTGGCGTAGCTCGGCGAGTATGGCGAGGAGTCGCGGGAGTTCGGCCGGCGTGTTGCGGCCGCCCGCGAGCCATGCCGGTGGCATGTCCGGTGCATCGCTTTCGAGGACGATTGCATCCTCTGGCAAGGTCGCTGCGAGTTGTCGAATGCGGCTCGCACGGGTCTGGCTCAGCGTGCCGCCGAAGCCCAGCTTGCAGCCGCGTCGGAGGAACTCGTCGGCTTGCTGGCGACTGCCGCTGAAAGCGTGCGCGATGCCGCCAATGACACCGATACGGCGCAGGCCGGCAAGCACCTGGTCGATCGCCCGGCGGGTGTGCAGAAGAACCGGCAGACCGACGTCGCGGGCAATTCTCAGTTGTTCGAGGAAAAAATGCTGTTGGCGTGCGAAATCGGCCTCTCCGACCAGGAAATCGAGGCCAATCTCACCGACTGCAACCGGTGCCTGTGTGCCGTCTGCTTCCTGCGCCAGCCAGCGCCGCAACTCCACCAAATCCTGCTCGCCAGCGTCGCCGACGAAAAAGGGATGAATGCCATACGCCGGAACGCAGCCGGGATGCTGCTGGCAACAGTCGCGCACTGCAGCAAAATCGGCGGTGCTCAGCGCCGGGACGACGAGTCTTGCGACGCCGACTGTCCGGGCAGCGGCGACGACCGCCGCGCGATCCTCGGCGAACGCGCTGGCCGCCAGATGGCAATGCGTGTCGATCAGCACGGCGTCGGCCTGTGCTCGGCGTTCCGGCAGATCACGCAAGACGGCCTCAAGCGCCGCGGGTTCCGGCACGCGAAAATTCGGGCTCGGGCGTACGTCCGCTGACCAGGTCGGCGAGAACCGCGGCCGAACCGCAGGCCATCGTCCAGCCCAGAGTCCCATGCCCGGTGTTGAGATACAGGTTGGCGATCGCCGAACGTTCGACGAGTGGCACGTTCGACGGCGTGGCTGGCCGCAAGCCACACCAGAAGGCGATTTCGCCGCTTGGGTGCAAGTCGGGAAAGAGCGTCGTCGTGCGCTCGATCAGTGCGCGGCAGCGGACAGCATTGAGTTCAAGATTGTAGCCGTTGAACTCGGCAGTTCCGGCGATGCGCAGGCGTTGGCCAAGGCGCGAAAAGACGAGCTTGTGGCCGTCGTCGGTCAGGCTGACGGTCGGCGCGACGCTGTCTTCACCCAGCGGCACGGTCGCCGAGTAGCCCTTGGCCGGATAGACCGGCAGGTGCAGGCCGAGCGGTCGCAGGAGGAGCGGTGTGTAGCTGCCGAGTGCAGCGACATAGGCGTCAGCTTGCAGCAACTCGCCGCCGGCAAGCACGCCGCTCAGGCGGCCGCCGCTTGCCGTCAGGCGCTCGACCGACAGCCCGTAACGGAATTCGACGCCGTTTGCCGCACAGTGGCGGGCGAGTTCCTGCGTGAAACGGTGCGCATCACCCGATTCGTCTTCGTCGAGATAGTCACCGCCGACCAGCAACGGGCGGGCGCTGGCGAGCGCTGGCTCGATCGCGACGCACTCGTCGGCGCTCAGGCAGCGTCGGTTGCAGCCGAACTCGCGCATCACCGCCGCTGCTCTGAGGGCGGCGGCGAACTCTTGATGGTCCGTATAGAGGTGCAGGATGCCGCGCGCCAGGTGATCGTAGGCGAGGGCAAGTTCGGCGCGCAGGCGCTGCAACTGGCGGCGGCTGTAAAGCGCGAGCGCGACGATGCGGCGGATGTTGTCGCGCGTTCGCGCCGGCGTGCATTCGCGCAGGAAGCGCAGACTCCAGTCGAGCAGCGCAGCATCGCGACGAAAGCGGAAGAGGAGTGGCGCATCCTCGCGCGTCATCCAGGTCAGCGCGCGCAGCGGGGCGTGCGGGTTAGCCCAGGGCTCGGCGTGCGAGACCGAGATCTGACCGCCGTTGGCAAAGCTGGTTTCCATTCCGGCGGCCGGCTGGCGTTCGACGACGATCACTCGATGTCCCGCGCGGGCGAGATACCACGCACTGGTGACGCCGATGACGCCAGCGCCGAGAACCATCACCTTCAAGCAGTCAGCCCCTGATCACGCGTGATGCGGACGACCTCCGGGATTCGTCGCAGGCGGCGCATCAGGCGGGCAAGCGAACTGCGGCCAGCGACCTGGACGGTGAAATGGATCGTCGTGTACAGACCAGGATGCTTCTCGTCCATTTTTACGTGCTCGATGTTCGTCCCGGAACTCGATATCTCGGTTGCAATCTTGCCGAGCGCACCGATCGTGTTCTGTACCATGACGCGCAAACGCACGCTGAACAGCTTGCCGGGTTCGGGTTCCCACTCGACCTCGATCCAGTTCGTCGGCCGGCTGCTGCGCATGCGGCTGATCGCCGGACAGTCATGCGTGTGAATGACCACGCCCTTGCCTTTCCAGATCGAGCCGATGATCGGATCGCCCGGAATCGGCTGACAGCAGGGGGCGAACTGCACCGCCATTCCCTCGCTGCCACGGATGACCAGCGAGGCCGGCGCCTTCTCGTTTGCTGACCGGTTTTCGTCGCGCGCCAACAAGCGCCGGGCGACGACGCCGGCCATACGGAAGCCCAGGCCGATGTCGGTGTAAACCTCCTTGATCAGCTTGTTGCCCGAGTCGCGCAAGACATTCTTCCAGCTCGACACGGGCACTTCCGAGGCAACGACGCCGAGGGCGCGCAGCTCTTGGTCGAGCATCTTCTCGCCGAGTGCGGTCGACTCGTCGTGCTGCGCCGTTTTCAGATAGTGGCGGATCTTGTTGCGCGCCCGCCCGGTCTTGACGTGACTGAGCCAGGACGCGCTGGGATGCGCCTCGGCTGCGGTGACGATCTCGACGCGGTCGCCGTTGGTCAGTTCGGTCGTCAGCGGTAGCTGAGTGAAGTTGATCTGGGCGGCGATCGAATGATTGCCGATGTCGGTGTGCACCGCGTAGGCGAGGTCGATCGCTGTCGCGCCGCGCGGCAGCGGAATGATCTTGCCCTTCGGCGTAAAAACATAAATCTCATGTGGGAAAAGATCGACCTTCACATGTTCGAGGAACTCGGACGAAGTGCCTGCACTGCTCTGCAGATCGAGCAGCGAATGGAACCACTTGCTGGTCTTCTGCTGCAGGTCGGCGCCGAGCGCCACGCTGCCCTTGTAGAGCCAGTGCGAGGCAATCCCTTCCTGGGCGACGTTGTCCATCGCCTCGGTACGAATCTGCAACTCGAAAGGTGTGCCGTGCGGACCGATCAGTGTCGTGTGCAGCGACTGGTAACCGTTCGGTTTCGGGATCGCGATGTAGTCCTTGAACTTGCCGGGCACCGGTTTATACAGCGCGTGCAGCGCGCCAAGTGCCAGATAGGCCGTCGCGATGTCCTGTACGACAACACGAAAACCATATACATCAAGCACTTGCGAGAAAGACAGGTGCTTGTCAAGCATCTTGCGGTAGATCGAGTAGAGACTCTTCTCACGCCCGAAGACCTGTGCTTCTATCCCCTGCGCGGTGAGCTTCTTCTTGATTCCGGCGAGGATGCGCGAGAGCAATTCACGTCGGTTGCCGCGCGCGGCCTTCAGGGCGCGCGCCAGGACGCGCGCGCGCATCGGGTAGATCAGGTGGAAGGAAAGATCCTGCAGTTCGCCGAACAACTTGTTGAGGCCGAGGCGGTTGGCGATCGGGGCGTAGATCTCGAGCGTCTCGCGAGCAATCCGGCGGCGCTTTTCAGCGCGCAGGGCGGCCATCGTCTGCAGGTTGTGGCGCCGATCGGAGAGCTTGATCAGCACGACGCGCAGGTCGCGCGCCATGGCCATCAACATCTTGCGGAAGTTTTCCGCCTGTGCCTCTTCCTGCGACTGGAACTCGATCTTGTCAAGTTTCGACAGCCCGTCGACGAGGTCGGCGACCGGTCGCCCGAACTCCTGCGCGATCTCCGCTTTGCTGACCGCCGTGTCTTCCATCACATCATGCAGCAGGGCAGCGACCAGGCCTTCGACATCCATCTGCCATTCGGCGAGCGCGCTGGCGACTGCCAGCGGATGGGTGATGTAGGGCTCGCCGGAAAGCCGCATCTGCCCGCGGTGCGCCCGCTCGCTGAAGCGATAGGCGCGGCGTACGGTCTCGATCTCCTCCGGGGGGAGGTAGGTCAGGCTGTCGATGAGCAGCCGGAAAGTGGGCTCGTCTTCCGGATCGCGCAGTTGCTCGGGTTCATCGACTGGCGGCGGCACGACTGCGCCGGCTGGCGTGACCGGGTCCATGCTGGAGCAACCGGGCTTGCCGGCGGTCAGGCGTGACCGCGATTCAGAATTTCGACCCCGACCTTGCCCTGGGCAATTTCGCGCAGGGCAATCACCGTCGGCTTGTCGCGTCCGGATTCGATCAACGGCGATGCGCCGGCGGTGATCTGCCGGGCGCGGTAGGTCGCTGCCAGGGTCATTTGAAAGCGGTTCTGAATGCGCTGCAGACAGTCATCGACAGTTACTCGTGCCATGCGGATCTCCAATAGAAATCAGAGCATTGTTGCGAAAAGAACGGAATGGCGCCGACTTTGCACGGTATAGCGCAGACGCGCGGCGCGGACGATCGCCAGAAGGTCCTGCAGCGCACGCTGCAAGTCGTCGTTGATGATAACATAGTCGAATTCCTCGGCATGTCGCATCTCGTCGCGCGCCGCGTCCAGGCGTCGGGCGATCGTCTGCGCGCTGTCGGTTGCCCGTTCGCGCAGACGCTGCTCGAGCGCGTGAAGTGAGGGCGGCAGGATGAAGACGCCGATCGCCGCTGGAAAAACCTTGCGCACCTGACGTGCTCCCTGCCAGTCGATCTCGAGCAGAACGTCCTGGCCGGCGCACAGGGCTGCTTCGATACCGGTACGTGAGGTTCCATAGAAGTTGCCGTGGACTTCCGCCCATTCGAGAAAGTCATCCCGCCGGATTTTTTCACGGAACTCGTCGAGCGCGATGAAGTAATACTCGATGCCTTCGCGTTCCCCGGTGCGTGGCCGGCGTGTTGTATGCGATACCGAGACACGCATTGCCGGATCGTTCTCCAGCAGATGGCGCACGAGGGTTGTCTTTCCCGCGCCGGAGGGCGCCGTCAGGATATAGAGGTGGCCGAACATGAGACTGGCAGGGACGATGGTGGAGCACCATTGTACCCGTCGTTGGGCGGATTCCGCCGCCCATGGCGTGCAGCGGGGCGGGGGTGGACGGCGCGCGCGGCGACAACGACAATTGCACCATCACTCTGTCACACTGTCGCCCAGCCTTTCTCGAGGAGCACGCTGATGTCCGGCTTCATCAAGTTGATGCACTGCGCTGTTTTGGTGTCCACTGCCCTGGTGGCGAACCTGGTTTGTGCTGCGGTGCCGACGAAGATTCTGGGTTTCGAGGACATGTCGTGCCGGGCCTGGGTGGCGAGCCGCAGCGATGCGGAACAGCGTGCGCTCTACGTGGCCTGGCTGCGCGGCGTGCTGACCGGCCACAACTACGCCAACCCGAGCCAACAAGTGGCGACGATTTCGCCAGCAACGGTCGAGCAATACGTCAACCGCTATTGCAGCGAAAAGCCGGCGACTCAATTCAGCGACGCCGCGTTTCGTTTGAGCGACCAGTTTTCCGGACGTAACGCACCAATCACCAAGTGAAACGGCGTCTCGTCTGCACCGCCTCAGTTGGCCCTCAGCGTGGCTTCTCGAGCAGGTCAACGCGCTGCGGGCTGAGCAGCGTAACCCCATTTGGCGTCAGGTGTGCCGAGAATCTCTCCTCCACTTCACGGTACAGTTCGGGTGATAGCGCGTGCTGGCTATGGGTCACGCGGATCATGCGCGCGTCGAACTGCGCAAAATCGGCAAAATGGCTGCGTGTGCTGAAGAAGAGTTCATCGCGAAGACGCAGGCGCCCACTCTCGACGGCCCGACACACGGCGGCAAATGCTGCTTGGCGCACGAGCTTCTCGTCGTGGAAGAGGCGCATGATCTCGTTCAACTCGCCGGCATACACGGGTTCGGAGATCCACGCCAGTCCGCCCGGTCTCAGCACCCGTGCGATCTCGCCGAGTGCCGCGTCCAGCGCGTCCGGGCGAACGTGGTGCAGCGACTTGAGCATGATGACAATGTCGAAGGATTCGTCCTCGGCCGGAATCGCTTCGGCGCCGCCCTGCGCGAAGCGGACGCTCGGCAGGTCGTCGATCTGCAGGTTCTTCGCGTGCTGGACCTGATCGACCTCGAGCGCCAGAATGTGCTGTGCGCCGCCGGTTTCGGCGAGCGTCCGCGTCTTCTCGGCTCGTCCGCAGCCAAGTTCGAGTATGCGGGCGCCCGCCACGGGCAGCATCGCCAACATCAGCTTGACCTCGTTAACCGGTGGTTTCGGCGCTGCGGGGTCGGCGATCTTCATCGGTGGAGTCAGTTGAACGTTCATGTTCGGTTGTCAACGCGGATTCAACGCGGATTCAAGGCGAATCATGCCTCGGGTTGTTCTTCGGTGGCGCGTCTCGGATGGCCAGCGGTGGAGCGGCGGTCAGCCGGCTCGGACGCCGCGGGAAGGGACCGTGTGCCCCGCGCGCCTGGCCCGCGCCGGTCGGGCTGTCGTCAGGAGCCTGCTCACCTGACCGGGAAGGTGCGCGCCAGCCAGTAGTCGTAGACGATCTGGGCCGCCTCGATGCAGCGCGCGTTTCCGGTCGCCAGCAGGTCGGCATAGACGAGGGCAGGCGGCACGCAGTCCAAGCGTCCCCAGAGGTTGAGGCTCTCGCCCCAAAAAGGCTTGCGCAGCTCGATCAGTTTCTCGTACGCGAGCGGCCCGGCCGGGGCAAGATGCTCGTGGGCAATGAGGCGAGCCGGCAGCTTGTCGCTGTAGAGCGTCAACACTCCAGGGTCGATGTCGCAGCCGAGGAGTGCGGCTGCCGGTTCGCCGCTCCAGCGTAGGTGAGCCGGATTCAGCGCCCAATCTCGCCAGCTATCGAAACTCGCGGTACTGTAGCGCCCGATCAGCGTCTTGCCGCGCAACTCACGGGCGTACGCGTCGGCCCAGTCGTCGAGCAGCCGGCGGCTGCGGTTGAGGCGACGCTGCTTGCCGTTCACCTGTAGCCACCCGTGCTCCTGCAGGTCGGCGACGACCGCGCGCATCGTACCGAGGGCGACATCGGCCGCCGCGGCAATCGTCGGGTAGGGTGCTCCGGCCAACTCACCATCACAGATCAGACGGAAGAGAACCTTCAATCGGCTGCTCGCGAAACTCTGGCTGGCGCGCAGGGCAATCTGCTTTTCACGCAGCTTGCGCCCGGTCACGTAGATGAACACACCGCGGCCTTCCAGATAGGCGTTACCCGCGGCATCAACGAACTGCTGGTCATTGGCGCGCAGCCGGTCAGCCAGCGGCGAGGTCACGTGGTCAGTGATCAACAGGGGAAGAGGGCAGCCGACATCGAGCGGATGATCATGCCGCGCGAGGACGCTGCCGACGGTGCCCGGCGTCAGGCGCCGGGCAACTCTGGCCGAGTAGTCGATGCGGCTATTGTCTTTGCTCACCGACAGCCATGTACCCGCCGTATTGCGGCCGCCGCCGAGTGTCGTTTCGCTCTCCATCGTAACGCTCAGGCCGTGACCGCGTAGAGCCTGTGCAGCCCTTTCAAGCAGGGCTATTTCCCTTTCAGCGCTCATTCCGCTACCGCCATTGGTTTTGTCGACACGAATTGATTATGAACGCTCATCGGGCAATGTACAAGCCCGATTGCTGTCCATTTTCGGCCATCCAGTGGCGTCATGAACCCTTTCTGCCGGTGTTCCGACAGGTCGGTCGGGTCGCGCTGTTCAGTCGGCTGCGGCGCGTTGGAGAGACGCGAACGAGGTCCGTACGGCATTGTTGCTCGCCAGCCAGCCAACAGCCAGTCGCCGCCAGCGCTCACTCAGCCAGGCTTGCACGCGCGCTGCCGGGGACAATCGGATCCGTTCAACACGTGCCCGTCCGTGGCCGATGGCCTCGACGAGCGCCAGTCCGTCGGCACGGATAAGGTGGCTGTTGCCCGCTCTGAGCAGAACGTCGCCGCTCTCGCCCTCGACGGTTAACCAGAGCACGCCGGCGGTGCAGGTTACCCGCACACCGCGTGGCGCAGGGATGCGCAGCGGCGTATTGTGGGCTAGGCAGAGATCATCGTCATGACGTGGTGGTTTCATTGCGGCCTCCTCGGCTTGTTTTTGCGAGATGCCAGTCTACGGCGCTGCAGGCGTGTGGTACAGTCACAGAAACTTCGAATTGTGATCGATACAGTGCTATTGTTTCCGATCTGTGCTGCTAATCTGAACGGCCATCTGTGCTGCTGGGGGCGAAATGGAAAGTGAATTGTTGCGCTATGAACGGCTGGCCGAGGACCTCAGCGGAATCATCAGCAGCGGCAACCTGCGCCCGGGTGAGCGGCTGCCGTCGATCCGGCGCCTGTCGCGTGATCGTCGGCTTTCTGTGTCGACCGTGGTCCAGGCGTTGCGCCACCTCGAGCAACGCGGCTTGATCGAAGCTCGCCCGCAAGCCGGCTATTTCGTGCGTCATGTGACGCCGCGGCGAGCCTCGCCAGCGGCTCGACCGACGCCGGTGGAACCGGTGCCGGTCGATGTCAGCCAGCGCCTGATACGCGTCCTGCTCGGCGGCGTACAGCCGGGGGTAGCTCCGCTCTCCGCCGCGATGCCGGCGTCCAGCCTGCTGCCGGTTGCCGCCCTGCAGCGTCTCTACAGCAGTGTCGTGCGGCGGCATGCGCGCTTGCTCGAGGGACACAGCCACATCCACATGGACGACCCGCGGCTCGTTCGTCAACTGGTGCTACGCTCGATGGGCTGGGCTGGGCCGCTCGCCGCCAATGAATTCGTCATCACCAATTCGTGTACGGAAGCATTGGGATTGTGTCTGCGTGCGGTCACCCGCCCCGGCGACACGGTTGCTGTCGAGTCGCCCGGCTACTATCTGATGTTGCAGTTGCTCGAGGTGCTTGGCCTGCGGGCGCTCGAGATTCCGACCGATCCGCATACCGGCATGTCAGTCGAGGCACTCGATCTCGCCACTCGGCAGGGCAAGGTTGCCGCGTGTCTGCTCGTCCCCAACGCGAGCAATCCGCTCGGCAGCATCATGCCCGACGAGAACAAGCGGCGGCTCGCCCGGCTGACTGCCGAACGTGGCGTCGCAGTGATCGAGGACGACGTCTATGGCGATCTGTATTTCGGCAACGAGCGACCGTGGCCGGTCAAGGCCTTCGACCAGACGGGCAACGTGATGCTCTGTTCGTCGTTCTCGAAGTGCCTCTCGCCAGCGCTGCGCGTCGGCTTCGTCGCGGGCGGCCGCTACCGCGCGCAGCTTGCGTTGCACAAGACGATCACCAGTGGGGCGACTAATCCGATCAGCCAGTTGGTGCTCGCCGAGTATCTCGAGTCGAGCGCCTGTGAGCGGCACTTGCGTGCTCTGCGGCGGACCTACGAACGCCAGGTCGACGCCATGCGTGCGGCGATCGCGCGCCATTTTCCGGCCGCCACGCGTCTGACCGAGCCGCAGGGTGGTTTCGTCCTTTGGATCGAACTGCCCGAGGAGATCGACGCCACCGCACTGTATGAACGAGCGCTCGCAGCGGGCGTCGCCTACGTTCCGGGCGAACTCTTTTCGGCCAGCGGCATGTACCGCAACTGCCTGCGCCTGAATTGTGGCAATCCGCACACGCCGGAGATTGAGGATGCCGTGCGTCGGCTCGGTCGACTGATCGGCGGCTGACGGTCCAGGCTCTGCCGCGCGCTCAGCGATCGCGGTGCGAGATCTCGAGTACGCGTGCCCTTTGTGCGAGCTGGTCGACGAGTTCGCTCGCTGCCAGGCGATTCGCCGCATCGAGATTGGCGTCCCACTCGTCGAGCAGATAGACCCGGTAGTTGGTCTTGGCGACAATTTCGCGCAAGACGCGCAACTGCCGCTCGCCGGATGAGTAGCCTCGCCTCTCTTCGCTTTCCTCCTGCTGGCTGAGCTCGGCTGCATCTTCGGCTTCCTCGCCGCTCTCGCCTTCCACTTCGGACGAGAACAGCGCGTCCTCTCGGCCATTGCTCGAGTTGAAGGCAAACGACAAGCGGTCGTGAGTCGGCCAGTAGAACGCCGCACCGCGCAGATGGCACTTGAGCGCCGAGAGCAGCGTTGATTTGCCCGTACCATTGCCGCCGCGCACGGCAACCAGGCCGGTGGGGCGCGCCAGCACGTGTTCAACCGCTTGCGCCAGCGACGAGCACGAGCGTTCGTGCGCGCCTTCCTTGAGAGTCAAGCGCTCGAAACCGATGCGATCGACGAACCCTTCGTCGGCTAGCGGGTAAATATGTTCGCAGACGCCCTGAATGCGCGACCACACGGCAACCAGGTCGGTCAGGCCGGAAGTCAATTGGTGCATGTCGAGCGTCATCTCGACCTGCCGCGGCAGCGTTGCGGCGAGTGCGATCAGCAAGGGCAGGTTGCCAGCATCCTGGACGGCGACCCAGGCGGTGGTTGACAGGACAGCAACCAGGGCAATCATGCCGCTGATCGCACTCCATCCCTCGCGCGCCAGGATGGCCCGGATCTGTGCCGCCAGCGCATCGCCCAGGCGTTGCCGAAAGTCGCGGTGCCAGATGGCGAAGTTGTAGCGATTGCCGCTGAAGATGTTGTCCCAGGCGTTGTAGGTGCGTGCCCGCATACGATTGGTCATCCGCTGGTTCTTCAGATAGGCGGCGGCAAGCGGCCGGCGCAGCAGCCACTGCAGCGTAATGAGGACGACGAAGACGACGGCAAAGGAAAGCGGCAGGCCGGCGTCGATCTCGAAACCGAGGACCAGCGAGTTGAACAGGAGCTGGAAAAACAGACGCAGGTAGTACTGCAGGTTGTAGACCAGATCAAAACAGATGTCGAAGGTTTCGCTGGTGAGGAATGGCTCGACCTGCTCGCGCTGCTGGCTGTCGGCGAGGAGCGCCGTCTGGAAGCGGTTGCGCCGCGCAAAGTGCAGCATGTAGCGTCCAAAGCTGCCGAATCCGGCTCGTTCGGCAAAAATCCAGCTCACTGCGCCGGCGAGGTAGGAGACCGTCTGCGCCACGATGATGGCGATGAAACCTGCAGCCGAAACGTGCTCTTCGGTAATGTCGCGGGCAATCTGGATGACCAGCCAGAGGGTTGTTGCCCCGCACGCCTCCTGCGCGATGATCAAGGCAAGCATGCCGAAGGCGGCTGGCCCGAGAAAGAAGCGCAGGAAATCAGGAGGTGTGAAGGACGAAGAAGGCGAAGCGACAGACATCGACCGGTGAGGGGAAAAGTGGAGCGATCGTAGCCGCTGAACAAGCGCGGCCGGCCGCGCGGCGGTCAGACCAGACGTTCAACCCGGCGTGTCGAGTCAAGCCCCAAAGCATAAGGCCCAAAGCACGGAAAGCAGACTTGCGCCTGCTTTCCGTGATCTCCGTGCAACAGGTCGAGCCTGTTGGGCGTGCTTACTTCTTCTTACGGTGCTTTCTGGCGGCCATGGTGAAATCCTCTGGTTAGGTTGATCGGATTTTGAAAGGCTCCAGAAGTCCGCGTCTGCGCCGCACGGCCCGTGCCCAGCGCCTGAAAAGCGGGTATGGTTTTCAGGCGGCATATGACGGTTGCTTGCCGCGTTTACCTCTGGAAGCGCGACGAGTATGCTGTACGCAACTTAAGACTTGCTTAACTCGGATCTGTCAAAGTGACACGGTTTTTCCGTCCTGCCAGCCGCCGGCGAGAAGCGGGCAGCCCCCGCGAATCACCCGCGAGTCACCCGCCAATCCCCCGCTCTGGACGCCGACCCATCGTATCGCCATCATTTGCCTTGTCACTCGCGATCTTGTCCACAGTTGATCGTCCTCCTGGATCAGTCGGTCGGCCGCCGCAGCCGCGTGCGTGCGCTCGGCGGGTCCCCGGGCGGACACTTGCACCCTTGCGGGGACAGCGATGAGCTTGCCCGGCACACCGCAGGCGCTGGCGCCGTCGAGGCAACGCCGATGCGCGTCCGAAGTCCGGCCACGCATCAGTTGCGTCATCCCGGCACTCAACGAGCGGGAGAATCTCTGCGTGCTGCTGCCCTGTCTGGAAACCGTTCTGGTTTCCGTCGCTTCGGCCTGGGAGGTCGTCGTCGTCGACGACGGGAGTAGCGATCTGACCTGCGAGCTGATGGAGGAGTGGGCTTGCCGGGAAGGTTTTCGCTATCTTCAACTGTCGCGCAACTTTGGCAAAGAGGCGGCGCTGAGCGCGGGGCTGGCCGCCGCTGCCGGTGACGTCGTCGTTTGTCTGGACGCCGACCTGCAGCATCCGCCAGCGCTGATCCCGCAGATGCTCGACCTCTGGCGGGAGGGGGCCGACATGGTCTGCGCAGTGCGCCGCAACCGTGTCGACGAATCCCCGGTCAAGCGTTGGGGTGCCTGGCTGTTGTACTACATACTGGGCTCGGGACACCGCGTGCGCATCCCGGCCGACGCGGGCGATTTTCGTCTCCTCGATCGGAATGTCGTCACCGCACTTCTTCGTCTGCCCGAGCGAACGCGCTTCATGAAAGGCCTGTTCGCCTGGGTTGGTTTCGTTGTCAGATCGATCGAGTACGAACCCGCCGAACGGCTGCAGGGCAGGACTCACTTCAGTTTCTTCCGGCTTGTCGAGTTCGCGCTCGACGGGATCACCGCGTTTTCGACCTGGCCGCTGCGATTTCTGACTCTGTCCGGTTTCAGCATCGCCGCTCTCGCCTTTGCCTACGGTCTTTACCTGGTCGCCGAGTACCTGCTGGTGGGTAATCAGGTGTCCGGGTGGACGACGATCGTGACCGCCATGCTTTTTTTGTCGGGAGTGCACCTCGTTGGCCTGGGCGTGATCGGTGCCTATCTCGCCCAGGTATTCAACGAAGTCAAGCAGCGTCCGGTCTACCTGTTGCGTCGCGACATTGGCAGCGGTCTCCCGCGCCACGACAGCGACACGTCGCCGCCATGAAGCGCGGGCGAGTGTTCGGCACCGGTGCGTCTCTTCTGGCCCGCGCGCCGTGTTCGCTTACCGTCTTCGTTGTGTGCGCCGCCTGGCTCGCGTTGTCGCTCGCCTGGCGGCCGCTGATGCTGCCCGACGAAGGTCGCTACGTCGGCGTCGCGTGGGAAATGCTGGGTAGCGGCAACTGGTTGGTACCGACGCTTGACGGCTTGCCGTTCTTCCACAAGCCACCCCTGTTTTACTGGCTGACCGCAGCTTCGCTCGGCTTGTTCGGCGCAAACGAGTGGAGCGCACGCGTCGCGTCGCTGTTGGCGGCGACCGCTGCCGTCGTCGGGCTCCACCTTTTTCTGCGCCGCCATTCGCCGGACGAGCGTCTGCCCGCGGTGGCTGCCGCGGTGTTGTTGACGCTACCGCTCTTCTTCGGTGGTGCGCAGTTCGCCAATCTTGACATGCTGGTCGCCGCGATGATCTCGCTGACCATTTTGTTTGGCGCGTACGCTGTGCTCAGCCTCGAACGTGCCGTGCCGCATCGTGTGCCGCTCACCTTTGCCTATGTCTTCGCTGCCCTGGGCGTGCTCGCCAAGGGTCTGATCGGCGTCGTTCTACCCGCCGCCGTCGTCCTGGCCTGGCTCATTGTCGGCAAGCGATGGCGCCATTTGCCGGCCCTGCTGCCCTTGCACCTGGTGCTTATGCTGCTGCTCATCGTCGTGCCCTGGTTCTGGGCCATGCAGCAGGCGTACAGCGATTTCCTCGACTACTTCTTCGTCCATCACCATTTCCAACGCTTCGCCCAGACGGGTTTCAACAACCCTAAACCCTTCTGGTTCTACCTGCCGGTACTACTCGTCGGCGCGTTCCCGTGGTCGCCCTGGATCGTGCGCGCGCTGACTCCGCGCTATCTGCAGGATCCCGCCCGATTTGACCTGCGGTCGCTGATGGTCGTCTGGTTACTCGTCGTTCTGCTGTTCTTTTCGCTGCCGAGTTCGAAGCTGGTGGGCTATATCCTGCCCGCCCTGCCGCCGCTGGCCTGTCTGCTCGCCGACGTCTTCCTCGCCTGGCTCGGGCAGCGCAGCCCGGCGCGCCAGCGCGTCTATGCGCGAGGCGGGGTGCTCGTCGCAGGCGGCCTGTGTCTCGCGCTCGTTCTGATCGCTGCGCAGCGTTCCGACCCGGTGGCCCGCGAGCAGATGGTCGGCGCCGCGCCGCTGTTCCGCACAGACGATCAGATCGTGATGCTGGATGACTACCGCTACGACCTGCCGGTCTACCTGAAAGCGAGAAAGAGTCCCTGGGTGGTCAGCGACTGGGCGCGCCCCGACCTGCTGGCCAAGGACAACTGGCGCCGCGAACTCTACGAGGCTGGCCGCTTCGACCCGGCCGCTGCACGCGAACGCCTGTTGTTTCCCGCTGACCTGCGCTTGCGCGCCTGCGGTGAGCCACCCTACGCGTTGTGGATCTGGGGCAAGAAGGCAATGGCGTCCGATTACCCTTTCCTGCGCGACGAGTGGCGGGTTCTCACCACGGTTGACGACGACGCGCTCTGGCGGATTGCTCCCGAGGCGTCGCGAGCGCTCAGGGGCTGTGACGAAACGCCCAAAAACGGCTGAGCAGGAAGGTCAGACCGGCCACCGCAACGAGGATTGCCGCCAGCAGGTGCTGGTAAGGCAGGCTGGTGGAATTGAGCAGCACGACGAAGGCCAGTTCATTGACCGCGAAGCCTCCGGCCGAGAGGAGAAAGAAGCGGCCAAGCGCCGGCCACAGCGACTTCGCATGGTGGCGGAAAGTGAGCAGGTAATGCCCGGAAAACGAAACGAGCAGTGCGACCAACCAGCCAAGCAGATTGGCGACGGCAGGTGCCAGCTGCAGTCGGCCGATTCCGGCAACCGCGACCGCCCAGTGCGTCGCCGCTGCCGCACAGCCGACGCCGACAAACCAACCGATCTGGCGCAGGACCTGCTTCATGCCGAATGCTCAGCCGGTGAATAGTTCGCCCGTGGTGGTCGCGCACCAGCAGATCATCCTGTGCGGCGACGACTTCGGCCTGTCGCCCGAGGTCAACGACGGAATCATCCGTCTCGCCGAGTCCGGGCGGCTGTCTGCCGTCAGTTGCCTGACCACGGCGGAATTCTTCGAGCGGCAGGCGGGCAAGCTGGCAGACCTTCCAATTGATCGGGGGCTGCATCTTAACCTGACCGAGCCGCTGGCGGGCAACGCGTTTTGTCAGCCGCTGATCCGCCTGATCCGCAACGCGTGGACCCGCCGGTTGGCCGTCGGGCTGCTTGCCCGCGAGGTCGATCGCCAGCTCGATGCTTTCGAGGCGGCCTGCGGCGCACCGCCCGACTACATCGACGGCCACCAGCACGTGCACCAGTTTCCGACGATACGCGAGTGCCTGATCGCGCGGCTGCAGCGGCGCTATCCTGGATACCGTCCGTGGCTCAGGTGCACGCTGCCGGCCAGGCTTCACCCGGGGATGGATTGGCCGAGCCAGTTGAAGGCGCACGTCATCGGAAATCTCGGAGCACGCCGTCTCAAGATCCTGGCGGAGGCTGCTGGATACGCCACGAACACCCGCTTGCTCGGCGTTTATGGTCTGGCCGGCGGCGAGCAACGCTATGCCCGACTGCTCGCTGGCTGGCTGGCGTGCGCGGCTGGCGGTGATCTGTTGATGTGCCATCCGGCGGCGGCGGCGACGCACGGCGATCCGCTCGGTGAGCAGCGCTGGGCGGAGTACCGCGCACTGGCCGATGATCGTCTGCCGAGCATGCTGGCTCGCCATCGTCTCGCCATCGGGCGTCCATTGTGCCCGCGTCAGGTCTGAGCGCTGGCCCGGAACCGTCACCACGAAGCGGCCAGCAAGTCTCGGTTCAGCGCGTTGCCTTGGCCTGGCGCGTGATCTCCAGGATGCGACCGCGACCCTGCTCGGCGAGCAGAAAGCGGCCGGGTTCGAGCGCCAGCAGCGTCTGCGCCGAGCGCAGATGACTGAGAACCGTGTGCAGTACGCCGTCTTTGTCAAGCAACAGCAGGCGCGCCCGGTGCGTCGCGTCCTCGGCCACCCACAGTCCGTCCTCGGTGCAGGCAATGAATCCGGGTGCGTTCAGGCCGTCGAGGACGATCTGGTCGTCACCTTGCGGTCGCCAGCGCTTTATCCAGCGGTGCCCTTTTTCGGCGTAGTAAAGCTCGCCGTTCGGGCATAGCGCGACTCCTTCGCCTTCCAGCAAGCCCTCGCGCAAGACCGTCACTTGCTTCGTCAGGGCGTCGTAGCGCAACAAGCGGCCGTCGCCGGGACGGTCTTCGATGGCGTAGAGCGCCTGCCCGTCGCTCGCCAGGCCTTCGACGCTACGGCCGGTAAACAGCGTTTCCGTGCGGCCGTCGCGCAGCCAGAGAACGGGCTGCTCGCCTTCTTCCTGACTGATCGCAACTCCTTCGCGCCAGGCGGCGAGACCGTCCGGTTTGGACAGTTTGCCCACGACCTGTTGCCGTGTTCCGTCGCTTCCCAGTCGGAAAAGCAGTCCGTTGCCGGCCTTCATTTCCTGCGTCACGTACAGGTCTCCGCGCGTATCCCTGGCCAAAGCGCTGACCAGCCTGACCTCGTCGAGATAGACGCGGTAAGACCATCCTTCACCGGCGCTGACCGGATACAGATGCTGCCAGGCGAGGAAGGCCAGGCCGCTGACGAGCAGCCCGATCAGGGTCGCCAGCAGACGCGCTGGCGGTCGCCGTGCGTGGAATGTCATGCTGTCAGTCGGCTGGCCGACGCGTCATTGGACGCGCTCGAACAGCGCGACGTGCAGTGTATGGAGCAGCGGGCTGCGCGCAAAGTCGGCGACCAGCCTGAAACCATGGGGCGTGAAGTAAGCGCAGACTTCACTGCACGGCGTGGCGTATTTTTGCGATGGCCGGCCGCCGAGCGCGGCGCGCAGGCGCCTTTTCACCGACGTGGCCGACCACGGGCTGAAGTAGGAGAGCGCGACGTAACGCCGGGCAACGCGCGTCAGCTCGGCAACCGCGCGCTGGCGAATCTCGGGAGTCGGGAAGTGATGGAACAAGCGGAAACAGAGGATCGCATCAAACTGCCGGTCATTATAGGTCAGCGCCTCGATGTCCTGCTGATCGATGGCGCAATCCAGCCCGTTCTGTTCGAGCACGCGGCGGGTGAGTTGGAGCATCGAAGCAGAGTTGTCGGCACAGGTGACGGCGTAGCCGCGCTGTGCCAAGTGCAAGCTTACCCGGCCCGCGCCGCAGGGGAGATCGAGCATCGTCCGGCAAGTCGGCATTGCGCGCAACACGCGGTCGATCAGTGCAATCTCCGCGGCGTGCTGGCGCGGCGGCCGCTCCTGATACGCTTTGGCGGTAGCTTCGTCATACTTGATCTTGCCGCGATAGGCAATTTGCGTGTGCATGGCGTGCCCTCAGAGGGAGTTCAAAGGAAGGTGGCGACCGTCGATCGCGCCGAACGCTGTAGTCTGCTGTTCCTTTCTGAACGGGGCCTTAAGTCGACGGCGACGCTTCCTCGGGCGATGCGCCGTGCACAGCTCGCGGTCGTCGGCAAGGGCTTGCCGCCCGGGTGATGCCTCAGCTCCCGAACTGCAGCGCGGCGAGGCGGGCGTACAGCCCCCCTGCGGCGATCAGCTCGGCGTGCGTTCCGACCTCGGCCAGATGGCCATGGTCAAGGACAAGGATCAGGTCGGCGTTCTGCACGGTCGCCAGTCGATGTGCGATGACGATCGTCGTCCGGCCGCTCATCGCGGCGGACAGCGCCGCTTGCACGATACGCTCACCGGCGGCATCGAGGTTGCTCGTCGCTTCGTCGAGCAGCAGCAGGGGCGCGTCCTTGAGGATCGCCCGGGCGATTGCGATGCGCTGCCGCTGGCCGCCGGACAGGCGCAAACCGCGTTCGCCGACGAAAGTCTGGTAGCCGTCGGGCAGCCGCTCGACGAACTCGTCGACGAAAGCCGCCGCGGCCGCCGCGCGCAGCTCGCGCTCGCTGGCCGCCGGTTTGCCGTAGCGGATGTTGTCGGCGATGCTGCCGGAAAAGATGACCGCATCCTGCGGCACGACGGCGATGCGCGCGCGCAAGTCGGCCAGACGAACGCGGCGCAGGTCGATGCCGTCGATCAGGATGGCGCCCCGGTCGACGTCGTAGAAGCGTTGCAGCAACTGAAAGACGGTCGTCTTGCCGGCTCCCGAGGGCCCAACCAGGGCGACATTGCGGCCGCTCTCGAGTGTGCACGCGAAACCGCGTAACACCGCTTGCTGCGGACGTGACGGGTAGGCGAAATCGACCCCCGCGAAGACGATCTGCAAGCCTCCCGAGCGCTGCGGCAGGGCGAGCGGTTGCGCCGGATCGGCGATCGGCGAGCGTGTGGCAAGCAGCTCCATCAGGCGCTCGGTGGCTCCGGCAGCGCGCAACAGTTCGCCCCAGACCTCGGCCAGCACGGCTACGCTGCCCGCCACGACGAGCACGTAGAGCACCGTCTGGCTGAGTTGGCCAGCGCTCATCCGGCCGGCGAACACTGCCAGCACGCCGCCATAGAGGCCGTAGAGAAGAGCGCCGAAGACACCGATGATGAGAAACGCGGTCAGCGCCGAACGCGTTTGCGTGCGCCGCAGCGAGGTGGCGAAGGCGCGTTCGTTGGCCGTCGAGAAGCGCGCTGCCTCGGCGGCTTCCTGCAGGTAGCTCTGGATCACCGGAATCGCGTTGAGCATTTCACCGGCGATCCCGCTCGTATCGGCGACGCGGTCCTGGCTCGCGCGCGACAGCCGGCGCACTCGCCGGCCGATGGCCACGGCCGGCAGAACGACGAGGAGAATGATTCCGGCAACCGTCAGCATCAGCCCCGGGGCCGTTGCCATCAGCATGCCCATGCCGCCGATCAGCAGAACGGCGTTGCGCACGCCCATGCTGATGCTCGAGCCGACTGCGCTGTGGATCACCGCCGTGTCGGCGGCCAAGCGTGAGAGTACCTCGCCAGTCTTCAGCGTTTCGAAGAAATGCGGGCTCTGTTTCAGCACGTGCGCATAGACCGCCTGGCGCAGGTCGGTCGTCACCCGTTCGCCGATCCAGCTTACCGTGTAGAAACGGGCCGCGGTGCTCACGCCAAGCAACACTGCGACGGCGAACAACTGTATGAAGTGGCGGCGAACATCGTGCAACCGATGCTCATTGTCAACGCCCGGTGGCAGGGCCAGACCGCCGTCGACGAGCAGGTGAACGGCATAGGGCAGGGCGAGTAGCGCTCCGGCCGCGATCGCCAGAAAGAGCAGGGCAAGGGCAATCTGCCTGCGGTACGGCGCAAGGTAAGGCAGCAGTGCGTGCAGCGGTCGCAGTTTGCCGCTCGCCGCGCCGAGTCCGCCGCTTTCGCCAATCGCCGCGGCTGCCGGCGCGCCGCTATCGGGAGTCGGCGGAGTGGTCTCTGGCTGCTGGTCGATCAGGGGAACAACCCGCGCCAGAGGCCCCAGGCGCTGCCCAGGGCGAGCGCTCCGAAGCTCAGCATGGCGAGCAGGAAGCCGGGGCCGCGCGTGCGCGGCTCGCGTGCGTAGGCGAGCGCGTACCAGACGCGCCCGGTCAGCCACGCACAGCCGAGCAGCGTCGCCCACCAGGGGGAGAGCGACAGGGCGAAAATCCACAACACCGGAAGAACGAGGACGACATTCTCGAGCGTGTTCATCTGGATACGATAAGCAATCTCGAACTGTTGGTGGCCCGTCGTCGCCGGTGCCTGGATGCCGAACTTGACGCGGCAGCGGCCAACGTAAGCCGCGCAGAGGAAAAGCAGCAGCGAGGTGGCCAGGGTCACCAACGCAGGTCCATGGTAGGCAGTCATCGCTTCACTCCAGAGGAACGAGTCGCATCTCCGGTTTTCGGCGCAGGCTGCGCCGAGGCAGCGCTCGGCGCGCGGCGATAGCGGGGCCAACGCTGCATACGGCGAACAGCCCGCGTCGGCGCGCAGGCCTGCCGATCAGCGTCCGCCGAGCAGCCCGCCGAGCATTCCAAGCAGATCGCCGGCGTTGCCCAGCCCACCCTGGGGCGCCTGTCCGCCTGGTGTGAGGTGGTCGATCAGTCCGGGCAGGATGCTGGCAAGCTGGCCGGCCGCGTCGCTTTCATTGACGCCGAGCTGCTGCGCCAGACCGGAAAGCGTATCCTGGCCGAGAACCTCGCCGATCTGTGCACCGGAAACTGGCTGATTCTCCCCGGTGCCGATCCACGACGCCATCACGTCACCCAGACCGGCCTGCTGGAACCGGCCGGCCAGGCCGCCCAGCCCGCCGTGTTGGCCATCGTTGCCCAGGAGGCTGGCGGCGACCTGCAGCAACTGCGGGTTGTTCAGCAGCATCGCGAGCAGGCCGCCCAAACCGCCGCCCTGGCCAGCCTGTGCAGTCTGTTGGCCGCCGAGGACGGAACCCAAGACCGAGTCGAGTAATCCCATTGCGTAAGTCTCCAATCGATTGACGTTGAGGTGTGTTGCAGGTGAAAGAAGCCTGGCTGTCGAAGCGTAGCGTAGTATAGGTCACCTGCGGGCGGTGGTGAGCTCGCGAAGCTGTCGTTTCGTTCACAACTGGAAATTGAGGAGTAGAAAGATGGATTCAGCAGTCAACCCGGTCGGCTGGTTCGAAATCTACGTTGCCGACATGCCGCGTGCGCGCGCCTTCTACACTGCGGTATTCGGTCGCCCGTTGGTGCAACTGTCGGAAGTCGGCGAAGGCGGCGAAATGTTTGCTTTTCAGTGGGTCGAGGGCGGGCCTGGCGCGGCGGGCGCGCTCGTTCGCCATCCGATGGGCGGACCAGCGAAGGGCGGGACGATGGTCTACTTCTCCTGCCGGGATGTTACCAACGAAGCCAAGCGCGCGGCTCAGGCAGGCGGCCGAATCATCCAGCCGAAGATGGCCATCGGCCAGTACGGGCATATCGCGCTGATCGAGGACAGCGAAGGCAACCTGATCGGCCTGCATTCGATGCAGTAGCCGGCTGGGCATCACTCGCCGCGGATCAAGGCGACGAGGTCCTCGGTCGAGGGCAGGGCAGTGGCCTCACCCTCGGCCAGGATGCTGTCGGCGAGCGCCCTTTTTTCGTGGTGCAGGTCGACGATGCGTTCTTCCACTGTGCCTTTGCTGACCAGGCGGTAGACGATCACCGGACGCAGTTGGCCGATACGGTGCGCGCGGCCCATGGCTTGGTCTTCTGCCGCCGGGTTCCACCACGGGTCGGTGATCACGACGTAATCGGCGGCGGTCAGATTGAGGCCGAAACCGCCGGCCTTCAGGCTGATCAGGAAGAGATCGCCCTGACCGGCCTGGAAGGCGGCGACGCGGCGACTGCGCTCGCCAGCCGGCGTGGCGCCGTCGAGGTACTGGTAGCTGATTCCGGCGGCGTCGAGCGGTTCGCGCAGCAGATTCAGGAAGTCGACGAACTGGCTGAAGACCAGGGCCTTGTGACCATTGGCGATCAGTTCGGCGGCGAGTTCGCCGAAAGCCTGTACCTTGGCGCCGGCAGTCGCTACCTCGGGGCTGACCAGGCGCGGGTCACAGGCGGCGCGGCGCAGGCGGGTGAGCTGCGCCAGGATGTTGAAGCGCCGTTGCGTCTCCGGGGCGCTGTCGGGCGTCTGCTCGATTTCCTGCGTCGCCAGTCGGCGCAGCGCTTCGTAGTGGCTGGCTTCAGCCGCTTCCGGGGTGACGGCAATGATCAGCTCGGTGCGCGCCGGCAATTCCTGCAGCACCTCGGCTTTCGTTCGGCGGAGGACGAAAGGCCCGACCAGTCGTTTGAGAACGTGTTGCGCCTCGCGGTCACGGTTGCGCTCGATCGGCCCGGCAAAGCGCTGGTTGAAACGATTGATGTTGCCGAGCAGGCCTGGGTTGGCGAAGCGCATGATCGACCAGAGGTCGGTCAGGCGATTCTCCACCGGCGTTCCGGTCAGCGCCAGGCGAAAATCAGCCGCCAGATCGAAGACGGCCTGCGAACGCTTGGCGGCGGCGTTCTTGATCGCTTGCGCTTCGTCACAGATCAGCGTATGCCAGGTGCGCTCGGCAAAGCGCTCCTGGGCAAGCAGCAACAGGGTGTAGGAGACGATCACGACATCCTGCGTTGCCGCTTGCTGGAGCACCTGCTCGCGCTCGGCTTCGCTTGCCTCGCCGTAGATGCGCGTATTCAGACTGGGCGCAAAACGCGCGATCTCGGCTTGCCAGTTGCCGCATACCGACGTTGGCGCAACGACCAGAGCGGGGCCGCCAGCGGCGCGCTCGATAAGCACGGCAAGCGCCTGTAACGTCTTGCCGAGGCCCATGTCATCAGCCAGGCAGGCGCCCATGCCGGCGCTCGCCAGGCGCATTGCCCACTGGTAGCCATCTTCCTGGTAGGGGCGCAGTGTCGCCTGCAAGAGACGCGGGACCTGTGGCTGACTGGCTTGCGCCTGGCGCAGCCGTTCGAGCGCCTGGTGGAACTCGTCGCTGGCTTGCGTCTGACTGCCGTCGAGCACCTCGTCGAGCCAGGCGGCGGCGATCAATGGGACCTTGCCGCCCGCCTTGTCGCTTTCGAGGACTGCCGCAAGGTCGCTCAGTTTCTGTTTCAGCGAGCGGGTCAACGCCGCATAGACACCATCACCGATGGGGACGAAGCGGCTTTTCTGCTGCGCTGCCTCGAGCAGCGCGGTAAGCTGGATGACCAGTCCTTCGTCAAGCGTCGCCTGCCCGTCGAGGCGAAACCAGTCACGCTCGCGGCTGACGCGTACGCCGAGACGCTGTGCGTCTACCGTTACGACGCGTACGCTCTTGCCTTTCGGCCAGTCGATGGCTGCCACTGCCGGCAAGGTGGGCAGCGTTTCGACGGCGCTCAGCGCCAGTTCAGCGTCCTCGATGACCCAGCCCTCGGCGACGTCGCCGTCTTCGAGAAAGGGCAGCGCGTCGATGACCGCTTCCAGATTCTGCTGTTCGGCGGCGAAATCGCGTTCAGTCCCGACCGTCTCGCCGTCGAGCACCGCCATCAGCCGGCGGCGCCCGGCGCCCGGCGCCATGCGCGGCCCGGCGCTGCCCAGCGGCACGACGACGAGGCGCAAGCCAAGATGTTCGCCGAGCGGCGAGAGCTCCGCGTGCAGCCGCGAGTCGCTGTCAACCCGGCGAGCCGCCTGCTCGGCGTCAGCGTGGACCTGGAAATGTCCGGCCAAAGCCCGCAGCGCCTTGTCGAGTTCGCTTTGCGCGGCCGGCTCGTTGACCGGCACGGCGAAGCGGCCGGAAATGAGTTGTGCCGCCTGCTGTTGCGCCTCGGTAAAGCGGACCAGGCGTAAGCGCTGTGCGCCATCGCGGACGAGTGTGATCAGGCGCAGCGCTTCCTGCTCGCGCCTTTCCTCAGGCGCCAACGGGTAGCCGTAGAAGATCTCCTCGCCGCCCGGACGCAAGGGTGGCTCGATGCGCATGACGTAGTGGTCGCCCTGGCGGAGCAGCTCAAGTTCGGGCACGCCCTCGGTGAGCTCGACGAGTTGTTGCGGAGATTCCGCCAGCGCCAGGTAGGGATGGCCGACGAGCGCTACGATGGCGGCTGCGAGGTCGAGGTGGTAGCGTCCGCTATAACCGCGTAGCGGACGAATGGCCTGGGCGACGCGCGCATCGCGCGGCGCCAGCGATGGCGCATCGCCGGCGAGCCTGGCCAGACTGATGTCGCGTCCCTTGCTCCAGCCGCGAACGCCGCTTTTCTGTTCCTGCGGTCTGATTGCGGTAAGACGGCCGCTCGCGTCGACCTCGATCAACCACCACAGGCGCGTCCCTTCGCGACCCGTTTCGGTGGGCTCCGTTGCGTCGGCGGCCAGTGCTTGCAGGCTGGTGAGAACCTGTCGCCATTGCTGGCGCGGTGCAGCGATAAAGTAGTTTTCCGGTGGATCGCGGCCATCGAGGACGGCTTCTGCACCGTCGAGCATGTGCAGCAGCGTCTGCAGATGGCAGGCAGTCAGGCGTTGCCGCAGACTGTCGAAAGTCGCCCGCCAACTTCTGGTCGGCTCTTGTTCGCCGCCTTGCGCCAGCTTGTCGCTGCCCAGCCAGGCAGCGGCGAGCACGGCCCAGAGGTCGTCGACTGTCGCCGGGCGCGGTGGGGTGTGGCCTGGCGCGAAGGAACTGCGGCTGGCCGAACAAGCGCCGAGACGGACGTCGATCGCTTGCATCCAACGGGTCCAGCTCGCGCTGTATGGCCCACGTTGCGGGTAGCTTTCGCCGCGACAGAACTTGCGGGCGAGCTGCAGATGCTTCGGCGTCGCCTGCGCGAGCAGGGCGATGACATAGAACCAGGAGTAGGTTTCCGGCAGGAGGCGCCGGGTTCCGCCAACGTCGCTGCGGCGTAGCTTGAAGGCGGCTTCAAAGGCCGCCTGGCCGGCCGCCCATTGGCCATCCGCGACAAGCTGCGCGGCGCGCACGCCCGCCGCAAGACCGCCGTCGATGCCGGCGAGGGCCAGATCGAACAGACTGCGCTCGCCGCGCAGCAGGGCGAGGTCGGCGAGCAGCAGGCGCAGCTCGACCGGCAGCGGCTCAGCCTGACGCGACACCTGGTCGAACGCCCATTCGACCACCGGCGCGAACTCGGTCCACCAGAAGAGGCTGGTGCTGGCCACCGCGTCGGCCGTCAGATGCGCGCGCCAGGTCGGGTCGATGCGGCTGAAGCTCAGGCCATCGAAGCCTTCGTAGATCGCCGCCTGAACTATCGCGCTCCAGTCGGACCAACGTGCGACGGCCTGACGCAGTTCGATCATCTCGTTGTGCGACGCGCCGGTCATGAACTTCGCCCGAATGTACGCGATGGTCGTCGTCGATCCTGCCCCGGTTGGCCAGATCTGGCCTTGCCCGGGCAGCCATTCCGGCAGCCTGTTGTGCTCGGTGATCAGGCGCGGCAGTATGTCGCCGGGATTGGTCTCCAGCAAGTCGCGGTAGAGTGGGATGCGTAGCGCGTCGACCAGGCGAAAGGCGGCGATCCGGCTCGGATCGACGACCAGCAGTTCGCGACGACGTAGTTCGGCGATGGCCTCACGCGCAGCGGCGTGGTCGAACACCCGTCCGTCGACCGTGCGCAGGTCGAGGTCACGCAACATCGCCAACAGCTCGGTCTGCGAGTAATACGTCCACAACAGCGCGCTGATCAGCGCGACTCGGCGTGCATCGGGCGCCAGATCGTACTTGTTCAGGCGGTTCAGGACATTGGTGTTCAGGCGCAGTTGGGTCATGGCAGGCAGGGTCGAGCGGATCGGATTGGCGTGGTGGTGGACTCAGGCGCGGCTGAGCAGCATGGCGTCGCCGTAGCTAAAGAAACGATAGTTGCGGCTGACCGCATGGCGATAGGCCCGGCGAATCGTCGCCGTTCCGGCAAAGGCCGAAACGAGCATGAGCAGCGTCGAGCGTGGCAGGTGGAAGTTGGTGATCAGCCGGTCGACGACTCGGAAGGTGTAGCCGGGGGTGATGAACAGCGCGGTCTCGCCCGTCCCCGCCTGCAGCGCACCGCTCTGTCCGGCCGCTTCGAGCGCGCGCAGGCTGGTCGTGCCGACGGCAATCACCTTTCCCTGGCGCGCGCGCGCGGCGTCGACCGCGGCGACCGTCGCCGGCGGGATCGCGTAGCGCTCGGCGTGCATCCGGTGTTCGCTCAGGTTGTGTACGCGGACTGGCTGAAAAGTGCCGGCGCCGACATGCAGCGTCAGCCACGTCAGTTCGACGCCCATCCTCCGCAACTCGTCGAGCAGGGCTTCGTCGAAATGCAGGCCGGCGGTGGGCGCAGCGACCGCACCCGGGTGCCGGGCAAATACCGTCTGGTAGCGTGCCTCGTCGTCTGCTCCGGCGGCGTGCGCGATATAGGGTGGCAGCGGCAGGCGGCCGTGGCGCTCAATCAGGCTCCACACGTCACCGACGCCGCAAAGTTCAAGCTCGAAGAACTCGCCGCGATCGCCGCTTCGCCCAAGCACGCTGAAGGTGATTGCCTCCTCGAGGCAAATCCGGCTGCCCGGTTTCGGCGCGTGGCTGGCGCGGATTTGGGCGGTCGCGTGTCGCGTATCGACGACGCGCTCGATCAGTACTTCGACCCGGCCACCGCTTTCCTTCTGGCCGAGCAGGCGTGCCCTGATCACCCGCGTGTCGTTGAAGACGAGCACGTCGCCCGGGTCGACCAGCCGTGGCAGATCGCTGAAGAGGAGGTCGCCGAAGCGCTCGTCGCCGACCGTCAACAGCCGGCTGGTCGAGCGCGCGGCGGCGGGCTGCTGCGCGATCAGCTCAGCGGGCAGGTCAAAGTCAAAATCGTCGATGGTCAGCATGGGCGGCGCGGGCATTCAGTTTGGGTATTCGGCAGCGTCTGGTGAGGACCACCGCGTGCAGCGAGCGACTGTTCGTCGCGCTTGTCGACAGCATTGCAATCGGCGATAATCGAAGCCTCTTCCAGCCCGCTGCTCGCGGGCGAAAGCCGAGATGGCGGAATCGGTAGACGCAGCGGACTCAAAATCCGCCGATGGGAACATCGTGGGGGTTCGATTCCCCCTCTCGGCACCAACAAGGCAACGCCAGCAGAACAAGATTCGGACGGCACTACCGGTACGCCGGCAGTGACGGTTCCCCCCGTGCCGTCGGTGGCCGAGCCGTTCAGGCGCTGCGCGCAGGGCGAGCATTCTAGCACGCACGCCGCACGCGCCGGAGGCCGGCCCCATCTGGCCGACAGCGGACGGTTTGCCGCGTCCGACGCGGCGACTCTGATGACACGCTTCAACGGGCTAAGCGCGGGTTGCGCGCGGCAGATGATCCGGGTTTGGGCGGTTGGCCAAGTCTGGCGCCCCGTCTCACGGCGCGTCGGCGAAAGCGTCGCTCAGCCTAGGTGGGGTGAAACCAGGCAAGTTTTGCCTGCAGGCGGACGACGGTGCCGACGATGATCAGCGCCGGGGCCGTGATCCCGGCGATTTCAACCCGCGCTGCTAGCGTCGCCAGGTCAGCGGTGACGACGCGCTGGCGCACCGTCGTGCCGCTGTGTACGACGGCTGCCGGGTGGTTTGCCGGCAGACCGTGCGCAATCAGTTGCCGACAGATTTCGGCCAGGCCACCGACGCCCATGTAGAAGACGACTGTCTGCCGCGGACGGGCGAGCGATGGCCAGTCGAGATTGACCGTCCCGTCCTTCAGATGGCCGGTGGCAAAGGCAACCGACTGCGCGTGCTCGCGGTGGGTCAGGGGGATGCCGGCGTAGGCGGCACAACCAGCGGCGGCCGTAACCCCAGGGACGACTTCGAAGCGAATTCCCGAATCGACCAGCGTCTCGATCTCTTCACCGCCGCGCCCGAAAATGAAGGGGTCGCCGCCCTTCAGGCGGACGACGTGTTTGCCGGCGCGCGCCAGGCGAACGAGCAGCAGGTTCAGTTCGTTCTGTGGCAAGCTGTGGTTCGAGCTTTCCTTGCCGACGTAGATCTGCTCGGCGTCGGAACGTGCCAAGTCGAGGACTCCGTAGGCGACCAGATGATCGTAGACGATGGCGTCCGCCTCGCCAATCAAACGAGCTGCTCGCAGGGTAAGCAATTCGAGGTTACCTGGGCCGCTGCCGACGAGATAGACGATACCGCTGCGCGCCGCTGCTGGCGTTTCTTCCATTGCCTGTTTTCCGTCCTGGGGTCGATCAGGTTGCAAGCATAAGCGCCTCGCGCCGATGATTTCAACCCGAATTGACAAATAGCCATATCACTTGACAGGATAAGCGCGGCATTTGCTGCCGAGCAGGCGCATTCTTGATCCAGGTCCATGGCTTGTTTGATCCAAGTCAAGGAACGATCCTTTCCGGCCGTGCCATCCTTGTGGGGTTCTCGGGCGGACCCGACCGCGGGCAGCGGCTGAGCAATTTCATAAGGAGAGGGAAAAAAGCATGCGGAAAGGAATGGGTAAGGTATTGATGCTGGCTGCGTTGCCGCTCGCCATCAACATGGCGTTTGCTGCACCGGCAGAGAAGGCCACAGCGCCTGCGCCGACGGCTGCAGCGCCAGCGGCTGCAGCAACGCCAACGCTTTCGGCCGAGGAGAAGGCAGCGGCCGGTAAGACCTACTTCGAGCGCTGCGCCGGTTGCCACGGCATGCTGCGTAAGGGCGCGACGGGCAAGAATCTCGAGCCGGCGAATACGTCCAAGCTGGGTAGCGCGCGTCTCGAAAAGATCATGTCCTACGGTACCGAGGGCGGTATGCCGAACTTCGACGATATCCTGTCGAAGAAGGAAATTGCCAACATGGCGACGTATATTCAGATGCCGGCCGAAGCGCCGCCCGAGTGGGGCATGAAGGATCTGAAGGCGAGCTGGAAGCTGCACGTGCCGGTCGACCAGCGCCCGACGAAGAAGATGAACAACATCAACCTGAACAACGTCTTCTCGGTGACCCTGCGTGACTCCGGCGAGGTGGCGCTGATCGATGGCGATACGAAACAGATCTGGGGGATCGTCAAGACCGGTTATGCGGTTCATATCTCGCGTCTGTCGGCCTCTGGGCGGTATGTCCACGTGATTGGGCGTGACGGCCGTTACGATCTGATCGACATGTGGTACGAAAAGCCGACCATCGTCGCGACGATGAAGGCCGGCTACGAGGCACGTTCGATCGACACCTCGAAGTACAAGGGTTACGAGGACAAGTACGCCGTCGTTGGCTCGTACTGGCCGCCACAGTACGCGATTCTCAACGGCGAAACGCTTGAACCGCTGAAGCTGATCTCGACGCGCGGCGTCACGGTCGATGGCGAGTACCATCCTGAACCGCGTGTGGCCTCGATCGTGTCCTCGATCATCAAGCCGGAATGGGTGATCAACATCAAGGAGACCGGCATGATCAAGCTGGTCGACTACTCGGACATCGCCAATCTGAAGGAAGTGACGGTCAACTCGGCCAAGTTCCTGCACGACGGTGGCTGGGATGCTTCGAAGCGTTACTTCCTGGTCGCCGCCAACGCCTCGAACAAGGTCGCCGTCGTCGACACCAAGGAAGGCAAGCTCGCGGCGCTGGTCGATACGGCCAAGATCCCGCACCCCGGTCGAGGCGCAAACTTCGTCCATCCGAAGTTCGGTCCGGTCTGGGCAACCTCGCACCTGGGTGCTGATGTGATCAGCATCATCGGCACCGATCCTGGGCGCAATCCGCAGCACGCCTGGAAGGTCGTTCAGGAAATCAAGAATCATGGCGCGAACTCGCTGTTCGTCAAGACGCATCCAAAGTCGAAGAACCTTTGGGCGGATGCTCCGCTCAACCCGGACCCGAAGATGGCCGGCTCAGTCACCGTGTATAACATTGATGAACTGGGCAGCGCCGATCCCAAGCCGCAGGTGATCGATCTGGCGGCGGCGGCCAATCTGGGCAAGACGAAAGGCATTCAGCGCGTCGTGCACGGCGAATACAGCGAAAAGGGCGACGAAATCTGGTTCTCGGTGTGGACCGGCAACAAGACCGAGCCATCAGCGATTGTCGTGGTTGATGACAAGACGCGTACGGTGAAGGCAGTGATCAAGGATCCCCGCCTCGTTACACCGACCGGCAAGTTCAACGTTTACAATACTCAGCACGACATTTACTGATTCCTCAGCAGTAAGATCGTCGATCGGCGGGGGGCTGCGGCCCCCCGCTTCGTGTCCGCCGCTTGCCGGCCGCTCGGCGACGCGTAGAGAGTGTGCAGCCGGCGACCCGGCGAAAGGAGAACGTGTTGAGAGCGCACATTTTGCTGTCGGTGCTGGTCCTGCTGTCGCGCGCCGCGCTCGCCGCGCCACCGGCAGTGGACCCAGCGATGCTCGAGTTGGCCGACCGAAGCCGCTGCCTCACCTGTCATGACCTCGACGAAACCGTGCGCGGTCCGGCGTGGCGCGACGTTGCCCGGCGCTATCGGGGAAAACCTGAGGTTGAGGACGCTTTGGTCAGCAAGGTCCACGAGGGTGGTGGTGGCGCCTGGGGGAACGACTACATGTCGGCCAACAAGCGCGTCGGACTCGAAAATATCCGGGTGCTGGTGCGCTGGATACTCGCGCTGCCCTGAGCAACGCGCCACCTGCGGCAAGCGCCTGGCGCAGTGCTGGCGGCAGGCGGTGGGGTCAGACGCGAATGATACGCACGCTGTCGGTGCTGCCAGCGCGCGGGCCGGCCGATCCGAAGACGACGGCGACGAGTTCGCCCTCACGGACCATTCCTGCGGCGCGGGCAGCGGCGATCGAGATGCGCAGGGGGTCGGCCTCGAGATTTTCGGCCACGACCAGCGGCCGTACGCCCCAGACCAGGCTGAGGCTACCGAGGACCTGGTTGCCCATTGAGATGCCGGCGATCGGCATCTTCGGCCGAAAGGCGGCGACCCGGCGCGCCGTTTGACCGCTGCGTGTCGGACAAAGAATTGCTGCGACACTCAGGTACTCGGCGGCTTGCACGGCGGCGTGGGCGACCGCCCAGGCGACGCGATCGGCGTCGGCAACGGTGATCTCGCCCGGATCGACGCGGTCGTGCGCCCAGGCCTCGGCCGACTCGGCGACTTCGCTCATCATGTTCACCGTTTGTGTCGGAAAGAGGCCGACCGCCGTTTCCTCGGAAAGCATCAGTGCGTCAGTACCATCGAGTACGGCGTTCGCAACATCGTTCACTTCAGCACGCGTGGGCAGTGGCGAGCGCGTCATCGACTCGAGCATCTGGGTCGCCGTGATGACGGGTTTTCCGGCGCGATTGCACATCCGGATGATTTCCTTCTGGAGCAAGGGGACGCGGCGCGCCGGCATTTGCAGCCCGAGATCACCGCGGGCAACCATGACCGCATCCGAGGCACTGATGATGCCAGGCAGATTGTCGACCGCCGCGGCGGTTTCAATCTTGGGCACCAGGGCCGGGCGCGGTCCGCGTTTGGGGAGCAGGGCACGTACGCGTTCGACATCCTCGGCCCGGCGGACAAAGGAAAGTCCGAGGAAGTCGACCTTGGCCGAAATGGCCATCTCCAGTGCCAGCGCATCACGTTCGGTGAAAGGCTCGACGTAGGCCTCGGCGCGCGCAAGGTTCATACCCTTGCGCGAACGCAGCGTCCCGCCCCGCACGACCTCGGTGCGGACGTCGTTGCCGATCGGCTGCAGCACGCGCAGAACGATAGCCCCGTCGGCGATGTACACGTCGTCACCGGGCTGCACCCAACTGGCAAGGTCAGGCAGGGTGGTGCCCACATGCTGCGCATCACCGTGCCCGTCGTCGCTGCCGCTCAGGATGAACTCCTGGCCGGTGGCCAGCTCGGCGGCGTCGCCGGCAACCAGACCGGTCCGAATCTTCGGCCCCGGCAGGTCGACCAGTACGCCAACGCTGCGCCCGAGGACCGCCGACAGTTCGCGCACCAGGCGCACGTTGTTGGCGTGCGTCGTCATGTCCGAATGTGCCGCGTTGAGCCGGACGACGTCGACACCGGCGGTCAGCAGTTCCTGCAGCACCGCTCGGGCCGACGTGGCGGGGCCAATGGTGGCGACAATCTTCGTGCGGCGCATACGGTACTCCTCGATCCCTCGACCTGGCGGCGTCACCTTCCGCAATTCGAGCTTGTTCGTCGTGAGCCTCGGCGGAAATGGGCGACGGGTTTTTCGGCAAGGGCGGGAGTATAGGCAGCGCGTAGCGCAGCCGTCAATCCAGCTCCTGCCGCTCGGCTGGCGCTACCTGGGGGGTGTCGGCACTGGTGAGCGCCGACCGGCGAACGCTTGTTGCCCGCCGCATACCGGCGTCTCGCCGGCTGCCGAAGGCGCGTGCCCTGGGCCGAGCACAGTCCTGGCTGGTGGTAGTCGCGGCCATCGGAGATCTTCACCGACGCGCCTCAGGCAAACCGACACAGCAGGCGACTGAGTTCCGGGTTGCTGCTAAGATGGCTAATGTTTGTCAAATAGGCCGGCTCGGGCCTCCCTGCCACCAGCGACCAGGCGATGCGTATTTCAGTTATTCGATTTCGAGGCGAGGCCCCCGCCCAGTCGATCAACTTTCATTTCGATGCACGTGGCGGCGCGTTGGGTCGGCACTCGGCCAATGAAATCGTCCTGCCCGATCCCGAACTGCGGATCTCGCGCGTGCAAGCCCGCGTCGAGTGGCGCGACGGGAGGTTCCTTCTGGTCGATGCGGGCACGAATCCCTCGCGGTTCAATGGCCAGCCCTTGGCTAAGGGGGTAGAAGTTCCGTTGGCAGAAGGTGACGAGATCTCGATCGGAGACTACGACCTGCGTGTCGATTTGGCTCAGCAGGCTCCGGTTCCAGGCGATTGGCCAATGGGGCCGGCACCTTCGGGGCTGACTCGGTTCGCCCATCGTGCGGCGCGCTCGGGTGTCGCGGTTCGCTCGTGGGACGATGCGCGCCCGAGCGACCGACCGTTGCCACCTGTCGTCGATCATCGACCGGCGCGCGCAGCAGGGTCGCCGGCCGCACCGCGTTGGCGGGGAGCGAGCCAGGTGCCGGTAATGCAGACGGTGCCGGAGGTCGCCGCCGAGCCAAGTGACGAGGCAAGTGAGTTGCTCGCGGCGTTTCTGCAAGGGCTCGGCGTTTCGCTGAGCCTGCCAGCGCTCACGCCGGAGTTGATGGAGCGGATTGGCCACTTGCTGCGCGAAGCGACGCAGGGGGCGGTGAAGTTGTCGAAAGCGCGCAGCGAGACGGCGCGTGAGCTGCACTCGCCAGCCGCGATGGCAGCCGTCAAAGACAGCAATCCGCTCATGCTCGCGCCGGATATCGGCGTTGCCTTGGCGCAGCTCCTGCTTCCCCAGGTAGGTGCGTCCATACGGCCCGAGGAAGCCCTGCGTGCGACCTTCGAGGATTTGCGGGCGCACCAGTGCGCGCTGATGGCCGGTATGCGTGCCACCTTGTCCGGCGTGCTGGGCCGGCTCGAGCCATCGGCTATCGAGCAGCGTCTGGCCGGCAGGCGCTTGCTTGACCGCTGCTTGCCAGGCAGCCGCAAGGCCCGACTGTGGGATCTGTTCGAGCAAACTCATCGCGAAGTAGCGCGCCAGGCGAGCGCGGATTTCGCGGCGGCTTGTGACGGTGAATTCGCCAAGGCCCACGCCGAGCAGTTGGCGAGCCTGCCGGTCAGCCCGGACGCGCGCTAAGCCGACGGCTTGGCGCACGGTGGAACAAACGAGGTGAGGGACACATGCTTGAAGTGCAGACGTATTTTCTGTCCGAGCGAGGTGGGCGGAGCCGAAACGAAGACGCTTGCGGTTACTGGACCTCGGACACGGCTTGCTGCTGGACCGTCTCGGATGGTGCCGGCGGGCATGGCAGCGGCGACATCGCAGCACGTCTGGTCGTCGACACGATCCTGACGCGCTTCTCAACGACGCCGAGTGCCGGGCTGCACGACGCGGCGGCCTTGCTGCAAGCGGCCAACGAAGCCGTTGTCAGCGAGAAGGGCAGCGGCAGTACCGCCGACGACATGCACGCCACGGCGGTACTTCTGCTGATCGACCGCTCCGGCGGAACGGCGGTTTGGGGACACGTCGGCGACACACGAATCTATCTTTTTCGCCACGGCCAGGTCGTCTACCAGACGCGCGATCATAGCGTCGTCCAAAACCTGATCGATGCCGGCTACGGCACTGCCGACATGATCCGGACGCATCCGCAACGCGGCTTGCTGACCTCAGCGATCGGTTCAAGCGAGGCGATCACGCTGTCCGTCGCGCACGAAGCTATCCCGCTGTTTTCGGGCGATGTTTTCCTGCTCTGTACGGACGGTTGGTGGGAGCACGTGGCGGAAGCCGAAATGGAAGAGCTGCTCGTTGATGCTTCGGGTGCGGCCGAGTGGCTAGGACTGATGCGCAGGCTGATACGGCGGCGTGCGCCGGGTGACAACGACAATTACACGGCGCTCTGTGTCACCGTGTCGGATCAAGTGCCGGACGAAACCACGATCATCCTCTAGGTAAACGAGCCTTCGGGTGGGCGAGCCTCTGGCATCGCCCCCGCACGCCGTGACAAATCCGCCGCAGCGCGTTGGCGGAACAAGTGCTTGCCGGACGTGCAGGTCTACCTGGCCTTGAGCATTGCGTCTAGCTGTTGGCCGAGGTCGGGTGCTGTTGTCCGGCGTACGCTCGTCTCGTCGGCGTCCTGCTTGGTCTTGCCCGTGGCGGTGACGCGTGCGGCACTTGCCTGGCGCCGGCTGTCGGCGGCGGCTTCTTCGACGCTGAAGCGCACCGCCGCATAGCTCGACGAGCAGGCCTCACCCGCGGTGCACTCGGGCGCTCCGAGCAGTGCTGCCCCGCCGGCGCCCGCTTGCTTCAGGCGCGTTTCGATCAGCGCCGCTGGCGTGCTGGCGACGCCGTCCAGGATCTCGGCGTGCAGCAGCGCAAAGCTGCGCGGTGCGGCGGACACGATGGCGAGCAATTGCCAGTTGCCTGCCGGCGGATCCGCCTGATACGCCCACGCTGGCCGCGGAAAGACGATCGGTTGGTCGGCGATGACGCGATTGTCCGCGTCGAGCGCATTGGGAAAGAGCAGACTTAACCGAGCGGTCGCGGTATCGAGGAGCAGGAGATAGAGATAGCCGTGGCGCTTGCTGCGCAAGCTGAACGAGAGCGCGTCCCGGCCTATGGTCAGCGGCGTCTGCAGGTTGTCGATGCTGAGTTCGAAACTGCTGTCAGAGCTGATGGCGATCGCCGACATCGCCTGCTCGAGCGTGCTTGCCGGCGGGCGCGTGCTGCTTGGCGCTGCGGCATCGGCGGTGGCGGGTGCGCGCACCGGGGTTGCCGGCTGACCACTCGCGGTCGGTGTTCTTGGCGGGCTGCCGAGGGTCAGCACCAACCCGGCGACGAGCAACCCTGCGCCGAGCGCTGCGCCGATGTAGTGCGCTCTGCCCAACTGCAGCGCGCGGCGGGACGCCAGCGCCGGAGCGGGGTGCAGCGGTTCAGGCAGGTGCGCTGCCGATGGCAATGGCGGCGGTGCGGCGGACGAGGAAACGCGCGTCGGCACGACGGCGGCGGTCGCTAGCGGCTGCGGGTCAGGCTTCGCCGGATCATCCGGTGGAGGGGAGTCCGCCGGTCCGATGACCCGTGTTTCCAGCGGAATCTCCATCCACGTTGGCGCAAGTTCAGAACCGAAACCGAGCAGCCCGCGCATCTCACCGATCGATTGCGGGCGGTCTGCCGCGCGCACTGCGAGGCATTGGTCGATTCCCCGCAGCAGTCGGTCGGAGTACGCGCCGGCAGCGACGACGGTCAGCGGTTCGTAGGAATCCTGCATGATGCGGTTGACGGATGCTGGCGGCGAACGGCCGACGACCATGAAGTAGACGACGGCCGCCAAGGCGTAGATGTCCGTCCACGGTCCCTGTTTGATGCCGGGCATGTCGGCGTACTGCTCGATTGGCGCAAAACCCGGTTTGAGGATGACGGTCAACGCTTGGGTCATGTCGCTGATGACGCGCCGCGCGGCGCCGAAGTCGAGCAGGACTGGCCGCTCGTCGCGCTGGATCATGATGTTGTCGGGCGCGACATCGCGGTGAAAACAGTTCTCGGCGTGGATGAGTTCAAGCGCTTCCATGATTGGGACCAGCAGCTTGCGTATCCACTGCTCGTCCGGTCGCGTAAGCCGTTCCTTGAGTACCTCGCGCAGCGTCTTGCCGGCATAGAAAGGCATGGCCATGTAGGCCGTGCCGTTGGCTTCCCAGAATCGGAAAACCTTGACCAGAGCCTGATGGTCGAACTGGGCGAGCAGCAGTGCTTCGTTGACGAAGCTGCGACGGCCGACGTCGAACGTATCCTGGTGTCGCTCGGAGCGCACGACCACCGACGAATCGTCGCCGCGCTCGGCGAGCGATGAAGGCATGTACTCCTTGATCGCGACACGCCTCTTCAGCGAGTGATCTTCGGCCAGGTAGACGATTCCGAAACCGCCCTCGCCGACCAGATCGACGATCTCGAACTCGCAGAGGCGGGTGCCGAGCGGAAGCGCATTGTGCGAGCAGACGCGGGCCTTGCCGGGCGATCGAGTGACCGATCGCGGCTTCTCCGCGCCATCGAGCGCTATCGTCTTCTCGTCGTCGGAATCGGGCACGTCATCAACCTCGGGTACTTTTGGCGCCGCTGCCGGCAGAAAAACAAGTCAACATCTTCATCATAAACGGCTCAGCCGGCAAGTGCTCACCGACAAAACCGTCATTTTGTCGGCGCCCTGGAGTTCGACGACGGTTGGCAACGCTCGCGCCAAGCGTTCAGATGGAAGCTGCCCCGGTCGACCCTGGTCGGCCCGCTAGCTGAACGAGCGTCGGGTCCGACTTCGGCTTCGGCGGCTCCGCTGGCGGCTTCGGATCGAGGTCGGCGAGCGGCTCACTCAAGTCGGAAAACAACCGGCAGCAGCAGCTCGCGGGTCTCGCTCCAGGTCAAGCGGCCGAGCGTGCGGGCGGCACGTATGGCAGCCTGGTCGAGGATGGCATGGCCACTGCTGGCAGCGATGCCAACTTCGGTGATGCGGCCGCTCTCGTCAAGCGTCAGGAGCAGGCGGGTTTCGCCCTCCAGGCCGCGCGCGATGGCTTCCGGCGGATAGAACAGGTGTTGCGCCAGCTTACGCTGTGCACTCTCGACCGCGCGCCGGCTGGCGCGCGGGTCTACCGCCCGCGACGTTCGGTCAGGTGCGGCACGCGTGCGGCGCTGCTCGCTGTTCAAGGTGTTCTTTAGCAGCCGTTCGTCGGGTGCCGCGGGATCGAGCGACGCTGGCGGCGGTTGCGGCAGGCGCAAGGAGGCGTGCAGCCAAGTGCGCGGCGCCGCCGTGTTGGGCTGAACGATATCCGGCAGCAGCAGGCTGAGGTGTAGCGCTAGCGAGGCCGCGCAACAGGAGAGCAGGCGGGAGGACATGAACACCGCATTGTGAACGAAAAGGCTTGGGCAAGGGGATACTCAGGCGGCGGGGGGGGCGCAGCGGTTGCCATAGAGTGCTCTGGGCAAACGTGGCGCAAGGCAGAGTGGCCGTTGGCGCAGACCTATTGGCGGGACGAAGTGGCGCGATGTCCGCCCAGCAGAAAGTTGCCAATGCGGCGCAAGCGTTGCTCGGCAGCGGCACCGTCCAGGCCAGCGGTCAGCGGGCCGGCGGCGGCGGCAACTTCCGCTGTCCGTTCGCGCGTCAGGGTGCCAGCCCGCCGGGTAAACTCGATGATCGCGATCTGCTCGTCGCGGGTCAGGGCGAAAGGCGGCGCTTCGCTGCCCAGGCCATCGTCCGTGCTGAGATCGCGCGACGGCCGCGTTTCCACATAGACGACCAGCGTTCCGGCGGCCAGGTCGCCGAGCCGTTTTCCGTAGGGATTGAGCAGGCTGGCAACGAAGCCCAGGGCGTAGCCGAGCGGGAGAAAATCTACCGCGCGCAGCGTGTTCCGCAGGAAGGCGTCGCGCCAACCCAGCGGGCGGCCGTCGTCATGCACCACGGTCAAACCGCAGGCCTGCTTGCCGGGCGTCTGCCCATGCCGGTAGACCTCGAAGATGATCGGGTAGAACCATTCGAGGGCGAACGCGCCAAGCAGCATCAGTCCGACCCCGAGGTCGCCGACCGAGTTTGCGGCGACCACCAGTGCCAGCCAGACGGCGAAGCGGATGAAGAAATCGATGAGCCAGGCGCGTGCACGCGAGACGGGTCCGGCAACCCGCAGGTCGATCTGGCACGCCTCGGGTGTGGCGATCGTGCACAGCGTGTCCAGTCGTTCTTGATGGGCGTTCATCGTTCGAGCCGGATGCGCATGCCGCCGGCGGCGTGCAGCGAGGCGCCGGATGACGGCCGGGTCGCCGGGTCGCCAGCGCGCAAGAGCGGCGTATTGCATCGATGGTCGCTGTCAGTCATCGCGTTAGCCACACGGTGTCCATCGTCGCCTGGTGGAGTCGGGACGCGCCGCCGCGCTTTGGTTCGGCGTGCAGCGCACACTATAACTCGCCGGCACGCTTTCTGGCCCAGTAATGGTTGATCAGGGCAACCGGCAGTTCGCGCGGACTGACATCGAGAATGTGCAGGCCGTTGCGGCGGAGCAGCGCCAACTGACGCTGCCGCGCCTGCAGATACTCGAGGCCGGCGCCGCGCAGCAGGGCGGCGTCGAAATCGGTCACCGGTGCCTCGACAACCTCGTCGAGCACGGGCTCGCGCAAGCTGGCCAGCGTGAGCGCATGACGTTGTCGCAGGTAGTGGACGGCGGGCAGCAGCGTATCGTCGTCTTCATCGCGCAGGTTGGTAAGCAGGACGACGAGCGCACGCTTGCGCAGATGGCGCGTGAGGATTTCGCCGGCGGCCAGGTAGTCGGGGACCTGCAGCGTCGGTTCGAGGTCGTACACCGCGTTCATCATTTTTTTCAGCGTCGCCAGCGACTTGCTCGGCAGCAACACGCGCGGCTGGGCGTGGCCGAAGGTCGCCAGACCGACGGCGTCACCCTGGCGCAGCGCGACGTAAGCGAGCAGCAGCAAGGCATTCAGCGTGTGGTCGAAGTGCGACAGATCGCCGTCGTGCGCGCGCATGCGCGCACCGCAGTCGAGCAGGAAGACGATCTGCTGATCGCGTTCGTCCTGGTACTCGCGCGCGATCAGGCGGCCGCAACGCGCACTTGCAGGCCAGTCGATGCGGCGTGGCGAGTCGTCCTGCCGGTAGTCGCGCAACTGATGGAACTCCATGCCCTCGCCGCGACGGCGGCGCTGCAGGATGCCGATTTGCGATAGGCGGTGGTCGGTCGCCAGCAAGCTGTAGTGGGCGATGCGGGCGAAATTGGGATAGACGCGCAGTTCGTCGACAAGCGAGACGGTTTCCTGGACCAACCAGAAACCCAAGGGCGAGGTGGCGCGTAGCGTAAGCCCGGAAAAGGCGTGCCGGCCGCGCTGACTGACGGCGATCCGGTATGCCACGCGCAGATTTCGGCTTGCCTCGAGGGAGAACGACAGCGGCAGGCCGGCGCTGGCGAAAGCCGGCGGATGGCCGTCCTCCAGCCAGCCGGTGAGGCGGCCGGTGCTCAGCCGCAGGTGGAGTTCAACCGTCTGCCAGGTGCCAACCGGCATCGCGCGTGCGAACTCGCGCTGCGCGCTGAGCCGCCCGCGCTGACGGCGGGCGAGCACGGCGTCCACCGTGGCGATGGTTACCACGGCCGCCGCGGTCGCCTGCCAGATCTCGGCGAGACGGGTGCTCGCCGCTGCAGCGACGCCGATCAGCAGACAGACGAGGGCGGCGAAGAGCAGCCGGCGCGCAGGCAGCAGCATCTACAGACGCGGTGCCGGCACACGTTCGAGCAGGGCGCGCAGCAGATCGTCGGCCGCGAGCCCTTCGATCTCGGCTTCCGCCGCCGGTGTCACGCGGTGGCGCAGGGCAGGCAGGGCCACCGCCTTGACATCGTCGGGAGTGGCAAAGCCGCGTCCGGCCATCAGCGCGCGCGCGCGCGCCCCGCGAACGAGCGCGAGCGGGCCGCGCGAACCGGCGCCGCTGGCGAATCCGGGGGCTGCGCGGCTGGCGCGCACGATGGCCACGGCATAAGCGATCACGCGCTCGTCGAGCACGACGTGCGCGGCCCATTGCTGGAGGGCGAGCACGGTCGCCGGCTGGAGCAAGCTTGCCACCGGCTCAACGTCGAGATCGGCCCCGGTGCGGGCGCTGGTCACTTGTCGAGTCAGCGCGATCTCTTCGCTTTCACTCGGGTAATCGATGCGGATCTTGAACAGAAAGCGGTCGAGCTGGGCGTCTGGCAGCGGGTACGTCCCCTCCTGTTCGATCGGGTTCTGCGTGGCAAGCACCATGAACGGGCGTGGCAAAGGCGAGGTATTGCCTTCCAGCGTCACTTGCTTTTCCTGCATGGCCTCGAGCAAGGCCGACTGCGTCTTGGCTGGCGCGCGGTTGATTTCATCGGCGAGGAGCAGGTTGGTGAAGACCGGTCCCTGGCGCGTCACGAAACGGCCGCTCGCCGCATCGAACACGGTGTGTCCGACGACGTCCGAGGGCATCAGGTCGGGAGTGAACTGAATGCGTCGCGTCTGGCCGTTGAAGGTTCGTGCCAGCGCCTTGACCAGCAGGGTCTTGCCGAGGCCGGGGACGCCCTCGATCAGCACGTGCGCATCGGCCAGCAGCCCGATCAGGACCTCGTCGACAACCGCTTGCTGGCCGATGATCGCCTTGCCGATCTCGCTGCGCAGCGCATCGGCGATTTGCCTTGCCTGGCGCAGTTTCTCGTCCGGAAGGATGGGGAGGATGGCGTCGTTCATGTCGGTCTCACAGGTCGCGTTCAAGATTGCGCAGCAGGCGCAGCGCCGCAGTGAAGGTGCGTGGGTTGTCGGCCTGGCCGGCGAGCGCGGCGGCGATCGCGGCGGCTGGGCGGTGGCTGAGCGCGCCGAGGGCGGCCGCGCGCGCCTCGGGTGGCAAGGCAGCAATTGCCGGCTGGCGCACCTGCAAACGGCGTTGAAAACGCTCGCGGGCCGGCGCTAGCAGCGCGCTGAGGCCACCCGAGCGCCACAGATAGCGGCCAATCGCGGCCAGATGCTCGCGCAGTTCGCGCCGCCCGGGCGGTGCATCCGGCCGGATGTTGCCGAAGCGTGGGACTACACGCCACACCCAGAGGCCGAGCAGCGCGCCGGCCGACAGGCATGCCGCCCAGGCGATCTCCCACAGCCAGGCAAAGAGCGTCGGCATGCGCAGGCGGGAGAGCAGGAGGACCTGCGGCTGCGGCGAACGGTCGTATCGTTCGAGCAGTGACCAGTAGAGTTCGGCGTGGTCGTTGTCACCGATTCGCGCGTTGCTCAACTGCTGGTCGAGGTCTACGGCCACCGTCAGATGCCCGCGACCGACGCTGAAATGGAGGATCTGCGCGGCGCTCGCTCGCCGTCCGGCGGCCCAGTCGGGCTGCCGCACGCCCGGTCGGAGCATGGTTTCGGCAAGATCGACGCGCAACGTTCGGTCGGCGCCGGGCAGGGCCACCTCGAGCACACCTGCTGGCTTACGTGAGCGCGGCGGGCGTGCGGTTCGGCTGATGCCGAGGCTGTCGAGCAAGGGGTCGGCAACCCCGGGCAGCTCGGCGACGGCGATCAGATAGCCGCCGTTCGCCACCCAGTCGAGCAGTTCTTGCAGGCGCGCGGTCGACAGGAATTGCGGCCGCTGGCGGTCAATGAACAGCGTGCCTGCGGGCGGCAGACGTGCGAGCACGCGGGCGTCGGAAGAACGCGCCAAGCGGCCACCCTGGCGCTCGGTGAAGCGCTCGAGCGCCAGGTAGGGGTTTCGCCTGGCTTCGTCTTGCGCGGGCTCGCGCTGTACGACCGGCACGCGCTCCAGGTGGCTGAGCAGCCAGAAGCCGGCGAGACCGAGCGCAGCGCAAAGGAGAAGCCCGGCGTAAAGCGCGCGCTGCTTCATGGCGATCCACGGTGCCTGCCGAATGACGCCTGCCAGCCGCCGATCAGACGTTCGACCTGGTCGGCCGAGGGCAACTGCTGAGCATACGCGATGCCTCGCCAGGCCTCGACGATCTCGCCGAAGAAGTGTTCGCCATTGCCGTCAAGATGTCCGGCGATCCGCCGCAAGCAGTCGTCCTCGGTATCGGCGGCAAGAAAGCTTACGCCGTGTCGTTTGCTCAGGGCGACGATGGCGCCCCGGTAAAGCAGGCTGAGCGCCAAGCTGGGCTTGCCGGCGGCGAGAGCGCTGCGCGCGGCGGCTGCCGGATCAGCCGGGAGCGTCGCCGGGTCGAGCTCGAATCCGAGCGGAGCTGCCGGACCTGCCGCACGCGCGGTCGATGGCCGTTGCGGTCGATAGCGAACGAGGACGTAGATCAGGACGGCGAGCGCTACCCCGGCAGCGAACGGCAGGAGACTACGCACCAGTTGGGCGATCTGCTCGAGCACCGCGACCAGCGCGCGCAGGCCGGGCGACCCGGTGTCGCTCGGCGCTGCCGGGTCGGCGCGCCAACGCCACCTCCAGTCCTCGCGGACTTGGCCGAAGACCGGATCGGCGAGAACCGCGTCGATCGACTGCCGGGCTGCCGTTTGCTTTTCTGGCGCCGCGTGCCCGCTCGCCGGAACGCGGTCGACCGCTGCGTCGGTATCGTCGTCGGCGGCGGAGTCGTCGTCGGGCGCCGGACACTGGACGACAGTTTCCCCGGCGGTCGGCCTGGCGTCTTCGGCTGCCAGCCCCGGCGTCGGCCAGACGGCTGCCGAGCAGAGCACGAGCAGGGCGAGCAAGGCTCCCACCTGGCCGCTCAGCGGCTTCTCCGCCTTCGACGGCGCGGTGCGCTCGGCCAGTCGGCGCAGGCCGAGCTCGATATCCCAGGCCTCCAGCTCGCTGCGCCGGTTCAGATAGAGCGAGAAGCCAGAGGCGACGTAGAGCGGTTCGACGATGCTTTCGGCGAGCATGTAGACCAGGTTGCCGATCAGATACTGCGAACGACTCAGGTCGTTGCCGAACCACTGCTCGATGGCAACCGCCGACGAGTCTCCCGGGGCCAGGGCAGCGAGCACGATGAGCAGCGAAAAGGTGAGCAGCGAAGACATGTTGGCGCAGAAGAACGTCAGCCACGCAGCGTAACCGCGATAGTGGCGCGAAAGCAATCGAAAGCGCGTGCGGGCCGCGCTGCCTTGCTGCTCCTCGAGTTGCCAGACGGGCAGCAGGAAGGAACGCGCCAGGCTCAAACGGCGCAAGCTGAGGCCGGAAAGGACACCAGGACCGCGCAGCAGGCGCGGCAGTTCACCGAGCAGATCGCGCAGGTGGTCGTCGGCGGCAAACAGCGAGCGGCTGAAAACGTGCAGCAGCACGCGATCGAAGAGCGGTTTCAGCCACCAGAGGACGAGCCCTGCGTACTGCGGCCAGGGCCAGAGCAGCGCCAGGATACAGAGGCCAGCCAGCCAGTAGGTGAGCAGCCAGGCGCGATAGGCCGGCCAGCTCCAGGTGCGGAACATGGCGTGGCCAAGGTCGAGCGCTTCCCAGGGCGTTCGCCGGCGCAGGTGGAGCGCGATCTGCTCAAGGCGCATCGGAGGGCCGCCCGGCGAGCAGCAGATAGGCCCAGGTGAGCAGCCAGCCGACGGTACCGACGACCAGCTTGACGGTCAGGTTGATGCCCGTCTGCGGTGACCAGAAGGCCTCGATGAAGGCTGCCAGAAACGTCAAGGCGGCAGCGCCGCAGAGCAACTCGGCGGCGACCTGAGCATTTTCCTTCAAGGCGGTCAGGCGGCTACGGCGGCCGGGTGCAACGAGCGCCATACCGAGTTTCAGGCCGGCAGCGCCGGCGAGCGTGGCGCCGGTCAGCTCGCTGGCGCTATGCCCGGCAACGAAGCCCCAGAACGTTTCGACGAAGCCGATCTGGGTCAGGTGCCCGGCCACCGCGCCGATGTACAAGCCATTGAAGACCATGTAGAAGATCGTCCCCAGGCCAAACGCGATGCCGCCGGCAAAAGCCTGGAAATCGATGCGCACGTTGTTGGCGATGTAGAAGGCCCACATCGCCCACTCGCTGGCGGCTGCGCGCGGCCGGCCCAGATGGGCTGCGCCAGGCGAATACATTTCCTCTATTTCGCCCACCGTTTCCGCCGAGAGGAGCAGGAAGGCAGCGTCCGGCCAAATCTGAACCGCTATCAGCATGCCGAGCAGAGGAACGAAGAGGAGCAGCGCGGCGGCGAGCACGACGCGCCACTCGCGGCGGACCAGGGCGGGAAATCCGTGCGCGATGAAGCGGAGAACGACGCTTCCTCCGGGCCGCGCGCTACCGTAGATGCGCTGATGCGCCGCCAGGACACGCCGGTGAAGATCGTCGGCAACTGCCGCCGAATAGTTGCGCGCACGGACCAGCGAAAGGTCGTGGCACAGGCGGCGAAAGCGGTGCGGCAGGTCGGCTGCAGCGAGCGTCTCAGCCGGCTGGCTGTTCGTCGGCTTCCATTTGCCGCGGCTGGCCAGCCAGTCGTCCCAGGCTTGCCATTCGGCCTGTCGGCAGGCGATGTACTGGCGCTCTTTCACGCGGCAGCGGCGGGGCGATGGGCGGCGGGATCAGTCGGTTCGCCGGTTTTCCAGCTTGCGGCTGCGCGCTGAGCGCTTTTCGAAGAAGCGCAGCCCGAAAAAGGTGAGCGCACCGACACCGATCATCGCGATGGCAAACGCGGTATAGGCCAGCGGCCACGGAATCCCTTGCGTCATCATCGAGAACTCGGACATTCCCCCCATACCGGCGAGAACGTTGATCGGCATGAAGATGACGCTGAGTACGGTCAGCCGCTTGATGTCCTTGTTCTGGTTGATGTTGATCGCGCTGTCGGTGGCGTCCATCAGGAAGTTGATCTTGTTGAACAGGAACGCGGTGTGCCCGTCGAGCGACTCGATGTCGCGCAGGATCTCGCGTACGTCGGCATGCTGCCCCTCGGAGAGTACCTTGCCGCGCATCAGAAAAGAAAGCGCACGCCGCGTATCGAGGACGCTGCGGCGGGTGCGGCCGTTCAGATCCTCGGCTTCGGATATCGCGGTCAGGATGGCCGACGCCTCCTGGTCGCTGGTGTGCGAGCGCAGCACCTGGCGGCCGACGCGGTCGAGCTCGGCGTAGACGTCCTCGAGCGCGTTCGCCGAGTACTCGACATCGGCGGCATACAGGTCGAGGAGGACATCGCCGCCGCTGCTGACATACCCGGGGCGCGTCCGCGCGCGCGCGCGCTGCAGACGGAAGACCGGCAGCTCTTCGCTGCGCACGGTGAACAGCACGTCGTTCTGCAGAATGAGCGCAACCGGTACGTTGCGCGATTCATCGCGCGTGTCGAGCAGAAAGTCGGAGTGCAGATGAGTATGGCCTTCTTCGTCGACATAGAAGCGCGCGCTCGCCTCGAGGTCGGTGAGGCCGCCGGGATCGGGCAGATCGACTTCGAACTGGTTGCCGATCCAGGCGCGAATCTTCTTGGTTGGGGCGATCAGGTCGACCCAGATCGGCTTGACGCCTTCCAGATCCTCGGGCTTTTCGACCGAAAACTGGCGCAGGCGGCCATCGCGCAGCTCGAAGGCGGTGATCGCGGTTCTCTCGTTGCGATAGTGGCTGTCATCGATCAGTTCTTCTAGCACATCGTCGGGCAGCAGGGCGAGGATCGGGTCGGCGCCTTCCTTGACTTCGTTCCAGACGACCAGGCGCTCGTTCGGTTCGAGCGATTCGATGATGTAGGCAATCTCTTTTGGCGGCATCAGCTTGAGCTTCTGGCGCAGCTCCTTGCGATACTGCTGCTGCAGCTCGACATCGACTTTGTCCTGGTCGGGTGCGGTCTGCTCGTGTACCAGGTCTTCGACCAGCTTTTGCAGCGAGAGCAGCGAGCGCACCTCGGTCAGATGAACGTCGGCGATCCGCTTCTCGAGCATTCCCGGAACGAGCTGCCTATTCTCTTCGCCCATGATTGCGACCTCCCGACGCCAAGTGCAAAAGCGGAAAAGTATAGCACTCGGTCATTCGCCGAAACCGGTGCTGCCTGACGCTGCAGAATAGCCTGAAACAATTCGCAATGACTCGCTGCAGTCGGGCCGAAAGATGCTTTTGTCGATTCCGACCGGGCATCACGCGGTGTAGAATGCCGCCGTTTCGTGTTGCGCTGCAATAGGGAATGTGGCGAGAGCAGGCAGACGGCGCGGCCTTTGGCGACGGCGCTGCACAGCGAGGGGGGCGGTCGCGCCGTCGTTTGCCCGCCCAGCGCGACGGGGAACTGGTCATCCACTAAGGGGGAGAGGAAAATGACTGCAGAAAATGCGCCGCACGGCGGGCAATCCGGCTTGGCGGCGACCGCGCTGGCGGCGATGGGGGTCGTCTTCGGCGATATCGGAACCAGCCCGTTATACACCGTGCGCGAGGTCTTCGGCGGCCATCATCCGGTGGCCGTCACGCCCGACAACGTTCTCGGGATTCTCTCGCTGGTTTTCTGGGCGATGACGATCACCGTGTCGATGAAGTACGTACTGGTGATCACGCGCGCCGACAACAAAGGCGAGGGCGGCATCATGGCCCTGACTGCACTCGCGCTGCGTACGGCGAACGCCTCGCCGCGCGTCCTCTGGCTGCTCTCATTGCTGGGGATTTTCGGCGCCGCCCTGTTCTACGGCGATGCCGTGATCACGCCGGCCATGTCGGTGCTCAGCGCGGTCGAGGGCCTCGAAGTCATCACGCCGCTGCTCAAGCCGTACATCCTGCCGATTACCGTCACCATTCTGGTACTCCTCTTCTTTTTCCAACGCAACGG